>Ga0209131_1001318_pt1 | contig 17169 bp, 10 predicted proteins | sample GraSoi_2013_40cm_FD_185826 | JGI IMG/M metagenome (GOLD analysis project Ga0209131, IMG submission 185826) | Grasslands soil microbial communities from the Angelo Coastal Reserve, California, USA - Sample 9_17_2013_40cm (SPAdes) (version 2) | ecosystem: Environmental > Terrestrial > Soil >...
GCGGCACGCCCTGGGCTTCGACCGCCCGCTCCACGAGCAGTTCGGCCGCTACGTCACGCGCGCCGCCCAGGGCGACCTCGGTGTCTCGCTGCGCAGCAACCGCCCCGTGGCCACCCTGATCCGGGAGCGCCTGCCCGCCACCCTGGAGCTGACCCTGGCCGCGCTGCTGATCGCGGTGGCGGTCGCGGTGCCCGCGGGCATCGTCTCCGCGGTCCGCCGCGGCTCGCTGGTGGACCGCGTGGCGATGGTCGGCGCGGTGGCCGGCCAGGCGGTGCCCATCTTCTGGCTCGCGCTGCTGCTGATCACCCTCTTCGGCGTCTACCTGCGCTGGCTCCCCGTCTTCGGCCGCGGCTCCCTCGCCCACCTCGTGCTGCCCGCGGTGAGCCTCTCCACCGTGATCCTCGGGCGGCTGGCCCGCCTGGTCCGCTCGAGCATGCTGGAGGTCCTCGGCCAGGACTACGTGCGCACCGCGCGGGCCAAGGGCGTGGCCGAGCCGCGGGTGCTCGCGGCCCACGCGCTCAAGAACGCGGCGATCCCGATCGTCACCCTGCTCGGTTTGCAGTTCGCCCAGCTCCTGGGCGGCGCGGTGGTGACCGAGACCATCTTCGCGTGGCCCGGCATCGGCCGCCTGGTGGTGGAGGCGATCTTCAACCGGGACTTCCCGGTGGTGCAGGGCGTGGTGCTGGTGGTCTCGCTGATCTTCGTCACCGTGAACCTGCTGGTGGATCTGGCCTACGCGGCGCTCGATCCCCGCATTCGCACCGAGGCCGCCTGATGCGCCGCGATCCGGTGTTCTGGCTCTCCGCGGCGGCGCTCGGGCTCATCCTGCTCGCCGCGGTCTTCGCGGAGCGCCTGGCCCCGTACGGGCCCAACGAGCAGGACATCCTGAAGCGGCTGCAGCCGCCCGGCACTCCCGGGCACGTGCTCGGCACCGATGAGGTCGGGCGCGACATCCTGAGCCGTCTGATCCACGGCGCCCGGATCTCGCTCCTGATCGGGGTGATCGCGGTGGGGGTGTCGTGCCCGCTCGGCGTGCTCGTCGGCCTCGTGGCGGGCTACGCGGGCCGGCGCACCGACGACGTGCTGATGCACATCACGGACATCCAGCTCGCGATCCCCACCATCCTGCTCGCGATCGCGGTGGTGGCGGTGCTCGGCCCCGGCCTGCCCAACGTCATCATCACGCTCAGCGTGACCGGCTGGACCCTCTACGCGCGCCTGGTCCGCGGCCAGACCATGACCGTGAAGACGCGCGACTTCGTGCAGGCCGCGCGGGCCAACGGGGCGGGCGACACCCGGATCGTGCTGCGGCACGTGCTGCCCAACGTGTTCTCGCCGGTGATCGTGGTGGCGGTCTTCGCGGTCGCCAACATGATCGTGCTGGAGGCGACGCTGTCGTTCCTCGGGCTCGGGGTGGAGCCCAGCGTGGTCACGTGGGGCCGGATGCTGAACGGAGGGCGGCTCTACCTCAGCACCGCGTGGTGGCTCACCGCGCTCCCCGGCCTCGCGATCTTCGTCACGGTGCTGGCGGTGAACCTCCTGGGCGACCACCTGCGCGACTGGCTCGACCCGCGGCTGCGGGGCTCGCTCGGCTCCGCCGCCTAGCGGTCGAAGATTCCCTCCGGGATCAGGGCCGAGACCACGTAGTTGGGCACGTCGACCACGTTGCTCACCCGCAGATCCACCGCCACGCTCGAGATCACGTAGGCCTGCTCGCGCGTGAAGCCGCGCTCCTGCAGCAGGTCGATCATGTTGAGCAGCGCGTTGCGGCAGGCCAGCGTGAGGTTCTCGCCCTCGTTCACGCCGTCGTCGCGGATCGGCATGCCGGTGGCGGCCAGGAAGCGCTTGGGGGCCGCCCATTCCGGCGGGGCGAAGTAGTCGCGGTGGCGGAAGCGGGGGCCGCGGGCCAGGCTCTTGCCCGCGCCCTTGACCACCTTGAACTTGACCACCGCGGTGGCGCCCATCTCGACCGCGGTCACGCACACCTCGCCGTCGCCCTGGGCGAAGTGGCCGTCGCCCACCGAGAACAGCGCGCCGTCCACCGCGACCGGGAGCTGGAGCGTCGCCCCCTTGGTGATCTGCTTGACGTCCATGTTGCCGCCGTTCTCGCGCGGCGGGATCGTGCGCAGGCCCTGGGTGGCCGCCGCGCCCTTGCCCGGTACCGCCCCCGCCGCGTCCGGGGTCATCACGAGCCCACCACGGCTCAGCAGATCCTGCTCGCGCTTGGCCCACGCGGTCACCTGCGGGTGCGACGGCGCCACCCCGATCACGCCCATGAAGGGCGCGCCGGGGATGCGCACGCCGGGGAGCTCCTTCGAGGTCGCCCAGCCGTCGGCGATGTTCCAGTGCACGAGATACGGCACCGTGTAGAGATCCCGCAGGAAGCCGAGCCCGGGCACGATGCCGGTGAAGGCGTGGGGCTGCGGCAGGATGTCCACGAACTCGATCTCGAGGAGATCGCCGGGGCGGGCGCCCTTCACCAGCACCGGCCCGGTGATCGGATGGATGGCACCCGCGTCCATCGTGGCCATGGCCGCGGCGGTGGTCGTGGGCCCGAGATGGCCGTCGACGCCGTCGCGGGTCTCGAGCACCACCTCCTCGCCCTCCGATACCTCGAGAATGGGCGGGATGTCGGGATGCCACCGGTTGTGCCCGGTCCCGGGCTGCTCGATGAGCCGCTTCGTGCGATCGATCTCGACGCTCTTCATGATGACGCCTCCGTGCTCCGGAACGCCCGCCAGCGCTCCTCCGCCTGTGCGAAGCCGGGCCCGCGATCGATCAGGGGCAGGTCGCGGGCCCGGTGGGCGCGCTCCTCCTGGGTGGCGATCTTGTCCACCTCGTGGGTGACCGCGTCCACCACCACGCCGTAGTCCTCGAGCGCGCCCCGCGGGGTGATGAAGCCGCGCGCCACGTCCTGCCGCACCCGCTCGGGCTCGCGGGCGAGCGGGTCGCCCCAGCCCCCGCCCCCGCACGTCTCGAAGCGCAGCAGGTCGCCGCGCCTGAGCACGATCGCGTCACCCAGCGCGGGGAGCACGTGCTCCTCGGGCGTGCCCGGGTTGAGCGTGATGCGCCCGGTCCGGCCCGCGCCGCCACCCGCCACCCCGTAGGGCGCCACCACCGTGTTCTCCATCCGCGTGGCCAGCTCGGCGCGCTCGGCCAGCACGCGCACGTCACGCACCACCCCGGTGCCGCCGCGCTGCACGCCCGGCCCGCCCGAGTCCGGGCGCACCGCGTAGCGCTCCACCCGGAGCGGGAAGTCGCGCTCGACGTACTCGACCGGGTAGTTCTCCTGGGCGATGTAGTAGATGACGTCCACCCCGTCCGCGAACGGCCGCGCCCCGAGCCCGACCCCGAGCCCCTCGATGCAGAGGATCGGCCGCTGGCGCGCCGCGTCCCAGGAGCGGAAGTAGTACAGCACGTAGACCGGCGAGCCCGCGGGCACGCGGCCGCGGTTGGCCTGGGCCAGGGTGCCGAAGATGCAGGACATCACCCGGAAGCGCGTGTTGGCGCGCATACCGAGCGGCGCCGGGAAGCGCGGCTTGAGGATGCTGCCCTCGCGGGCGATCCACTCGTCGAGATTCTGCAGCAGCCCGTCGTTGACCTCGAGCTCGGGATCGATCGACTGCAGGTAGCGCCCGAACGCGATGCGGAGCAGCCCCGGGTTGGTCGTGAAATTGATCGGGCCGCGCGCCTGGTCGTCGGAATTCGAGCCGTCGAGACGCACGTGATCGCCCGTGCGGTTCAGGGTCAGATCGATGCGATAGGGCCGCGCCTCGGCCCCCCCGTCGCTGTCCAGGAAGTCGTGGAAGCGCCACTCCCCCGGCGGCACCAGCTCGAGGAACAGCTCGCGCGCCCGCACCGCGGTCTGGGCGATGCACTCGTCGAAGGCGGCCAGCAGCGTGTCCACCCCGTAGCGGGCGCAGAGCTCGCCCAGCCGGGTCTCGGCCAGGTGGCAGGAGGCCATCATCGCGCGGGTGTCGCCCTCCACCAGGTCGGGCAGGCGCGAGTTGCGGAGGAAGATCCGGTAGGCCTCCTCGTTGAGCTGCCCCTCCCGGACGATTCGCACCGGCGGCACGAGGACGCCCTCGTGGTAGATCTCGGTGGCGTGGGGCGAGATCGAGCCGGCCCGCAGCCCGCCGATGTCCTGGTAGTGGCCGAAGGTGGTGGCGAAGGCCACCGGCCGCCCCTCGTGGAAGACCGGCACCGTGAAGACCATGTCCTGGTGGTGCTGCACGGCGCCGTCCGAGACGTACGGGTCGTTGAACCAGTACACGTCGCCCGGCCGCATGGTCTCGAGCGGATAGAGCTTCAGGATCGGCTGGAGCATGCCGGGTCCGCTGCCCGAGATGTGGCAGGCCACGATGCGGCCCCGCGTGTCGAAGATGCCGACGAAGTAGTCCTTCTTCTCCTTGATGAAGGGCGACATCGCGCAGCGCTCCATCAGGAGCTCCATGTCGCGGATCGCGGAGGCGAGGCTGCCGCGGATGATCTCGAGCGTGATCGGATCGACGCGCGGCGGGGCGGACTCAGGCATGGGAACGCTCCAGGAGGATATTGTGCGCGTCGTCGACCCGGGCGCGGAAGCCCGGCGCCACCAGCGGGGTGGCGTCGTCCTGCTCGATGATGGCAGGCCCCTCGAAAACCATGCCCGGCGCCAGCCCTCCCCGCGCGTAGCAGGGCGTGGAGACGAAGCCCGCGCCGCGGAAGTAGACCGGCCGGTGGCCGATGATCGCGGCGGCCAGCGTGCCCGCGCCCGTCACGGGCAGAGTGCGCTCGCCGTGCGGCAGCGTGCCCACCGCGGTGAGCCGCAGGTTCACCAGCTCCACGGAGGCCTTCGGCAGATCGTAGCTGTAGAGCCGCCGGTGCTCGGCGTGGAACGTGGCGATGAGCTGCTCGAGCCGGGCCGGGGTCAGCGGGCCCTCGCCGAGCGGGCAGGTCAGCTCGAAGCTCTGGTGCTCGTAGCGCAGGTCCGCGCCGCGCTCGAAGCGCTGGCGCGCGCGCGGCACCTGCTCGCCCGCGAGCCAGGCCTCGGCCTGGCGCTCGAGATCGAGCCATGCGGCGTCGAGCTCCGCCACCTTGTTCCCCGCCTCGGCCAGCCGGCGCGCGCCGGTGCCCGCGGTGCGCACGAAGGTCGAGCGGATGTCGGTGTCGAGCAGCCCCCAGGTCGAGAGCACGCCCGGCCGCGCCGGGATGATCACGGTCGGAATCTCGAGCAGCTCGGCCAGGCGGCAGGCGTGGAGCGGCCCGGCGCCGCCGAAGGCCACCAGCGCGAACCGGCGCGGGTCGTGGCCGCGTCCCACCGACACGGTGCGGATGGCGCGCGCCATCGTGTTGTCCACGATCTCGACCACGCCGGCCGCGGCTTCCTCGACTCCCAGGTGGAGCGGCCGGCCGATCCGCGCCGCGATGACTTCGCGCGCGGCGGGCACGTCGAGCGGCAGCTCGCCCCCCAGGAGGGCGGCCGGGATGCGGCCCAGCACCAGGTGCGCGTCGGTGACGGTGGGCTCGCTCCCGCCGCGGCGGTAGCACACCGGCCCAGGCTCGGCGCCCGCGCTGCGCGGCCCCACCGTGAGCCGGCCCGCGCTGGTCACCGCGGCGATGCTCCCGCCGCCCGCGCCGATCGTGTGGATGTCCACGATGGGCAGCTTGAGCGGGAACGGTCCGATCATGCCATCCTTCGTGACCTCGGGCCGTCCGTCGCGCACCAGGCAGATGTCGGCGCTGGTGCCGCCCACGTCGATCGAGATGATGTCGCCGAAGCCGGCCGCGCGCCCGACCGACACCGCGCCGACCACGCCGGCGGCGGGGCCCGAGAGCACGGTCTGCACCGGCTGGCGCACGCAGGTGGCCGCGCTGGTGACGCCACCGTCCGACTTCATGATGAGCAGCGGCGCCTGCAGCCCCTCGCCGTCCAGCGCCTGGCGCAGCACGCTCACGTAGCGGCTCACCGGCGGCATCACCGCCGCGTTCAGCGCGGTCGCCATCGTCCGCTCGAACTCGCGGAACTGGGGCAGCACCTCGGAGGAGAGCGAGACGAGCACCCCGGGGTACTCCTCGGCCAGGATCGCCTGCATGCGCTGCTCGTGCGCGGGATTGGCGTAGGCGTGCAGGAAGACCACCGCGACCGCGGGCACGCCCATCTGGGCCAGCTGGCGGGCCAGGGCGCGCGCGCCGGGTTCGTCGAGCGGGCGCAGCACCGAGCCGTCCCCGTCGAGCCGCTCGTCCACCTCGAACACGCGCTCGGGGGTGATCGGCCGCGTGGGCTTGGACCAGCCGTAGAGGTTGCCGTGGCGCGGGATGTCGTGGCGGCCGATCTCGAGCACGTACTTGAAGCCGGCGGTGGTCACCAGCGCGGTGGGCGGCGTCTTGCCCTCGAGGATCGCGTTGGTGGCGGTGGTGGTCCCGTGGAAGACGCGCAGCACGTCGCCGGGCGCGCGGCCGGCCAGGGCCAGCACCTTGCGCACCGCGGTGATGAAGCCGGTGGAGAGATCGCCGGGCGTCGACGGCGTCTTCGCCACCCAGAGCGCGCCGGTGGCGGCGTCGGTGAACGTGATGTCGGTGAAGGTCCCGCCCACATCGATGGCGAGCGTGCAGGTCTTGGTCACGGGCGCGGTTATTGTATTCCCCTGGAGGAGGCGGGGAAAGAGACCCCGCGCCCAGCCAACCGGCCGACCGTCTGCTACACTTCAGCCAGGCGGCGGAGGCGGCACGGACCGAACGGACCGACGCCGCCTCGTCGTCTAACCATATGGAATTCAAGGACTATTACAAGACTCTCGGCGTCGAGCGGACAGCCGATGACAAGGCGATCAAGACCGCCTACCGCCGGCTCGCCCGCAAGCACCATCCCGACGTGAACAAGGGCAAGGCCGACCGCTTCAAGGAGATCAACGAGGCCTACGCGGTCCTCGGAGACCCCGACAAGCGCAAGCGCTACGACACGCTCGGGCCCGACTGGGAGCGCTACGCCCAGGCCGGCGCGGGCGCCGGGCGCTCGCCGTTCGAAGGCCGGCCGGGCGGCGTCCGGTTCAGCCAGGAAGGCGACGCGGGAGGTTTCTCGGATTTCTTCCGCACGATCTTCTCCGACCTGGGCGGCTTCCGTCGCGGCCAGGCCGGGGCCGGCGCGACCGAGTACGAGTTCTCGGACCTGGGCGACCCGGGCGGAGGCTTCGGCCCGGTGAGCCGCGGCAGCGACGTGGAGGCGGCCATCGAGCTCACGCTCGAGGAGGCGTTCCAGGGCGCCAAGAAGACGATCTCGCTCGAGCTCGACGAGCCGTGCCCGGAGTGCGGCGGCTCGGGGAACGTCAACCGGCGCCCCTGCCCGCGGTGCCGGGGCGGCGGCTGGACCAAGAGCACGCGCAACCTGGAAGTGAAGATCCCGGCGGGCGTGGACACCGGGTCGCGCGTGCGCATGGCGTCGGAAGGCGTCGGGGGCGGCTCGGGCGACCGCGCGTCCCGCGGCGACCTCTACCTGCGCGTGACGGTGGCGCCGCACCCGCGCTTCGAGCGGAAGGGCGACGATCTCCACGCGGACCTGCCGGTGTCCCTGCCGGTGGCCGCGCTGGGCGGCGAGGTCTCGGTACCCACGCTGAAGGGCCAGGTGTCCATGAAGATCCCGGCCGAGACGTCGAGCGGCAAGACGTTCCGGCTCCCCGGGTACGGCATGCCGCATCTCAAGGGCGGCGGGGCCGGTGACCAGTTCGTGCGGGTGATGATCACGATTCCGACCGGGCTCGGCCCGAGGGAGAAAGAACTATACCAGGAGCTGAAGAAGCTCAGACCGGAGACCAACTGAGATGAGGCTGGACAAGCTGACCGTCAAGGCCCAGGAAGCCATCCAGGCCGCGCAATCGCTGGCCGACCAGGGCAGCCACCAGGCCGTCGAGCCCGAGCACCTGCTGCTGGCCCTGCTGCAGCAGCAGGAAGGTGTGGTGGGCCCGCTGCTCGCCAAGCTGGGGGCGCGCCCCGAGGCGCTCGCGCGCCAGGTACAGACCGAGATCGAGAAGCTCCCCGCGGTGCGCGGCGGCGCCGGGCGGCGGTACGCCTCCCAGCGCTTCGAGGGCGTCATCAATCGCGCGTGGGAAGAGGCGGAGCGGCTCAAGGACGAGTACGTCTCGACCGAGCACCTGCTGATCGCCATCGCCCAGGAGAAGGGTGGGGCTACCGCGCGCCTGCTCGCGGGGGCGGGCGTGACCGCGGAGGCCATCTACCGCTCGCTGGTGGAGGTGCGCGGCTCGCAGCGCGTGACCGATCCCAATCCCGAGGACAAGTACCAGGCGCTGCAGCGCTACTCGAAGGACCTGACCGACCTGGCCCGCAAGGGCAAGCTCGACCCGGTCATCGGGCGCGACGAGGAGATCCGCCGGGTGATCCAGGTGCTCTCGCGCCGGACCAAGAACAACCCGGTGCTGATCGGCGAGCCCGGCGTGGGCAAGACCGCGATCGTGGAGGGCCTCGCCCAGCGCATCGTCGCGGGCGACGTGCCGGAAGGCCTGCGCAACAAGCGCCTGGTCGCGGTGGACATCGGGTCCATGGTCGCGGGCTCCAAGTACCGCGGCGAGTTCGAGGACCGCCTGAAGGCGGTGCTGCGCGAGATCACCGAGTCCAACGGCGAGATCATCTGCTTCATCGACGAGCTGCACACCCTGGTGGGCGCGGGCGCGGCCGAGGGCGCGGTGGACGCGGCCAACATGCTGAAGCCGGCGCTGGCCCGCGGCGAGCTGCGCTGCGTGGGCGCCACCACGCTCGACGAGTACCGCAAGCACATCGAGAAGGACCCCGCGCTGGAGCGCCGCTTCCAGCCGGTGCTGGTGCGCGAGCCCTCGGTGGAGGACACCATCGCGATCCTGCGCGGCCTCAAGGAGAAGTACGAGGTCCACCACAAGGTGAAGATCAAGGACGCGGCCCTGGTGGCGGCGGCGGTGCTCTCGCACCGCTACATCGCGGACCGCTTCCTGCCCGACAAGGCGATCGACCTGATCGACGAGGCCTCCTCGCGGCTGCGCATCGAGATCGACTCGATGCCCGCCGAGCTCGACGAGACCCAGCGCCGCATCATGCAGCTCGAGATCGAGCGGGTGTCGGTGGCCCGCGAGTCCGACGACGTCTCGCGCGAGCGGCTGGCGCGCCTGGACGCGGAGCTGGCCGACCTGCGCGAGCGGTCGGCCCGGCTCAAGAACCAGTGGCAGGCCGAGAAGGCCGCGATCATGACCATCGGCAAGACCAAGGAGGACGCGGAGGCGGCCCGCGCGGCCATGGCCGACGCGGAGCGCCGGGGCGACCTCCAGAAGGCGGCCGAGCTGCGCTACGGCACCCTCATGGAGCTCGACAAGCGGCTCACCGCCGAGAACGCGCGCCTGGCCGAGATGCAGACCACCGGCCGCATGCTCAAGGAGGAGGTCGACGAGGAGGACGTGGCCGAGGTGGTGGCCAAGTGGACCGGCATCCCGGTCACCCGGCTGCTCGAGGCCGAGGTCCAGAAGCTCGTCAAGATGGAGGAGCGCCTGGCCGAGCGGGTGGTGGGCCAGCGCGAGGCCATCGGGGCGGTCTCCAACGCGGTCCGGCGCGCGCGCTCCGGCCTCTCGGACCCGAACCGGCCGATCGGCTCCTTCCTGTTCCTGGGCCCCACCGGGGTCGGCAAGACCGAGCTGGCGCGGGCGCTCGCCGAGTTCATGTTCGACGACGAGCGGGCCATGATCCGCATCGACATGTCCGAGTACCTGGAGAAGCACACGGTGGCGCGGCTCATCGGGGCGCCCCCGGGCTACGTGGGCTACGACGAGGGCGGCCAGCTCACCGAGGCGGTGCGGCGGCGCCCCTACTCGGTGGTGCTCTTCGACGAGATCGAGAAGGCCCACGGCGACGTCTTCAACGTCCTGCTCCAGCTCCTCGACGACGGCCGCCTCACCGATGGCCAGGGCCGCACGGTGGACTTCCGCAACACGGTGGTCATCATGACGTCGAACCTCGGGAGCCAGTTCTTCCGCGAGGAGAAGGATCCCGCGCGGGTGCGCGGGCTGATCCTGGAGCTGCTCAAGCAGGCCCTGCGGCCCGAGTTCCTGAACCGGATCGACGAGACCGTGATCTTCCAGCCCCTCGGGCGCGAGGAGATCGGCTCGATCGTGGAGATCCAGGCGCGACACCTGGTCAAGCGGCTCGCCGACAAGCGGATCACGCTCGAGCTGACCGCGGCCGCCAAGGCGCTCCTGGCCCAGGAGGGCTACGACCCGGTCTACGGGGCGCGGCCGCTCAAGCGGACCATCCAGCGCATGATCCAGGATCCGCTGGCGCTCGAGCTGCTGAGTGGCACCTACGGCGAGGGCGACACCGTGGTCGTCGACGCCGACCAGGGGCGGATCGTCTTCCGCAAGCGGGTGGAGGCGAAGCCGGTCTAGGCGCCGATCACGCCGCCGTCGGCGCGGCGTATCACCACGGTGGCCGAGCGGGGACGTCCCCCGGCCGGGCCCTCCGGCCACGCGCTGACCCCCTTCGGGGTGGCCGGGTTGCTGCGCTCGCTCGGCGTTTCCCCCGGGTGCTGGATGTTGACGAAGAGCGTCCGCCCGTCCGGCGTGCCGGTGGCCCCGGTGATCTCGCACCCGCGGGGTCCGGTGAGGAACCGCCGCACTTCCCGCGTGACCGGATCCGCGGCCAGCATCTGGTTGTTGCCCATGCCCGCGTAGTCACCCTTGTGGAGGAGCCGGGTGGACACGTCGGTCTGGATCCACAGCACGCCACGCCCGTCCACCCACAGCCCGTCCGGCGAGCCGAAGACGTCGCCCTTGATATCCCCGCGCCGGGCCGGGTCGGCGCTCGTGGGATCGCCGCACAGGATGAAGACGTCCCACTCGAAGCGCGTCGCGGTCGGATCGCCGCCGCGCTCGCGCCAGCGGATGATGTGGCCGTACACGTTGTCCGCGCGCGGATTGGCCGGGTCCGGCCCCGGCCGCCCGGCCTGGCCCCGCGTCTCGTTGAAGGAGAGCGCGCAGTAGGCCTCGCCGGTGAGCGGGTGCACCGCGATCCACTCCGGGCGGTCCATCCGGGTCGCCCCCGCGATCTCCCCGGCCAGGCGGGGCGCAACGCAGATCTCGGCCTGGCTCGGGAAGCCGGCGCCCGCGTCGAGCCCGTTCTGTCCGGGGGCCAGCTCGAGCCAGACCCCGGTGCCGTCGGCGTCGAAGCGGGCCGCGTAGAGCCTGCCGTGCTCGAGCGCGCTCGGGCCGGCCGGATCGCGGCTCACGAACTTGTAGACGTACTCGAAGCGCGCGTCGTCGCCCATGTAGAAGGCCACCCGCTGGTCCGGGGCCACCGCGAGGGCGGCCCCCTCGTGCTTGAAGCGGCCCAGCGCGGTGTGCTTGACGGGCGGCCGGGACGGGTCGAACGGATCGATCTCCACCACCCAGCCGAAGCGATTCGGCTCGTTCGGATGGCGCGCGGCATCGAAGCGCTCGTCGAACTCGTGCCAGCGGTACCCGCCACCCCGCTCGTTGATGTCGTACCGCTGCTGCAGCGCGGGCACGCTGCCGGACTCGTTGACGAAGTAGAACTGGAAGTTCTCCTCGCACGTGAGATAGGTGCCCCACGGCGTGTAGCCCATCGCGCAGTTGCTCATCGTGCCGAGCACGGTGCGGCCGGCCGGATCGGCGGCGGTTTGCATCCACGGGTGCCCGGCGGCCGGCCCGGTGAGCCCCATCGGAGTCGCCGCGGTGACCCGGCGCGCGTAGCGCGACGGCCGGATCACGCGCCAGCGGTCACGGTCCATCTGCACCTCGATCACCGAGACCCCGTGGGCCGCCTGCGACTTCCGCACCTTCTCGGCGGTCCAGGTCAGCATGCCGTCCGGGTGGAGCAGGCCGTCGTCCGTGTACTCGTGGTTGACGGCGAGCAGCCCGTGGGTCGAGCCGGTCTGGCCGGCGGGGAGCGGGAAGAACCGCATGCCGTCGTGGTGCATGCCGGCCTGGCGGAGCTGATCGTCCACCGTGTTGCTCGCGTCCGGCTTGAAGGCGGGGCCATCCGATATCGGATCGCCCCAGGCATACAGGACCTCCGCCACGTAACCGCCCGGGACCACCAGCGCGTCGGCGGTCGACGCGGGCACGCCGGCAAAGCCCAGGGGGCTACTGGCCCAGGCCGCGGGCCCCAGCCAGCCCAGGCCGGCCGCGGCCAGGCCGGAAGTCAAGAAGCTCCGGCGCGACAGCCGCGCACGGAGCACGTCCGCGAAGGTGGGCATCGTCGGCATGATGACGCGGCGACGGGCCCGCGTCCAGGAGAACTACGAGCCGAGCAGGCTGGAGACCGCGCGGGAGAGATCGTCCACCGCGAACGGCTTGAGCAGCACCTGCACCTGGGTGCCGTGGAGGAACCCCGAGTACTCGGGCGAATCAACGAAGCCCGAGATGAAGAGCAGGTGCGGGCGCGTATCCGGAAACCGCCGGGTCAGCTCCAGGTAGAGGCTGGGCCCGTCGAGGCTCGGCATCTTCAGATCGCTCACGATCAGATCGTAGGGCTTCGAGGAGTCGAGCAGCCGGAGCGCGTCGGCGCCGTCGCGTGCGGTCTCCACCGAGTGGCCGTCCGCGGCGAGCACCGCCGCCACCAGCTCCCGCACCGGGGTCTGGTCATCCACCACGAGAACACGCTTGTCTTGCATGGGCGCCTGCATACCATCCGAGGAGAGCAAGCTCCCTGCCAGCCGGCCGCAGTCGGCGCTTCCCGGGGAGTTACGTGAGAATGCCCGGTTCGAGGCGCGGCATTTGTCGGCGCCACGACAGGACGGACGTCCGCCGGGTGTCTATGCGAAAGCTGCCCGCGCCGGGCGCAGAAGGTGCGCGGTGAGGCGGATCAGCGCGCGCCGGGACCCGGCTTCGACGGACGCGGTTTGCTCGAGTCGAGAAACGTCGTCGCGAGCATCTCGACGTGACGCGGATCGAACGGCTTGGGCAGGTACGCGACGGCGCCGTTGCGCAGCGCCTCGGAGCTCATCTTGTTCTCCTGCGTGGCGCTGATCACGATGACCGACAGACGCGGCTCGACCTCGCGGATCTGCTTGAGCAGCGCGAGGCCGCTCATCCCCGGCATCTGCAGATCGAGGAGCACCAGGTCCGGCCGCTGGCGCACCACCGCGTCCAGGCCCTCGCGGCCGCCGGACGCCTCTTCGATCTCCAGGGTGTCCGAATAACGCATCGCGCGGAGGATGTCCGAGAGCGTCTTCCGGACCTCGGCCTCGTCGTCGACGACAAGTACGCGTCGCGTCGCCATTGTCCCCCGCCACTGTACACCCGGGCCGGGTGAATCCCGGACCCACCTGTTTGCCATCCAAAGGGGCGTCGGCGTAAGGTGGTGGGGTTTCTCTAGGGCTGGGAGGACCGGGTGAAGGAATCGCGGGTCGGAGTGCACTACGCGTGGGTGGTGCTGGGCGCCCTCGTGGTCGTCATGCTGCTGGCCTCCGGCCTGCGCGCCGTGTTCGGCGTGTTCATCAAGCCGATGGAGGCCACGTTCGGCTGGGACCGGGCCGCGCTCTCGGGCGCCGCCGCGCTCTCGCTCCTACTCCTGGGCGCCGCCGGCCCTTTCGTGGGCTGGCTCGCCGACCACTGGGGCCCGCGCCGGGTCATCATGCTCTCCGTCGTCCTGCTCGGGATCGGGACGATCTTGACCTCGCGGGTCACCGCCCTGTGGCAGGTCTACCTCACCGCCGGCGTGCTGATGGCGCTGGGCTCGGGCGGGGTCGGCATGTCCACCGCCGCGACCGTCGCCGCGCGCTGGTTCGAGGGCCGGCGCGGGCTCGTGATGGGCGTGATCGGCGGCGCGATGTCGGCGGGCCAGCTCATCATCGTCCCGCTCGCGGTCATCTTCACCCTCACCTTCGGCTGGCGGCAGTCGTTCATCTGGCTCGGCATCCTCCTCTTCGTCGTCGCGGTGCCGCTGACGCTGCTCTTCATCCGGAACGACCCGGCGGAGAAGGGCCTCAAGGCCTTCGGCGCGGGCCAGGCGATCCCGGTGGGCGGCATGGCGGCGCCGCCGGAAGGCCGGACCGGCATCGGGGACGCGATCCAGGTCCCCGCGTTCTGGCTCCTGGCCGGCAGCTTCTTCGTGTGCGGCTACACGTCCAGCGGGCTCGTGCTGACCCACCTGGTGCCGCACGCGGCCGAGCACGGCTTCTCCGAGATGCACGCCGCGCAGGCCCTGGGCGTGATGGGTGCCATGAACATCCTCGGCACGGTGCTCTCGGGCTGGATCTGCGACCGCTTCGGGCGCAAGGGCCCGCTCGCCTTCTACTACGGCGTGCGCGGTCTGTCCCTGTTGTTCCTTCTGTACGTCTGGAACGTGCCGTCACTGCACATCTTCGCGGCGATCTTCGGGCTGAACTACATCTCGACGGTCCCGCCCACCACCACGCTCACCGCCAACATCTTCGGCCGCTACTCGGTGGGCACCCTGTCGGGCTGGATCTTCTTCGCGCACCAGGCCGGCGCGGCGCTCGGCGCGGCGGTGGGCGGCTGGATCTTCACCGCCACCGGCTCCTACGCCTGGGCCTTCACCTCGGCCGCCTTGATGGCGTTCCTGGCCGTGCCGATGGCGCTGGCCATCAAGGAAGCGCCGGTGAGCCGGACGCCCCGCGAGACCGCGGCGCCGGCGGGCCTGCCCGCCACCGCGAGCTGGCGGGCTGGAGTAGAATGATGGACATGACGAACGAAGGCACCACCAAGCTCTCTCCGGATTTCGTGCGGGACTTCCCCTTCGAGAGCCGCCTGAGCCTGGCCTCGCTGATCCGCTACTGGGACGAGCAGGCCAAGGACCCGTCGGTGTGCGGGGAGATGGCGCGCTCGCTCATGACGCGGGTGCACCAGGTGCCCGCGCTGCTCGGGCCGATCGACGACATCACCCTGCTCGACGAGCACGGGGAGCTGGTGGACGGGCTGATGGGCGCGGTGTTCCCGCCCGTGTTCTGGGACCAGGCCCACATGGGCGCGCTGATCCCGTTCACCCTCCGCGGGGTCTACGGCACCAGCGCCTTCGACAACATCATGGGCGCGGACGGTGTGCTCTACGGGCGGCTGAATCTCGAGATGAGCGCGCTGAAGGACTTCCGCCTGCTGAATGCCTACGCGCTGATCCTCGAGCGCCTGCACGGCATCAAGTTCCCGGTGGACTACCCGCTGATCCTGACCATGCCGGAGGCCGAGACCGGGCTGGATCGCCACTTCAAGATCCAGTTCGACGGCCGCTTCGTGGACGTGGAAGCCCTGCGCCCCCTGTCGCCCCTGTCCGACGACATGCGCGCGCGCCTCACCGCCCAGGGGGTGGACCTGGAAGGCCTCAAGGCCCTGATCCCGCCGGGCAGCGTACGGTTCACCGGCTTCACGGTGGTGAAGGCCTCGGACGTGACGGACCAGGAGGTGCTCTCCTCGATCAAGCGCGACCTGATCGACAAGGAGTCCATCGTCTCGAACGCGCGCTTCGCGAAGCTGCAGGACAAGCTGCGGACCCTGTTCCGTCGGGCGGATCTCCACCTGAGCCTGGCCGCGCTCGAGGGGGAGCGCATCCTTGTGCTCAACTCCGGCCACCTGCTCGACCACGGCCAGGGCTGCATCTTCGCGAGCTCGGTGCGTGGGAAGACCAAGGACTTCAGCGGCTCCGTCTTCGAGAAGGCGGTGGTGAAGGGCCAGCCGATCTTCATCGAGGATCTCGCCGCGATGAGCCCGCGCTCCCCCAAGGAGGAGATGATCCTCCAGAAGGGCATGCGGAGCCTGGTGGTGGCCCCGCTGCACTACCAGGGCCAGCTCATCGGCACGCTGAGCCTCACCTCCCCGCGCCCGGGCGACATCAACACGCTGCTCGCGCCGCGGCTGATGGAGGTGCTGCCGCTCTTCTCGGTGGCGGTCCGGCGGAGCGTGGACGAGCTGCACTCGCGGGTGGAGGGCTTCATCAAGGAGCAGTTCACCGCGATCCATCCGGTGGTGGAGTGGCGGTTCCGCAAGGCGGTGCTGGAGACGATGGACCGGCACACCGCCGAGAGCGAAGCCAACCGCGAGATGGAGCCGATCGTGTTCCGCGACGTCCACCCGCTGTACGCGGTGTCGGACATCCGCGGCTCCTCGACCCACCGCGCCTGGGCCATCCAGGCCGACCTGCTCACCCAGCTCGGCCTCGCCCGCGAGGTGCTGCGCGCGGCCTACGAGATCCGGCCCCTGCCCATCCTCGACCAGCTCACCCATCGCATCGACGGCTCCACCGCGGAGATCGAGGTGACGCTGCGCTCGGGCGACGAGATGGGAGTGCTCGGCTTCCTCAAGACCGACCTCGAGCCGCTCTTCGGCCACCTGCAGACCTTCGGCCCCGCGGTGCACGAGAAGATCGACGCCTACCGGGCCGCGGTGGATCCGGGCATCGGGCTGGTCTACGCGCGGCGCAAGGAGTTCGACGAGAGCGTGACCCGCATCAACGACGCGGTCGCCTCCTACATCGACCTGGAGGAGCAGGCGGCGCAGGGCATGTTCCCCCACTTCTTCGAGAAGCAGAAGACGGACGGGGTGGACTACACGATCTACCTGGGCGGCGCCCTCCGCGAGGATGGCGTCTTCGATCCGCTCTATCTCAAGAACATGCGCCTCTGGCAGCTCATGGTGGCCTGCGGGGTGGCCCTGCGGGTGGAGCGCCTGAAGGACCGGCTGCCGGTGCGCCTGGACATCACCAACCTGATCCTGATCCAGCACGCCCCGCTCTCGATCCGCTTCCGCTCCGACGAGAAGCGCTTCGACGTGGACGGCGCCTACAACGTCCGCTACGAGATCATCAAGAAGCGGATCGACAAGGCGATCATCCGCGGCACCACCGAGCGCCTGACCCAGCCCGGCAAGATCGCGCTGGTGTACTCGCACCCGAGCGAGGCCGCGGAATGGCGCGAGTACATCGAGTACCTCCAGCGCCTGGGCTACCTCACGCGCGAGGTGGAGGAGCTGGAGCTGGACGAGCTGCAGGGCGCCCAGGGCCTGCGCGCCATGCGGGTCACGGTGGACCTGGCCAACCGCGAGCTGGACGTGCCGTCCACCGCCACCGTGACCGCCGCCCAGCCCCGCGTCAACGGCGAGAGGACGCCGGCCGCCTAGCGTCCGGCCGGGCCATGCGACGCCTGGCCTGCACGCTCCTCGCCGCGACGATCCTGGCGGGGTGCGCGACCAC
>Ga0209131_1001320_pt1 | contig 17158 bp, 14 predicted proteins | sample GraSoi_2013_40cm_FD_185826 | JGI IMG/M metagenome (GOLD analysis project Ga0209131, IMG submission 185826) | Grasslands soil microbial communities from the Angelo Coastal Reserve, California, USA - Sample 9_17_2013_40cm (SPAdes) (version 2) | ecosystem: Environmental > Terrestrial > Soil >...
CCAACAACGCGAGCCTCGTCATCGCCGGCGACATCGACAAGGCAAGAGCGAAGCAGCTGGTGGCGCGCTACTTCGGCACGTTGAAGCGCGGGTCCGACGTTCCTCTCGTCAACGTGGTGACGCCGCCCATCACCGCCGAGCGGCGCGTCGTGGTCGAAGATCGCATCGAGCTGCCGCGCGTGTACATGGGCTGGCTCACCTCGCCCGCGTTCAAGGCGGGGGATGCCGAGCTCGACGTCGTCGCACAGGTGCTCGGCGGCGGAAAGTCGAGCCGGCTCTACAAGAAGCTCGTCTACGAGCAGCAGATCGCGCAGGACGTCGACGCTTCTCAGGGCTCCCTCCAGGTAGCCTCGGTCTTCTCGATCACGGTGACGGCGCGCCCCGGGCGTACCGCGAAGGAGATCGAGGCGGCGATCGACGCCGAGCTCGACAAGTTCCGCCGCGACGGCCCCGACGCCAAGGAGCTTTCGCGCGCGGTCAACACCATCGAGACCGTCAAGATCCTGCGCGCCGAGAAGCTCGGCGGCTCCGGGCTCGCCGATACCATGAACCGCTACAACCACTACCTCGGCGACCCCGGGTATCTGAACCGCGACATCGACCGCTATCGCAACCTCACCGCCGAAGCGGTGCGCAAAGCGGCGGTCGAGCAGTTGAAAAACGAGTCCCGGGTGGTCGTTCACGCGGTCGCGGGCAAGCAGGACCTGGGACCCGAAGTGCCCACGCCTCCCGCGGCGCAAGCCCAGGCCGCGGGCGACACGGAAGCGGTGAATGCCGAGGAGAACTGGCGCAAGAAGCAGCCGCGCAGCGGCAAGCTGGGCAAGCTCACGCTGCCGGTGCCCCACGCCTTCAAGCTCGCCAACGGCCTCACGGTCATCCACCACGAGAGCCGCGGGCTGCCGGTGGTCGCGGCGAACCTCGTGCTGAAGAGCGGCACGGAAGCCAATCCGCTCTCCAGGCCGGGCCTCGCGAGCTTCACCGCCGACATGATCGACGAGGGCACGGCGACGCGCTCTTCGACGCAGCTGGCCGACGACATCGCGCAGCTCGGCACCACCATCGAGACGAGCTCGAATGGCGATGCGTCTTTCGTGACAGTGTCGGCCCTGAAGAAGAATTTCGCCGCCGCTCTCGAGATCCTTGCCGACGTGGCGCTCAATCCGTCGATGCCCCCGGAGGAGATCGAACGGCGCAAGGCGAGCCGGCTGGCTTCCCTCGTGCAGGTGCGCGAAGACCCGAACGCGCTGGTCGAGCGCATCACCGCGGCGGCGCTCTACGGCGATCGCCACCCGTTCGGCTACCTCGCGATCGGCACCGAGGACTCGGTGAAGAGCACCACGCGCGAGGACCTGCAGCAATTCTGGAAGCAGCACTACGTCCCGGGCAACGCCGCGCTCATCGTTTCCGGCAGCATCGGCGCCGAGGAATTGAAGGCGCTCGCCGAAAAATACTTCGGCGCCTGGCCACCGGGCCCGCGACAGGCGATGCTATCGACTCCGCCGTCGACCACCCAGGCTCGCCTGGTGATCGTCGACAAGCCCGACGCGCCGCAGACCGCCACGCGCGTCGTGCGCCTCGGCCCGCCCCGCCTCACGCCGGACTATCCGCAGATCGCGGTCATGAACGCCGCGCTGGGCGGGCTTTTCTCCAGCCGCATCAGCAACAACCTGCGCGAGGAGAAGGGCTACACCTATGGCGCCAATTCGGGATTCCAGATGCGCCGCAACACCGGCGCCTTCGTGGTGCGCACGAGCCTGCGCACCGACGTCACCGCGCCCGGCGTGCGCGAGATCTTCAAGGAGATAAAGGGCATGCGCGACAAGCCCGCCGGCCGGGAGGAAGCCACGCGCGCCCGCGATTCGCAGGTGCGGTCGCTTCCCGGAGAGTTCGAGACGAGTGCGAGCACGGTGGCCACCTTCCGCGACCTCTTCGTCTACGACCTGGGGCTCGATTATTTCGGCAAGCTGCCGGGCCGCCTGGGCGCGGTCACGCCCGCGGCGATGCAGTCGGCGGCGAAAAAGTACATTCCCCCGGAAAGCCTGGTGGTCGTGACCGTGGGAGACCGCGCGAAGATCGAGGCGGAGCTCGCCAAGCTGAACCTCGGCGCGGTCGAGCACCGCGACGCCGACGCGAAGCTCGTGAAGTAGCCCGGCTAGGGAAGCTCTGAACAAGTCCCGGGGTCTGCGACGGTTCGATTTCGGTGGCGATTCTAGGCGCCGAGTCCGACGCAAGGTAGGTCACCTTGCTAGGACGAGCAACGACGAAGCGACCCGAAATCGACCGTCCCTTCGACGCCGTAAGTCATTGATGCACAGTGCTTGCGGGTTGCGGTAGATGCGGCGTCTGCGTCGTTGGACGCCTTGCGAAGGTTGTCGACATTCGCTGCGCCGTCCGCCTCGCATCCATCCGCATCTGCCGCAACGCAGATCCCCGGGACTTGTTCAGAGCTTCCCTAGGCCTCGAGGGTCTCGGGATCGAGATCCTCGAGGAGCGGCGGCAGCGGGCAGTCGAGCACCGCGCCGATCATGCGCATCAGTGCCGCCTCGATCACGCGGATCGATCCGTCGGCGGTGACCGCCGCGAAGAGTCCCTTCACCAGCACGGCCTTCGGCAGCGGGGCGAGCTCGCGCAGCTTCGCGAGCACCTCTCCCGCGTCGTCCAGCCCGACCGCGCCGCGCCCGACGGGCGTCGCATCCGGGATCCCCAGCTCCTTCGCCCCGGCGCGGAAGGCTGCTTCGAACTCCTGGTCGGCCTGCGGGCCGCGATGCACTCCGGCGTAGGCCACGAGCGAGAGCAGGAACACGACCTCGTCGCGCACGTCCTTGATCGCCTTGTACTTCGGCTGGGCATGCCCGGTGCGCGCCGAAAACTGCGAGCGCACGAGCGTGAAGACCACGAACTCGAACATCGAAACGCGGCGATCGGCGTGGATCACCGCTTGCAGCGCCGTGAGGAGGTCCGACTGGCTATCCGCGGACGCGAGCTTCAACGCCGGGAGCGCCAGGTCGATCACGGGAAGATAGTAGGCCGGCCCGATGCCGCGCATCTCACGCGCGACCACCGCCGCGGCCGCACCCAGCTTCGCCACGCCGGCGGTCTTCGTCGCGGTGAGCTGCTCTTCCATCACGGCGTCGTTCTGGGCGAACAGGAGTGCCACCAGCGTGGCGCAGGCCCCGTCGGGCTCGCGGACTCTCTCGCGCACGCTCGTCGGGATCGCCGCGAGGATGCGCTTCGCCATGTCGACCTTCTGGTCGTCCACGATGCCGACGAGGGCCGCGCTCTCGCGTGGCGAGTGGCCCCACGCCTGTTCGCTGTCGCCCGTGCGCGCCTCGCTCGCGGCACTTCCCACGAAGCCCACGGCGGCCGACGAAATGTCCGGCATCACATCGGATGCCTTCGGCCGCGCGCCGCGATAGCCCTGCGGCTGGAAGCGCGGGTTCACGCGCCGGATGCGATCGTCGAGCGGCGGGTGCGTGGCGAAAAGGCTCTCCAGTCCCATGCTGACGCCCTGGCCGAAGAACAGGTGCGAGACGTCCTCCGCATGGCGATTGGCGATGAGCGAGTCGCGCCCCGAGGCGCGGATCTGGTCCAGCGCGCCCGCGAGCCCGTCGGGGTTGCGCGTGAACTGCACGCTCGAGGCGTCGGCCAGGTATTCGCGCTCGCGCGACACCGTCGCCTTGATGAGGCGGGCGAAGAAGAGCCCGATGTAGCCGATCACGAAGAGCCCCAATCCGATCACCCAGATCGCGCCCGCCTCCTTCTCCTTGCTCCGGCCCATGTTGCGCAGGATGAAGCCGCCGACCGCGCCGAGGAAGACGATCCCGGCGAGCACGCCGATCATGCGGATGTTGAGCGACATGTCGCCGTTCACGACGTGGCTGAACTCGTGCCCGATCACCCCCTGCAGCTCGTCGCGGTTCAGCGTCTCGAGCGTGCCGCGCGTCACCGCGACGATGGTGTTGGAGATGTCGTAGCCCGCGGCGAAAGCGTTGATGCCGCGCTCCTGGTCCATGATGTAGACCGCCGGCACGCGCGTGCCCGCGGCGATGGCCATCTCCTCGACTACGTTCAGCAGGCGCCGCTCGAGCGGGTCACTCGTATTCGGCGCCACGCGGCGCGCCTCCACCATCCGCGCCACCGCCGCCCCGCCTCCGGCGCGCAGGCTCATGATCTCCCACAGGCTCACGAGCAGGATCGCGATCCCGGTCGCGAGCGCTCCGATGACATACACCCAGGCGGGCACGCTCTTCAAGCCCGGCATGGAGGCTCCGCGCGGGCGCGGATCGTCGGCGTGCATCCAGATCCACGCCGCCGCCGCCACCAGGTCGATGGCCATGATGATGGCCACCACCGCGAGCACGAAGAGCACCACCATGATGCGCGTGTTGCGGCGCGCCTGATGCTGGCTTTCGAAGAAGTTCATGGCCGCCGTTCGGCCGCGCCGCCTAGAACTTGACCTGCGGCGCCTTGCGCTCTTCGGCCGATTCGGTCGCCTGCAGCAGCTCCGCGGCGGTGAAGCCGAACATGCCGGCGAAGATGTTCGCGGGGAACGATTCGCGCTGCGTGTTGTACGACATCACCGAGTCGTTGAACGCCTGGCGCGCGAACGACACCTTGTTCTCGGTGCTGGAGAGCTCTTCCTGCAGGGCGAGCATGTTCGTGTTCGCCTTCAGGTCCGGATAGGACTCGGCGAGCGCGAACATCCTGCCCAGGACCCCGGTGAGGGCGCCTTCCGCCTGTCCCAGCGCCTGCATCGCGCCCGGGTTCCCGGGGCTCGCGCCCGCGGCCTGCGCCGCGCCCACCGCGACGTTGCGCGCCTTGATCACCGCCTCGAGCGTCTCGCGCTCGTGCTTGATGTAGCCCTTGGCGACTTCGACCAGGTTGGGAATCAGGTCGTAGCGGCGCTTCAATTGCACGTCGATCTGCGCGAAGGCGTTCTTGAACCGGTTGCGCAAGGCCACGAGCCCGTTGTAGATCGAGATCGCCCAAATGACGACTCCGACCACGACCGCGATGAAAATCCAGCCCCCGACGCTCATGTTCTCGCCTCCCCGGCAAGTGAATTGGGCCCAATATAGCGCAAGACGCTACAGGCCCGTCGCGAGGAATCCTCCGTCGACGCGGATCGTCTCGCCGGTGACGTAGACCGACGCGGCGGATGCGAGGTAGATCGCCGCGCCCGCGAGCTCGCCGGTCTCGCCGAAACGGCCCATGGGCGTGCGCGCCAGCGCCAGCGCCTTGCGCTCGGCCGACATCTTGTCGCGGTTGAGATCGGTCATGAAGAAGCCCGGGGCGATCGCGTTCACGCGCACGCCGCGGCCGGCCCATTCGGCGGCGAGCGTCTCGGTGAGGCTCACCACGCCCGCCTTCGCGATTGCGTAGAGCGCGCTGCGCGGCCAGCCGCGATACGAGGCCAGCGATGCGATGTTGATGATGTTTCCGCTGCCGCGCGCCAGCATGTGGCGCCCGACCTCGGTGCAGGCGAAGAAAACGCTGCGCAGGTCGGTCCCGATGACCTCGTCCCAGTCCGCTGCCGTGAATTCCTCCGCGGGCTTCAAAGTGGTCATGCCCTGGGAATTCACCAGGATGTCGATGCGGCCGTGCGCGCTTATCGTCCTTGCGACGAGCGCGCGAAGCTCCGCGTCGTCGCACGCGTCGGCGCGGTCCCCGTGCACGTCACCCAGCGGCTTCAATTCCCCGAGGGCGCGCTCGAGCTTTCCCGCGTTGCGCCCGGCAACGATCACCCGCGCGCCGGATTGCGCGAAGCCCGCGGCGATCGCCTTGCCGATGCCGCTGGTGCCGCCGATCACGAGTGCCTTCTGTCCTGCGAGGCTGAACGGGTTCGCGGGCATGGATTACTTGAGCAGCTCCGGGGCGACGAGCCTGGGCAGGATCAGCGGGATCTCGGGCCAGATGATGATGGCGGCGAGCATGAGCAGCATCGGCACCAGCATGATCATCGTGTCCTTCAGCGCGAAGCGGACCGGAACCTTGGCGACCGCGCAGCAGATCATCAGGCACAGCCCGTAGGGCGGGGTCACCAGGCCGAAGGCGAGCGAGACGATGCCGATGATGGCGAAGTGGATCGGATGCATGCCGACCGATTGCGCGAGCGGCTGCAGGATGGTGCCGAAGATGATGATCGCGGGAATGGCGTCGAGGAAGCAGCCGACCACCAGGAATACGAAGGCGATGAAGAATCCCGCCTGGGTGATGCCCATGCCCCATGTCGAGACGTTCTCGAGCAATGCCCGGGGAATCTGGTAGTAGGCCAGCAGCCAGCCGAAGGCCGACGCGGTGCCGACGCAGAAGAGCGCCACGGACGACAGCCGCCCCGTCTCGACGAACGATTCATACAGGTTCTTCAGGTTCATCTCGCGGTAGATGAAGACCGACAGCAGGATCGTGTACAGCACCGCGACGCACGCCGATTCCGTCGGCGTAAACCAGCCCAGGAGCACCCCGCCCACGATGATGAAAGCGGTCAGCAGCGCCGGCACCGAGATCCACGCCGAGTAGAAGAATTCCTTCAAGGTCGCGCGCGGATAGACCGGGTATTTGTAGATCTTGGCGTATACGTGCACGGTCGCCATCTGCGCGGCGGCGATAAGGATCCCCGGCAGGAAACCCGCGAGGTACATGGCGCCGATCGAAGTCGAGATCACCCCGCCCCAGACGATCATCAGGATCGACGGCGGGATGATCACCGCCAGCACCGCCGAGACCGCGGTGATCGCGATGGAGAACGACAGGCCGTAGCCCTCCTTCACCTGCGCGTCGATGAACACCTTGCTCTGGCTCGCGGCATCCGCGGTCGAAGAACCCGAGATGCCGGCGAAGAAGACCGAGAGCACGACGTTGATCTGCGCAAGCGCCCCGGGAAAGTTGCCGACCATGGCGCGCGACAGGCGCACCAGCCGGTCGGTAACCCCGCCGCAGTTCATCAGGTTCGCGGTGAGCAAATAGAACGGCACGGCGAGCAGGATGAACGAGTTGTACGCCTTGAAGGTCTCGTTGAAGAGCATCATCGGCGACAGGCGCGCCTCGATGACGAGGCTCGGCAGGCACGCGAGTCCCAGGGCGAAGGCCACGGGAACCCGCAACGCGAAAAGCACGAAGAAGGTGCCGAAGAGGACGATCGCCGCCATGCCCGGGGTGAGCGCGGCGGTCATCATCGAGCGGGTTTCTCCATCAGCACTCGAAAGCTGGCGACGAACGCCTCACCGAGGAAAAGCACCCACGTGACCCCCGCCACCGGCCACGCCATGAAGATCCAGGCCATCGGCAGCTCGGCGAGCTCGGAAGTCTGGTCCCAGCCGAAGCGCACGAACTGGATGCCCCACCAGACGAACACCAGCGCGAACACCAGGACGAAGAGGTTGGTGATGATCTCCAGCACCGCGTTGGGCCGCGGCGGGAGATCCGGCAGGACATCGACCACGAAATGCGACCCCTCGCGCACGCCGATCATGGCGCCCAGCATGATCATCCAGATGAAGAGGAAGCGCGACAGCTCCTCGGTCCAGATCCACGAGGGAATCAGCGCCGTGTAGCGCGAGACGATCTGCAGCGTGACCGGGACGATCAGGATCGCCACGGTGGCCGCCATCAGCCACGTGAGCAGCCGATGGTAGCCGTCGAGGAACTTCTTCAAGCGCGATCGGTTACTTGGTGTTGTTGATCGCGTTGAAGATGCCGTCGGCGCCGATTTCCTTCGCGTACGCCTCCATCACCGGGTCGGCGAGCTTCTTCATCTGCGCGCGGTCGGTGAAGGTGATGCGCTTCAATTTCCCCGCCTTCTCCATCGCCTCCAGCTTGGCGGTGTCCTCGGAGGACTCGACCTGGCGACCATAGGCGCCCGCCTCCTTGCCGGCGCGAATGATCGCGGCTTGCAGGTCGGGGGGCAGCTTGCGGAACGTCTTCCCGGAGAAGCAGATCGGCCGGATGGTGATGGCGTGCTCGGTCATCGAGAGGTTGGGGCCCACCTCGTAGAACTTCATCGCCTCCACGCCGGCCGCTTCGTTCTCGCCCGCGGAGATGACGCCGTTCTGGATCGCGTTGTACACCTCGTTGTACGCGATCACCGTGGGCGACATGCCGATCGCGGCGAAGGTCTTGCTCCAGATCGGAGCGCCCTGCACGCGGACCTTGAGATTCTTCATCTCGGCCAGGTTCCTCACCGGCTTGTTGACGAAGATGTTGCGCGTGCCGCCGCCGGCGTAGCCGATCAGCATCACGTCGGCCTTCTGCGCGATCTCGTCGGCGACCGGCTTCAGCAGATCCGCGTCCAGCACCTTGTTCCAGTGGTTCAGGTCGCGGAAGAGGAACGGCGCGTCGATGAACGGGGCCGCCTTCGAGAAGGTGGACATGTGCGCCGGCGAGACGATGGCGTAGTCCACCGCCGTGCCCTGGTTCATGTAGGCGAAGTAGTCTTTCTCCAGGCCGAGCTCGCTATTCTTGTGGAGGACGAAGTCGACCGGCTTGCCGTAGTACTTCTTCACCAGCTCCTCGAAGCGCACCAGCGCCTTGGTGAAGGCGTGATCGTCGGCGAACTGCGAGGCGCCGTGCAGGGTGATGCCCTGCGCAGCGGCCGGAAGCGAAAATGCCGCGGCGAACGCCGCGACGGCAATGCATGAAACAACGTTCCTGCGTTTCATGGTTCCCCCTCTGTGTGGTCTAGGTATTGTGCGGAGCGGACTTGAGCACTTCTTCGAAGGTCGTGAGGCCCTGCGCGACCTTGGCGGCGCCCGAGACCCGCAATGGTCTCATGCCCGCCTTGTACGCGGCTTGCGTGAGCTCCGCGATGTCGGTCTTGTCGAGGACCAGGCGCTTGACGTCGCGGGTCATCTGCATGATCTCGTAGATGCCGATGCGGCCCATGTAGCCGGTGTTGCGGCACTCGAGGCAGCCGACCGGCCGGTAGACTTCCGCGGGCGGCGGCGCCTTGAACGGCGCGCACAGCGAGTGCCAGAGGCGATGCTCGTCATCGCGATGGAAAGGCACCTTTTCCTTGCAGTGAGGGCAAAGGGTGCGCACCAGGCGCTGCGCCATGACGCCGAGCAGCGTGGAGCTGAGCAGGTAGGCGGGAGCACCCAGGTCGAGCAGGCGCGTTATCGACGACGGCGCGTCGTTGGTGTGCAGCGTGGAGAGCACGAGGTGCCCGGTGAGCGCGGCTTGAATCGCCATGTCCGCGGTCTCGAAGTCGCGGATCTCCCCGACCATGATGATGTCCGGGTCCTGGCGCATCAGCGCGCGCACGCCGCTGGCGAATGTGAGGTCGATCTCGGGCTGCACCTGCATCTGGTTCAGGCGCGGGTCGATCATCTCGATCGGGTCCTCGATGGTGCAGACGTTCACCTCCGGGGTCGCGATCTGCTTCAACGTCGTATAGAGCGTCGTCGTCTTGCCCGAGCCCGTCGGGCCGGTAACGAGCAGGACCCCGCCCGGCTGCTTCACGAGGCTCTGCCACAGCTCGTGCTCTTCCTGCGTGAATCCCAGGTCCTTGAAGTCGCGCATCAGGACTTCGGGATCGAAGATGCGCATCACCACCTTCTCGCCATGCGCGGTGGGAAGCGTCGAGAGCCGCAGCTCGATCTCGGTGCCGTCGGGCATGCGCGTCTTGATGCGCCCGTCCTGCGGGCGGCGCTTTTCCACCACGTCCATGCGCCCGAGGATCTTGATGCGTGCAGTCATGGCCGCGAGCACCGAGAAGGGCATTTGATAGACATCGTGCAGCACGCCGTCGATGCGGAAGCGCAGCACGCCGACTTCCCGGCGCGGCTCGACGTGGATGTCGCTCGCGCGCTGGTCGAAGGCGTACTGCCACAGCCAGTCGACGAGGTGGACGATGTGGTGGTCGTTGGCGTCGAGCGGGCGGCCCGCCTTGCCCAGCTCGACCAGCTGCTCGAAGTTGCTGAGCCCCGAGGAGGGAACGCCCGCCGCCTCGGCGCGTTTGACGCTCCTCGCGAGGTTGTAGAACTCGCCCTGGTAACGCTCGATGTCCTCCGGATTGGCGAGCACCCGCTTGATCTTCAGGCGCAGCATCTCGGAGAGCTCGGGCTCCCAGCTCGCCATGAACGGCTCGCTGGTGGCGATGGTGACGTCCTTGCCGCTCACCTCGACCGGAAGGATGCCGCGGCGCGCGGCGTACTCCGAGGACATGACTGCCGTCACCGAGCGCAAATCGATCTTGAGGGGGTCGATGTGGAAGAACGGCATCTTCAGCCGGCCCGCGAGCCATTCGGTGAGGAAATCGGCGCCAAGCACAGGTTGGGGGGCCAACTTCGAGCGCCACCTCGTCTCGGCGATGACGAGCAGCGGGTGCTTCGTCCCGGCCCGGGCGGCAGCGCGCGATTCCTGGAAAAGCTTGGCGGCAGGATCGGGGTCGATCAGCCCGTCGGCGATCAGCCAGTCGAGGACCTCGCGAAGCTGCAGCTTGCGGTCGACGCGGGTGCTGGAGCTGACGGTGGCCATGGAGGAATTATAGGCGAGCGAGCGCCAACGCGTCCGCCAGGGTGCTCGCCTCGGCGATCGATTTGTCCTTGCGCATCCGCAGCATCCGCGGGAAACGCACGGCGATGCCCGACTTGTGGCGCCCGGAGCGCTGGATGCCCTCGAAGCCCAGCTCGAAGACGAGCTCGGGCTTCACCGTGCGCACCGGGCCGAAGCGCTCGAGCGTATTGCGGCGGATGAACGCGTCGACTTCGCGGATCTCCTCGTCGGTCAAGCCCGAGTAGGCCTTGGCGAAGGGGACGAGCTCCGCGTCCTTCCAGATGCCGAAGGTGTAGTCGGTGTAGAGGCTCGCGCGCTTGCCATGGCCTTTCTGCGCGTAGATGAGCACGGCGTCGAGCGTGTAGGGCTCGATTTTCCATTTCCACCACACCCCGCGCGGGCGTCCCACGCCGTAAGCGGAATCCACGCGCTTCAGCATGAGGCCCTCGGTGCCCTGCTCGCGGCTTTGCGCGCGCGCGAGCGCCAGAGTCTCCCAAGTGGGCGCGCGCACCTGCGAGGACAGGTCAAAGCGCGAGCCGCCGGGAATCGAGAGCACCAGGTCGGCCAGCTTCGCGCGCCGCTCGACGAGCGGGCGCTCGCGCCAGTCCTCGCCGGCGAGCTCCAGCAGGTCGAAGGCGAGGAAGATCACCGGCGAGTCGGACATCACCTTCTTGCCCGGATTCTTGCGGCCGAGGCGCTTCTGCAGCGCGGCGAAGGGCATCACGCGGCCGTCCTTCCACGCCAGGATCTCGCCGTCGAGGACGCAGTCGGGAAGGCGCAGCGCGTCGGCCATGATCTCGGGGAACTGCCCGGCGATCGGCTCGTCGCCGCGCGACCAGAGCGTGGTCACCTCGCCGCGTCGGATCAGCTGCGCGCGAATCCCGTCCCACTTCCATTCGGCGAGCCAATCCTCGCGGTCCCCGAGCGCCTGCGGACCCCCATCCAAAGGCTGCGCGAGGAAGAAGGGATACGGTTTGGAGCGCTCGGTCTCGAGGGAATCGCCGCCGATCAACTGCCGCCACATCGCCTCGCTCGGCGACCACTCGCCGGTCAAGCGATGCGCGACCACCTTGGCGTCGATGTCGAAGGCCTGCGCGATGCCGCGCACCACCAGCAGCGCGGAGACGCCGACGCGGAAGTTTCCGGTGATGAGCTTGTTGAAGACGAAGCGCTCGGTGCCCGCGAGCTGCATCCAGTAGGACTCGAGGTGGGAGCGCTGCTCGGCCTCGGCAAGCTCGCGCAGCGCGATGAGCCGCTCCTCGACCCAGACGTGCAGGGGATCTTCGCTCGCGCGCGCGGCGGGGGGCAGGATGAGCGCGATGGTCTCGGCCAGGTCGCCGACCGCGTCGTACGACTCCTCGAAGAGCCACATCGGCAGCGCCGCCATCTCCGCAGCCCACGTGGCGAGCCGCCTCGTCGGCACCGCTTGCCGCGGCCGGTGGCCCGTGAGGAACCACGCCGCCCACGCCGCGTCCCTGGGGTCGGCATGCGCGAAATACTCCGACAGCGCCGCGGTCTTCGCCTTCGTGCTGGTGCTCGAGTCGATCGCCTCGAAGAGTGCCGCGAATTTCTTCACGGGGAGTCATTCAGGCAAAAGGCTTGAACGCCGATTTGCGCTCGCATCACTCTCAGGCGCCCGCTTCCTCGGCACCAGCCTCGCCTTCGAACTCGGTCTTCATTGTTTTGCGCTCGCATCACTCTCAGGCGCCCGCTTCCTCGGCACCAGCCTCGCCTTCGAACTCGGTCTTCATTGTCTGGGCGTCGAGGCCGCGCTCGGTGAGCCATTGGACGAGGGGGGCGGTGTGGCCGTGGGTGACGAAGATGCGCTGCGCGCCGGTGGCGTCGATGGCGCGGTTCAGGCTCGGCCAGTCGGCGTGATCGGAGAGGACGAACCCCTTGTCGACCACGCGCCGGCGGCGCGCGCCGCGGATCGCCATCCAGCCGGAAGCGAACGCGTCGGTGTAGTCGCCGAAGCGGCGCAGCCACGGCGACGATTGCGCGGAGGGAGGGGCCACGACCAGCGCGCCGGCGAAGTCCTCCTTCGTGCCCAGCTCTCCCACCATGCGCGTCTCGGGAAGCATCACGCCGCACTCGCGGTAGCCGCGATTGAGCACTTCGACCGCGCCGTGGACCACGATCGGTCCGATCGCCGCATCCACGCTCGCGAGGATGCGCTGCGCCTTGCCGAAGGCGTAGCCGAACAGCACGCTCGCGCGCCCGGCTGCTGCGTTCACCCGCGTTTGCAACACCGGCAATCCGCGCCGCGCGCAAAGATACGCGCCGCTGCCGGGCCGCGCGTGGTCGCTGTGCGCATGGGTGACGACGGCGCGGTCCACCGGCCGCCACGGGTCGACGTAGAAATCGCCCGCGGCGCAGTAAAGGCCGCGGGAAGTGGGCGTCACCAACATGCCTGGTTTCCGGGCTAGCTTCCGGTCAGGGGCTTTTCGGGGTCGTCCCAGCTGCGGGGATCTTCGAGCGGCTCGAGGTGCGTCAGGACCTCGACGTGGGGCAGCTTGGCGCGGATTTCGTTCTCGAGGCGCTCGAGGATGTCGTGGCCGGCTTGCACGCTCATGGACCCCGGCACGAGGACGTGGACGTCGACGAAGCTTTTGGCGCCGGCCATGCGCGTGCGCAGCGCATGGTAGTCGCCGCCCTGGTGGCGCAGCGTTTCGAGCACGCTGATGATCGCCGCGCGGTCATCGTCGGGGATGGCGCGGTCCATGAGCCCGTCGAACGAACGCGACATCAGGCTCCACCCGGTCCACACGATCTGGATCGCGACCGCGATCGCGATGAGCGGATCGAGCCGGATCCACCCGGTGAAGTGCACCAGGACCACGCCCGCGAAAACACCCGCGGTGGTCCATACATCGGTGAGGAGGTGGCGCGCGTCGGCCTCGAGCGTGATCGAGCGATGGGCGCGCGCCGCTCGCAGCATCACCAGCGCGCACGCGGCGTTGGCGAGCGCCGCCAGGACGGAGAGCGTCAAGCCCAGGCCGATGTCCTGCAGCTCCTGCGGATTCATGAGCCGTGGAATCGCGGTCCAGATGATGGCGCCGGCCGCCACGAAGATGAGCGCGCCCTCGATGCCGCTCGACAGGTACTGCGCCTTTTCGTGCCCGAAGTTGTGCTCGCGGTCGGGCTTGGCGGCCGAATAGGTGAGCACGCCCAACGCCACCAGCGCGGCCACGATGTTCACCACTGCCTCGACCGCATCCGAGAGCAGCCCGACCGACCCGGTAAGGTAGTAGGCCGCGAACTTGAGGAAGATCGTGACGATCGAGGTCGCGAGCGACAGCCACGCGTAGAAAGTCGGCGGACGCACGGCCACGGAGTTCACTTCAAAGCAACGCGGAAAGCGGCGGCCGTCTTGGCCTTCACGTCTTCGAGCGTGACGCCCGGATGCAGCTCGGTCAGCACCAGTCCCTTGCCCGGCTCCACCTCGAATACGCACAGATCCGTGATGATCTTGTTGACCACGCCCTTGCCGGTAAGCGGCAGCGTGCATTGCTTCAGGATCTTGGACGCGCCGTCCTTGGAGCAGTGCTCCATCAACACCACCACGCGCTTCACCCCGGACACCAGGTCCATCGCGCCGCCGGGACCTTTCACCATCTTCCCCGGCACCATCCAGTTGGCGAGATCGCCGTTCTCGGCCACTTCGAGGCCGCCGAGAATCGAAAGATCGACGTGGCCGCCGCGGATCATGCCGAAGGAATCGGCGCTCGAGAAAAAGCTCGACCCGGGCAGCGTGGTGATGGTCTGCTTGCCGGCGTTGATGAGATCCGGATCGACCTCGTCGTCGGCCGGGAAGGGGCCGATGCCGAGCAGGCCGTTTTCCGATTGCAGGTGCACGGTCATGCCGGGCGGAATGTGGTTTGCGACCAAGGTCGGAATGCCGATTCCCAGGTTCACGTAGAAGCCATCGCGCAATTCCCTGGCCGCGAGCCGGGCCATCAGGTCGCGGATCGGCGAATCTTTCTTCGAGGCCGCCGCACCCGACACGGTGCGGAACTCGATGCGCTTTTCGTACTTGGCGCCCTGGACAATGCGGTCGACATAGATGCCCGGCGTGTGAATCTGGTCCGGATCGAGCTCGCCCACCTCCACCAATTGCTCGACTTCCGCCACCGTCACCTTGCCGCAGGTGGCGATCATCGGGTTGAAGTTGCGCGAGGTCTTGCGATAGACCAGGTTGCCGAGCTTGTCTCCCTTCCACGCCTTGACGATGGCGAGATCGGTGCGGAGCGCGTCTTCGAGCACGTAGTCGCGGCCGTCGAACTTGTGCGTGTGCTTGCCTTCGGCCCCGGGATGCCGGCGCCGCCGGCGCGGAATTTTTCCGCCAGCGTGCCCTGCGGCGTCAATTGCAATTCGAGCTCCCCGGCCAACACCTGGCGCTCGAATTCCTTGTTCTCGCCGACGTAGGAGGCGATCACCTTCTTCACCTGGCGCGACTTCAGCAGGAGCCCCATGCCGAAGTCGTCCACACCCGCGTTGTTGCCGGCGATGGTGAGGCCCTTCACGCCGCTCTCCACCAGTGCCGCGATCAGGTTCTCGGGAATGCCGCAAAGCCCGAAGCCGCCGGCGGCGATGGTCATGTCGTCTTTCAGCAGCCCGGCCAGGGCCGATTTCGCGTCCGGATACACCTTGCTCATTTCACTCGCTCCTCGTTGCGGATTCTCTCGCTCAATCGAGCGCTCCCTCGGATACCTGGATGTCGTGCGGGTGCTCGTGCGCCGCGGCGATCGCGGCCGCCACGCCCTTCACCATCGAGGTGAGCGCCATGCCCGGCGTGTCGCGCTTGTCGAGCACCTGCTCTTCGGAGTACGGAACGTGGATGAATCCGGCGCGCGCGCGCTGCCCGCTCGCCGCAAGGTAGTGCAGGACGCCGTACATCAGGTGATTGCACACGTAGGTTCCGGCGGAATTCGACACTTCGGCGGGCACGCCGGCCGCGCGCATCGCCACGGCCATCGCCTTCACCGGCAGCGTGGCGAAGTACGCCGGCGGCCCATTGGCGGCAATCGGCTCGTCGAGCGGGCGCGCGCCCGCGTTGTCCGGCATGCGCGCGTCATCGACGTTGATCGCGATGCGCTCCACGCCCAGCTTCGCGCGTCCGCCGGCCTGGCCGACGCAGACGACGAGCAACGGGCGATGCGCCTCGATCGCGTTCGCGACCACCTCGATCGAGCGCCGGAATTCGCACGGCACGCGACAGGTCTGCACGCGCATACCCGCGATCTCGCGCGGAAGCCGTTCGCAAATCTCCCACGACGGATTCGTGCCCTCGCCGCCAAACGGCTCGAAGCCCGTGACGAGCACCACTTCCGAGGTTCTCCCTCTCCCTTGCTCGGCAGAGGGAGAGCCCCCTCGGGGGGAGAGGGTCGCGTCTTTCACCAACAACTGCGGCGGCACCGCCGCATCCGGCCGCGGCCGGCGCCGCGACTGCAAGGCGTCCGGCGCGCGGCGGGTGTCGCGCGCGCTCCCCGGCTTCGGCGTCTTGCGCCTTCTTCGCAGCATGCTCAGCGCGCGGTCCAGCCGCCGTCGATGGAGATCGCGGAACCCGTGATCTGCGCGGCCGAATCGGAGGCGAGGTAAAGCGCGAGGGACGCGACGTCCGCCAGCCCGATGAACTGCTTCGTCGCCTGGGGCGCCAGGATCACGTCGCGGATCACCTGCTCGCGGGGAATGTTGTGCACCTTGGCCTGGTCGTCGATCTGCTTCTCGACGATCGGGGTGAAGACGTAGCCGGGGCAGATCGAGTTGGCGGTGATGCCGAGCTCGGCGACCTCGAGGGCAAGCGACTTGGTGAAGCCGATCACGCCGTGCTTGGAGGCCACGTAGGCGCTCTTGAAGGGCGAGGCCACGAGGCCATGCGCTGAGGCGATATTGATGACGCGCCCCCATTTGGCCTTCTTCATCGAGGGGAGAGATGCGCGCGTCGCGTGGAAGGTGGCCGAGAGGTTGATGGCGATGATCGCGTCCCACTTGTCGGGCGGAAACTCGTCCACGGGTGCGACGTGCTGAATGCCGGCGTTGTTGACGAGGATGTCGAGCTTGCCGAACGCCTTGAGCGCCCCGGAGATCATCGCGGCGATCTCCGCGGGCTTGGACATGTCGGCGCCGTGGTAGAGCGCCTTCACGCCGTGCTGCTTCTCCAGCCCCGAGCGCAGCGCCTCGATCTCCTTCGCCTCCCCGAATCCGTTCAGCATCACGCTCGCGCCCTCGCGCGCGAAGCATTCGGCGATCGCGCGCCCGATGCCGCTGGTGGAGCCGGTGACGACGGCGCATTTTCCCGCGAGCTGCTTTGCCATTCCAATCCCTTTTTCTAGTTGTGTCCGGCTTTCCGGCCGCCCTTTTCCGCAACCCTGGACGTCTGCCGCAGCATCTCGATGTGCAGGATGCCGTCCTCGTCGTAGGGCTCCGAAGCCGTGACGAAGCCGAAGTCCTGGTAGAAACGCTCGAGGTGGCGCTGCGCGCCGATGCGAATCGGAACTCCCGGCCACAGCGTCTCCAGCCTAAGCAGCGCCTCGCGCATCAACTCGCGGCCCATGCCGGTGCCGCGCACCGCCTGCGATGTGACCACGCGCCCGATGGACGGTTCGGCGTACTTCGCGCCCGCGGGGAGGATACGGCAGTATGCGACGAGTTGACCCTCTCCGTATCC
>Ga0209131_1001322_pt1 | contig 17136 bp, 15 predicted proteins | sample GraSoi_2013_40cm_FD_185826 | JGI IMG/M metagenome (GOLD analysis project Ga0209131, IMG submission 185826) | Grasslands soil microbial communities from the Angelo Coastal Reserve, California, USA - Sample 9_17_2013_40cm (SPAdes) (version 2) | ecosystem: Environmental > Terrestrial > Soil >...
CAACATCGTGGAGATGGCCGACTCCGACGAGATCTATCGCAATCCCCGCGAGGAATACACGCGCAAGCTGCTCTCCTCGATTCCCAAGGGCTACGAGCTCGCCGCCCAGCCTTCCTGATTCTCAAAACGGAGTACCTGATGCGTCTTCTGATGGCCTTCGCTTTCGCGGCGCTTGCCGCTGTCTCGCCGCTCGCCGGCTTCGCCGCGCCGCAACCGGCGCCCGCGCGGGCGCTCATGACGCTCTACGACGCGCCCGGCATCACCCGCGCGTGCGATGAGGGCATCGCCCGCGCGCAGGCGCTCATCAAGCAGATGGGCGCGAAGAAGGGCGCCGGCACGATCTTCGACGAATGGAACCGCCTTGCGATCGTGATCGAGGACACCGTGAACACCGTCTACCTGCTGGGCAACGTCTCGCCCGACAAGGCGGCGCGTGACGCGGCCGAGCCCTGCCTGCAGAAGTACACGACATTGCAGGCCGACCTCTTCCAGGACGAGAAGCTCTTCGCGCGCGTGAATGCCGCGCAGCCGATGAACCCGCACCAGGCGAAATTCAAGAAGGACCTGGTCGAGGGCTTCGAGGACACGGGCGTGGCCCTGCCGCCGGACAAGCGCAGGCGCGCCAAGGAGATCTTCGAGAAGATCGAGGAGCTGCGCCAGGCCTTCGACCGCAACATCCGCGACGATCCCACCAAGGTCACGTTCAAGCCGGAGGACCTGGCCGGCATGCCGGAGTCGTACCTCAAGGCGCACGCGCCCGACGCCGGCGGCAACATCGTGCTCGGCCTCGACTATCCCTCTTACCTGCCGTTCCTGCAGAACGCGAAGAGCGGGGAGGCGCGCCAGCGCTACTACATGGCGAAGATGAACCAGGGTGGCGCGAAGAACCTCGACCTGCTGCTCGAGATCTTCGAGCTGAGGAAGGAGCTCGCGGGCCTCTACGGCCTGCCGTCCTTCGCCGACTACGCGTTGCGCCGCAAGATGGTGGGCTCGCCCGACGTGGTGAACAAGTTCCTCGCCGACGTGAAGTCCGCCGTGACCGGCCTCGAGACGAAGGAAGTGGACGACCTGCGAAGGGTGAAGGCGCAGGACCTCCAGCTTCCCGTCACGGGGATGAAGGTCTACCGGTGGGACGTGCCGTACTACTCGGAGATGGTGCGCAAGGTGCGCTTCAAGGTGGACCAGGAGAAGCTGCGCAAGTACTTCCCCACGGACAAGGCGGTCGAATACACGTTCCTCGTGTCGCAGACGCTCTACGGCGTGAAGTTCGTCGAGCAGAAGGTGCCGCTGTGGCATCCCGACGTGCGCTACTTCGACGTCGTGGACGCGAAGACCGGCAAGTTCATCTCCGGCTTCTACCTCGATCTCTTCCCGCGCGAGGGCAAGTTCAACCACGCGGCAGCCTTCCCGATCCGCGGCGTGAGCCGGATCGCGAAGCGCACGCCGTTGAGCGCGCTCGTGACCAACTTCGACCGCGAGGGTCTGAACCACGACGAGCTCGAGACGCTGATGCACGAGTTCGGCCACGTGCTGCACGGCGTGCTCTCGCAGGCGGACTACAACCCGCAGGCCGGCACCAGCGTGAAGGGCGACTTCGTCGAAGCGCCGTCGCAGATGTTCGAGGAGTGGGCGCGCCGCGAGCAGCCGCTCGAGCTCTTCAGGAAGGTATGCCCCGATTGCCCGCACCTCACGAAGGAGGAGATCGCGCAGCTCGAGGCGGCGCGGCGATTCGGGCAGGGCATTCGCTACTCGCGCCAATGGCTCTATGCCGCGTACGACATGGCGCTATCGACCGATCCGAAGCCGCCGCTCACGGTATGGAAGGGCCTTGAAGGCGCCACGCCATTGGGCTACGTCGAGGGAACCTCGTTCCCATCTTCGTTCAGCCACATCGCCAACAATTACGCCGCCGGCTACTACGGCTATATGTGGTCGGAGGTGATCGCGCTCGACATGCTCTCGCCGTTCAAGAAGAACATGCTCGATCCGGCGGTCGGCGCGCGCTACCGCGCCTCGATCCTCGCGCAGGGCGGGCAGGAGGAGGAGATGAACCAGGTGAAGCATTTCCTGGGGCGCGCCCCGTCCAACGAGGCGTTCTTCCAGGAGATCACTGGCAAGCGCTGAAGGTCATTCCTGCGCAGGCAGGAATCCAGGGGCCCGAGCGGAGCGTCGCGGTCAGGGAAGCCTGAGCTTCAGCCCCGGCTGGATGATGGCGCTCGCCGACAACCGGTTGAGTCCGAGGAGCGTGTCGACGCTGGTGCGGTGAGTCTGCGCGATGTTGTAGAGCGTGTCGCCGGAACGCACGGTGTAGATCTTCGTCGTGGCGTGCTCCTTTACGGGAGCGGCGACGCGGGTTTCCTGCGGCTCGATCGCGCTCGCCTGCGCCACCTTCATCGCGACCATCGAGTCGCGCTTCATCGGCACCATCACGGCGCCCGCGGCGCGCAGGTGGCCTTTCTTGTCGAGCTTGATCTCGCCGTTGGCGAGCTTCAGCTGCGCAGCGGTGGTGTTGTGCTTCTTCGCGATCGCATCGAGCGATTCGCCGCGCCTGGCCTGGTAGGTGGTCCAGCTCACGAGCGGCTGGTCGTACTTCTCGAGGTTGGCCTTGAAGTCGTCGGCCTTGTCCACCGGGACGATGAACGTGCCGGTGCCGCTCGCCACCGCGTTGTTGTGCGCGGGATTGAGCGCAACGAACTGGTCCTCGCTCATGCCGGCGAGCTTCGCGGCCACCTTCACGTCGATCTTCTTGGGCGCCTGCACCGCGGTGAAGTACGGCTCGTCGGGAACGCTCTCGAGGTCGATGCCATAGGCGGCGGGCGACAGCACGATGTTCTTCACCGCGATCAGCTTCGGGACGTAGTTGCGCGTCTCGGGGCGAAGGCGCGGGCTGATGCCGAGGAAGTCTGTCGGCAGTCCCCTCTTCTGGTTGTACGCGATCGCCCGCATCACGTTTCCTTCGCCGGCGTTGTACGCCGCGAGTGCCAGCTCCCAGCTGTCGAACATTGCGTGCAATCGCTGCAGGTAGTTCAGCGCGGCGTCGGTGGCGGCGACGATGTCGCGCCGGTTGTCCTTCCACCAGTCCTGCGACAGGCCGTAGTTCTTGCCCGTCGAGGGGATGAACTGCCAGATGCCCGAGGCCTTGGCGCGCGAATACGCTTTCGGGTTGAAGGCACTCTCGATCACCGGCAGGAGCGCGACCTCCATCGGCATGTTTCGCTTCTCCACCTGCTCGACGATGTAGTGCAGGTAGAGGCTGCCGCGATCCACGAAGCGCGCGATGTACTCGGGACGGCTCGAATACCAGGCCTCGTTCTCGGTCACCAGGGGCGAATCGAGCGGCTCCATGGCGAAGCCCTTGCGGATGCGCTGCCACAGGTCCGGATCGGGCATCGGGACGTCGTCGATGTCCTCGAAAGCCGGGGGAAAGGCGGGGGGCGCTGCGTGAGGCGCGGGCGCCTCGGCGGCGAAGCCGCCGAACGAGGCCTGGACCAGCGCGGCGAACAATGCGGCGCTGCCGAATCTCCCCAATCCCATCTGTTTAGTGCTTGTTTCCTTTGGACTTTTGCACCATACACGGGGCTTGCCGGAGCGTCAATGAAAAGCCGCCGGGCGGGCATGGAAGCCCTCCCGGCGGCAAGGGGTGCTTTCCCTTGGGTCAGCAGCCCAGGGAACTGCGAACCCGCTGCACCGCCGCGGTGATGGCAGCCGCTTCCGCGGCCGAAAGCTTCTTGCCGGTCTGCGCGCGCACTTCGTTCAACAGCGCTCGCAGCGTCGAGCACGCGCCCGTCGTGTCCGCACCGGCGAGCGAGGCCAACGCCGACGCGACCTTCGCGGCGAGGCTTCCCCCGGGTCCGGTACCGGCGACGAGAGCCTGCAGCGATTCGAGCTGTTCGGCGGTGGTCACCTCGACCGCGCCCACGTCGCACGCGCCGCCTTGAGGCCGCGCCACGCCGCGCTGGTCGGCGGACACGGAGCAGTCGGCCACGGAGACGCGATCGATGGCCGGGCTGAAAGCGCCAGGCGCTTGAGTGTCCGTGGGCCCACCGTTGTCGGCGAGCGGTCCGAGCATCGCGTCGGTGGAGTCGAGGTCGGTCGCCTGCGTGAAGGGGCACGATGCGTCGCTCGAGATGTTGTAGCCCAGGCTCGTGATCGGCTCGGCCGCCGCACCCGGATCCACACGGCAGTTCGTATTCGAGTTGCCCTGCAGGATCGTGGCGTAGACCTTCACGTGCGCATCGCCGACGGTATATCCCCAGATCCCGCCCACGCCAACCGCGGTGTTGTTCGCGATGGTGCTGAAGCGAACCGTGACGTCGGGGAATCCGCCGGCGAGGAACATCGCGCCGCCGCCGATCCCGGCGTCGGGGAAGTTCGCGTGGTTGCCGCTGATGGTCGTGTTCTCGATGACGTGGCCGCCGTCGTTGAGGATCAGCCCGCCACCCCACGTGTCGGCGGTGTTGCCGGTGATGGTGCTGTTCGAGATGTGGTAGCTGCCGCCGCCGCAAAGCGACGCGATGCCGCCGCCCGAGCCGCCGCTCCAGTCGCAACCGAAGAAACTGTCCGCGGCATGGTTGCCGTCGATAGTGCTGTGGTCCACGCGGACGAACGAGGCGTTGTTGAAGATCCCGGCGCCGCTTCCGGGGCCGTTCTGCGTGACCCGGATGTGATCGAGCGTGAGGTTGTTGAATCGGCCGGTATTCACGCCGCGGCGGCCGTGCTGCACGGTGAGGTTCGAAAGCGTCGCCGTGACGCTGGGGGGGTTATCGGGGTACTTGAACACGTCGAGCGGACCCCCGCCGCCGTCAACGATGGTGACGTCGATTCCGGCCCCGGAGATGTCGACCGACTTGTTGTACTGGATGTTGTCCTCGAAGTAGGTGCCGGCGGCGACGGCGATCGAGTCGCCGCTTGAAGCCGAGGCCGCGATGGCCGCGGCGATCGAGGCGAAGCAGCCATCGGTTCCGCCGGGATTGACGCAGCGGACGGTTGCGCCGGCAAGCGTCGAGGACAGGGCTGCGATCACGGCGGCGGCGACGGCGAGTTTCGGTGGCCTGTTCACGTTATCTCCTTGGGTGTCGGCCGCACAGGCGGCCATTGCCACCTTCTGCTGTCCGCCGTCCCCGAGGTGTTAAGCGAGCGTTAATGTCCCGTTACGCGCCCCGGGCGCCGGTGGTGGAACGACGGGGATAGGGTGAGAATCCCCCGATGGCACTTCCACTGCGCGCCACGCTGCTGGGTCGCCCCTCCTTCGCCATGGGGAAAGAGTCCCTCCCATCGGCGTCTCGCAAGGTGCTCTGGCTCGCGGCCTATGTGCTCCTCACGCGGGCGCGGCATCCGCGCAACCACCTCGCGACGCTCCTCTGGGGCGGCGACAGCCCGCGGCACGCGCAGGGAAGCCTGCGGGTGGCGCTCACCAAGCTCCCCGCAGGGATCGCCTCGGCCCTCGAGATCACGCGCGAGCACATCGGCGCCGCCGGGGGACATCGCGTGGACCTGGACGTGGATGAGTTCATCGCCTCCTGCGGCCGTGACGAGGTGGAGAGCCTGCGGCGTGCGGTGGCGCTGTACGGCGGCGACCTGCTCGAGGGCGTGGAAGGCGATGTCGCGGCCGAGTTCTCCGACTGGCTCCTTCCCGAGCGCTCGCGCCTTCGCAAGCTCGCGCACGACGCGCACCTGAAGCTCGCGCAACGCCTGCTCGCGAGCGGCGAGCGCGACGACGCGCGCGAGGTCGCGGAGGCGTGGCTGCGCCGCGATCCCGCCGCCGAGGAGATGCACAAGCTGATGATGTTGAGCCTGGGCGGCGACCAGGCGCTCGCGCACTACGAGCTATACCGCCGCGCGCGCGCGGTGGCCCACGGGGCCGCGCCCTCCGAGGCGATGGCCGCGCTCGTGGAGCGCGTGCGACATGGAGGCGAGCAGCAGCATGCTTCCGAGGCGCCGGCGCGCCTGAACGCCGCCACGTCGTTCTTCGGCCGCATCGAGGAGCTCGCCGGCGTGCGAGGGTTGCTCGCCGATCCCTCCTGCCGCCTGCTCACGCTGCACGGGCTGGGAGGCGTGGGCAAGACGCGCCTCGCGATCGCGCTCGCCGATCTCGAATCCGCCGCGTTTCCCGACGGCGTGCACGTGGTGGCGCTGGAGGGACTGCTTTCGCCGCGACTCTTCGCCGCGACGCTTGCGCGCGCGTGCGGCCTGCAGCCCTCGGGCGCGGCATCGCCGCTGCAGCTCGCCGCGAGTTTCCTGCGCGATCGCGCCGCGTTGCTGGTGCTGGACAACATGGAGCACCTGCTGGGCGAAGACGACGCATCGGCCGATTCGCTGCCGGCGCAGGTCGCGGCGCTCCTGCGCGATACCGGCCCGCGCCTGAAGGTGCTCGCCACGTCGCGTGAGCCGCTGCGCTTGCAGGAGGAATGGATCTACGAGCTCGAAGGCCTCGCGCACCCGCGTGACGGCGCCGCCGACGGCGCCGAGGCGCAAGCGTATCCCGCCGTGCAGTTCTTCGCGCAGCGCGCGCGCCAGGCCTACGTTGGCTTTTCGGTTGCGGCGGAGCTGCCTAACGTGGTGCGCATCTGCGGGCTGCTGGAAGGCCTGCCGCTGGGGCTGGAGCTCGCCGCGAGCTGGGTGCGGACCGTTCCGTCCGCGGAGATCGCGGCGGCGCTGCGCGATCGCGCCGGGGAGCTTCGCAATCGCCACGTGAATCGCACAGCGCGCCACGACTCGCTCACCGCGGTGGTGGCGTACTCATGGGAGCGACTGCCCGCCGAGCAGCGCGAGGCGCTCGCCGCGCTCGCGGCGTTCCACGGCACGTTCTCGCGCGAGGCCGCGGAAAAAGTCGCCCTCGCCGGATTGCGCGCGCTGTCCGCGCTCACCGAGAAGGCGCTGCTGCAGCGCGCGGGCGGAGGGCGCTGGCGCGTCCACGAGGTGGTGCGGCAATTCGCATGGCAGCACCCGGATGCGACAGCACGCGCGCGCGCGTCGCACCAGGCGGCGGTGGTGCGTCGGCGCGACGCCTTCTATGTGGACTACCTTGATTCGATGCGCGTGAAGCTCGAGGGCCCCGACGAGCCCGAGGCGCTGGATGCGATCGAGGAAGACGTCGCCAACGCACGTGCCGCATGGGACTCGTGCGCCCGCGCCGGCGACGCGGCCGCGCTCGCGCGCGCCGCGCCGGCGTGGCTCGCGTTTCTCGAAAGCCGCGGCTTCGTGGGCGAGGGCTGCAATGCCGCCGCGCAATGGCTCGCGGCCGCGCAGAGCGTGCCGCGCCACCCTTCCGTGGAGCGCGCGCGAGCGACGCTGGGGCATTTCGAGCAGTTCGCGACGAATCTCACGTGCTCCCTCGAGATCCTCGACGCGTGCGTCGCGGCGCTCGAGCCTGCCGGCAATGGGGTCGACCTCGCGTTCGCGATCACCGAGAGAGCGCTCACGCTCGCGCACCTGGGCCGGCTCGCCGAAGGCGAGGAGGTCGCGGCGCGCGCCATCGCGATGGCCGAGGCGCTGGGCGACAGGCAGTTGCTCGCGCAGGCGCTCACCGTGCGCGGCATCATCGTGGTGCGCTCGGGCAAGGGAGCCGAGGCGCGCGAGCTCCAGCGGCGCGCCCTCGAGATCGTTTCGGCGCACGGCAATCCGTCGCTCGTCGCGCGCGTGCAGAACAACCTCGCGCTTGCCGAGAACTACCTCGGGCACTACCGCGCCGCTGAGGCGGGATACGAGGGCGCGCTTGCGCTGTGGAAGGAGCTGCGCGCGACGCGCTTCATGGGGCTCGCGACCCACAACCTGGGGGTGGTCGCCGAGCGCATGGGCAACTTCGCGCTCGCGCTGGAGCGTTATCGCGCCGCGCTGGACCTGTTCAAGCGGGTGGGCGACCGCAAGATGATCGCGATCAACCTCATGTCCACCGGCGATTCACTGGTGCGCATCGGCCGCCCTGGCGAGGCGCGCGCGCCGCTCGAGGAAGCGCTTCGCATCGCGCAGCGCGACCAGCACGGCCTGCCGGTCGCCTACTCGCACGCGATGCTTGCGCACGCGGCCGTGGCGATGGGCCAGAGCGGGGAAGCGGCCTCGCAGCTCGAGCGGGCGTTCGAAGCGGCCCAGCTCGGCAACTTCACCGACGTGCAGGCCGAAGCCGTGGTCGGTGTCGCGCGCCTCGTCGCGGCCGCGGCGCCCGCCTTCGCGCCGCCGGCCCTCGCGTGGATGCAGGCGATGGCGGGTCTCGCGAAAGCGTCATCGCGCGTGCGCGACGACGCCCATGCGCTGGTCGACCTGTTCACCGTGCGCGGCATCGCCGCGGCCGACCTCGACACGCCGTGCCTGGAGGACCTCGTCGCCGCGGCGCGCGAGATGCTGCGCCGCCTCAGCCCTTCGCCAGCGACGCTATCGAGGGCCCCGTCATCCGCACCAGCTGCCACTCGGGCATGAGGGTCGCGCCGAGCGATTCGTAGAAGCGGATCGACGGCTCGTTCCAGTCCAGCACGCGCCACTCGAATCGCCCGCAATCGCGCTCGACCGCGATCGCCGCGAGGCGTCGCAGCAGGGCCTTGCCGATGCCCGCGCCGCGGTGTCCCGGCTCGACGAAGAGATCCTCGAGGTAGAGGCCGGGCTTGCACAGGAAAGTGGAGAAGGTCGTGAAGTAGAGCGCGAAGCCCACGCTTCGCCCGCCGTGCTCGGCGATGAGCGCCTCGCACGATGGGCGCGGGCCGAAGAGCGCTTCATGCAGCATGGGCGGCGTGCCAGCGGCCATGTGCGCGAGCTTCTCGTATTCGGCGAGATCCCGGATGAGGCGCAGCAGCTCGTCCACGTCGCCGGGCGCGGCGGGCCTGATCAGAAAGTGTTCTTCCACGCGCGAATCTCCGCGAAAACGTCCACCGCACTCGAAAGTTTCCTGCCCGCGTGCTTTTCGGCCGAGGCGATCACCTCGCGCTCGCCGCAGCGCAGGAACGGGTTGGTCGCGCCCTCGAGGCCGATCGTCGAGGGCAGCGTGGGCTCGCCGCGCGCGAGCTTCACCGCCTCGCGCTCCTTGCGCTCGTCGATCGCGCCGTTGCCGGGTTCGACCGACTGCGCGAACCGGATGTTGGCCATCGTGTACTCGTGCCCGCAGTACACGCGCGTTGCCGCCGGCAACCGCGCGAGCTTCGCGAGCGATTCCACCATCTGCGCGGGCGTGCCTTCGAACAGGCGCCCGCATCCGCACGCGAAGAGCGTGTCGCCGCAGAAGAGCATGCCTTCACCCGTGAGAGCGATATGTCCCGCGGTGTGCCCGGGAATGTCGATCGCCTCCAGGGTCGCGCCGATGCCGGGCACCTCGAACCGGTCGCCCTCGCGAAGGCGCGTGTCGAGCTTTTCGGCGACTTCACGCGCAGGGCCGAAGGTGGGACAGCCCCAGCGCGAAGCGAGCTCGGCAAGGCCGCCCACATGGTCCGAATGGTGGTGGGTGGCGAGGATCGCCGTGAGCCTGAGGCCGTTCCTGGACAGGAATTCCTCGACCGGGCGTGCGTCCCCCGGATCCACGGCCACGGCGTTGCCGCCGCGCTCCAGAATCCAGATGTAATTGTCCTTGAAGGCGGGCACCGCGCGTATCGCCAGCATGCCCGGAGTTTATTAGAATGGACGCATGCCGACCAACACGCTCCAGGACTGGTTCGCCACCCCCCTCGGGCAGTACCTGCTCGAGAAGGAGCAGGCGTACCTGGACGATGTGACGCCTGACATCTTCGGTTTCCACGCGATGCAGCTGGGCATGCCGCAAGTCGACCTGCTTCGCGAAAGCCGCATCGCTCACCGCGTGCGCATCGCGGCCGCGGATCGTCCCGATGTCTATGCGAAATGCCACGAGCTGCCGCTCGCCACGCATTCCATCGACATGGCAGTGCTGCCGCACGTGCTCGAGTTCGCGGCCGAGCCGCACGCGATCCTGCGCGAGGTCGATCGCGTGATGATGCCCGAAGGCCGCCTGGTGATCGTGGGGTTCAATCCCTGGAGCCTCTGGGGCCTGCGCAGCTCCGTGGGCTTCTCGCGCAACGAACATCCGTGGAACGGCCGGTTCGTGTCGTTGCCGCGCGTGAAGGACTGGCTGGCCCTGCTCGGCTTCGACGTGAACGCGGGAAGGCTCGTGGGCTATGCGCCGCCTTTCGACAATGTGAAGCTTCGCCGCACCTTCGACTTCATGGAGCCGGCGGGCGACCGCTGGTGGGCCGTGGGCGGGGCCGTGTACATGCTGCAGGCCATCAAGCGGGTCCGCGGCATGCGGCTGCTCACGCCGGCCTGGCAGGAACAGAAGGACGCACGCGAGAAGTCGCTCGCGGCCGCCAAGCGGCACAGCGTCTCGCACCTCACGGTCGTCAAATAAAGATCGTCAACATCTACACCGACGGCGCTTGCAAGGGCAATCCCGGCCCGGGCGGCTGGGGCGCCGTGCTCGAGTACGACGGCACAGAGCGCGAGCTCTTCGGCGGCGAGTCGGCCACGACCAATAACCGCATGGAGCTCCTGGCGGTGATCGAGGCGTTGAACGCGCTCAAACGCCCGTCTCGCGTGGTCCTGCACACCGATTCGCAATATGTCCACAAGGGCATCACCGAATGGCTGCGCGGATGGAAGGCGCGCGGCTGGCGCACGGCGTCGAAGGAGCCGGTGAAGAACGTCGATCTGTGGAAACGCCTCGACGAAGCGACGCAACCCCACGAGATCGAGTGGAAGTGGGTGAAGGGGCACTCGGGGCACAACGGCAACGAGCGCGCCGACGCCCTGGCGAACCGGGGCTGCGAGACGGTCAAATGAGAAGGATCGTCCTCGACACCGAGACCACGGGCCTCGAGCCCGCCCAGGGGCATCGCATTATCGAGCTCGCGGCCCTCGAGCTGCACGAGCGCCGCGCGACCGGCCGCCATTTCCATCGCTACGTGAATCCCGAACGCGCCATCGACTTCGCCGCGACAGAGATCCACGGCCTCACGGTGGAGGATCTCGCCGACAAGCCGCGCTTCGCGGAAATCGCCGACGAATTCCTCGACTTCGTCCAGGGTGCCGAGCTACTCATCCACAACGCGGACTTCGACGTGGCGTTCCTGAACGTGGAGCTGGAGCGTGCCGGGCGAGCGCGGCTGGAAACGGTGTGCAGCGTCTGCGACACGCTCGCGATGGCGCGCGACATGCACCCGGGAAAGAAGAATTCCCTCGATGCGCTGTGCGAGCGCTACGCGGTGGACCACTCGAAGCGCACGCTGCACGGGGCGCTGCTGGATGCGCAGCTCCTGGCCGACGTGTGGCTCGCGATGACGCGCGGCCAGGAGACGCTCGACATCATGATGGCGGCGGCCGACGCGCCCGCGATGGCGCTCGCGTCCTCGCCGCTTCGCGCATCGATCGTCGTCGTTCACGCGAGCGACGAGGAGCTCGCGGCCCACGCCGCGATGTGCGATCGCATCGAGCGCGAAAGCAAGGGCCGTTGCCTGTGGATGCGGATCGCGCAAGCGGCTTGAAGGCGCCCGACGCCGCCGGCGCCGCGACCGCGCCGCCGCAGGCGCCCGTGGTACAGCTCGCGCCCGCCGCGGCCGAACCGGCCAAGCAACTGGCCGGCCGGCTGATCGGCCTGGGGGCGATCCCCATCGCCGTCTTCTGCGCCACGTTCATCCTCGCGCGCGCCTTTCTCGGAATGGAGACGCCCACCGCGCAGGGCTGGGTGTTCACGATGGCGCTGGTCGGCAGCCTCGCGAGCCTGTTCGTCCTTTCGTCGCTCGCGGCGCGCACGGTCGTGGGAGAAGTGGACGCCGTGCGCGAAGCGGTGCGCAACGTCTCGCAGGGAACTCCGCAGCCGCCGCTGCCCGAGCTCACGCCGCCGCTGGAGAACCTCAAGCAGGAGGTGATCAACCTCGCCACGGAGTCCAGGGGCCAGCACGGGCGCCTGCTCGAGCGCCTGGACACGGCACGCCAGCAGATCTTCTTCCTCACCAATCACGACGCGCTCACGGGGCTGCCGAACCGCAAGGCGCTCGAGGAGCGGCTCGAGAGCGCGATCGCCACCGCCAAGACGCAGGGCAGCACGCACGCGCTGCTCTACATCGACCTCGACTTCTTCCACCGCATCAACGATTCGTTCGGCCATCTCGCCGGCGACGAGCTGCTGCGCGGCGTGACGCCCGTGATGCAGTCGAGCCTGCGCGACGGCGAGATGCTCGCGCGCATCGGCGGCGACGAGTTCGCGGTCCTGCTCGAGAACTGCAGCGCGGACTTCGCCCAGGCGGCGGCAACGCAGATCCGCGACGCGGTGCAGGCGTGGCACTTCAAGTGGAACGAGAAGGATTTCCAGGTGGGCGTGTCCATCGGCGTGGTCGCCATCACGCGGCTTGCGCCGGGGATGTCCGCGATCATGTCGGAGGCGGACAACGCCTGCTTCACCGCGAAGGAGCAGGGCCGCAACCGCGTGTTCGCCTTCCACGACACGACGGCCTCGCAACACATGCGCCAGACGAGCCGCGGGTGGTTGAAGCGCATCAACGGCGCGATCGCCGAGGGTGCCTTCACGCTCCTCTACCAGCCCATCGTTCCCATCGATGCGCCGCACGTGGTGGGCGTCCCGCGCGTGGAGGCGCTGCTGCGCATGAGCGAGACCGGGGGCGAGCTCATCATGCCGATGTCGTTCATCCCGGTGGCGGAGCGCTACGACCTCATGCGAACCATCGACCGCTGGGTGGTGGAGCGCGCGTTCAGCGATTTCAAGCGCCTGGCCAAGCTGCGCCATGACGCGGCCCCGGCGGAGTTCTCGATCAACCTGTCGGGCCATACGCTCTCCAGCCCCGACTTCGCCGACTTCATGCAGGAGAAGTTCGCCGAGACCGGCGTGCCGCCGCAGTCCATCTGCTTCGAGATCACCGAGACGGCCGCGATCGCCAACGTGGAGCGCGCGCGCACGCTGATCGAGAGCCTGCGCGCCATGGGCGTGCGATTCCTGCTCGACGATTTCGGCAGCGGCCTTTCGTCGTTCAACTACCTCAAGCATTTCCCGGTGGACGGGATCAAGGTGGACGGCCTCTTCGTGAAAGGCGTGGCGAAGAGCTACCTCGACTACGCGCTGGTGGAGTCGATCCACCGCATCGGGACGAGCCTGGGGCTGCAGACCATCGCCGAGTACGTGGAGACCGAGGAGATCGCCCGCAAGCTGGTGCAGATCGGGATCGTCCTGGGCCAGGGTTTCTACCTCTCCCCGCCGCGCTCCTGGGAGACGCTCTTCGAGAAGGACGCTCAGGTATAATTTGCGCCTGCCGAATTCCAATAAGACAGCGGAAGCGCTCCATGTCCCTCTCCAGAATCGCAATCGCCTCCCTCGTGGCGGCGGCCGGCTGCGCCTACGCGGCCGAGGACACCAAGCTCGTCATCGAGAACAAGATCGCCCAGTGCCAGGGCTGCCACGGCATCCCGGACTGGAAGACGGCGTTCCCCGAGGTCTACCGCGTGCCCAAGCTGGGCGGGCAGAAGGCCGACTACATCGTCTCCGCGTTGAAGGCCTACAAGTCGGGTGAGCGCGATTTCCCGACGATGCGAGCGATCGCCGCGCCGCTCACCGACGACGAGATGCAGAAGCTCGCCAACTACTACGCTTCGGCCGCCGCGCTGTCCGCGCAGGCCGAGAAGAAGTGAGGCGCGCCATGAAGAACCGGGCACTCGTTGTCGCCGCGCTCCTTTTCCTCTCGCTGCCGGTGGCCGCCTCCTCCGGCGATGCCGAGGTGGGCAAGAAGAAGTCCACCCCGTGTGCCGTGTGCCACGGCGCCAACGGCGTGAGCGCGAGTCCCGCCTTCCCGAACCTCGCCGGCCAATACGAGGACTACATCCTGAAGGCCCTCAGCCACTACAAGAACGGCAAGCGCAAGAACCCCATCATGGCGGCCCAGGTCGCGAACCTCACGGCGAAGGACATGCTCGACCTCGCGGCGTATTTCTCGCACCAGCCGGGCCTCGTCGTGAAGCACTAGGGCAGCGTCCGAGCGGTCCAAAAGGCCCGGGATCCCGGGCTTTTTTGTTGGTGACGCGGTATCATCATCATCATTCCTCCCGGCGGGCACTCGTTCCGCATGAGAGAACCGCAAATCGGAACGCCAGGAGCACCTCCATGAACCGCATCGTGCATATCTCCCTCAAGGTCGACGACGTGAAGCGCACCGGCGACTTCTATCGGCAGGTGTTCGGCTTCCAGGACGCCGAGACCCGCAAGACCCGCGACCACCTGTCGCGCCACATGACCGACGGCCAGATCGACTTCACGCTGATGAAGTACGACCAGGGCACGCAGTCGGCCGAATCGAAGGCCGCGGGCGACGGACCCTGCATCCACCACTTCGCGATCGAGGTGGACGACATCGAGCGCGCCACGCGGGAGATCAAGGCGCGCGGCTGCAAGGTCGTGAGCGACCCGGGCGTGATCCCGGTGAAGTTCCGCGCGCCCGGCGGCACCGTGGCGGAGCTCGTGCCCATCGGCCGCTACAAGAACGCGGCGGCCGCAGGAAAGAACCCCGACAGGATCGTGCACCTGTCGCTCAAGGTGGACGACGTGAAGAACACCGGCGACTTCTATGAGCAGGTGTTCGGCTTCCGCGATTCCGTGACGAAGAAGACGCGCGACCACGTTTCGCGCCACATGACCGACGGCCAGATCGACTTCACGCTGATGAAGTACGACGCGGGCACCACGTCGAAGGAATCGACGGCTTCGGGCGAGGGCCCGTGCATCCATCATTTCGCGATCGAGGTGCCGGACATCGACAAGGCGCGCAAGGAGATCGAGGCGCTCGGCTGCGAGGTGGTGAGCGACCCGGGGGTGATCCCGGTGAAATTCCGCGCCGTGGGCGGAACCGTCGCGGAGCTGGTTCCCCTGGGGCGCTACAAGCGCTGATGAATCCGGTCCTGCGCAGCGGCGACTTCTGGTCGGGGCTGGTACTCGCGGCGCTGGGCACCTACATCGTCGTCACCGCGCACGGCTGGGACTACCTCACCGAGGAAGGCCCGGGTGCCGGATTCTTCCCCATGTGGTACGGCGGGGCCATGATCGTGCTGTCGCTCCTGCTCACGTTCGCAGCGCTCCTCAGGCCCTCGAAGCACGCCGAGGTGCGCTGGAAGGACGTTTCGCGCGCGATCACCGCGTGGGTGGCGCTCGTCGCGAGCGTGGCGCTCATGCCGCTGCTCGGTTTCGTGATCTCGTTCGCGCTCCTCACGGTCTTCATCGTGAAGGTGATGTGCGGCGAGAAGATTCGCACCGCGCTCATCGTCGCCATCTGCGGATCGGCGGGCTTCTACCTGCTCTTCGAAGTGGCGCTCGAACTGTCGCTGCCCCCCGGGAAACTGTTCTAGGCCCATGGACATCGTCTCGGGCCTGCTGCACGGATTCCAGGTCGCCCTCACCTTCAACAACCTGATGATGTGCGTGGTGGGCGTCGTGCTGGGCACGGTGATCGGCGTGCTGCCCGGGCTCGGACCGCCCGCGACCATCGCGATGCTGCTGCCGCTCACGATGAAGCTCGATCCCACCGGCGCGATGATCATGCTGGCCGGCATCTACTACGGCGCGAAGTACGGCGGCTCGACCACGTCGATCCTCCTGAACGTCCCGGGCGAGTCGTCGTCGGTGGTCACGTGCATCGATGGTTACGCCATGGCGCGCAAGGGGCGCGCGGGCCCCGCGCTCGGCATGGCGGCGATCGCCTCGTTCATCGCCGGGACGTTCGGCGTCGTGGCGCTGATGCTGGTCGCCCCGCCGCTCGCCCGTCTCTCGCTTGCGTTCAGCGCGCCCGAGTACTTCGCGCTCATGGTGCTCGGCCTCGCGATGGTCGTGCTGCTCTCGGGCGAATCGCTCACCAAGGCGCTGCTCGCCATGTTCCTGGGCCTGTGGATCGCGAGCATGGGCACCGACATCTTCAGCGCGACCTCGCGTTTCACCTTCGGCCAGGTGGAGCTCATGGGCGGCATCGATTTCATCATCGTCGCGATCGGCGTCTTCGCGGTGGGCGAGGTGCTGGGCAACATGGAGCCCGCGAAGCCGCCGGACGTGCTTCCGGTGCCCAAGGGGCTTCGCAACCTCCTGCCCACATGGGAGGACATGCGCAGGTGCCGCTTCGCGTTCGTGAACGGCTCGGTGGTGGGCTTCCTCATCGGCATCCTGCCGGGCGCCGGGTCCACGATCGCGTCGTTCATGAGCTACGGCATCGAGAAGGCCGTCTCGAAGCATCCGGAGGAATTCGGCCACGGCGCCATCGAGGGCGTGGCCGCGCCCGAGGGCGCGAACAATGCGGAGACGGGTGGTGCGCTGGTCCCGCTCCTCACGCTCGGCATTCCCGGAAGCGGGACGACCGCGATCCTGCTCGCTGCGCTCATCCTGTGGGGCTTCAAACCGGGACCGCTCTTCATCCAGGACAGTCCGGAGCTTTTCTGGGGGCTCGTCGCCAGCATGTACATCGGCAACGTGCTGCTGCTGATCCTCAACTTGCCGTTGGTCGCCGTGTTCGCGCAGCTGCTGAAGCTTCCCGCGTACATGATGTATCCGCTGATCCTCGGCGTTTCCATCGTGGGCGTGTACACGTCGGCGAGCAGCATGTTCCAGCTGGCGCTGCTCTGCGGATTCGGGCTGCTGGGCTATCTCATGCGCAAGCTCGACTTCCCGACGGCCCCGCTCGTGCTGGGCCTGGTGCTGGGCGACCTGATGGAGAAGGCGCTGCGCCAGTCGCTCATGATGTCCCAAGGCAGCATCTCGATCCTGTTCCGGCCGATTCCCAGCGTGCTGCTGATCGTGGCGACGTTGCTGCTCATCGTCCCGCTCTTCAAGAAGTTCAACGCGGCGCGACTGCAAGTCATCGATCGCGAAGCCTGAAAAAACACGGAGGAGATTGAAATGTTCGTTCGAGGAGCACGTGCCGTCGCATTGTCCATCGCCGCTCTCGCCATCGCCGCGCCGGCGGCGGCGCAGTGGAAGCCCACCAAGCCGGTGGACCTCATCGTCCACACGGGACCCGGCGGAGGCAGCGACCTGCTGGCGCGCGCCATGGTGACGATGATCGAGAAGGAGAAGCTGGTGCCGGTGCGCATCAACGTGATCAACAAGTCGGGCGGGAACGGCGCGGTCGCCGCAGCGGCGCTCGTCGAGAAGAAGGGCGACCCGAACAC
>Ga0209131_1001323_pt1 | contig 17130 bp, 18 predicted proteins | sample GraSoi_2013_40cm_FD_185826 | JGI IMG/M metagenome (GOLD analysis project Ga0209131, IMG submission 185826) | Grasslands soil microbial communities from the Angelo Coastal Reserve, California, USA - Sample 9_17_2013_40cm (SPAdes) (version 2) | ecosystem: Environmental > Terrestrial > Soil >...
CGACGGGCTGCTTCCGCCCGAGGTCGCGCTCGGCCAGCTGCCGAAGCAGCTCAAGGACGCGGACCGGACCTACGCCGTCAACTACCAGCTCATCACCAGCGCGGACGCCGCGCCGGAGCAGCCCCCGCAGGAGCAGCGCGCCGTGCCGCGCGCCGCGGCGGCGCTCGCCGCCGAAGCCGTGCCGGAGAAGCTGCTGGTCATCGTCACCGACATCACCGAGCGCCTGCGCAAGGAGGCGGCGGAGCGCTATCAGGCCGAGCTGCTGCAGCTCTTCCAGCACATCATGCGCGACAAGGCCGGCTTCATCGAATTCCTCGCCGAGGCCGAGGAGCTGGTGCGCTCGCTGAAACGCGGCGGGCATGACGACCTCGAGCACCTGAAGCGGCTCATCCACACGCTCAAAGGCAACGCCGCGATCTTCGGCATGCGCCGCCTTTCCGATCTCTGCCACGACCTCGAGAACCACATCGCCGAGGAGAACCGGGCGCCTTCGGAAGCCGACATGGCCGCGCTGCACCAGGCCTGGACGCAGACGCGCGCCGACCTAGGCAAGCTGATCGGCGAGCACCTGCGCAGCTCGATCGAGATCGACGACGCCGACTACCAGGCGATCATCAAGGCGGTGCTCGACGGCGTCGAGCGCAAGGTGGTGGTGCGCCTGATGGAATCGTGGCGCCTCGAGCCCGCGGGCAAGCGCCTCGCACGCATCGAGCAGCAGATCAAGGGCCTCGCGGAGCGCATGGGCAAGGGCGACGTCGCGGTGGCGATCGCGCCGCACGACCTGCGCTTCAACACCGAGCGCTTCGCGCCGTTCTGGTCGGCCTTCATCCACGTGCTGCGTAACGCGGTCGATCACGGCATCGAGGACCGCGAGCTGCGCGCGAAGCGCGGCAAGCCGGCGCAGTCCCTCATCAAGGTGGCGACCCGCATCGAGCAGAACCGCTTCCTCGTCACCGTCGAGGACGACGGCCCCGGCGTCGACTGGGACGCGCTGCGCGCGAAGGCCGGCCAGCTCGGCATCGACGCGGCCGCGCTCGGCAGCAAGGAGAACCTCGCGTTCCTGCCCGGCGTGAGCTCGAAGAAGAGCGTCACCGAGCTCTCCGGACGCGGCATCGGCATGGCGGCGGTGCGCGACGCCTGCGAGGCGCTCGGCGGCAAGGTGGAGATCAGCTCCCGGCCCGGCCTCGGCACGCGCATCAGCTTCGCGTTCCCCGCGGACCAGGCAGTCTACGAAGGCCACGCCGCGACGCTGCGCGAAGCCGCGGCGCGCAAAGTCGCCGCTTAAAGGACAACAGGAGATTCACATGGCAAAGACAATTCTCGTAGTCGACGATTCGGGCACCGTGCGCCAGCAGGTGTCGATGGCTCTGAAGCAGGCCGGGTTCGCGATCGTGGAGGCCGCCGACGGCCAGGAGGCGCTCGCCGCGATCGAGTCCAACCGCGCCATCGACATGGTGGTCTGCGACGTCAACATGCCGAACCTGAACGGCCTCGAGATGGTCGAGAAGGTGAAGAGCAACCCCGAGCACAAGGCGCTGCCGATCCTGATGCTGACCACCGAAGGCCAGCCCTCGATGATCCGGCGCGCGAAAGAGGCGGGCGCGGTCGGCTGGATCGTGAAGCCCTTCGACGCCAACCAGCTCGTCCAGACCGCGAAGCACCTCACCAAGTCGTGATCCGGGATTTTTCCGCGTGGCGGCGCATCCTGCAGCCGCCGTGGGATGTGGGGCAGGCGCCGCCGGCGCCTGCGCCGGCGCCCCGCGTCGACGACGCGCGCGTGATGAGCGAGATCGCCGAGGGGCGCCAGCGCGTGGCCGAGCGCGTCGATGAGCTGAAATCGCTCTCGGAGCGCGAGACCCTCGCCTGCGGCGACGTGCTCTCCAGCATTGTGGACAACGTCCGCGGCCTGATCAGCGAGACCGAGCGGACGGTGGCGGAGGCGAAGGCCCGCTCCGACGCCGCGACCTCGCGCTTCATCGAGGGCATGCAGCAGGACGCGGGCAGCCAGGCCGCGGCGGTGGCGGAAGTGCTGCGCCTCGCCGACGGCGTCGAGGAGGCGATCCGCTCCATCAACGGCCTTACCCAGTATTCGAACCTGCTCGCGATCAACGCCCGGATCGAGGCGGCGAGGATCGGCGAGCAGGGCCGGGGCTTCGCGGTGATCGCGCAGCACATGCGCGAGCTCAGCGTCACCATCCGCGAGTCCGCCGACAAGGTCAGCGCCGCGATCGGCGCCGTGCGCCAGGGCCTGCCGCCGGTGGGCGCGCGCGCGACCTCGATGCAGGAGCGCACGCGCAGCTTCGTCGACGAGGTCGCGGCGCAGGTCAAGTCGGCGTCGCTGCAGACGGAGCGCTCCTCCGACAAGGCGGTGCACGGCCGGCTCGACGCCGTCATCGAGCTTTCGAACCAGGCGCTGTCGCACCTGCAGTTCCAGGACCCGCTCGTTCAAAACCTGTCCTCGATCAACCGCGATATCGCGCAGGTCGAGGGCCGGGTGCGCCGGGTGCTGGGCGGGGAGGATCTGGAAGCCCTCGCGAACGATCCATCGTCCGGCGCGCAGCCCGCGCCGGGAAAAATCACGCTGTTCTAGGCAGGAGAGAGAAATGAGCACGAAAACCGCGGCACCCATCGCCACCGTCATCGATCTGTACGTGCAGTCCACGGGCGAGCTGTTCAGCGCCTACGGCCTGGTCGCCGGGGCGAGGGACACCCTCCCGCGCAGGCCGCACGAGATGCGCTACGTGTCGATCCTCAGCGCGAGCGGCGAGAAGATCCGCCTCCTCTCGACGCTGAACATCGACGAGAGCCTGCTCATATGCATGCATCCTTCGGGCGCGCGCGAGCTGTCGCAGCGCCATCTGGAGGACTGGTGCCGCGAGCTCAACAACCAGCTCGTGGGCCGGATGAAGAACAAGCTGCTGCGCATGGGCTGCCAGGTCATGACCGGGCTGCCCTCGCTCATCACCGGCACCGACATCAGCCCGGTGAGCGCGCCGGACCTGGATTTCCGCGAATATTTCTTCGCCTCGGCGCAGGGCCGGCTGGAGTCCACGCTGGCGATGCTGCTCGCGCCGGATCTCGCGCTCGCCGACGCCCCGGAGGCCGAGCACGTGATGCGCGAAGGCGTGCACGCGATGTTCGACGCCAAGCCCGACACGCGCAAGGCCGCGCGATGAAGGCAAGGCTCATGACCTCCCTGCTGCTGATCGCGAGCATCGCGACGGTCCTCACGGTTTCTCTGGCGGGCGATTCGCACCTGGGTCACAAGCGCGGCGCCAATCGGGACCCTCATGGCCTGGAAGTGCTCGCGCAGACGCTTCTTCCGGTCGAGCGCGGCGCGCCCGTGGCGGTCCCGCGGCTCGTCACCGCCGACGGCCTGTTTTTCGACCCGGCGCTGCTGAAGGGGCGCTGGAGCCTTGTGTTCTTCGGCTTCACTTCGTGCCCGGACGTCTGCCCGACGACGCTGCAGGTTCTGAGCGAGTTTGCGCGCCACCCCGCGAGCGGCGTCCCCGAGTTCGCGAGCGGCGTGCCGGCCGGCGCCACGCAGGTCGTGTTCGTCACCGTCGATCCGGAGCGCGACACGCCGGCGCGCCTGAAAAGCTACCTCGCGCATTTCGACGAGCGCTTCATCGGGCTCACCGGGAGCCGCGCGGACCTCGATCGTTTCGCCGGCCAGCTCGGCGCCGCCTCCGAGCCTTCCGGGCCGGGCGCAATCGACCACTCGACCTCGGTCTTCGCGCTCGATCCGCAGGGCCGCCTCGCCGGCGTCATGCTCCGGCCCGCGGATCCGGCGCGCATCGTGGCCGACCTGGGCCGCCTGCGGGCTCCGCGCGGCGCCACGCATGTCTCTCACGCCCACTGACCGGCCGCAGCCCGGATCGAGCAAGCGAAGCGGTCTCGGCAAGGCGCTGCTCGCCGGCTGGGCCGCCGTCGTGCTGACCGGCCTCGCCTCGATGTCCCTGGGGCACATGGCCGCCATGCCTGAGCCCGGCGACGAGGGCCGTCTCGTCCGCGAGCTGCGCGCGCTGCGCCGCGACCCGGACCGGGGCTTCGTCGTCCACGTCATCTACGCCGGCTGCTCCTGCACGGCGCGACTGTTCGCCCACCTCACGCAACGCCCGCGCTTCGCGGACGCCGACGAGATCGTGCTCTTCGTGGGCGACGATCCGGCGAAGCGCCGCGCCGCCGAGCACGCGGGGCTGCGCTTCACCACCACCTCGCCCGCGGTGCTCGCCGAGCGCTTCGGCATCGAGGCCGCGCCGCTGCTGATCGCGTTCGACGCCGCGGGGCGCCTGCGCTACGCCGGCGGCTACTACAGCCATCCGTCCACCATCTTTCCGCTCGACGAGAAGATCCACGCGCAGCTCGCGCAGGGCGGCGCGCCCGCGCCGCTGCCCGTGTTCGGCTGTGCCGTGAGCGCGCGGCTACAGGCCTCGGTCGACCCGCTCGGAATCGTGTACTCGAAATAAAAACGCCCGCGCCGGACGGCGCGCGGCTAGTGCCGCGACCTCAGATCCGAAACGTCGCGCTCGACGATCAGGTCGACGACCTTGAGGAAGATCTCGGCGGGCGGAGCCGCCTGGCCGGACATCCACAACCCGAGCGCGACCGCGGAGACCTTCAGGTAGCCGCGCAGCTGCGGCGAGCCGCCCAGGATATCCGAGGCACGCCGCAGCGCCTGCATGTGCATGCTGTTCGCCATCATCCAGCCCGGCGAACAGGCTAGCACCGCGAGCTTACAAATCTCTGAAAGTGCGATTACGGTCTGTTAACGCCAGCCGCGGTGCGGTACTTTTCGATCGCGCCGCGCGCGAGCGTCATGCCGTGCCCGGGCCGGTCCGGGATCCGGATCTCGCCGTCCTTGCATTGCGGGAGCTCCTCGAAGAGATCCGGCGGCATCCAGTCCATGAGCTCGACCAGGAAGCCGTTGCTGAGCGCGCCGCAGATCTGGATCGACAGCTCGTAGACCACGTGCGGCGAGACGGCGACCTGGTGCGCGGCGGCGAGGTGGCCGATCTTCAGGACCTCGCTGTAGCCGTTGGCGCGGCACACGTCGGGCATGAGATAGCGCGCCGCCTTTCTTTCGACCAGGTCCCTGAACTCGTAGCGCGTGTAGTTGTTCTCCCCGGTGGCGACGGGAATGCCGATCTTTTTCGAAACTTCCTCGCAGGCGGCAAGGTCGTCGGCAACCACCGGCTCCTCATACCAGACGAGGTCCAGGTCCTCGAGCAGCGCCGCCTGGCGGATGTTGCCGAGCACGTCGAGCTTCTGGTTGACGTCGACTATCATGCGCACGCCGCCGCCGAGGGCGTTGCGCACCGTCTCGACGCGCTTGCGGTTCGCGCGCGGGTCGGGGTCGTGGATCTTCATCTTGTAGTAGCGGCAGCCCTTCGCGGCGTAGCGCTCGGCCTCGGCGACGAGGTCCTTCTCGGTGTAGCGGCCCCAGCCGCCGCTGCCGTAGCAGCGCACCCGGTCGGTGAAGGCGCCCCAGAGCTTGTAGAGCGGAAGCTTGGCGGCCTTGCCCGCGAGATCCCACAGGCCGATGTCGAGCGCCGAGAGCGCCATGCCGGCGAGACCTACGCGGCGCACGCCGCGGTCGCCGCGGTACATCTTCTCCCAGAGGCGCTCGACGTCGCGGGGATCCTCGCCCAGGAGCAGCGGCTTGAGGCGCGTGTCGAGATACGTGAGCACCGCCTCGGCGCCGCCGCCGCCGAAGACCAGGCTGTAGCCCAGGCCCCGCAGGCCCGCGTCGGTCATGATGTCGGCGACCACCAGCTTGTGGTGCGGGAACTCGAGCGAAAGCGGATGCGGCGTCGGGACGGTAAGAACGCAGGTTTCTACGGTCGTAATTTTCATGTGCTTACTATGATGCAAGACATTGTGAGCCGGGGACAAGGTTTACAAAAGCCGCGCGGTTGCGATGCTAGCCTCTCGCAATGCACAACTTCCAGGCGCGGGGGCGGAAATGAACCGATTCAGCGAGGTGCGGACGGGACTCGCGGCGCTGGCGGCCGCGTGCGCCATCGGCATGCCGGCGGCCACGGCCGCGGGCGACGACCCCTATCTGCGCCCGCGAACGCCGCCCGAGCCGGCGGCGAACCGGACCACGCCCGCGCGAGTCGCCCTGGGCAAGGCGCTGTTCTTCGACCCGCGCCTGTCGCGCTCGAACTGGATCAGCTGCGCGACCTGTCACAACCCGGCGCTGGGCTGGTCCGACGGCCTGCCGACGGGAATCGGGCACGGCATGAATCCGCTCAAGCGCGCCACCCCGACGATCCTGAACAGCGCGTTCAGCAAGATCCTCATGTGGGACGGGCGCGCCCACGACCTCGAGGAGCAGGCGCTCGGGCCGGTCGCGGCCGTGGTCGAGATGAACCAGGACATCCCGGGGCTGGTCGTCAAGCTCTCGCGGATCGAGGGCTACGTCGGGATGTTCGAGAAGGCCTATCCGAAGGAAGGCATCTCGGGCAAAACCATCGCGAAGGCGATCGCGGCGTTCGAGCGCACGGTGCTCTCGACGGAGTCGCCGTTCGACCGCTGGCGCAAGGGCGACGCGGGCGCGGTGAGCGTCGCGGCGAAGCGCGGCTTCGGCCTCTTCACAGGCAAGGCGAGCTGCGTCGCCTGCCACCAGGGCTTCAACTTCCAGGACGACGGCTTCCACAACATCGGCCTGAAAACCCTTGGCGCCGAGGAGGACCTCGGCCGCTACGAGCATCGCAAGGTGAACGTGGCGCGCGGCGCGTTCAAGACGCCGACCCTGCGCGACGTGGCGCTGAGCGCGCCTTACATGCACAACGGCATCTACCGGACGCTCGACGAGGTCGTCGAGCACTATGACCGCGGCGGCGACGTGAAGGAGCACCTCGACCCGAACATGAGGGCCCTCGGCCTCACGGCGCAGGAAAAGGCCGACCTGGTCGAATTCATGAAAAGCTTGACCGGCAAGCCGATGCAAGTCACTGTTCCCCAGCTGCCAAACTAGGAGGGCCCCATGCGCCCATCGACCCTTTCCGTAGCCCTGCTCTGCCTGGCGACGCTCCTGCCGCCGTTTTGCGGGGCGGCACACGCGGACGAGCAGGTCGTCGTACAGAAGAACAAGGCGTTCAGCGTGCAGAAGCTGAAGCTCAAGGTCGGCGACAGCGTGAGTTTCCGCAACGACGATCCGTTTTTCCACAATATCTTCTCGCTGTCCCCGGCCCAGTCCTTCGACCTGGGCAGCTTCCCGAAGGGCCAGGTGCGGAAGGTGACCTTCAGCAAGGCGGGAACGATCGACGTCGAGTGCGCGATCCATCCCGAGATGCAGATGCAGATCGAAGTCGCGAAATAACGCATGGCCTCCGGCAAGATGCGGGCGGGAATGCCGCTGGCCCTGACGCTGGGGCTGCTGCTGGCGCTGATGCTGGCGATCGCCTTCGTCGGCCTCGCGCAGCTGCGCTCGCTCAACAACCACTTCACGGTCATGGTGGTCGAGCGCCACGCCAAGACGACCCTCGCCCACGACGTGATCGACGAGCTGAACGCCATGACGCGCTCGGTGCAGCGCACCCTGATCGTCGACGGCGCGGAGGCGCTGCGCAAGGAGATCGGCCGCATCGACACCTCCAAGCAGAACCTCGCCTGGCTGCTCGAGCAGCTGGACAAGTCCTTCGGCGCGGAGGACGAAAAGGCGAAAGAGCTGCAGCAGGCGGTGCACGACCGCAGCTCGACTTACCTCCTGAACCTGGTGAAGTTCACGCGCGCGCTCGATGCGGGCAAGGTCGAGGAAGCCAAGGTCCTGCTCAACAGCCAGGTCTGGCCGGAGCTCGACGGCACCTTCAAGGCGATGCAGGATTTCAGCCGCTACCAGAGCGCGCTCATGCAGGAAGGCCAGAAGGACGCCGAGGCTTCCTACGTGAGCGCCCGCAACCTGACCCTGCTCCTCACGTTCGTCTCGATCGCGGTGTCGCTGATGCTGGCGGTCTGGATCTCGCGCAGCGTGACCGTCCCGCTTACCGAGGCGGTAGTGATCGCCGGCCGTGTGGCCGCGGGCGATCTCACCAGCCGCATCGAGGTGAAGGGCACCTCCGAGACGAGCCAGCTGCTCGGGGCCCTCGCGACGATGAACACCAGCCTGCACCGGATCGTCGGCGAGGTGCACGCGAGCAGCGACGCCATCGCCTCCGCCGCGCGCGAGCTGCTCGCGGGCAACAGCGACCTCTCGCAGCGCACCGAGGAGCAGGCGGCGTCGCTCGAGGAGACCAGCTCCACCATGGAGGAGTTCAGCGCGACCATCACCCAGAATGCGGACAACGCCAAGCAGGCGAGCGACCTGGCGGTCAACGCCGCCCGCGTCGCCGGCCGCGGCGGCGAAGTGGTCGGGCGCGTGGTGCAGACCATGGGCTCGATCAACGCGAGCTCGAAGCAGATCGGCGACATCACCGGCGTGATCGACGGCATCGCCTTCCAGACCAACATCCTCGCGCTCAACGCGGCGGTCGAGGCGGCGAGGGCGGGCGAGCACGGCCGCGGCTTCGCGGTGGTCGCGTCCGAGGTGCGCAGCCTCGCGCAGCGCAGCGCGGAGGCGGCGAAGGAGATCAAGCAGCTGATCGGCGCCTCGGTCGGCAAGATCGAGGACGGCACCAAGCTCGTCGACGAGGCCGGCCGCACGATGGCGGAGATTCTGGCGAGCATCGAGAAGGTCAGCAAGATCATGACCGACATCGCCAGGGCGTCGCAGGAGCAGACCGCCGGGATCGGGCAGGTCGCCCAGACCCTGACCGACATGGAGCGCATGACCCAGCAGAACGCGGCGATGGTCGAGCAGGCGACCGCCGCGGGCGAGCAGCTCGAGCGCCAGGCGCATCACCTGGTCGAGCTGGTCAGCGTCTTCAAAGTGGACGAAGGGCAGATGGGTGAAGGGCAGGGTGAAGGGCAGGCCGACGGGCAGGCCGTGCACCAGGCGTGGCGACGCCGGTGATCGTCGGCAGCGACGGCTGAGGGCATAATGCGGGCGTGAGAGCACTCCGCGCCCTGCTGCCGTTTCTCGTTTCGGCGTTCTTCTTCGGCACGGTCGCCGCGCAGACCGTCACGCGCATCATCGTGCCCTTCGCCGCCGGCGGGGTGCAGGACATCCTCGCGCGCATCGTCGCCCCGGACCTGGGCGCGCTGCTCGGCCGCACGGTGATCGTCGAGAACCGCACCGGGGCCGGCGGCACCATCGGCAATGCGCTGGTCGCGAAAGCCGCGCCCGACGGCAACACCCTGCTGCTCGCCGCCGCGAGCCACACCATCACCGGCCACGTCTACGCCAAGCTGCCCTACCACCCCATCGACGACTTCGCCGGGGTGGCGCACATCTGCAGCGTCGAGTACGTGCTGCTGATCAGCGCTTCGCTTCCCGCGAAAAACGTACCCGAGCTCATCCAGTACCTGAAAGCGAACCCGGGCAAGCTCAATTACGCCTCGGCGGGCACGGGCAGCGCGACGCATCTTTCGATGGCGTACTTCACGAACCTCGCCGGCGTCGAGATGGTGCACATCCCCTTCAAGGCGACGGGCGAAGCGGTGAACGAGGTGGTCGCCGGCCGTGCGCACGCGGCGATGCCCTCGAACATCTCCGCGCTGTCCTTCACTCAGGAGCCGCGGGTGCGCCTGCTCGCCGTGACCGGCGCGCAGCGCTCGAAGTTCCTCCCCGGGCTGCCGACCGTCGCCGAAGCGCTGCCGGGCTACGAGTTCGATTCCTGGATGGGACTGCTCGCGCCCGCCCGCACGCCGAGGGCGCAGGTCGAGCGGATCAACGCCGCCATGGCCACGCTGCTGAAGGATCCGGCGATGCTCGAGCGGCTCGACAAGCAGGGCCTCGTCCCGCGCGCCCTGACCCCCGAGGGATTCGACGCGCTGCTGCGCGCCGACTTCGCGAAGATGGGCGCGGTGGTGAAGGCCGCCGGGGCGCGCATCGACTAAGCGGGCTTGTCCCGCGCATCGACTAAGCGGGCTTGTCCCGCGCATCGACTAAGCGGGCTTGTCCCGCGCATCGACTGGACGGCGCGGCTGGTGCGCCGCGTCGGCTCGCCGCCGTTTGTCGACACGCCGTAGCTTTTCGGTTCTCGAAACTCGCCGCATTCGGCGGCTGAGAGCGCGCCTTCGTGCTGCTACGCTGCGCGCACACTCAGAACCAGGCGAGGCCGGCATGAGCGCAGCGATGATCGATCGAATCGTCTCCCTGATACCCGAGCGCGTGGCGCGCCAGCCGAGCGGCGTCGCGTTCACTCCACGGGCGAGCGCCTGCCGCTATCCCGAGCGCATCGCGCATCTTGCGGAATTCCTGGGCTGGCTGAGCCCCCTGTATCCGATCACCAAGTACGACCAGCGGGTGTTCGGCCTGCTCAACGAGCAGGGCCGGCCGGTGCACGCGGTGGACATGGACGACGACGAAGTGGACGAAATCGAGGAAGCGCAGAAAACCGAATCGGCCCGGCAAACCGGAGCGGTCCGGCAACCCGGGGAAGCGCTTGCCTAGTTGCCGGCGCCGGCGGCGGATTCCGCCAGGGTGAAATAGAACGTCGCGCCTTCGCCGGGCGCCGACTGCGCCCAGACCCGGCCGCCGTGGCGATGCACGATGCGCTGCACGATCGCGAGGCCCACGCCGGTCCCCTCGAACTCCTCCTGGCGGTGCAGGCGCTGGAACACGCCGAAGAGCTTGGCCGCGTATTTCATGTCGAAGCCCACGCCGTTGTCGCGCACGAAGTACGCCGCCTCGGCGCCGCGGCGCTCGCAGCCGACCTCGACGCGCGGGCGCTCGACCTTGCCTGAATACTTGAACGCGTTGCCGATCAGGTTCATGAACACCTGGCGCAGGAGCGCCGGATCGGCCTCGCAGACGGGCAGCGCGCCGGCGGCGCATTCCACCGCCGCGTTGCCGGTCTGGGTGCGCAGCTTCTCGAAGCATTCCTCGACCAGCGGCCGCGGGTCGAAGCGCTGGCGCCCGATCTCCTGGCGCGCGAGATGCGCGAAGGAGAGCAGGTCGTCGATCAGCTGCCCCATCTGCTTCGCGTTCGAGCGCACCGTCTCGAGGTAGCGCCTGCCCTCGGCGGGCAGCGCCTCGGCGTGATCGAGCAGCAGCATGCTCGAGAACCCGTCGATGGCGCGCACCGGCCCGCGCAGGTCGTGCGACACCGAATAGGAGAACGCCTCCAGCTCCTTGTTGGAGGCCTCCAGCGCCGCGCTCGCCTTCTGCAGCTGGCGCGCGATGCGCCGCGCGAGCCACGCGGAGGCGATCACGCCGAGCGCGAGCGAAAGCAGGAGCCCCGCGCCGGACAGGGCGTAGGAGCGCCAGATCGGGCCGTCGACCACCTCCTTCGGCACGCCGAGCGCGATACCCCAGCGGCTCGTGGCGGAGCGGGCGAACGCGGAGTAGACCTTCTGGCCCTCGAGCGTGGTGGTGAGCCCGGCGCCTTCGTCGGCGCCGCCCATCATCCGCAGCAGCGTCCCGGAAAGCGGCATGCCGACGAACTGCTCGTGGTTGCGCGAGCGCGCGACCACCGTGAGGCCCGCGTCGAACACGGTGCTGACGGAATCGGGCGGCACCTTCTGGCGGGCGAGGATCTCGAGCATCAGGTCGGGCTTCACGAAGGCGGTGAGGACGTAGCGCAGCTCGCCGTCGCGCAGCACCGGCGCGCGGACCGCGAAGCGCGGCTGCCCGCCGGGGCCGCGCGTGATGTTGCCGATGGAGGGCTGGCGCGTCGCGAGCACCGCGTCGAACGACGCCTTCTCGATCACCGGCTCGCCGCCGGGAAACGGGGTGCCGTAGGGAACGTGCGTGTTCAGCAGCCGCTTGCCGGCCGCGTCGGCGAGGATGACGCCGTCCCAGCCGATATGCGCGGCCGCGGACGCCGCCGCCCGGCCGTGGAAGCGCGCGAGATCCGGCGAGTCGAGCCGGTCCGACAGCGCGAGCACCTTGAGCGTCTCGATGGAATTGAAAAGCTCCAGATCGACCGCGCTGCCGATGGCGCGCGCCCTCTCGATCAGCGCCCGCTGCGCCTGGGCGTTCTGCTGGCGCCCGAGCGCGACCAGGCTCGCGACCGCGAGCATCACCACCGGAAGCAGCGCGACCGCGATGACCAGCAGCAGACGCCCTTGCAGCGAAAGGGCTTGCAGCGATAAACGGCGCGCGACAGCCATGCGACAGGATCGCATATACTCGCCGCTCGATGAGCCGGCCGTTTCTCCTGTCTCGGCGGTTTTTCCTCCGGTTTATCGCAGCGTCCGCCGGCGTACTTATCGCCGCCTGCACGGGCGCGCCGCCGCGCGAGGAGGGCCCGCCGCCGCCGGTCATCTTCGTGCACGGCAACGGCGACAGCGCGGCGCTGTGGCTCACCACCGTCTGGCGCTTCGAATCGAACGGCTGGCCGCGCGAGCGCCTCTTCGCGCTCGACGCCGCGTATCCGCTGGCGCGCGCCGACGACGCGAAGCCGCAGGAGGGGCGCACCGGCAGCGCCGAGCACATGGCGCAGCTCGCCGCCGAGGTCGAGCGCGTGCGCAAGCTCACCGGCGCGCCCAGGGTGGCGCTGGTCGGCAACTCGCGCGGCGGCTACGCCATACGCAACTACATCCGCAACGGCGGCGGCTCGACGACCGTGTCGCACGCGGTGCTCGGCGGCGCTCCCAACCACGGCGTCTGGAGCACGCCGGAGTACCAGCCGGGCAGCGAGTTCAACGGCGCCGGCCCGTTTCTCACGACGCTGAACAGCCCGCAGGGCCCCGATGCTCTCGAGGTCACGCCGGGCGTCGCGTTCATGACGCTGCGCTCGGACGGCCTCGACAAGTTCGCCCAGCCCGAAGGCGGCTGGATCGGCCAGCCGAAGCTGAAGACCAACGTGACGCAGGACGGCCCGGCGCTCCGGGGAGCGGAGAACGTGGTGCTCGCAGGACGCGATCACCGTGAGACGTCCTACGACGCGGAAGCCTTCGCGAGCACCTACCGCTTCATCGCCGGCCGGCCCGGGCGCACCGACATCGAGCCGGCACCGGCGCCGGTGCTGAACGGCAAGATCACCGGCTTTCGCGGCAACGACCCGACCAACCTGCCGCTCGCCGGCGCGGCGATCGAGGTCTACGAAGTCTCGCCGCAGACCGGCGAGCGCCTCGGCGCGCCGCTGCTCGCGAAGACCGTCGGCGCGGACGGCTTGTGGGGCCCGCTCGTCGCACGCCACAACGCGTACTACGAGTTCGTGATCCAGGCCGAGGGCTTCGCGGTCACGCACATCTACCGTTGGCCCTTCCCGCGCTCCTCCGATCTGGTCCACATGCGGCCGGTGCGCCTCGCCGAAGCCGACCGCATTCCCGGCAGCTCGATCTCGATGTCGCGCCCGCGCGGCTACTTCGGCGTCGCCCGCGACCGCATGAGCCTCGACGGCATCAGCCCGCCCCCAGGACTCGTGCCCGGGGTGCCTGGTCTTTCCTTATCCAGAATCAGAATCAACGAGGAAAAACAAAGAGCGGTAGTCGCAGAGTTCAACGGCGAGCGGATCGTGGTGCGCACCTGGCCGGCGCAGGACAACCACGCGGTGATCGCCGAGTTCCACTACTAGCCGCGCAATGGAAAAGCGATTTCGGATATTGGTTACCGGGGCTTCCGGATCAGGCACGTCGACATTGGGCCGGGCGCTTGCCGGTAAATTGGATTGGGCCTATTTTGACGCCGATGACTATTTTTGGCTTCCGACCAACCCCCCGTTTACGCAAAAACGCGACCGTGCCTTACGCCTTTCCCTTCTTCTCGAAGACAGCCACAAAGTGTCCTCCGCGGTAGTAGCCGGCTCAATCGTTGATTGGGGCGCCGAGCTGGAGAATTCATTTACCTTGATCGTCTTTCTCACCGTGCCAGCATCTATTCGCGTCGATCGGTTGCGCAAGCGGGAAATGGCGCGGCGTGGCAATGCCGATCCCGTGTTTCTCGAGTGGGCGGCACAATACGACGAAGGCCGCATGGCTGGCCGCAGCTTGGCGAAACACGAGCGTTGGCTGTCGGCGCGATCCTGCCCTATCCTGCGTATCGACGGCGATATCTCCGTCGATGAAAGAGTAGTGCGGGTCCTGAAGGCGCTGCCTGGCCGGGAAGCACTCAATCCGAGGAAACTATCCTCGCAGGCAGAAGCCGGCGGAGTGGCAAGCGCTCTCGGCCGGCGAAAAGAGTCGGACGAGCGTGCATAAGGAACAAACATGAAACGCCTAATTACCGTTCTCGCCCTCGCCGCCGCCGTCGCGGCCGTCCCGGGCGCGCTCGCGCAGGGGTTCCCGACGCATCCGATCACCATCGTCGTGCCGTTCGCCGCGGGCGGGCCGACCGACGTGATCGCGCGCACGCTGGCCCAGCACATGCACGGCTCGCTCGGCCAGAACGTGATCATCGAGAATGTCACCGGCGCGAACGGCGCGATCGGCGTCGGCAAGGTGGCGAAGTCGGCGCCCGACGGGTACACGATCAGCATCGGCCACTGGAGCACGCACGTGATCAACGGCGCGGTCTATCCGCTGCAGTACGACCTGCTGAAGGATTTCGAGCCGCTCTCGCTCATCTCGACCAACGCGTACCTGATCGTCGCCAGGAACGCCGTGCCGGCGAGCGACCTGAAGGGCTTCATCGCCTGGCTCAAGGCGAACCCGGACAAGGCTTCGGAAGGCACCGCCGGCGCGGGCAGCCCGCAGCACGTGAGCGGCGTGTTCTTCCAGAACGCCACCGGCACCAGGTTCCAGTTCATCCCGTATCGCGGCGCCGCGCCGGCGATGGCGGCGCTGGTGGGCGGCGAGATCGACATGATCATCGACGACCCGACGAGCTCGCTGCCGCAGGTGCGCGCGGGCAGGATCAAGGCGTTCGCCGTCACCTCCCCGACCCGCCTCGCCGCGGCGCCCGACGTTCCGACGGTGGACGAGGCGGGGCTGCCCAAGTTCTACTTCTCGCGCTGGCACGCGCTGTGGCTGCCGAAGGCGACGCCGAAGGACGTGACCGCGAAGCTCAATGCGGCGGTCGTCGCCGCGCTGGCCGATGCGGAGGTGCGCTCGCGCCTCGCCGGCCTCGGCCAGGACATCTTCCCGCGCGCGCAGCAGACGCCGGAGGCGCTGGGCGCGCTGCACAAGGCCGAGATCGAGAAGTGGTGGCCCATCATCAAGGCGGCCGGGATCAAGGTGGAGTAGCCGCGTGCAGGCCCGCGACATCGCCCGCAACAGCGTCAAGGAAAAGCTCGCGCGCGGCGAGGTGGTGGCGTCGATGACCGTGCGCCTCGTGTCCGGCGTCGAGATCGTGCGCATCGCGAAGAGCGCGGGCTTCGACACGCTGTACATCGATCTCGAGCATTCGAGCCTGTCGCTGCAGGCGACGAGCCAGATCTCGATCATGGCGCTCGAGGCCGGCGTGCCGGCGCTCGTGCGCGTGCCGGCGAACACTCCGGAATACATCTCGCGCGTGCTCGACGGCGGCGCGCTCGGCGTGATCGCGCCCGGCGTGCGCTCGGCGGCGGAGGCGCGTGCGGTGGTGGCGGCGGCGAAGTACCCGCCGCTCGGCGAGCGCGGGCTCGCGCCCGGGCTGGCGCACCTGCAGTACCGCACGTTTCCCGCGACGGAGGCGCTGCCGGCGATGAACGACGCGATCATGGTGATCGTGCAGTTCGAGTCGGCGGCGGCGCTCGCGGCGATGGAGGAGATCGTCGCCGTGCCGGGCGTGGACATGGTCATGATCGGGACCAACGATCTGCTCGCCGACCTCGGCCTGCCCGGGCAGTACGATCACCCGAAGGTCGACGATGCCTATTCGAGAACCATAAAAGCATGCCGCGCGCAGGGCAAGCATGTCGGCGTCGGCGGCTTGGGCACGCGGCCCGACCTGGTCGAGAAGTATGTGAAGATGGGCGCGCGCTATGTATCGACCGGCACCGACCTCGCGTTTCTCATCGCGGAATGCGCGAAGCGCGCAAAACAGGTGAAGGATTTGAAATTCTGAAAGAGGCGGGCATCAAACGCGCACTTGCAGCATCGCTCGTCGTGCTTTTCGCGACCGGCGCTTTCGCGCAAGGCTATCCGGCGCGCCCGATCCGGCTCGTCGTGCCGCTGGTGCCCGGGGGCAACCAGGACATCATGGCGCGCGCGGTCGCCGACGAGGTGGCGAAAGGCCTGGGCCAGCAGATCGTGGTCGAGAACCGCCCCGGCGCGAGCGCGATCCTCGGCACGCAGATCGTGAAGGCGGCCGCGCCCGACGGCTACACGCTGCTGTCGGTGTCGACCACCTTCGCGCGCGTCCCCGGCATCGTGAAGAGCGCGGGCTACGATGCGGCCGCGGACTTCACCGGCGTGAGCCTCATCTGCCGGATTCCGCAGGTGCTGGTGGTGAATCCGGCCGTGCCGGCGAATTCGCTGCAGGAGCTCATCGCGCTCGCCAAGGCGAAGCCCGGCGAGCTTTCGTTCGGGACCTCGGGCCAGGGCTCGACCGGCCATATCCCCGCCGAGATGCTCATGCGCCAGGCGGGAATCCGCATGCTGCACGTGCCCTACAAGGGCAACGCGCAGACGATCGTCGACGTCATGGGCGGGCAGCTCACGATGATGTTCGACCAGATCAGCACCTCGGCGGCGCACATCCGCTCAGGCAGGCTGCGCGCGATCGGCGTCACCACGAAGACGCGCTCGCCGCTCTTTCCGGATCTGCCCACGCTCGACGAGTCGGGCCTGCCGGGCTTCGACGACGTCACCTGGAACGGCTACGTGGCGCCCGCAGGCACGCCGCGCGACGTGCTCGCGCGCCTGCACGCCGCGATCGCGAAAGCGGTGGCCGATCCGGAGTTTCACAAGCGCTGGCTCGAGCGCGGCATCGAGACCGGCGCGAGCGCGTCGCCCGCCGAGTATTCCGCTTACATCAAGTCCGAGGCAGAATCGTTCGTGAAGCTTGTCCAAGAAACCGGAATGAAAGTCGAATGAAAACATCCAGGGTTTTGTTTTTACTTTTATTTTGTTTTTTTACTGTAAATGCAACTTCTCAGAATTACCCCGCAAAGCCCATCCGCCTGATCGTTCCGTTCCCGCCGGGGGGCAGCAATGACATCGTCGGGCGCATGATCGCGGCGCAGCTCGGGGAGCGCCTGGGCCAGTCGGTCGTCGTCG
>Ga0209131_1001324_pt1 | contig 17127 bp, 17 predicted proteins | sample GraSoi_2013_40cm_FD_185826 | JGI IMG/M metagenome (GOLD analysis project Ga0209131, IMG submission 185826) | Grasslands soil microbial communities from the Angelo Coastal Reserve, California, USA - Sample 9_17_2013_40cm (SPAdes) (version 2) | ecosystem: Environmental > Terrestrial > Soil >...
CGACGTACGGCTACCTCTCGCGTCCGCTGCAGCTCGCCACCTACCTGGCGGGGCGGACCACCCGGATCCGGGTGGGCACCGCGGTCGTCGTGGTGCCACTCCACCACCCGCTGGTGGTCGCCGAGGAGATCGCCACTCTCTCGCTCCTCGCCCCGGGCCGGCTCGACATCGGGCTCGGCCGCGGCTACCAGCACTACGAGTTCGAGCGCTTCGGGCTCGAGCTCGAGAGCGGGCGGGCCCGGTGGGAGGAGTCGGTGGACGTGATCCTGAAGGCCCTCGCGGGCGGGCGGTTCAGCTACGAGGGCAAGCTCTACCGGATCCCCGAGACCACGATCTTCCCGCAGATGGACGGGCCGCGGCCGCCCATCTGGATCACCGCGCAGAGCCCCGACTCGGTGGAGGGCGCGGTGCGCCGCGGCTTCAACGTGCTCACCGGCGGCTTCGGAGTTCCGGTCGAGCGCATGGCCGAGTTCCGCAAGCTCTTCGACCGCGTGGTGTCCGAGGTGAAGCCGCCGCAGCCGCTCCACGTCGGGGTGCAGCGCGCGGTCTACGTGACCAAGGACACCGCGGACGCGCGGGCCGCCGCCGAGGAGGCGCGCTGGAACATGCGGGTGACGCTCAGCCTCCGCAATCACTACGAGCGCGTGGAGAACGGCCGCGCGATCCCGGTGCCCGCGCCGAAGGAGCCGGACGTGGACGATCTCCTCGACCGCTACCTGGTCATCGGCACGCCCGACACCTGCATCCGCCAGATCGAGCGGCTGCGCCGGGACGTCGGCATCACCCACTTCAACTGCAGCTTCTGGTTCGGCGACCTCGAGCAGGCCCGCGTCCTCCGCTCCATGGAGCTCTTCGCGAGCGAGGTCATGCCCGCCTTCGCTTAGGGGCTGTGCTATTCTCCCCGGCGCATGACAGAGCAGGGTCCGCGCCACGAATGGCCGGGCGCGTCATTGGCGCGCGTGCCGTACTGGGTCTACCAGGACGACGCGAACTACCGCGCCGAGCTGCGCCGCATCTTCGAGGGCCCGGTCTGGAACTACCTCTGCCTCGCCTCCGACCTCCCGAAGGCGGGTGACTATCGCACCAGCTTCCTCGGCGAGATGCCGGTCATCGTGGTGCGGGGCGCGCAGGACGAGATCCACGCCTTCGAGAACCGCTGCGCCCACCGGGGCGCCCTGATCGCGCTGGACGACAGCGGGTCCACCGGCAGCCACTTCCAGTGCGTCTACCACGCGTGGACCTACGACCTCACCGGCGGCCTGGTCGGCATCGCCTTCGAGAAGGGCAGCAACGGCAAGGGCGGCATGCCCGCGTCCTTCTGCAAGGCCGACCATGGCCCGCGGCGCCTGCGCACCACCGTGCTGGCCGGGCTCGTGTTCGGGACGCTCTCGCCCGACACCCCGCCCATCGAGGAATACCTGGGGGCCGAGGTGCTGGGCCGGCTCCGGCGCGTGCTGCACAAGGAGGCGCGGGTGATGGGCCGCTTCACGCAGGCCCTGCCCAACAACTGGAAGCTCTACGTGGAGAACGTGAAGGACACCTACCACGCGAGCCTGCTCCACACGTTCTTCGGCACCTTCCGGATCACCCGCCTCACCCAGGGCGGCGGCATCCTGGTGAGCCCCGACGGCGGTCACCACGCCAGCTACACCATCCAGCGCGCCGACGACGCCGACAGCACCGCCTACCGCGACCAGGGCATCCGCTCCGAGCACCAGAACTACCGGCTCGCCGATCCGAGCCTGCTCGACGCGGTCAACGAGCTCGGCGACGACATCCAGCTCCAGATCCTCACCGTGTTCCCGAACTTCGTGCTCCAGCAGATCCACAACTCCCTCGCGGTGCGCCAGGTGCAGCCGAAGGGGCCGGGAGCGATGGAGCTGCACTGGACCTACCTGGGGTTCGCCGACGACGACGCGGACATGCAGCGCCGCCGCATGAAGCAGTCGAACCTGGTCGGGCCCGCCGGTTACGTCTCGATGGAGGACGGCTGCGTGGGCGGCTTCGTGCAGCGCGGGGTCGCCGCGGCGGGCGACGAGGTGTCGGTGGTCAACATGGGCGGCGAGGGCGCCGAGTCGCAGGAGACGCGCGCCACCGAGGCCTCGGTGCGCGGATTCTGGAAGGCGTACCGGCGGTACATGGAGGGCTAGGATGCTGGCCGAGCGCGTCTCCCAGCTCAACGCGGAGTACGCGCGGGCCATCGACGACGACCGGCTCGAGAGCTGGCCGGACTTCTTCACCGATCCCTGCATCTACAAGATCACCTCCGCCGACAACTACCGCCGTGGCCTGCCCGCCGGCCTCGTCTACGCCGACTCTCGCGGCATGCTGAAGGATCGCGTCACCGCGCTCCGCGAGGCCAACATCTACGAGCGGCAGGCCTACCGGCACCTGGTCGGCCTCCCCGCCCTCCGCGCGGGCGCCGGCGACGCGGTGCACGCGGAGACCCCGTTCCTGGTGGTGCGCGTGATGCGCGACGGCAGCATGGATCTCTTCGCCACCGGCCGTTACGTGGACACCATGGTGGACGAGGGCGGTACCCTGCGCTTCCGCGAGCGGCTCGTGGTCTGCGACAGCAGCCGCGTGGACACCCTGCTCGCGATTCCCCTCTAGCCGCGATCCCGGGAGAGACCCGCATGCCCACGCCCCTCCGCACCCTCCTGCAGGGCCCCCTGCCCGTCACCGCACCGCTCGTGCTGAACCCGCTCATGGCCCGCATGGTCGAGGCGGCCGGCTTCCCGGCCGGCTACCTGGGCGGCGGGGCCACCGGCTACCAGAAGGTCGCGCTGGAGGCCAACCTCAACCTCACCGAGATGTGCCAGGCCGCGCTCGACATCGGGGCGGTCTCGCGGCTGCCCCTCATCCTGGACGGAGCGTGCGGGTACGGCGACCCGATGCACATGCACCGCACCATCGGTATGAGCGAGGCGGCCGGGTTCGCGGCCATCGAGATCGAGGACCAGCTGGTGCCCAAGCGCGCGCACCACCACATCGGCATCGAGCACATGATCCCGGTGGAGCTGATGGCGGCCAAGCTCGCGACCGCGGTGGCGGCGCGGCGCAACCCGGACTTCCTCATCATCGGGCGCACCAACGCGGTGCGGGCGAGCACGATGGACGACGCGCTCCGGCGCGGCGAGGCGTATCGCAAGGCGGGCGCGGACGTGCTGCTGCTCTCGATGGCGCACACCCCCGAGCAGCTGCGCTCGATCGGCGAGCGGCTCGGCGGGCCGCTCATGTACCTCGCGGGGCGCGGCGGTCTCGCCGGTCACGGCATGACGCTCGCGGATCTGGGTGCGCTCGGCTTTCGCATCGTGGCGGATCCGTCCACACCGCTGCTCGCCGCGTTCGCGGCGTGGAAGAAGGTCTACGCGGCCCTCGCCGCGGGCTTCGGCGCGGGCCAGGCGCGGAACGACTGGGGCCCACTGGAGCACGAGATGCTGGGCGTGATCGAGCTCGAGAAACTGCTGGAAGTGGAGCGCCGGACCGTCGAGAAGCGATGAAGAAAAAGGCCTGTTTAAACGGGCATTTACGGGGATATAAGTGGAGCTATGCACAGGCCTATCCACAACTGTGGATAGCCGCCTGCCAACCGGGGGGTGGGCCTCTAGCCCTTGGCCAGCTTCTCGACCTGTCGCCGCGAGAGGCCGGCCAGACGCGACAGCAGCGCGTTGACCTTTCGTTCGGACACCTGGTCCGCGAGGATCAGCTTCTTCGACTTCGTGCGGGTCGCGAGATACGCGACCCAGTCATCGAGATCCGGCGTGCCGCGCCACGCGATGGTGAGGCCACTCAACCGGAGCCGCCGGCGCCCCTCGACCTTCGCCAATGGTTTGCGACTGGCCTGCATGGAAGAGGAGCCTAGTGAAGTCGGTGGTGATGTGTCAAGCCGATGACAAAGAAAGTTTTGTGAATAGCTGTGGATAAACCTCTATCATCCTGACTTCAAGGAGGAGACCGCGATGCGACTCAAGGGCAAAGTGGCCATCGTCACCGGCGCGGCGCACGGAATGGGCGAGAGCGAGGCGGTGATCTTCGCGCGCGAGGGCGCGAGCGTGATCGTGGCCGACGTGGACGCCGACGGCCAGAAGGTCGCGGCCAACATCACCGGCGCGGGCGGAAAGGCGCAGTTCGTGAAGCTCGACGTCGCGAGCGAGGCGGACTGGGAGGCCGCGATCAAGGCCACGGTGGCCGCGTACGGGCGGCTCGACGTCCTGGTCAACAACGCGGGGATCAGCGGCACTCACGATCCCGACTACGAGTCCACCGCCGCGTGGGATCGTCTCATGGACATCAACGCCAAGAGCGTGTTCCTCGGCATGAAGCACGCGGTGCCGGTCATGCGGCGGGGCGGCGGGGGGTCCATCGTGAACATCTCCTCGATCTCCGGCTTCGTGGGGCAGGACAAGATCCATATGGGCTACAACGCCTCCAAGGGCGCGGTGCGCATCATGACCAAGTCGGGCGCGGTGCAGTACGGCAAGGACGGCATCCGCGTGAACTCGGTCCATCCGGGCTTCCTGCCCCCGATGCGGACCTCGAAGGGCTCGGCCGACCCGGCGTGGCGGAAGCCGCTGCTGGACGCGGTCCCGCTGAGGCGGGAGGGGCGGATCGAGGAGGTCGCCCACGCGGTCCTGTTCCTGGCCTCCGACGAGGCCTCGTACATCTCGGGGACCGAGCTGGTGGTGGACGGAGGGTTCCTCGCGGTCTGATGACCACCCGGCGCATCGCGGGCTTCTGCGCCCTCTGCCGCTCGCGCTGCGGCTGCGTCTCGGTCGTGGAAGACGGGCGCCTGGTCGCGGTCGAGCCTGACCCCTCGCATCCCACCGGGGCCAGCCTCTGCGTGAAGGGCCGGGCGGCCCCGGAGCTGGTCTACGCGGAAGACCGGCTGCTCTACCCGATGCGCCGCACCCGGCCGAAGTCCGATCCGGACGCGGGCTGGCAGCGGATCAGCTGGGACGAAGCGCTCGACTGGACGGCCGCCAAGATGCGGGAGGTGGCCCGGCGGCACGGGCCCGAGGGCGTGGCCTTCGGCTGCACCACGCCCGCGGGCACCGCGGTCTCCGACGGCTTCCTGTGGATCCTGCGGCTCATCCGCGCCTTCGGGAGCCCGAACCTGGTGTGGGGCGAGGAGCTGTGCGCCTGGCACCGGGACTTCGTCACCCCGTTCACCTTCGGCGTGGACATCGGCACCCCCGATTTCGAGCGCACCGGCTGCCTGCTGCTCTGGGGCCACAACCCGTCCGCCACCTACCTGGCGCAGGCCACCGCGGTCGCGGAGGTGACGGCACGCGGGGCGGCCCTGATCGTGGTGGATCCGCGGCGGGCGGGGGCAGCCGCCCGGGCCGACCAGTGGCTGCGCGTGCGCCCGGGCACCGACGGCGCGCTCGCGCTGGGATTGGCCGCGGTCATGATCGCGGAGGGCTGGTACGATCGCGACTTCATCCGCGACTGGTCGAACGGCTCCTTCCTGGTGCGCGCGGACACGAGCCGCCTGCTGACCGCCGCCGATCTCTCCGCGGTGGGCAGCCCCGCGCACTACGTGGCCTGGGATCGCGCCGCCGGGCGGCCGATCGCCTACGATCCGGCCGCCGCCGACTTCATCGAGCCGATCGGCGACCCGCAGCTCGACGGGACCGTCCGGTGCATGACGCGCTCGGGCCCCGTCACGTGCGTGCCCGCGTTCGAGACCTACGCCGCCCTCTGCCGGGAGTACCCGCCCGAGCGCGTCGAGCGGATCACCGGCGTCCCGGCCGCCCAGATCGTCGAGACCGCCCGGCTCCTGTGGGAGCGCCGCCCGGTGTCCTATTTCCACTGGACCGGGCTCGAGCAGCACACCAACGCGAGCCAGACCGTGCGCGCGCTCTCGCTTCTCTACGCGCTCACCGGCTGCTTCGACGCGCCCGGCGGCAACGTGCGGCCGAGCCGGCCGGTGGTCAACGACCTCGCGCCGCTCTCGCTGCTCCCGGAGCGCCAGCGCGCGAAGGCGCTCGGCCTGGCCGGACGGCCGCTCGGCCCCGCCCGCCAGGGCTGGCCCATCGCGGCCGACGCCTACCGCGCCATGCTCCACGGCGCGCCCTACCCGGTGCGCGGCATGGTCGGATTCGGCACCAACCTGCTGCTCTCCGCGCCGGGCGCGGCCACCGCCCGCGCCGCGCTGACCAGCCTCGACTTCCTGGTTTACGCCGATCTCTTCCTGACCCCCACCGCGGCGCTGGCCGACGTGGTGCTGCCGGTGTCCACCGCGTGGGAGCGCGAGGGCCTGCGCGTGGGCTTCGGCCCGACGCAGGACGGCGAGCAGCACGTGCAGCTCCGGCCCGCGGTGGTGGCGCCGCGGGGCGAGGCGCGCTCGGACATCTGGATCGTCTGCGAGCTGGCCCGGCGCCTCGGGCTCGGCGAGCGGTTCTGGAACGGGGACGAGGACGCCGGGCACCGCTTCATGCTCGAGCCCACCGGGGTCACCCTCGAACAGCTCCGCGCGCAGCCGGGCGGGGTGCGCACCGTGGTCGAGCCGCGCTTCAAGCGCTACGCGACCCGCGGCGCCAATGGCCCGGTGGGCTTCGCGACGCCGAGCCGCCGCGTGGAGATCTTCTCGCCGCAGCTCCAGCAGCACGGGCAGGCGCCCCTGCCCGAGTACGTCGAGCCGGCGGCGAGCCCGGTCAGCCGCCCCGACCTCGCGGCGCGCTTCCCGCTCCAGCTCACCACCGCCAAGGTCGTGCAGTTCTGCCACAGCCAGCACCGGAGCCTGGCGCGCCTGCGGCGGCACAGCCCCGACCCGCAGGTCGAGCTGCACCCGGCCGCCGCCGAGGCCCGCGGCATCACGAGCGACGACTGGGTGCTGATCGAGACGCCGCAGGCCACCATGCGGGCGCGGGCGCGGCTCAACCCGAGCCTGGCCGCCGAGGTGGTCTGCGCGCAGTTCGGCTGGTGGCAGCCGTGCGAGCCGTTGGGGCTCGGGGGCTTTCCGGCGGAGGGCGCGGCCAGCGCCAACTACAACAACCTGATCGATCCCGACACCGCCGATCCGATCAGCGGGACGGTCGCGCTGCGGTCCTACATCTGCCAGGTCCGCCGAGGAGAGCCGTGAGCACCACCGAGCAAGCCATCGACGCGTTCTGGACCGCGGCCCGCAGCCGGACCGCCCCGCCCGCCGAGTGGATGGGCCGCCTGAGCCGCGAGGAGGCCTACCACGTGCAGCTTGGCGTGCTCGCGCGGTACGTGGCGGCGGGCGAGCGGCAGGCCGGCTGGAAGGTCGGCCTCACCTCGAAGGCGATGCAGATCCAGCAGAAGGTGCACGAGCCGGTGCTGGGCTTCCTGCTCGCCAGCGGCGAGCGGCCGAGCGGCACGCGCTTTCAGTTCGCGGACCTGATCAATCCGGGCTTCGAGAACGAGCTGTGCCTCACGGTGGGCCGCACGCTGCGGGGACCCGGCGTCACCGACGCGCAGGCCCAGGCCGCGCTCAGCGCCATGGCCCCGGCCTTCGAGATCATCGAGAAGCGCGGCGACTTCGCGGCCGATCTCAACGTGAGCCTGGCCGACAACGCGCAGCAGCGCGCCTACGTGACCGGCGCGGCGATGCCGGTGCCCGCGGGCTTCGACCTGGCCGCGGTGGCGCTCGAGCTCTCCGTCAACGGCGGCCCCCCCGACCGGGCCACCGGCGCGGAGGTGCTGGGCACGCCGGCGGCCTCCATCGCCTGGCTGGCCAACAAGCTCGCCGAGTTCGGCCTGGTGCTGGAGGCCGGCATGAAGGTGATGTCGGGCTCGTTCACCCGCCAGTACGCCATCACCCGCGCCGACCGCATCGCCGCGACCTTCATCCCGGTCGGCCCCGTCCGCGCCGACTTCGTCTAGGGGTCAGGTCTTGAATTACGACATTTCTCCGGCCGTAGGCGAGTCGATAGCGCTAGGAATGTCGTAATTCAAGACCTGACCCCAGATCACGCGACCAGGACGACCTTGCCGTGGTGGCCTGATTCCATCACCGCCTCGTGGCTGCGCGGGGCCTGGGCCAGCGGCAGCTCGAGGGCGATGAGCGGGCGCAGCGAGCCGTTGCGGAGCCCCTCGACGAGCGCGGCGTGGATGCCCGCGAGCTGGGCCGGGGTGGCGTGGTTGAGCGCCATGCCCAGGATGGCCGCGTCCTTGTTCATGGCGATCCGCGCGTTGATCTCGGTATTGCCGCGATTACCGATGACCACGATGCGACCCCGCAGCGCGATGGTGTTCAGGTCCTTCTGGAGATTCACGTTGGCCAGCATCTCCATGATGATGTCGGGCCCGCGCCCACCGGTCAGCTTGACGCACTCCTCGAGATAACCCGCCGCGGTGTGATCGAGCACGTGGTGCGCGCCCTGCTCCGCGACGAGGCGCCGCCCCTTCTCGGTGCTCGCGGTGCCGATGACGGTGAGCCCGCGCGCCCGCGCGAGCTGCACCGCGCCGATGCCCACGCCCCCGCTCGCCCCGTGGACCAGCACCGTTTCCCCCGCCTCCCCGTGGGCGCGGTTGAAGAGCGCGTGGTAGGCGGTGGCGTAGGGGACGTTCATGGCCGCGCCCTGCGGGAACGTGGCGCCGGCGGCCAGCGGATGCACCTGCCCCTGCTCGCACACCGCGTACTCCGCGTAGGCGCCGGTCACGGTGCCGCCCACGTAGACGCGGTCGCCCTTCTGCACCGCGGTGACGCCCGAGCCCGCCGCCTCGATGACGCCGGCCGCGTCCGCGCCCGGGGTGTAGGGCAGCTTGGGCCCGCGGTTGTCGGTGTTGCTGCGCAGGTAGGTGTCCACCGGGTTGACGCCGACCGCGTGGATGCGGACCAGCACCTGGCTGGGCCCCGGCTGGGGCGTGGGAATCTCCTCGATCTTCAGGACCGCCGGACCGCCGTACTCCGAGACGCGGATCGCTTTCATGGGTGGGGCTCCTTTCGGGCCCCGAGTCTACCTCATCAGGACGCGGGCGGGTCCGGGGTTCCCATCCAGAACGGCGAGGTCTTGCCGATCCGCTCGAGATAGGCGCGGCGCTCTGCGGCGCGGCGCGGATACCAGGACGAGAGGTAGTCGCCGTCCAGCATGTGCCGACGGCTCTCGGTGCCGAAGAATCCCGCGAGCTGCTCGAGCGTGATGAACCCCTCCTCGGACCTCGGCTGAAACTCGCTCCACCGCCGCGCGTGCTCTTCCGACCGGAAGAGGTTCATCCCGGTTCAGAGGTAGTACGATCGCCCGCGCGACGGCCCGAACCCGAAGGCGAGATGGCCGACGAGGCCGGGCGGGTCCGCCCACGTGATGCGCCCGTCGCGCATCTCCACCGTGACCGGATCGCCGCAGTCGAGGCACGGCGCGTCCACGCGGACGGTCTCGCCCGGGAAGAGCCACGTCGCGGACGTGGCCTCGAACCCGCACTGGGCGAACCACCGCTGCTCGCCCCGCACCGTGATGCGGTACTGGGTGGGCAGGTTGTTGAGCGGCGGGAACGAGGCGATGTAGTCGGTCTCGGGGTGGAGCCAGCCGATCGGGTACGCCTGCATCACGTCGCGGAGCAGGCCGCGGCCGGCCTCGACGGGCAGGCCGAGGGCGCGCGCCAGCTCCGCGTGATGCGGGGCGCGGCCGGTGTCCACCAGGCTTCGCATGATGCGCTGGAAGGCTTGATCCATCAGTCGTGCGTCGGGCATCGGGAACCTCCCTTCAGTCGGGTAGCACCGCGATCGCGGAGATCTCGATGAGCGCGCCCTCACGCAGCAGGCCGGCCACGATGACCCCGGTGGCGGTCGGGTAGCGGCCCTTGAAGAACTCGCGCCGCACCTCCGCGGTCTTACCGTAGTTCTCGGTGGTGGTCACGTACTCGGTGGTCTGCACGATGTGCTCGAAGCCGCCGCCCGCGGCGGCCAGGAGCTTGGCGAACTTCTCGAAGATGTACCGGGTCTGGGCCGCGATGTCCCCGGGCCCGACGATCTTGCCGCTCTCGTCGCCCGCGGTCATGCCCGAGATGAAGAGCAGGTTGCCGGCGCGGACGGCGGGCGAGAACGTGTAGCGGGCGGGCCAGGGGCTCGACCCCGTGATCACCTCGTGGGCTGGCATCGCATTCTCCTCGGGCGCGGGCCGGTCATCGACCGGATCATCGCCCCCGCAGCAGGAACCGCTGGATCTTGCCGGTCTCGGTCTTCGGGAGCTGATCGAGGAACTCGATCTCCCGGGGGTACTGGTGCCGGCCCAGGTGCGTCTTCACCACGTCCACGATCTCCGTCTCGAGCCCGCCCTGCGCGGCGCGGCCCGGCTTGAGCACGACGTAGGCCTTGACGATCTGGCCCCGCAGCGCGTCGGGCTTGCCCACCACCGCGGCCTCGGCCACCGCCGGATGCTTCAGGATCGCGCTCTCGACCTCGAACGGCCCGATGCGGTACCCCGCACTCTTGATCACGTCGTCCGCGCGGCCCTCGAACCAGAAGTACCCTTCCGCGTCGCGCCGGGCCAGGTCCCCGCAGGTCATCCACTCGCCGCGGTACATCTCGCGGTCCCGGTCCTCGTCGCGCCAGTAGCCGAGCGAGTAGTAGCCCTCCGGGTGCGGCTTCATCCCGACGTGCCCCACCACGTCCGGCGCCACCTCCCGGCCGCCGTCGTCGACCACCGCGATCGTGCACCCCGGCAGGGGCAGCCCCATCGAGCCCGCCTTGACCGTCATCTCCACGGTGGCGAAGTTGCCGATCGGCAGCCCGAGCTCGCTCGAGCCGTACTGGTCGCGCACGGTGACGCCCCAGTGCTCGCGGAAGAAGCGCACGACCTCCGCGTTGAGCGGCTCGCCGCAGCTGCTCGCGCTGCGCACGCGCCCGCCGCCGCCGGCCGCCGCGGCCCCGAGCGCCATCACGCCGCGCAGGAGCGTCGGGGTCGTCGCGAGGTTGCTCACGCCGAGCTCGCGCAGCCGCGCCAGGCAGAACTCCGGCGTCGGCGCGGCCTCGTGCGAGAGCACCGGCACGCCCAGGGCGAGCGCGCCCATGTAGCAGACCAGCCCGTAGCCCCAGCCGGGATCGCCGGTCGGCCAGAAGACGTCGTCGGGCCGCAGATCGGCGCCGTGAATCAAGTGCGGATGGATCGCCACCGGGAAGTTCGCGGCGATCTTCACGCCCTTGGGCGGGCCGGTCGAGCCCGAGGTGTAGAGGAGCACCGCGTGATCTTCTCGACGGACGTCGGCCAGTCGGGTCACGTCCGCCTGCCCCTGCATGATCCGCCCGAAGTCCACGTCGCCCGGCGCGCCGGCGCCGCCGCCGGTCACCGTGATGACCGTGACCCCGTCCGGAAGCGGCTCGGGAAACCGGGCGCGCTGCTCCCACTGCGTGACCAGCACCCGGGCGCCGCTGTGGCGGACGCGGAACTCGATCGCGTCGGGCCCGAAGCCGGTGAAGATCGGCACGTAGACCGCCCCCACCTTCCAGGTCCCGATCATCGCGACGAGCATCTCGGGGATGCGCGGAAGGAAGCCCGCGATCCGGTCGCCGGGGCCCACGCCCAGCTCGCGGAGCACGTTGGCGAACCGGGCGGTCAGGCGGGCGAGCTCGTCGAACGTGTAGGTCCGGGCCTCGCCGCGCTTGCCGAACCACCGGAGCGCGACGCGGCCGGAGCCGGCGTGGCGGTCCACGATCGCGCGCCCGAGGTTCACCGGCGCGCCCCCGGTGAAGCCCATCGCCCGGGCGCTCTCCTCCCAGCGGAAGGCCTGGCACGCGGCGCGATGGCTCGGGCGGCTCATGGTCCGGGGCTGCGGCCATCGAGGATACCGCAGTTTGGGGATGCCGCACTTTGCGGATACCGCACTTGCGCGAAACGGGCGGACGGGATACACCAGTGGGCGAACGGCACCCCGACCCCAGGAGAGACCGCCCATGAGCGAGACCGTGACGAGCCAGGCCGAGACGCTGCTGATGGAGAAGGACGGCCCGATCGGCTGGATCACCTTCAACCAGCCGCACAAGCGCAACGCGGTGAGCCAGGAGATGTGGCAGCGCATGCCCGAGTACGTGCGGGAGCTCTCGACCGACAACGCGATCCGGGTCGTCATCCTCCGCGGGGCGGGCGAGACCGCCTTCGTGGCCGGCGCCGACATCTCCCAGTTCAAGGACCGCCGGCGCAATGCGGCCGACGAGGAGGAGTACCGGCGCATCTCGGCGGCCGGATCGGAGTCGCTGTCCACGCTCGGCAAGCCGCTGCTCGCGATGATCCACGGCTTCTGCATCGGCGGCGGCGTCGGCATCGCGATCACCTGCGACATGCGCATCGCGGCGGACGACGCGCGCTTCGGCATCCCGGCCGCCCGGCTCGGCCTCGGCTATCACTACCGCGGGATGGAGAAGCTGATGCACCTGATCGGCCCCGCGTACACCAAGGAGCTCTTCTTCACCGCGCGCACCGACTTCAGCGCCCAGGACGCGCTGCGCATGGGGCTGGTGAACCAGGTGGTGCCGAAGGCGGACCTCGAGCGCTTCACCCGGGACTACGCGCTGACGATGGCGCGCAACGCCCCGCTCACCCTGCGCTCGGCCAAGGCCACCGTGGAGCAGCTGCTCAGGCCGGCCGCCGACCGCGACCTCGCGATGCTGGATCGGCTGATCACCGACTGCTTCAACAGCCAGGACTACCAGGAGGGCGTGAAGGCCTTCTCGGAGAAGCGCCGGCCGCAGTTCCAGGGCCGCTGACCGGAGCGGCGCCATGCTCGTCGAGGCGAAGCTCGCCCAGCTCGGCCTGACCCTGCCCGATCTCGATCAGCACTACCGCGGTAACGCCTCCGGGGCGCGCTTCATCTCGCACCTGGCGGTCGGGAACATGCTCTACCTCTCCGGCACCACCCCGGTGAAGGACGGCCGGCCGTACCTGCCCGGCATCGTCGGCGCGGACCTCACGATCGAGCAGGGTTACGAGGCCGCGCGCTACGCGGCGATCACCACCCTGTCCGCTGTCAAGTACGCGCTCGGCGATCTCGATCGCGTCCAGCAGGCGGTGCAGCTCATCGGCTTCGTCAACTCTGCGCCCGGCTTCGGCCAGCAGCCGCGCGTGATCAACGGGGCCACCGATCTGCTGGTCGAGCTCTACGGCGACCGGGGCAAGCCGACCCGCGCGGCCATCGGCTGCCAGGGCCTCGCCATCAACCACTCGGTGGAAATCGTGCTCACCCTGCTCTTCACCGGCGAGGGCACCAAGCCCCCCCTCGCCCGCGACCACTACGCGCAATAGCGGGTCCATCACGTGATGCGGCCGGCGAGCCGGACGCTCCCTGACCTGCTGGACGAGCTGGCCGCGCGCCAGCCGGATCACGAGCTCATCGTGGGCGGCGGGGAGCGGCTGAGCTATGCGCAGACGCGGGAGCGGGCGCGGCGGCTCGCCAAGGGGCTCCGCCGGATCGGCGTGACCGCGGGCGATCGGGTCGCTCTGGTCATGACCAATCGGCCGGAGTGGCTGCTGATCGACTTCGCGGTCACGATGCTGGGCGCGACCCTGGTGCCGATCAGCACGTGGTCGCGGCCGCGCGAGCTCGAGTACGTGCTGGCCCACTGCGGCGTCACGACCCTGATCACGATCCCGCGCCTGGGCGCCCAGCGCTTCCTCGACGCGGTGGCCGAGATGGGCCCCGGCTCGGCCCGCCGCCTGCCCGATCTGCGCCGCGTGGTGGTCGCGGGCGGCGAGCGCCCGGCGGGGACGATTGCGCTCGACGATCTGGCCGCGCTGGGCCGGGACGTGCCGGACGCGGAGATCGACGCCGCACAGCGCGCGGTGACCGCGGAGGACGTGGCGTGCATCCTCTACACCTCCGGCACCACCTCGACGCCCAAAGGGGTGCAGCTCCGCCACGGCGGCCTCCTCGAGAACATGTGGAACATTGGCGAGCGGCAGCACCTGACCCCGGCCGACCGCATGTGGATGGGCATCTCGCTCTTCTGGAGCTTCGGCGCCAACGCCCTGGTGGCGGTGATGAGCCACGGGGGGACCCTGGTGCTGCAGGAGCAGCTCGACGCGGGGGAGGCGCTGGCCCTGATCGAGCGCGAGCGCTGCACGGTGTACTACGGCACCCCGAACATCGCGCTCGCGCTCACCGAGCATCCCGACCGGCCGCGGCGGGATCTCTCGTCGCTCCGCACCGGCGCGGCCATCGGCCCGCCCGCGGCCATGCAGATGGTGATGGATCTCGGAGCACGCGAGATCTGCAACGTCTACGGGCTCACCGAGTGCTACGGCAACTGCTCGGTCACCGACGCGCGCGATGACGCCGAGGTGCGGCGCACCACGGTGGGCTATCCCCTGCCCGGGATGGAGATCCGCGTGGTCGATCGCGAGAGCCGACAGCCCCTGCCCACCGGCGAGATCGGCGAGATCCTGGTGCGCGGGCTGCTCACGCCCGGCTACTTCCGCGATCCCGAGAAGAACGCGGCGTCGTTCGACGGCGCCGGATTCCTGCTCACCGGAGATCTCGGCTTCATCGGCGACGACGGGCGCCTGCGCTTTCGCGGACGCATCAAGGAGATGGTCAAGACCGGCGGCATCAACGTGGCCCCGCTCGAGGTCGAGGAGGTGCTCCTGTCGGACGCCACGGTCGAGCAGGCCTATGTGGTCGGGCTACCCGATCCGCGCAAGGAGGAGATCCTGGTCGCGGTGGTCGTGCCGAAGCCGGGCCGGGCCGTTGATCCCGCGGCCCTGCGCGCGCTCTGCCGCGACGCCCTCGCCGCCTACAAGGTCCCGCAGCAGATCCACGTGATGATCCGCGAGGACCTACCCGTCACCAGCACCGGCAAGGTCCAGAAGTTTCGCCTCGCCGAGCTCCTCGCCGCCCGCTAGCTTCGGGGTCAAGACCTGACCCCAGATCATCCCGAAATGTCGTAATTCAAGACCTGACCCCGGGCTACCCACCGAGCTAGCGCAGACCGGCCGCGGCGAGGCGGGGGAAGACGACGTCGCGGAAGGCGGCGATCTCCCGGACCGGCGGCGTGAAGGTCTCGAGCGGCATGAGGTAGAGGTTCCGCACGCCGAGCTTGGTCAGCTCCGCGACGCGGGCGGCGCAGTCCTCGGCGGTCCCGATGAGCCCCATCGCCTCGCAGAGCTGGGCGACCACCTCGTCGGGCACGAATGACGTCGCGGCGATGGCCGCCTCCCAGTCGTGGGCGTGGGAGAGATCGGGGTAGATCTTCCACACCGCGTCCGGGATCGTGAGCGGCGGGAGCTTCAAACCCGCGGGCTCGAGCCAGTAGCCGCCCCAGCGCAGGATGCCCCAATGCACCGACGTCGGCCGGGCCTGGCGCAGGGCCTCCGCGCTGGTCGGGAGCGCCGCGGTGCGCACCGCCCAGATCACCTCGAGATCCTCGACCTTCCGCCCCGCCCGCTTGGCGCCGCGCTCGAGCAGCTCGAGCGCGCGCTGCACGATGCCGCGGTTGCTCCCCACCAGCAGCAGCACGCCGTCGGCGACCTCGCCCGCGACCTCGATCGCCTTGGGCCCGGAGGCGGCCATCAGCACCGGGATGCGCCGCCCGCCCGAGTAGGCCAGGCGCCCGGCGGTCTCGCCGAACCGCGCGCTCTCCCCGGCCAGCAATGTCTTGATGGTGGCGATGGACTCCCGCATCTCGGCGAGGGTGGCCGCCTTCCGCCCGATGGTGGTGGCCGAGGTGTAGCCGGTGCCCATCACGAACTTCACCCGTCCCGGCGCCAGCTCCTCCACCGTCTGGATCGCGCCGGCCAGCACCGAGGCGTGGCGGGTGAACGGGTTGGTGACCGCGGGGAAGAGCTGCATCCGCGTGGTGTGCGTCGCGGCCTGGCCGAGCGTGACGAAGGTGTCGCGGGAGATCATCTGGCTGTCGAGGATGCCGGCGCCGTCGAAGCCCGCCGACTCGATCGACTGGATCAGGCGCATCAGCTCGGGCATGGGCGCGGTGCCCGGCACCCGGATGTGGACGCGAACCGGCGCGGTCATCGTGGACTCCTCACTGGGGGCAGCTCCTCATTCGTAGCGGGGCCGCCGCTTCTCGCGGAACGCGGCCACTCCTTCGGTGAAATGGGCGCTCGCCCGCACCTGGTCGCCCAGCTCCTGCTCGAGCGCCTCGCGGCCGCGCGCGTGATCGGCGATGGTCGCGCTGATCTGCCGCTTCACCGCCTGCACCGCGGACGGGCTGTTGGCCGCGATCGCCTCCGCGGTCTCGAGCGCCCACGCCATCAGGCCGCCGGCGGGGACCACGCGGTTGATCAGCCCGAGTCGCGCGGCCTCCGCCGCGTCGATCAGCCGGCCGGTCAGGAGCAGATCCATCGCGTGCACGTGGCCGATCTGCTGGGGGAGCTTGAGAGTGGCCCCGCCGAACGGATAGATGGACCACTTCACCTCGGGCAAACCGAAGCGGGCGTGCGGCGCCGCCGCCCGGATGTCGGTGGAGAGCAGCAGCTCCACGCCGCCGCCCACGCAGTCGCCGTTGACCGCGGCCACGATCGGCTTCGTGTACGCGTCCTGCTTGAGCAGGGCGTGGCCCACCACCCGCGCGGTCTCCGGGGAGGCGCTCAGGTCGCCGCTGATGTCGGCCCCCGCGCAGAAGGCCCGCGCGCCCGCCCCGGTGAGCACGATCGCGCGGCAGCTCCCACGCTCGAGCTCGTCCCAGACCCGCCCGAGATCCGCCATCATCGCCCGCGACATCGCGTTGAGCCGCGGCTGGTTGTCGAGGGTGACGACCACCACGTGCGGGCCGTGCGCCGCGACTCGGATCTCCATCTGAGGGGGCGCGTCAGCTCCCGAGAGTGACGACGACCTTGCCGAGCGCTCGGCGATCGGTCAGCAGCCGGATCGCCTCGACCGCCCGATCGAGGGGCAGCCGGTGGCTCACGTGGGGCTTGAGCTTGCCCGCCGCGTACCAGCCGATGAGGGCCTGCACCGACGCGAGCAGCTTGTCCGGCGCGTTGAAGCGATAGTGGCGCAGCGAGCAGCCGAGTGCCGAGCGGTTCTTGACGAGCAGCCGATTCGCGGGGATCTGCTGCACGCCGCCCACGAAGCCGACCAGCAGCATGCGCCCGCCCCAGCCGAGCGAGGACAGCGCGGCGTCGGCCAGTTCCCCGCCGACCGGGTCGAAGCAGACGTCGGCGCCCCGGTCCCCGGTGAGCGCCATCACGCGCTCGGTGAGGTTCTCGGTCGCGT
>Ga0209131_1001326_pt1 | contig 17118 bp, 18 predicted proteins | sample GraSoi_2013_40cm_FD_185826 | JGI IMG/M metagenome (GOLD analysis project Ga0209131, IMG submission 185826) | Grasslands soil microbial communities from the Angelo Coastal Reserve, California, USA - Sample 9_17_2013_40cm (SPAdes) (version 2) | ecosystem: Environmental > Terrestrial > Soil >...
GGCATAGGTGAACAGCTGCAATTTCCGGAAGCCTCCTTCGACTGGGTCGTGAGTTCACTAACCTTCCACCATGTTCCACTCGAGATCAAACGCGCCACGATCCGCGAAAGCTATCGCGTCCTCAAGCCCGGCGGTCGGATACTGATCTCTGACTTTGGGAAACCGACACACTTCGCGGGTCGGTTATTTGGTGCCTGGTATGCGGACCATGCGTTCACCTCCGACAATATCAAGGACATCATACGAGAATTAATCCTGGAGGCGGGATTCACGGATCTTTCAGACTTGGTCGTAGCCGGGCTTATCCACCATACGCTGGCAATCAAGTAAAACACTTTGAGTTGAGTATTACTGCAAAATCGATCAATGATCAAATATATACAGCAGATGATTCGTCTTTTGTGATAGGTCATTCGCTGTTTGTGGAAACAACACGGCGCAATAGAGTTTGTTAAGAGTGCTATACTTAATGTATAGTTGTACAGTGGAAGCAGGGTGGTTGCCACAACATCGAAAATAAAAAAATAGAATTAGCTTTAGCCATAAGGAGATTCATTATGATACCCATTAGTGATGACAATTCCTCCCGAAGGTCCACTCCAGTAGTCACATATCTCTTGATCCTATTGAACTTCGCTGTCTTCTTTGTCGAACTAAACAGCGGAGTTGCGTTCATTGAGCGTTGGTCGGTCGTGCCGCGCCACCTGTTGACCAACCCACTCGGAAATTTTCTTACGATCTTTACCGCCATGTTCATGCATGGCGGCTGGCTGCACATATTGGGTAACATGCTTTATCTATGGATCTTTGGCGATAACGTGGAAGATCGCTTCGGGCATAGCGGCTTCCTGATCTTTTACCTGCTGTGCGGCATCGCGGCGGCGCTTGCCCAGGCGGCGTTTGACCCGCACTCAAACATACCCAACCTGGGAGCCTCGGGTGCGATCGCCGGTGTGCTGGCTTCCTATTTGGTGATGTTCCCCAACAGACGGGTTAACGTGTTGCTGGGCTTTATCGTCATCCCCATGTCTGCGCTGATTGTGATTGGATTTTGGTTCGTGCTGCAACTCCTCAGTGTTGGTGCCATTACTAATCAAACCGGTGGAGTTGCCTACATGGCACACATCGGTGGTTTTGTAGCGGGACTCTTATTGACCTCTATATTCCGAGGCGGCGGAACACAGTATTATCGCTGAGTGATTCGTCATTCGAGATTCGGAAAATTGCCTTTTCGACTCGCCGGGCATATAATCTATATATAAGGGGTTATACAGAAATATTTCTGCTGGTTAAGACATAGTTAGCCCGCCTTTGCGTCAAATTGTTACGAATAAATAGGAGATGATGATGGTGGAAACCAAAGCACATCAAATATTCCGAAGTCGAATTCAATATCTTGAAATGCACTTGCAAACAGTTGACGTGTCATTATCTGTAATGCGTCGCTCAGTTCCTACATCAAGCGATGACAAAGAAAGTGTTGCTAGCGCATTGGGTTTTGAGCCTGCGAAATATGATGAGCTTAATCACCCTGTCAAGGAGAAAGACCGAATTATTAATCATTCACGCGCAAGAAACTCAGAGTATGCCGTGATAACTCTTTACGGTTATTTCACAGAATACCTACAAAACATTTTGGGCGAAATCTATAAAACTAAGCCGTTGGATGTTGTAGGAAAAGCACCTAAAGAAAACACTCTTTCCTATGTTGAAATAGTGAAACTCGGCAGTTATGATGCTATATCCGAACTTATGATTGGGAAAGTCTTCCGACAACTTGAAAACGAAAGAAGTACAAAAGAACTTTTAGACAAAATCCTTGCCAAGACAGTGACGATTGATGAAGGCATAAAAACAAACGCTCTGAGGTATTTAGATATGAGACATTTGCTTGTTCACGCCGCTGGCATTATTGACCAACAATTTATAGATAAGTATATAAAAGATACGTCGCTTAAAGCAGGAGATAAACTGCCTACCACTTACGAAAATGCACGCATGGCAATAGAAGCAGTTGGCTTACTTTGCCGAACAGTTGATCAAGAATTAATTAACAAAGGTTTCGTTCAACAAATAAAACCTGTGCTGCCAAAAGCAGCGGGCTAACAAAGCGTGCAGCCGACAAGTGGGAGTCTGCGCGATTTACAGACTTTTTTCTGGCTTCGGGTTTATACTGCTCCCAAGCAGAGTCCACGCCCCTTGCACAACAAGGTAGGAAATCAAAATGACATCCGAGAGCGAAAAGATTGAGCTACTTGTCAAACGAATAAAATATGCTCCAAACAGAGAATGGGTCAATTCATATTTTGACTTGGTAAAACGTATTCTTGATGTAACTGGCTTGAAAAACGATAATCCACGCCTTGTAATGTCTTTATCTCCAAATAATGCAGGTTGGCATTTCCCAGTAACAATCAATAACCGTTATGTGGTTGCACATCGCAAAAAGAGAGAGAATGACAAAACTACGCTTTTTGTTGGCTCAATCTTCAATTATCTTGCACGAGAAATTCCCCAATTGCAAAGCAACTTTGGAAAAAAGAGTCAATGGGGGCAATTCTCAAATCTGCGTGGCGAATACTTAGAACCGCCTTACTTTTTGCGTTTTTCAAATTTTCATGAATTACTCTATCTGCTAGAAACATCGGAATTGGTATATCAAACTTGGAGTGAAGCATTATTAGCCGAAGTTGAACGGGCTAAATCATCTCCATACAGAAAATCACATGAGCCGATTATGCATAAAATGGCAATTGATGTGAATTTCAGAGCAGGAATTTTAGACATGGCTTACATTGAAAGTAAGCCGAGTTTAGGATTACTACCTGAAGAGATAGATAATCCACAAGATTTTTACGAAGGCGTATCTCAACAAATAGCAGTAAATATTTATGAGCGCAATCCAAAAGCCCGAAGTGCTTGCATTGAACATTACGGGGCAAAATGTATTATTTGCGATTTTAGTTTACAAGAAAAATATGGCGACATCGGAAAAGATTTTATTCATGTTCACCACCTAAAACCTTTGGGCGAAATTGGCGCAGAATATAAAGTTGATCCGATTAATGATTTATGCCCTGTATGCCCTAATTGCCATGCCATGCTTCACAGGCGAAAGCCGACATTCAGCATAAATGAACTTCGGTCTAAATTAAAAAGGTAAGAGTCTTGCAAACAAAGAGTGTGCCAACAAAGCGTGCACCGTTAGCCGATCATCACTTTGAAAAAGGAACTTTTACTTATGGCTACTGATCCATTATTTCGCATGACGGTTGAAGATGTTTTCAGCATCCGCGGTAGAGGCACGGTCGTCACCGGTCAAATTGAGAGCGGGACGTTAGTGGTTGGTGATGAGATCAGCTTCCGTCGGGAAGGCGTGCTCAAGAAAACTGTTGTAACAGGCATCGAGTCATTTCGGAAACAACTCCAGCAAGCGCAGGCAGGTGAAAACGTTGGCGTGTTACTCCGCAACATTAATAAACCCGATATCCAACATGGCGATGTCCTAACGGGATCAGATACCGAGTTCACCTGGAATCCTTAGTGTGTTGGACGCTTCTTTGTAGAAGGCTATTAATGAAAACAAAAAAAGTTGTTATAGCCTTGTTTGCCTTAGTAACTTTGATTTCGTGTTTGCCAGCAGTTAAAACCGCTCCACACGCAGATAACTTTGCATTCGTTTTTAAAGATTATTCTTGTGCCCCAATCCCCTTGAATGTTTTAGATACGACAAGTGGCACATTAGTTCATACGCCATTGGACGATACAACTTCAATAACAATTTCTCTTCACTTAACGGATGATGAATTAGAAACAATTTACCAAAAAGCAATCTCCGTTGGCTTTTTTAATTATCCATCAAAGTTTGTTGTTCCTGACGACCAGGTGCTTGGATATCAGACACCTCCATCTAATTACGAATTGAGTATGACAAATGGTGAGATGATAAATTCAGTTTCATGGACTGATGGCACTATGACCAAATCCGATTACACAAAAGCTGACAAATTGCGAGAACTTGTGAATCTGATCAATAAAATAATTCAATCACATCCAGAAATTCAACAACTTCCACAAACGAAAGCAGCCTGCGCATAAAAACTATTAACTGATTGAAATTATGAAGCCAGAACATGAACAATTCAAAAAGATCGACGCTGCCTTTCGTAACGGCGATCTCGCTGCGTTGCGTGCCGCCGTTGATGAACCGAACGATGTGCCTAATGGTCATATGCCTTTAACTATCGGGAATTGCCTGGAGTACGCGATTTATCACAGTCCGCCTGCATTCATCCGCACCTTGCTTGAGATCGGTGCAAACGCCAACCCAGAAGATCATTCCGGATTCCCGCCATTGATCGCGGCATTAGCGTGCAGTCGCTCCCAGCCCGGTTCGCCCGCCAGAGATGATGTTCTCGACATCCTCAAACTGCTCTTACAATTTGGAGCCGACCCGAATCAACGCGGCATCAACGATTACACTGCGCTGCACATGGCGGTCAGTGAGCGCAATCTTCCGGCCATTGAATTGCTGCTGGAGGCTGGCGCCAATCCGCGCCTGCGGACAAGAATCGACGATTATGAAACGCCGCGAGAAATAGCAGAGCAGGCTGGGCTTAGGGAGATCGCTGAACGATTGTCCGCGGCTGAACTGCGACTTAAGTAGTAAATTCATTTCTATAGTTTGACAGGGGTGCTATAATAAATTTAACCCATAGATACAACTGAATAGTATGCCGCTTGAGATCGATGTCTATATTTCATGAACCCACAGGAGGTTTCCCATGCAAGGACAGATGATGGATTATCAGCTTACACTCACCCCGCTGCTCGATCGGGCGCGGCGACTCTTCCCTAAAAAGGAAATTGTCACCAAAGCTGGTCCCGGGTTGGAACGTTTCACCTACGAGCAGATGACCGAACGAGTGGGACGCCTCGCCAATGCCTTATCCAAGCTGGGAGTCAAAAGCGGGGACCGCGTAGCGACCTTCGCCTGGAACAACGCGCGGCATCTCGAAATTTATTTTGCTGTGCCGTGTATGGGCGCGGTTCTCCATCCTCTCAACCTGCGCCTGCCCCCTGATCAATTGACCTATATCGTTGCTCATGCCGATGACCAGGTCCTGTTCATCGATCCATCTCTACTGCCCGCGATTGAAAAGCTCGCGCCACAGTTCAAAAATGTTAAGCATTACATCATCATGGGCGATAAAGTCCCTGAAGGCACGACGCTCAGTCCCGTTTACGCATATGAAGATCTTTTGAAATCAGCGAGTCCTGAGTATCCCTGGCCTCATTTGCAGGAGAACGATGCCGCAGCGATGTGTTATACGTCAGGAACAACGGGCAACCCGAAGGGTGTGGTGTATTCACATCGTTCGATTTACCTCCACTGTTTGGGTTTGAGCATGACCGATTCGTTCGGTCTCTCGGAGCGGGATGTCTTCATGCCGGTCGTGCCGATGTTCCATGTGCTGGCGTGGGGAACTCCGTTTGCAACCGTCATGCTGGGGACGAAGCTTGTCTTTCCCGGTCCGAATTTACAGCCGCGTGATCTCGCCGAATTAATTCAAGCCGAAAAAGTGACCTTGACGGCTGGCGTCCCAACCTTATGGCTTGGAATATTAGGCCTATTGGAAAAAGAACATTATGACATGAGTAGTCTGCGCGGCATGATCGTTGGTGGGGCCGCTGCACCGCAGTCCATGATCGAAGCCTTCGATAAAAAACATGGACTCAATGTTATCCACGCCTGGGGCATGACCGAGATGTCACCGCTGGGCACAGTGAGCCGCCTCAAGAGCTATCAAATGGATCTGCCTGAAGCGGAACGTTTTAGTATCCGCGCCAAACAGGGCACGGCAGTCCCCGGCGTGGATATCCGTGCAATCGATGAATCGGGTAAAGAGATTGCGTGGGATGGCAAAGCCTTTGGCGAGTTGCAAGTGAAGGGACCCTGGATCATCAGCAGTTATTACAACGATGACCGTACCTCCGAGTCGTTCATGGATGGCTGGTTCCGTACCGGTGATGTAGTGACGATTGACCCCGAAGGTTTTGTGCAGATCGTGGACCGCTCCAAAGATGTGATCAAAAGCGGCGGCGAATGGATCTCAAGCCAGGATCTCGAGAATGCGATCATGGCACATCCCAAAGTGTTGGAAGCTGCGGTCATTGCCGTGTCACATCCGAAGTGGCAGGAACGCCCGCTGGCTTGCGTGGTGCCCAAACCCGATTACAAAGACAACATCACCAAAGCAGAAATTCTTGATCATCTAAAGGCGCGCTTCGATAAAATGTACCTGCCCGATGATGTCGTATTCATCGAGGCCGTGCCAAAGACCAGCGTGGGCAAGTTCGATAAGAAGGTCTTGCGAGTGCAGTATAAAGATTATCAACTGCCAGAGGCATAAGACTTAAAATCCGGAGTGCGGATGTTTCATCCGCACTCTTTTTAGTTAAACAGACGGTTTAGAATATGGATATGATCCTGCAAACTGCAAGGCTTGTTGTTCGCAAATTCAAATCTACTGATCTGGCAAGTTTGATCGATATGTTCTCGGATGAAGAGGTCATGCGTTTCATCGGTCCACGCCGGGGGATGACAAAAGATGAGACTCAGGGTTGGCTGACAAACATCCTTCAACGACAGGATATCGAACTCACCCGCCATGCAGTCGCCTTGAAAGAGAACGATGAATTGATCGGTGTAGCTGGTCTCATCGACGAAGATGGGATTAAAGATTTCGGTTATTACTTTAGAAGAAAATATTGGGGCAAGGGCTATGCCAGTGAAGCCTGTTCAGCGCTTATCCATTACATTGAAAATGAACTGCATATCAAGGATTATCAAATCTTTATTGCATATGAAGATATTCCCAGCATCAAAATGATCGAGAGGCTTGATTTTCAGGCCGTTAGAGAGGTCAATAAATCAGGTGAGCAAGGACATCTGTACAAACATACAATTTATGCTCTATAGCGAACTCAACTGGCTGGAGGGCATGACACCCGTGGATGATCTATAAGAATCGCTATTCCTTCTCGCCGCTTATTTTCATCCACGCCTTTTTCATATTCAACGAATCCGCTTCCATGATCGGGCTTTCACACAGGATTCGCCCCGCACAACCAAAGTCTCTCAACACTTCAAAGAGATAATTTAATTTCAAATCGGATTCGCCCAACACCAGATGTTTCTTCTCACCTTTGGGACCGTATTCGATTCCTGAAAGATGGATATGTAAATGCTTCAACGCCTCTTTTCCCAACGCTTTCTGATACGCTTCGAGAATCTGACTCCACTCTTTGACTGTGTTCATCGTCCCATCACCGGGACGAGCGTGCAGATGCGCGAAATCAATACAGGGTAGAACGCCCTTGATGGCTTTACTCATCTCCAACGTGTCTTCCAACGAACCCAACATCGCAGACTTGCCCATTGTCTCAGGTCTTAAGTTGACGGGATTCTTCGCCTTACGTAATTCATCCACACAGCCCTTCAAACGCGGGATCGCAACTTTCAACACCTCAGCGGGTGGATTGCCAAAATACGAACCGGGGTGAAAGATGATATCCGTTGCGCCCGCGAGATTGCCATAATGTGCTGCATCCATAAGCCGCTTGCGGGATTTGGGCCACTCTTCATCAGTCGCGTTCAAGTTAAAGAAATAAGAGGCATGCACGCTCAACGCCACACCTTGTTCTTTGCCAGCTTGTTTGATCAATGCACAAGTCTCTTCCGAAACACGCACGGATTGCACCCATCCGAGTTCAAACGTTGTTAACCCAATGGATTTGCTGAACTCGATCGCGCCCACCGATCCACCCGGTTTCTTGGGCGTGCCAATCGGTGAACCAACAGTACCGAATGAAAATGATAAAGTCATCATGCCTCCAGTAAAAATTCAGGGAATATATAAATCTATTTTCTTTTCGTGAGCAAGCTCTTTTAATTCATTTACAACCGTTTGCGATGGAAACGGCAAATTCACTATTTGACCTGAACTCATATCATAAACGTTATTTGTCCAAAATAACGATTCGCCAACAGCCATTCGTGCAATCGCATTTTTGACGCCTTGCGAATCAAGCGGCGTTGCCTGAATTTCCACGAGAGTTTTGTTGCGATTGGTACCTTCAAGGACAGCATACTGCCATTCTCCGTTTTTATTCTGCCAAGAATATAACTCCATGCCTTTGAAGGCAGTCTGCCCGGCGCGTGATACTTGCGGCGATTGCTCAAACCAACCACCAACCTTCTGCCACAACGGAGGACCCAAAATTAATAAGCCAATCAAAATTGCGGCCAGCGCAGCGACAAGCACTGCGCCTGCGCCGACATCCTTGCCAACCTTCGCAAGTGGGTGGTGAACAGGACTCGCCAAATCCACCACAGCTTCGATAGCTGTGTTGATGAATTCAGCGGTAAACACCATCGCAATGATCAATATTAGGACAGCCCAATCATGCGCGGGCAGTCCCAGCCATAGACCTAATATAATGACAACAGTAGCAACAATGGAGTGAATCCAGGCATTGTGTTGGGTCTTAAGGACATGCCCCCAACCACGAAAAGCATGTCCAAAGGCGGCGACGCGGGAAACAAAAAATTCTTTGATGGTCATGGTTTATTTGCGATGAGGTGACAGTCACCTTGTATATCATTCCTCACGGATTTTGACATCACCCAGCCCAAGCACTTCTAATATCTCAGCCTGCACCTTCCACATCTTTGCTTTTTCTTTGGGCTTGGCATGGTCGTGACCGAGTAAATGTAACACACCATGCACCACCAGAAGTTGCAACTCTGCCTCAAGCGAGTTACCAGCTTGCTTGGCACCTTTCGTGGCATAAGGCACGGAGATGAGTATATCGCCGATGTAAAGCACACCAGTTTCCGGGTCCGATTCGGAGGCGGGGAAGGAAAGCACATCGGTTGGCGCATCGACTCCCAGATAGTCTCGATTCAATTTGTGGAGTCGCCGATTGTCGGTCAAGACCACGGAAAGATTCACATCCAAAGATTCTTTTTGATGTGCGAGCGCGGCATCCACAGCGCGTTCGATCAGGCTTGCGGGGAAATCATACTTTGATTCAATCGCGATCATTTTTTCTGTGGTGCGGTGTGAACGTTTTCAATCGCCGAACCCTCCTTTGGGTAATTAACGCGTGGATGATATGCGCCGCGCAAGATGGTGACGAAAGCATCGGTAACAATACTCAAGTCGCGCAGGGTGAGTTGGGTGTTATCGAGTTGACCCTGCTTTTGCGCGCTCTCGATCGTGGAAAGCACGATTTTGCGAATATCCTCTTCCGATTGTGGACGTTGCGCGCGGGTGCGCGCTTCGGACCCATCTGCCAGCATGAGCAGGGCCGTCTCACGTGAACGCGGGCGTGGACCCGGGTAACGGAATTTTTCCACATCCACCTTGGACGCATCACCGCCCGCGGCTTCAAGCGCCTGATTATATTGATAGCGCGTGATCATCGTACCATGATGTTCCAGAATGAAATCATCGATGCGGCGGGGCAGTTTATGTTTGTGCGCCAACGCAACTCCATCTGGGACATGTGCAATGATCGCAGCAGCTGCGTCGGTTGAGTCGATATCTTCGTGTGTGTTGATCTCACCCTGTGGTTGATTTTCAATAAAGAACATCGGGTTCAGCGATTTGCCAACATCATGGAAGAGTGCACCCACGCGTGTGAGCAATGCATCCGCGCCGATCAATTCGGCAGCTTGTTCTGCCAGATTGGCAACCTGTAAACTATGTTGATACGTGCCCGGGGCGTTGCGTAAAAAGAATTGCAACAATGGGAAATCAGGGCGCGAAATCTCGATGATCTGCAATGCCGTGGTTAACCCCAGACTTTGCGCGAGGAAATATTGCAGCACCAGAGCGATACTCGAGGATGCCAAACCGTTAAAGATCGCCGCGCCTGCCAGTTGCAGCATGGCGACTCCATCGGTTTGTGTAAACGGAATACGGAACGCGATCAACATCGCAATGCCTGCGCCCGTGACTGCCGCACCTGCACGGAAGAAGGTCCATACGCGGCGCGCCGAGCCCAGCACCAACACACCGGTGAGCGATGTGGCAAGATAGAATGGCATCAAGTCCAATGTGTTTGGTAACGCATACGGTGCCAATAGAGCGATCGCAAACGAAAACACGGTCCCCGCTTCCACACCAAATAAGGTGGCAATCAACAAACCCATCGCAGGCAATGGAAAGGCATATGGCAGCACCGTTCGGTTGGGGATCAGAAGCCGCGCGCCCACTAAAAACAGGATAAAGACTACTGCCACCAAAACCAGGCTGCGTGCATCCAACAAGAACGCCAGCCGCCGCCGCGAGAAATACAAACTCACATAGGCGCCAGCCATGATTACCAACGCCCCGGCTCCTGCATAATCCTGCCAGGAGCTGGCTTCTTTGATAAACCCAAATTGCTGTAAGGCTTCATACTCTGCCTGTGAAATGATCTGTCCACGCAAGACGATCATCTCGCCGGATTTATATTCTTCGGTGACAGGTTGCACCGCCTCACGCGCGGACTTTTTAGCTGCTTCCGTCAGATCGGCATTGTACAAGCTGTTAGCGGATACATACGCCGTCACCAACTCTGCCACCATTGCTGCCTGATCTTCATTCAACGAGAGACTTACCAACGACGGCACACTGTGTCGCATTGAATCAACATCCTGATCGCGGATGCTGCGCCGCATCACCTGCTCAAGCACGCTCAACGCCTCCTGCTGGATCGTATCCCAGCGTGCGGAGGTCAGCGCAATAATTTGTTGGATCGTTTCAGGCTTCAGTGATACATCACTGAGCGCGGCAATATCCGAGGCTTTTTGTTCGGGAGTGGAATTCTCATCATTGCGCACGAGAGCGATGTATTGTAACGAGGCGCGGAGGCGCTCAATTTGGCGCCGGGCAATTGTCGGGTCGGGGGAGGCGTATACGGGCGCAACAGAATTTTCGGCGGCGAGACGCGCGTCCTTCGTCCGCACTTCACTGGTGTATTGCAGTGATTGCGGGGCTTGATAATCGCTGGGTGATACATCTCCGGCTTGTAACGGCGCAGACGCCGGACTAAATGCCAGCGGCAGAACTAGGGTGCCATAGGAAATAATGCCAACAAGAATCAGCAGGATGAATTGAAGCAGGCGGATGCGTGCAGGTGTGGGTCGCTGTCGTGCAGGAATAATCCCCATGTTATTTCAACCACCAGACCCTAAAGGTCTGTTCAGCATAAGCTCCTGAATTCCGATAAAGCACCACGCAAAATCTTTCTCATTAATTCTTCAAAGAGACCTTTAGAGTCTTTTTGAAATTACTTGGGTTGGAGTAAGTCTTTCACAGCCGCGCTGACGGCGTCATTCGGGGCGCGTCCGGCTACTTTGGGCATAACAAGTTTCATCACCTTGCCCATATCGGCAGGACCTGCTGCGCCAGTTTCGGTGATGGCGGCTTGGACTAGCGCGCGCAGTTCATCAGCGGGCATGGCTTTGGGTAGAAAAACTTCGAGCACTTTGATCTCGGCTTCGTTGTCGGCGACCAGATCGGCGCGATTGGCTTTCTTTGCCTCTTCCAAAGATTCGCGGCGGTTCTTGAGCTCTTTTTGCAGGAGCGCCATGATCGCCATATCGTCGAGTTCGATGCGTTTGTCCACCTCCACCTGTTTGACGGCGGCGAGCGCCATCCGTACCGTGCGCTTCCGGACTTCGTCTCCGCTCTTCATGGCATCTTTCATGGAATCATTGAGTTGAGTTTTGATAGTCATACTAAGGATTATACCCGCGTTGAGATATGACGTTATGGGTTAAAGTGCTAGAATCACCGCCATGTTTCTCTTCTACTTCTCCATCATTTTAGCAATCTGCTCCAGCGCACTGTATCACTTTACCGCCAAAAGCACGCCTGCCAATGTCAACTTCACGGTTTCGTTATTGGTGACCTACGGCGTGGCTTTCATCGTCACGCTTTTCACGTTCTTTTTCTTCCCGGCACATAACGGGGTGATAGCCGAATTAAAAAAGCTGAATTGGGCAAGTGTCGGACTTGCCGTTGCTGTTGTCGGTATCGAGTTTGGTTTTTTGCTTTGCTACCGTTCCGGCTGGAACTTGGGCATTGCCGCGGTATTGACCAATGTCGTTGCCTCGTTGATTCTACTCCCTGTGGCGATCTTGGTGTTCAAAGATAAAATCTCCTGGGTCAACATTGCTGGGATATTGATTTGTTTCATTGGATTGGTGATGTTGAATTGGAAAAGATAAATTGGTATCTAATGAATCGGCAAACCAGCCAATAAGTATTATGTGGAAGACCTTACTTATGGTCAACCTAATACTCGGAATAATATTTTGGATTGGACTTAGTACAGATTACAAATTGAATAATTTATCGACCGATATTAGTTTTACATGGTTAGTAGGAATTGTTGGTTTGACTTCTTGGCTATTAGTAGCCATCTCATCATTATCTGGTGCTTGGAAAAGACTGTTTTCATATTTCATAGCTCCTTCAATAGTGGGCTCAATACCATACCTCTTTTTAACCATTCCAATAATAGGGTGGAGTGGTTCTGCTTTTAGCGCTCCCGTTTTAGTTGATAAAATAGAGGCACCTAATCATTCAAAAATGATCGAGGTGCATTATTTTCCGGATTTGTTTAATATTTATTGCGGTCATTCATACCAAGTATCCCTTCACTATTACGTTATGCCAATTTTGAGACGCGATATTATTAATCTGCAAAATATAGCTAATGATCCTGACCCTCTATGTAGCTACAAAAATGGCAGGAACACTTCAATAGATACTGAGATCGATTGGGTCGATAATGATAAGATCATTGTTCCTGATATATATAAAGGGACACAAATTGTTGATACTGGATCAGTGAAATACAACTTGCCATCAACACATATAAAATTCTTGTTAGGAGATATTGGCTTACTGATGGTAATACACGGAATTCAAAGATTACGAGAAAAACAAAATGGAAATACTTAATCGCGCCCGTTCTGCCGCCCGCATCCTCATCAAGGGCGAACCTAAAAAGAATCAGCGTAATTTCATCCCTGCCATCACGCTTGAAGAAGTGGCAGAGATCAAACAGTTCTTTCCACGCGAGAAGTTCTTCATCTTCGGTCACGCCCGTTCCGGCACCACGCTGCTCATGCGCCTTGCGCGCCTGCATCCCGAAGTGCACAGCAACTATCAGGCACACTTCTTCACGCGCAAGCCATTGCTCAAGTCGCTGGTCAATACGCCCGAAGCCGAGGAATGGCTGACGCGCAAGTCCAACCGCTGGAATCAGGGTGGCGATCTCTCGCCGCTTTTGCTCCGTGCCGCCGCTGATGTCATCATGGAACGCGATGCCGCGCGCGCAGGCAAAATGATCGTCGGCGATAAGAGTCCATCATCCACGATCCATGGTCAAGCCGTGCGCGATATGCATGACGTCTATCCCGACGCGAAACTCGTGTATATCGTCCGCGATGGACGGGATGTGCTGATCTCGGAAAGATTCCGCAACTTCGTGGAAGAGTCCAAGTTTTTGAGTTGGGAAGACAAACGCATCATCGCCGACCTTCAAGCTGACTCTGCTCCGTTCAGCGATGGTCGCCGTTCGATCTTCACCGAGACTTTCATCCGCCGCGTGGCAAAGGGCTGGGTGAAGAATTTGCAGGAGACTGAAAATGAAGCTTGTCGCTTATTTGGCGAACATTATTTTGGGATGCGCTATGAAGATCTGCTCGCCACGCCCTTTGCTGAAATGAGCAAACTCTGGAAATTCCTTGGCGTAAAGAAAACAAATAAGGCACTTGAGAAGACGATCAAAGCTGAAATGGAGTCCAACCCCGATGAGGAGTGGCAGGCAAAAAGGAATGAAGGCATCGCTGCTTTCCTTCCGAAAGGTCATACTGGCAATTGGCAAAGACTGTTTACCGAAAAAGATAAATCCGTGTTCAAGGAAGTCACGGGTGAAATGTTGATCAAGTGGAAATATGAAAAGGATTTGAACTGGTAAACCATCATGTCTGATTTTATGATTCATCATTACAACCCGCTGCTGGATCTATCTGTTCTTGCACGCATGCTCACCGAGATCGAGTCTGTTGATCATGATGGCGAAGATACCTCAGAAGAATATTTGCTCGCTTCGTTGCAATGGCCCAACTATCGTCCTGATAAAGATGTGTGGGTTGCTGAATTGGACGGGCAATTGGTTGGCTATGGAGTCGCGCTTGAACAACCTTCACAAAACTGCACGCTGTATGTGGCGGTGCATCCATCCCAGCGGCGCAAAGGCTTGGGGAGTCAATTACTGGAACTTGTCTTAAGCCGTGCGCATGAAGTTGATTCAAAGAGCTTGCTTATTTACGCCAATGAACGGAACTCAGAATCCAACTTATTTCTGAAACAGCACGGCTTTGTTTCAGTTGGCTCATCAGGTGCGATGCAAGCACCCGCTACTCTGGAAATCCCCGCGTTTGATTTTCCGGCTGGCTTTCAATTGAAAAAATATTCTGAGGTGAAAACTCCGCAGATTTTGTTATCTGCTTTAAATCATTGTTATTTGGATATGTGGGGGCATCAGCACAACGATAATCCGAGTGAAGATGAATTGCGCTCGCCGCGCTTTCTCAAATATTATGCTGCGGATGATATTCTACTGCTCTTCGATTCGCAAAATACGGTCTGTGGAATTTGTTCGGTAAAGCCCGAAGGCAAAAAGGATGGCGATGGGGCTATAAGCGATTTGCTCGATGCGCCTGGCGTGCTCAAAACCTGTCGTGACCAGGGCTATCAACGTCAACTCGTGTTAGCGGGAATAAACCATTTATGCAAAAAAGGCTCACGCCCAATTACGCTTGAGTTCTGGGGCGAAAGCGAATTGGCGTTGAGTATTTATAAAGAACTCGGCTTCGAAATGCTCAATCACTTCTTCACTTATCATAAGGAATTCGCATGAAGTTCTTGATCGCTGGTTTGGGTTCGATCGGCAGAAGACACTTTCGCAATCTGCTCACGCTCGGCGAAAAAGATATTGTGCTCCTGCGCACGCGCAAAGCTACGTTGACCGATGATGAACTTGCAGGCTATCCCGTTGAAACTGATATTCACGAGGCGTTGAAAAAACATAAACCTAATGCAGTCATTGTGGCGAACCCAACCGCCTTGCATTTGGATATTGCGATTCCCGCTGCTGAGGCTGGCTGTGCCATTTTGCTTGAAAAGCCAATTTCCGATTCGCTTGAACGACTCGATACACTTCAACAAGCCGCGCAAAAAAGTGGCAGCAAAATTTTGGTCGGATTTCAATTCCGCTATCATCCCACACTCAATAAGGCACGCGAACTGATTCAATCGAATGCGCTCGGCAAAGTTTTAACGGTACATGCGCATTGGGGCGAGTATCTGCCACAGTGGCATCCGTGGGAAGATTATCGTCAGAGCTATGCCGCGCGAGATGATCTTGGCGGTGGTGTCATTCGTACGCTTACGCATCCACTCGATTATTTGCGCTATCTCATCGGTGAAGTCGATTCGTTGTGGTCGTTCAACGGTCATATCTCTGCGCTTGAACTGGATGTTGAAGATGTCGCTGAAATTGGACTTAAATTTTCAAACGGCGCGATTGGCGGTGTGCATCTCAATTACTTCCAACGCCCGCCTGTGCATCGACTCGAAATCGTTGGAACAAACGGAACACTGCGCTGGGATAATGTGGATGGCATTCTGCACTTCCAGCAACTACCCGCGCCATTCGGGTCATTCTCAGATAACCCGCCTGCTCCTGTCACCCAAACCTTTTCCCCACCTGATGGTTTTGATCGGAATCAACTCTTCGTGAGTCAAACGCGTCATTTTATAGAAACAGTTCGAGGTGAGTCTGAACCGGTTTGCACGCTCGAAGATGGCATCATGGCGCTGCGTCTCGCAGTGGCTACGCTGCAATCCCAGTCAGGCGGTCATCCAATTAATACTGTGGGATGATCACGAATTGCACAGCAGCGTATAGATCATTTTGTAATCGTATCCAAATTCAGGTGGATACCCTGGATCATGGCTCAAAGTAGTACATAAGGGGAAGCGCAATTGTACGTGACCTTTGATCTCGTGTTTATAAAGAGCCTTGGCGTCATTGTATCTGCCCAGATTCACAAGCCCTTCAAAAAAAGGAATGACTTCAGCTTTATCATTGGCTTCAAGCTTTAATTTGACAGCCTGATCGTATAGTTTACCGACCTCTTGCCAATTACCAGTTTGCCTGGCGAGCGAGGCTTTTTGATAAAAGTAACACCAATCATGGGGTGGCTCAAGTCCGAATATGGAAGTGGGCGGAGTGGGAGCCGTGCCTGTTGGAATAATGCGGTTGAGATGCGAATACGTGCCAACTTGTTGAACCAGCAGCGATTCACTCTCCGAATAGACTGGCAAGGTCCCATCGATCACATGGATACATGAGTTTGATGAGGGCAGGCTGATCAAAAGCAGATTGTTGAAATCTCGATGCATCTTAATGTCACGGTCATGATTGTTTAGAACGTTCCCCATCAGAATATCATAGACCGTATCAGAGTTAAGCACTTCTGATTGGATCGCAGGCGCTTCGGCGCGTTCAGGATGATAAATTAAATTTACGGGTCCCCAAATTTCATAATCCTGTTCCAAACGATATCCAGGTGGCAGATAGGCCATCACCATTGTATCGTTTTGAATAGCGGGTGCGCGCCAGGTGAGCTGCCACCATGTGTCTCTTTCATAATTCCAAAGTTGCGCCCAGTAATCTGCATTCAAAACTTGAGTGGAAACCGAAACCCCGATTAAGGCAATCAGGATCAATTTGCGGAACTTGGGCTGGAGCATCAGCAGGATGCCAAAGACGAACAACACCACGCCGCTAATTGGATGGAGTCCATAGCTTTTATAGGCGTCGCTCAAGTCAACGCTGCGGCCGGATGCGATTACCGGAGCAACCGCAAACACGATGACCAAAGCGCCAATCCAAATAAATTCCCGCATGAGCAGTGGAAGCTCGGGTTCGTTATATTCCACGCCCCACCATTTTTTGAACAGATATGAGTACAGTAGAACG
>Ga0209131_1001328_pt1 | contig 17114 bp, 17 predicted proteins | sample GraSoi_2013_40cm_FD_185826 | JGI IMG/M metagenome (GOLD analysis project Ga0209131, IMG submission 185826) | Grasslands soil microbial communities from the Angelo Coastal Reserve, California, USA - Sample 9_17_2013_40cm (SPAdes) (version 2) | ecosystem: Environmental > Terrestrial > Soil >...
TGGTGCCGGGGTCGCCCGAACAAAGGCATGGGCGGTTGGTTGCGAGCTGACAGCGAGCGTCTGCGCGTCCATCGCAATCACCGCTCAACCAGGGCATATCGCGCATTGTAGATGTTCATCACCAGTGCGATGATGAGGCTGAACGTCAGATAAATCGCCATGGTGATGACCACGACTTCGACCGCTTGTCCGCTGATGTTGAGCACGGTGCCAGCGACCAGGAAGAGGTCCGGATAGCCGATGGCGACCGCAAGCGACGAATTCTTGGTGAGGTTCAGGTACTGGTTGGTCAGCGGCGGAATGATGACCCGCATCGCCTGGGGAATGACGATGAGGCGCAATGTCTGCATCCGCCGCAGGCCGAGCGCTTGTGCGGCTTCGGTCTGTCCGGGCGAAACCGATTTAAGGCCGGCGCGCACCACTTCGGCGATGAAGGCGGCCGTGTAGATCGAAAGACCGAGCAGCAAGGCGACGAACTCCGGCAGCACTTCGGCACCGCCGCGGACGTTGAACCGGCCGATCTGTGGATATTCGAATGCGAACGGTGCGCCCGCCGCAACAAAGGCCGCAACCGGAACGCCGATCGCGATCAGGGCGATCGCCGCAATCCTGACGGTGAGTGCTCGTTGCAACCGCTCGACGCGGCCGGCCGCGACGTTGAAGACAACCGCCAGCACGACCGTGCAGGCAAGTACCGCAACGATCTGCGAACCGTCGGCAAACAAGGGTCGCGGTATGAACAGCCCTCGATTATTGAGGATGAAGCCGCCGGGCATGACCACGCTTGCGGCGATTTCCGGCAACGCTTTAAGAACCGCGTTGTACCAGAACAGAAGTTGCAACAGCAGCGGCACATTGCGGATTAATTCGACGTAGGCTGTGGCCAGCCGCTCCACCAGGAAATTCTTGGATAGCCGTGCGATGCCGACCGCAAAGCCGATGACGGTGGCGAATGCGATGCCTAGTCCCGCCACCAGTAAGGTGTTGAGGAGACCGACCCAAAACGCACGGCCATAGGTCGAGCCCTGGGAAGAGTAGTCGATCAGGGTCTGGCTGATGTCGAACCCGGCCGTCACATTCCAAAAGCCGAAGCCCGTGGCGATATTGGCGCGCGCAAGATTCTCCGCCGCGTTATGGATTGCGCCATAGGCCAACAGCCCGATTGCGCCACACAGCAGCGCCTGCAGCAGAAGTCCTCGCAGCTTCGGATCGCGACAGAACGGCACAGCCCCCACCCTACCCTCCCCCGCAAGCGGGGGAGGGTAGGGTAAGGGCTTCGCGTTTCCCATCGCCGACCTTCCGCAGAGCAATCAGCGGACCGGCGGTGCGTACTGCACGCCTCCCTTGTTCCAAAGGGCGTTGAGGCCGCGGGCGACTTTGAGCGGAGAGCCCTGGCCGACATTACGTTCGAACGATTCGCCGTAATTCCCGACCAGCTTGACGATGCGGTAAACCCAATCCTTGGTCAGTCCGAGCTGCTCGCCGAAATTTCCCTCGGTGCCGAGCAGCCGTTTTATTTCCGGATTCTCGGATTTCATCTGCTCTTCGAGATTTTTTTGATTGACGTTGAGCTCCTCGGCATTGAGCATCGCAAAGTGCACCCATTTGACGATGTCGAACCATTGGTCGTCGCCGTGGCGCACGAACGGACCGAGCGGCTCCTTCGAGATGATCTCGGGCAGCACCACGTGATCGTCCGCCTTGGCGAGCTTGAGCCGGGTGCTGTAGAGTCCGGAGGCATCAGTCGTGAAAGCGTCGCAGCGGCTGGTTTCATACGCCTTCAGGGCCTCATCGAGAGTGGCGAAGATGACCGACTTGAGCCGCATGCGATTGGCGCGGAAATAGTCCGCAAGATTGAGTTCCGTCGTCGTGCCCTGTTGCACGCAGATCGCCGCGTCGTTGAGTTCAAGGGCCGAATTGACCTTCAACGACTTGCGGACCATGAAGCCCTGCCCGTCATAATAATTGATGCCGGTGGCGTTGAGCCCGAGTTGCGTGTCGCGCGACGACGTCCAGGTCGTATTGCGCACCAGGACATCGACGTCGCCGGTCTGCAGCGCAGTGAAGCGATCGCGTGCCGTCAGGGCGACGAATTTCACCTTGGTGGCGTCATTGAAGATTGTGGCGGCGATGGCGCGGCAGTAATCGACATCGAGCCCGGTCCAATTCCCCTGGGAATCGGGCAGGCCGAAGCCCGGCAACTGGCCGTTGGCGCCGCAGTTGAGAACGCCGCGCTGCTTGACCGTGTCCAGGGTCGCGGCATCGGCCGTACCCGCGGCCGCGAATGCCACGGCCGCCGCGAACAGCGCCTGGGCAATCTGCTTCATTTTGAACCTCCTGATTTGACGCTGATCCTACTGAAGCCCGCCCGCTTGCGGAGGACGGGAGGGAGGGGGCTGAAAGAAGCCGTCCTCGATGGGCACCGCGCCGGCAATACAGCACTTCGCGCCGGGCTTTTCACGCCCGCATGCTGCCGCACCTTCCGATATTGCAATCCCACACCGTATCTAGAAGCCGGTTGCCCGTTAAGGTCAAGGGTATGAACGGGTCGAGGGGTAACAGGAGCAAAACTCATGGCATCATGTCCCGGCGATCTCGATCAGGATGGCGCGGTGCCGGATTATCGGGATGGCCCGGACATAAGGGCGTTTTATTCTCGTCTTCGACGGGCTGCTGCCCGGCCATGACCAAGTGGGTACTGCCACGCGTTTTGCCGCTGATACGTCAAGGGCTTGACGAACGCGCGTCGACCCGACCAATAGAACTTTTGTTCGTGGCGACAAAGGCTTGCCAGTGGGCGCAGCCCCGCCGCATAAGGACCAGGCAATGACCAGCAAAAGCCGAGGCGAGCGCAATCGCGACCACAAGATGGCGACCCGGCTCACCAATGCGGGGCGCGATCCTTTCGCCCACCACGGCTATGTCAACCCGCCCGTCTATCATGCCTCAACATTGCTCTATCCGAGCGCGGAGGATTACATCGCCCACCGCGGCCAGTACCAATACGGCCGGCGCGGCACACCGACCGCGGAGGCCCTTGAAAGAGCGCTCGCCGACATCGAGGGGCCGGAATGCGAGGCGGTCGCACTGCTGCCGTCGGGGCTCGCCGCAATCTCGACGGCAATATTGTCGGTGGTCCGAACAGGTGACCATATTCTGGTGACCGACAGCTCCTACGGTCCGACGCGCAAATTCTGTGACACCATCCTCCCCCGCTATGGCGTGACGACGACGTATTATGAGCCCACGGTCGGGGCCGGCATCACGTCGCTCATGCGCCCCAATACGGTCGCGGTTTTCCTCGAAAGCCCGGGATCGCTCTCGTTCGAAATCCAGGACGTTCCGGCGATCGCAGCCGCCGCACATGCACGCGACGCCGTGGTGCTGATGGACAATACCTGGGCGACGCCGATCTATTTCCGCGCACTCGAGAAAGGCGTCGATCTGTCGATCCAGTCCGGCACCAAATATATCGGCGGCCATTCCGACGTGATGTTGGGCGCGGTCGCTGCCAAGACTTCGACCTGGCAGCAACTCAAGGAAACGGTATTTGAAATGGGGCTCTGCGTCGGGCCGGACGACATGTTTCTCGGCTTGCGCGGACTGCGCACCATGGGGGTGCGTCTTGCCCAACATCACGCCTCCGGCATGAAGGTCGCTCGCTGGCTCGAAGCACGCCCCGAAATACTGCGCGTAGTCCATCCGGCCCTCGAGAGCCATCCCGGCCACGCGATCTGGAAACGGGATTTTACCGGCGCGTGCGGGCTTTTCAGCGTCGTATTCAAGCCGGCTCCCGTCGAAGCCGTTCATGCCTTCCTGAACACGCTGACCCTGTTCGGCATCGGCGCTTCCTGGGGCGGCTTCGAAAGCCTGGCGATCCCGTTCGACTGCACGCCGGTTCGCACCGCAACCCGGTGGGCGCCTGGCGGCCCCACTGTTCGTTTCCACATCGGACTCGAGGATGTTGCCGATCTCATTGCCGATCTCGAGGAAGGTCTCGCGGCTTTCGCGACGATAGCGTCACATTCCGATGCATTGAAGGCTGGATAGCGTGAGTGCGCGAACGGGCCGCCGGAAGCGATACCGACGGCCCGTCGCCGGGCGCGGGATCGGAGAGAGCTAACGCGCCCACTTCACGGTTCAGCGCGGAGAGCGAAACTCGCCGCGAGGGAAGGGAAACTCGCCATGGTCCCGGCCACGCCAGAAAGCGAAGAAGCGTGGACGCTCCATCCGCGACAGGAAGCCGAAACGCCGCTTCTGGCTATCGTCAAGACTCTGGTAAAGCGGCGCCAAAGCGTCGGCATAGCGCTTGAGCGCGGCGCTGCTGGCGGCGAGCGCATCGGCATTGCGCTGAGCGCGTTGGACCGGATCTTCCGGCGACCGTTCGCCGCGAGAACCGAATGCAACGTTGCCGCGCGTTGCGGCAAGATCGCGATAGGCCTGTTCGAACGCGGGCCACGCCTTTTCTTGCTCGGGTGTCAGTTGCAATCCGGCATGCAACGCAGCGACACGCGCATCAAGAAAGGCCGTACGATCTTCCGGTCTGAGCTGCTGACGCCGGGCGAAATCCGGGCCGGCGGGCGGCTGCTGTGCATAGGCGGACGCCCCCGCGATGAGCATCAGTGCGCCGGCGCCGGCTGTGACTGTCTTGAACATGGCGATCTCCTGGCTTAAGGAACTTAAACTGCGCCATTGAGACGACCGCCTGCAGGAGAATACAAGTTACGTTTGAATTAAATGTTCATTACGGCGAAGCAATATTCGTCGGGATATTCGCAAACATTGATTTACCTCCAATTCCTATGATCTTGAATTGCGATCATTTGTAGGGTGGGCAAAGGCGTATCCAATCGAAATCGGCTGTTGCCGATTTCGACACCTTTTGAGTGCCGAAGTCGGGCAAGCCCGACTTCGGTGCGGCGCAACTTGCACAGCCTCTCATGCGCCTTTGCCCACGCCGTCCGACCACGCCGTTTGACCGCGTGGGCAAAGTCGCGCGAGGCGGTGCGCGATGTCATCAGCTGCGGCAGGCGACTTTGCCCACCCTACTGTCACTAATCCAGTCGCGCGTGGTCCCGCGAGGCCGGATCGCTCAGCCGATAGCCGACGCCGAGTTCTGTCAGCAGGATCTTGGGCCGGTTTGGATCGATCTCGATTTTCTGTCGCAGCTTGCGCACGAAGATCCGCAAGTACTGCGTGTTGTTGACGTGCGCCTGCCCCCACACCGACTTGAGCAGGTTCTGGTGCGTTATGACTTTTCCCGGGTGCTGGGCGAGGACTTGGAGCAGGCGATACTCTTTGGGCGTAAGGTTAAGGCGTTTACCCTCCAGCTCCACCGTACGGGCTGCAAAGTCGATGACAAGGCGATCCAGCCGCAACGCACTCTCGCCGTCCTTGCGTTCGGTTTGACGCCGCAGGACGACTTTTGCCCGCGCCAGCAATTCCGACATGAAAAACGGCTTCACGACATAGTCGTCGGCGCCGAGTTCAAGCAACTTGACCTTTTCCGTTTCACCTGCCCGGACCGACAAGATGATCACCGGCACTCCGGACCACCCGCGAATTCGCTCGAGCAATTCCGATCCGTCGATATCGGGCAATGCGAGGTCTAGAATCACGAGGTCGATCGGATGCAGCGTAATCTCGCGCAGAGCATCGCTGCCGTTCGCCACCTCGGTTACCCGGTAGCCGCCGAGCTCCATACCGGCCCGCACAAATTGACGGATTTGCGCCTCGTCATCGACGACAAGTACATGTTGATCGCCGTCCGCCATGTCACTCCTTATCATTCTCCTTCATCGGCAAGGGCAACCGAACTGTGACTGTCATACCCTTGATGGTTCTCCTTCATCGGCAAGGGCAACCGAACAGTAACCGTCGTACCCTTGTTCACGCCTTCGCTCGTTGCCTCAATGGTCCCGTCATTGGCAGCTATGAAAGCGCTGGCGATCCAGAATCCCAATCCGAGGCCCGAAGTCACCTGCATGTGACGATGACCACGAAAGAACTTCTGTCCAAGCAGGGGACGGTCTTCCGCGTCAAGGCCGGCACCGTGGTCAGTGACGGAAATCACGAACTGTCCCAATTCGACATGGCCACGTACGTTGATGGGTGATTCCGGCGGCGAATATTTTGCTGCGTTGTCGAGAATTTGTCCGAGCGCCCGCTCCATCAGGACTGAATCTATGCGCAGCAGAATGAGTTCGTCTGGAAGCGTTACCTCGACGGCGCGGCTCGCGAGACGGTTGCGGCAGCGCTGAAGCGCCGCATTGATGAAGTCGGCGGGTTCGGCCCATTCGAGCTTCGCCTGCAAGCCGTTGCTGCTGATGCGAGAAGCGTCGAGAATATTCTGGATTTCGACATTGAGCCGCTCCGATTCCTGATGGATCAGCGCGGTAAGCTTTTTCAGGCGGGTATTGCTGGTAATCTCCGGCGCCAATGACAACACTGTCGATGCGCCTAGAATTGAAGACAGTGGCGTGCGCAACTCGTGCGATACCGAACCGATCAGAGCCTCGCGAAATTCCTCGGTCTCGGCGCGGGTGCGCGCCTCCGAGATGGTGCGGGCAAGTCCCAGCCGTTCGAGCGACAATCCGGCGTCGGCGATCAGAGCGACAACGCGCGCGCGCAGTTCATCGAACACCTCGGACGGGCGGCCGAGATCGACCGCGATGACCCCGAAGTCGGCCGCGTTGGTCGAAACCGGACGCACCAACCAGGCGCTGCCGCGATGATCGTCGACCACGATATCCTTTGAGCCGTCGGTTCCGCCCGCCGGCATCTTGCTCACAACCTCCGTCACCGCGTGAGGAATTTCCACGTCGCCAAGTCGCTCCGATTTCGCCTCCAGGGTTCCGAGCGAGTCGAACAGCAGAACCTTGCGGCCCACCAGCGTTTCCAGATGCTGTTGCATGGCCTCGAAGATTCCCGCGGGTGAATTGGCAGCGGAAATCCGTTGCGAGAAGGTATAGAGATCGCGAATCTCGTTTTCCCGCTTGAGCGCGCGGGCGGCATCGCGGCGCGTCCTTGACGCAAGATAACCGAGCACCAAAGAGACGATGAGAAAGACGATGATCCCAAGGACGCGCGATCGTGAATCGGGGCCCGTGATATAGAATGGGTTGTAGTAGAACAAGCTCAACGTCGCGCCGCCGCCGACGGCCGTTATGGCGGCAGACAACGTGCCCCAGCGGATGGCCGCCACGACGACCGGAATGAGGAAGGTCAGCGAAACCGGCGGCAGCTCCTCAACATACCGCATCAACATCAGAAAAGCGACGGTGGCGACGATGAAGACGAGCGCCATGATGACCCCGGTGATGCCGCCGGGGGCCATTGCTTTGTGAATCCAGGGCGGTGCGGAATCCAGGTACTTCTTGACAAGAGGCAGCGTCAGTTGCTCGCCGTCGATGCGCGGTCGGGCCCGGTCATCCTCCAAGGGCAACGCTGATCTCTCAATGCTCATGCCCAATATGAGAACGCATTGCGAACAATAGTCAATTGGGATTTTTCGCTCGGCCGCCTCCCTACCCTCCCCTGCCGCCGTAGGGGCGACCCTTGTGGTCGCCCGGTTTGCGCAACGGCGGCGCCGGCAACCGGGCGACCACGAGGGTCGCCCTACAGCAAGCGGGGGTAAGGGACAGCTGCCCCCATTAGAAAGGATTATGACACCAACGCACCCTTTCGTTCGCGAAAGACGAAGTGGAGATTGCGTAGATAGACAAACAGGCCAAACCCTTGACCGAGGATGAAAACAGGATCGCGTATGTAGAGCGCATAGACGAACAACAATGCGCCGCCGCCGATCGAAAAGAACCAGAACGCGACTGGCATCACGCTGCGGCCGACCCGCTCGGATGCCACCCACTGAATAATGAAGCGCATCGAGAATAGCGCCTGTCCGGCATAGCCGAGCAACACCCACCAGTTGAGCTGCAGAAAGAAAACATTCTGCAAATAGTCGCCGACCGCCTGAGACAGACTAACCAGCATCGCGAATAACCTCCGAAACGAGCGGCACGCGTTTTCGTCGCCGGATCAGCCACCACACGCCCGCGAGATCGAGAATGCCGACCCACAGCCGATCCCATAGACCATAATTCGAGACGCCATGCAGTCGTGGCCGATCGACCACATCCACATAGGCGACCCGGTAACCCTCGCGTCGCACCAGCGCCGGAAGGAAGCGGTGCAGCGCATCGAAATAAGGAAGTGCCAAAAAGACCTCGCGGCGGAACGCCTTGAGCCCGCATCCGGTATCGCGGGTGCCGTCGCGCAAAATCGCCTTGCGCGCTGCATTGGCAATTCGCGATTGCAGCCGTTTGAAGCCCGTGGCCTTGCGACCGACACGCTGACCGGCCACGAGCCCTGCCATGGGATCGCGCTCCAACGCGGCCACCAGAGCGGGCAGAAATGCAGGATCGTTCTGACCGTCGCCGTCAAGCGTCACCACGATCGGGGCGCGAGCCGCAGCGACGCCGCTGCGCACGGCCGCCGACTGGCCGCATGAGACCTCGTGCCTGATCTGGCGTAGGCACCTGTGAATTTTCATCAAAGACTTCAGTTCGGCCTCGGTGTCGTCGCGCGATCCATCGTTGACATAAATGATCTCGTTCGGGGTGAGCGCGGAAAGCGCCTGCACGATTTCTTCGACCAGCGGCGCGATATTGCCGGCTTCATTGCGCGCCGGCACCACGACGGAGATCCGCGGCGGCGCAGCGCTTAACGGAAAGGGACTGCCCTCAGCCATCACGAAAATCCGCTTCTGCCGTTCGGCATGTTCCGCCGCCCCTCCCTTGCCCCGAGCTTGCCGGGAAGGGTAAGGGACGGGGAAAAAATAGGAGTGACAAGCGGGTTCGACCAATGACCCGTATCAATGGATTGTCCCCTGCCCTCCCTCGCGCTGGAGAGTAGGGAGGGGCCGTTTTTAGGAGGCAACGAGCGCGCGGACAACCCGTTTGATTCGCCGCCGCGAAGGGCCCGTCATAGGATGAATGGCGCCGTCGGGGCCAACGAAAAACCCAAGCCGGCGCACGGCAAACCAATCACGCACCCATAGGGCGCCGAATGCCCCGAACGCTGCGCCGGCGATCACGTCGCTTGGATAGTGCGCCGAGACCACCACGCGGCTCGCCGCAATGAGAAGCGCGTAGACCCACAAAACGGGGCGGGCGCGAGGAAAGACCGCTCCGAACGCAACCAATGCGGCGAACGCCGTGGTCGCGTGGCCGGACGGGAAACTTGCATAGTCCGGCCGCCACGAAAAAGGCTCGTACGCGAACGGTCCGGCGTCAGACGGTCGCACCCGGCCGATCCATCGCTTGACCACCGTACTCACAAGCCCCGGCAGACCGACCGCAATGAACATATATCCGAGCCGCGCCACCACCATCGCGAGCAACGCACGCGACATGTAGTCGAGCGCCGGCGAGGCGAGGAGGGCGATCAGGATGATCAACGTGCCGAGCGGTACGAGAATCCATCCGGAGCGGCCAAAGTCGGTGACCTCATAGGCCCAATCGACCAGCCAGGGCGGCAAGCCGGCAGTGAATTCAAGCACAGGCGCGTCGACAAACAGCATCGCGAGCGCCACCGCGCAGATCGCGAGCACAGCTTGAATTTTAAGGCGTTGCCACGCCGGAACGAAGTTCGCCCCCACTCCACCCTCCCCCGCAAGCGGGGGAGGGTATTTCGATTCAGCCTCCCTGGCTTGCGGGGGAGGGCAGGGTGGGGGCCGCGGCCGGCGCAGCACGGCGCCAGTGCCGCGACGGATGTTCTCAAAGAATGCCGCGGCGCGCGCCCCGCTGGCGCCGAGGGCGCCCGCATTGGCGTCGCCGGGCGCGGTCATGAGCCGCGTTCCGAACGGTACGTGGCGATAGAGACCGCTCCGCCGCCGTTGATGTTGAAGCCCTCGATGCGCGGGCCGGTCGTGTAGCGAAGGCCGATTGCATCGGCCCGCTGGACAAATGCGCGCTCTTGACGGCTGTCGACGAATGCGAACCGGCACGGTCCGCCGAGCAGAAAATCCGCCGCGCTGGAGCCGACGCCGTGGTTGGTGTTGGTGCCCGCAAGGAAAACGAGGCTCGGCTCATGGAATCCGGCCGTCACCGCGACCGGGTCGACGCAACCGGCGCTGTGCATGTAATTCGCGAGCCCCACCGAAGGAAACAGCCCGCGCAAGCCCGGAAAGGTTGCCCCATAGGCCGCGAAGGAGAGCATGAGCGACGCCGCCACCGCCCGCATGAGCGACGCCTCGGCGCCGTCGACCTGATAGAGCAGCCAGGCGAACAACGAAAAGATCACAGCCGCGGCCGCGAACGACCACGTCCACAAGCCAAGCCTTTGGCCGACGATGATCTGCAGCGCGATCAAAAGCAGGGCCACCACCATCATCAGGATGAACCACCAGATCGTTCCGCGCACCAGCCAGCGATTGCGCGAAAGCGAATGGCTGTCAACGACCCCAGCAATCAGGATCGCGAGCGCCGGATAGAGCGGCAGGACGTAATGCGGCAGCTTTGTCGGCACGAGCTCGAACGCAATCCAGGACGGCACCACCCAGGCGAGCAGAAGCTTGCAACCGGGTTCAGTGCGTGCACGCCACACCGCCGGCGCCGCGAGACCGGCCAGCATGGCGCCCGGAAAGAACGTCTCCCAGAACACGACGAAATAAGAGCCCGGGGGCATGCCGTGGGTTTCCTGGCCCCCCGTCACCTTGGCGAACATGTCCTGGCCGAGCGCGTCGGTGAGGAAACTGCCGTCGCTGCGAATCAGAATGGCGACGACCCAAGGCATCACCAGCGCGATCGCGAAGGGCAGGCCGATCGCTGGTTTGAGCCGCCGCAACCAGCGCGCGGAACGATCCGCCACGGCGAGCGCGACGGCAGCGAACCCCGCGAACATCAGGATCATCGGTCCCTTGATCAGAATTCCGGCCGCGACCGCACTCCAGAAGATCGCGGCGATGACCAAAGGAGGCAGGCTGCTCGCGCGATCGCCCTGCTCCATCAGATACGCGCGCGCCATCGCGCCCAATGCCGCGGTTGTGGTCAGCAGCAGCATCGCATCGGTCTTGGCGAGGCGCGCTTCGACGCCAAGGAGAATCGACGTTGCCATCATGGCGCCGGCCATCAACGCCGCTCGCCGCGATACGAAGGCAAGCGCGGCCCAGTAGGTCACCAGGACGGCGCCGATGGCGCCGATCAGCGAGGGAATCCGGTATATTCCAATGTTCGTTGCAGCGCGCGGCACGCCCACGGCCTCGGCCATTTCCACCGCCGTCGCCTGCAACCAATAGATGCCGGCGGGCTTCTTGTAGCGCGTTTCATCCTGGAAGCGGATGTCGACATAATCGCCGGTCTCGATCATCTGCTTGGTCGCCTGGGCGAACCGGGGCTCGTCGCGGTCGACCGGCGGAACCTGAAAGAGGCCCGGTAGGAAAGAGGCTAGCGAAACGACCGCCAGCACGGCAACCGCACGCAAATGCGACGCCGCGGCAAAACCCATCAGGGTCGCGATCCCCCAATTCTTGAACCCTTTCCAGATCTTAGGCTGAGCGATGACGGTCATGTCCGCTGTCGCGACGCGTTTCATGCTCTCGCAATCTCCTTGGCAGCATAGCGCGGTCCCTACATTCACCCTAGAGCGCAGGCGGCACGCGAACAAGCCTCGCGCTCCCAACGGGCATCAGCTAACCGATTGCGATGAATAGGAAATTTTGAAAATTCGAGAATGGTGTAAAGCAGCAACACTGTTGTATAATTGCAACATAACTCTCAAGGACGGCTGCTGCTGTCTTCTCTTCCCGCAAATCAATGCTGGTGGTCGTCAATCAAAGCGACGAGGGTTCGGGCTTGCCATAATGTGCGGCTGGTCTTACGGCCATTTGTTGTCACGTGGGACATCTGCGCATTGACCAAACCCGATCATAACGCCGTCCCGATCGAGCTGACCGCGGTCATCGTGGCCGTGACAGGGGAGGAGCCGCGCGTCCTTACGATTCGGGAACCCGACCAGAACGCCGAAGCGCTGCCTACCGGCCCGTTCGAGTCGGGCCATCGGACCCTTCAAATCGGCCTGCGATCCTGGGTCGAGCGCCAGACCCATCATCCGCTCGGCTATATCGACCAGCTTTACACCTTCGCGGACCGCGATCGCACCCGTGATGGCGCCGGGGAGCGGCTGGTTTCGATCAGCTATCTCGGGCTGACCCGAGAGGAGTACGCCACCGGACAGCGCGATCCGCGCTGGCAGAGCTGGTACCGGTTCTTGCCGTGGGAGGATTGGCGCTCCGGCCCGCCCGCCCTGGTGGCGCGGATCATCGCGCCCCGTCTGCGCGCGTGGGCGAAGGCCGCCGACGACGGTGCGACGCGACGCGAGCGCAAGAACCGCGTCGAGATCGCCTTCGGTCTGTCCGGCCGGCCCTGGAACGAGGAACTCGCGCTGCAGCGCTACGAACTCCTCTATGAGGCCGGGCTGGTTGCGGAGGCGCAGCGGCGCGGACGTATGGTCGATCCGGTGCCGGGAGCGGCGATGATGCATGACCATCGCCGCATCCTGTCGACCGGCGTCGCGCGGCTGCGGGCTAAAATCAAGTATCGCCCGGTCGTCTTCGAGTTGATGCCGGAGAGCTTCACATTGCTTGCCCTCCAGCGCACCGTCGAGGCGCTCGCCGGACAGCGGCTCCACAAGCAGAATTTCCGCCGGCTGATCGATCAACAGGGATTGGTCGAAGATACCGGCGACGTTGCAATGCAGACCGGCGGCCGTCCCGCCAAGCTCGTCCGGTTCCGTCGCGAGGTGCTGCTTGAGCGGGCCGTCGCCGGAACCAAGCTGCCGCTCTCCCGCCCGGCCTGAGCGGGCTGCCGCCGCCCCCTGGGACCGCGGGCGTCTCGCCAGCCTAGAAAGAGCGGGCGAGACGCCCGCGCTCCAGAAGAGGGCGCAAGCGGGGCTTGACAGCGCCCACTTCTACTCGCATCTAGCATAAGGCGGCCAAGGTGAGCGCGCGGTCGCATCATAGTAATGCTCTTGATGAGCACAAAAGGTGCATTCATGCTGCAAGAGACCCCTATGCCCGACCTGCTTGCGCGCACGGCGCCGCTCTACGAGCGCGTGAAGGCGGTCGTTCCGCCGGTCGAGTGGCCGTTCTTCGCGCGCGACATCGACGCCATTCTGGCGCTCAAGCGCGCGCGCAACGCGGTCATCCTCGCCCATAACTACCAGACGCCCGAGATCTTCCATTGCGTCGCCGACCTCGTGGGCGACAGCCTGGCGCTCGCGCGCGAGGCAACGCGCGTTGACGCCGATGTCATCGTGCTCGCCGGCGTGCATTTCATGGCCGAGACCGCGAAGCTGCTCAACCCAGCCAAGACCGTGCTGATCCCCGACACGGCCGCGGGCTGCTCGCTCGCTTCCTCGATCACGCCGGCCGATGTGCGGCTGTTGCGCCAGCGCTACCCGGGTGTCCCGGTCGTGACCTACGTCAATACGTCGGCGGCCGTGAAGGCCTGCTCAGACATCTGCTGCACGTCAGGCAATGCGAAGAAGATCGTTGAATCACTCGGGGTCGATCGTGTGATCATGCTTCCCGACGAATATCTGGCGCAGAATGTGGCTGCCGAAACCGGCGTTGAGATCATTGCGTGGGCCGGACATTGCGAGGTCCACGAGCGCTTCACTGCAGCCGAGATCCGCCTCATCCGCGAGCAGCACCCCGGCGTGATCGTGCTGGCGCATCCGGAGTGCCCGCCTGAAGTCGTGGCCGAAGCGGATTTCGCCGGATCGACCGCGGCCATGATCGCATATGTCGGAACCGAGAAGCCGGCGCGTGTCGTCCTGGTGACGGAATGTTCGATGAGCGACAATGTCGCGGTCGACCACCCTGAAATCGAGTTCGTGCGGCCGTGCAACCTGTGTCCGCACATGAGGCAGATCACGCTGCCGAAGATCCGGCGGGCGCTGGAGACGCTGACGCACGAAGTTACGATCGATCCGGCGGTGGCCATGGGCGCCCGGCGGGCAGTCGAGCGCATGCTTGCGGTTTAAGCCGCGACATTCGATGATCGCGGTCCTCAGCTTGGGACCGTAGCTGCTGGTTGGATGTGCTACGAACAGGCGTAGCCCGGATTGAGCGGAAGCGAAATCCGGGATCACTCTGTCAATATGGCAATGCCGCTCCTGGGTTTCGCTGCCCCTCAACCCGGGCTACAGCAATGCTCTGACTATCTCACCAGTCGTTGCAACGCCTGCCCCGAGCGGGAACTCAGTTCCTTGGCGTCCAGCGTGTCATCGCTATCCGGATTGGCAGCTTTGAATCGCTTCTCGACGGTCGCGAGATATTCGTCCTTCGTCAACGTGCCGTCATGGTCGCCATCCTCGGCCGCCAGTTCCCTGGCACTCAGCCTGCCCTTCAGTTCGCGTCCGTCAAGCGTTCCGTCGTGGTCGCGATCGAGTCGGTCAAACAGCGCCGATGCCGCCGCCTTTGTCTCGTTGAGGTCAACCGTACCGTCACGATCGGAATCGAGGAGTTGCAGGGTGCCTGCGGACCGGCTCGTCGCGAAGGTCTGCGGAACCGCACACACGACACCAAAGATCACGGCGAAACTGAGCATTTTGACGGTTTTTTCCATGTTGAATTCTCCAGAATCGCGCCCCCCGCAAAATGCAGGCCACGAAAAACCGGGCCACGTAGGCAACACGCACAAGGCGGGAAGGTTTCCCGACACGATCGAGTCTCTGTTGGCAATCGCCGAGTTCGTAGCGCAGCCTTGTGTGAAATCGAAAGGGCGGGAAACTAAGCAGCGAGTCGACGACATTTGCGACACGGATGCCGGTCCGACCGCGTTGCGTACGCACCGGATTCGCGACCGTCAAATCTTACACGAGGCGATTCGCACTGCTACTGAAGCTGGTCCCAGGGCAATCGGTCCGCTTCGCATTGACGCTGCGCCACTACGGCAAGAACAGACATGTGACGACCGGCCAATCCCATTTTGCGGAGCGCTCGCGCCCACAGTTCAGCCGATACGGTCAACAAAATCGGCTGTTCCCGATAAACCCTGCCCTCATGAACAAACATCAGTGTCTCGTCGGCGGTAATAAGGTCGCGTATTATATCGCGATGTGCCCCGTAGTAAGAAGGCATTATAATGCGCATGTGGCAGGTGCCATTGACCGCCCGGATGCCGCGAAAATTCAGGTCCTCAGTCACGACCTCATGGAATCCCTGCCGTGCCAGGAATGCAATGACATCATCTTCCGGGTGATCACTATTGTCTGCCTTGACGGTCAGCTTCCAGAAAAGAGTTAGTGGAAGGAAGACCGCCAAAAGCAGCTTAAGCGCGGGAGAAAAGCTCACGTCTCACACCCAAGAAACTCCAGCCCAGCGTTAGAGTCAGAATCATGACGTCGGTGACTGCACTGCCAATTTGATTATGTATGGCCTCGTAGTGTCCTAGACTAATTCCCATCACGCTCAAACGCCCGACATTGATAGCAAGCACTGAGCTGCAGGCCAACAGGCACCACCACAGATCGGTGAGGGCCCGCCGATGTCCCGCGAACTCGCTGACCGTAATCCAACACAGGAACGCCAGCGACATATTTGCCAGCGACGAACACGGCGGCATGATCACGAGGTATCCGCTATCATTCGCGAAGCGAATCATATTGCCGGTCCGGTCCGCGCCAAGCAGCCACCCTACCAATGATGCGTCGATTTCCAGAATGAAGTTTGCAAAAAGCCGAAAAAGCAAACGGCTCCAAAACATGGGTACAGTCGTTGCCAACAGAACGACAGCCCCGCGTCGCATCGACTGATCTGGGTCCGTGAACAACAGAATATACAGAGCGAGTCCGGATCCAGCTCAATGCGTCGATGGGAAGCGCGATCAACGCGAGCGCAACTACGCCGATGGCGAGGTCGATGCGGGTTACCGATTGCGCCCGGCCGCCCATCATCAGCCACAGACCTAACGCGCAGGCGGCGAGCGCGATGGCGCTCACGTCGAACATGCCGATCGCGGCGTTCAGCCATCCGTTGTCATGGACTCTTGCAATAGCTCTGGAAGCGATGCCGTTCGCACAACCGAGAAGAAAGAGCCCGGCAAAAAATTCATTGCGGGCGATCTGAATTCCGCCCTGCCCCGATTTGGCTCGCGTCCGCTGCGTCTGATTCGACGAATTCGCGATCGTAGCATCCATTCTTGGCTCTACGGGTTGGGGCCGGATTTCCCGGATGACTTCCGATTCCCCGTGAACGATTGTGATTTTTTGGACGGCTCGAAAAGTCCAGCCGAGCCCGAAAGCGGTGGATGCTGTCGCCTGTGTGCCACCACTTCCCCGCCCGCTGTGAGGTGTATTTCGTCCGGTGAGGTGTACTTTGCCGGTGATTGGATACCGGGCCGCGCTAAGGGCGACCGTAGCCGCCCTTTGTTACCGCGCCGTACAGCGTGTGGATTTTACTGACTGGAGTTGCGGCGGCGCCTCACTAGCCAATAGACACCAAAGCCAACCGCAAGAACCGGAAGGCTGGCGCCGGCGACCGGACCTGGGGCTGCATGATATCCACCGTCCTTCCATTTGCCGCCGCCCTGGTAGACCCAATTATCAGGTGAGAGCGCCACATTGTAATATACAGTTCCTGCGGAAGCCGTTAGGGCTACGATGGCTAGAGCGATCTTAAGCGCCAGAGACATGCAAGACTCCCCCTTCTGTTTGTGTTGTCACGGAGCGAACAGCCGAGGACGTTTCACACATCTGCCTCAACTCTGAGGCTTTTTCAAGTGCAAGTTTTTGGTCCATGGTCTTTTCCTGAACCATAGTCACAATTTTGCCGCACCACAGTACAAGCGCCAGCTTTTGCGCGTGTAACTGACACGAATGGAACAAGGCGGCTCGCCGATGCCAAGACAATTGCGGCATTCGCCGAACGGTTCGCGACGGTCCGATCCGCCGGCTAAGCAGAGATTCTCTGTTTGCCCAACAGATCGCGATTTCGTTCCGTGTTCAAGTCGGCGACGGCACTGTGGATAGCGGCGTCGAGGGTGTCGACATCGGTAAACGTCTTGTGGGCGAGATTAAAGGCTTTGAGGTCATGCCAGACCACTTCGATGTCG
>Ga0209131_1001329_pt1 | contig 17113 bp, 19 predicted proteins | sample GraSoi_2013_40cm_FD_185826 | JGI IMG/M metagenome (GOLD analysis project Ga0209131, IMG submission 185826) | Grasslands soil microbial communities from the Angelo Coastal Reserve, California, USA - Sample 9_17_2013_40cm (SPAdes) (version 2) | ecosystem: Environmental > Terrestrial > Soil >...
GACCTAAGCCTTTCGAATTCGCTCACTTCACTGATCACCAGCTCGCCGATGCGCTGCTCAAGCTCGCTCGTCGGCCCCACCCCGGCGGCCGTGCTGCCTTTATTGCAGCAATACGAAATGAGCGGTACACGCAGTCACCGAACATCGCTGACATCAAATGGCCAGGCCGTGGCCCGATTTCCAAACCGGCGCTGGCCGAGGAGATGTGGTGGCTGCTGGAGCGACGCATCCGCCGCGCCATCACCCGTGGCATCAGCGGGCCACCGATCATGAAGGCCGCATTCCGTGCGTACCAGATGGCCAACATCAACCGCGGCGTGAGCGTGGTGCTCAGCCGGAGGTAAGCTTGCGGGGCCAGCTTGCACCCTGGCCGGCAACGCGGCTTCCTCATCGCGTCGTGGTACGCCGTGGCGCTGTCGGGCCGCTAGCGCAATGGCTCCGGCGTCGCGGGACTGGGCAGGGGAATGGCAGCGTCTTCATCGTGACCGGCCGCACCCGTTTTGACATACGGTCGCGGCACCGCGTGGTACGTCGGCAAACCCTGCAGATCGGCCGCCGTCATCCACGGTTCAACTCGGTTAGCCAGAACGCAAACGCCTTCGTCGCCGGGTGGAAAGATCACCCAGTTGCGGAGGGTGCCGTGCAGCGCGTGTGCCAGGGCAGCTGGGCCAAGAACTGGTTCGCGATATGCAGGCCGCTTGGCAGCGGCATATACATAAGACGCCGCCCGGCGGTCATTGCTGAAGCCGCCGGCCGGCAATTCTCGTATCCGAGCCCGGCTTGCCCCACGCCTCGCCCGGCGCGCACAGGCTGAGCCAGCCTCCGGCCTGGATCGCTCGTGCCGTGCGCGAGTCCTGGCCCGTGATCACGCGCACTGGACCGCCAGGCCGGTACCCGTACCAGATCGGGATGGACGATATAGCCGCGCAGCGAGGGGAACTGCCGTTCCCGTCGCTGCAGGCCCGCGCCGAAATGAATTCCGGGTCTTGGCCGAGGTCGATGACATGTCTGTGACGTCCCCCGCACAGGTAGTGCGGCACGCTAGCGACTGGCATTGACCGGGCCGCCCCTCTTCTAACAGACGGCGCCACCGAACCTGAGGCGCCCGCAAGCGCACGCAGATCATCCCGATCTGTGCTGTGCGGCTGATCACGCCGACCAGCGTCCCGTGGATACAGATCGAGCCGTACGCGTGCCCGCGCGTCGGCACGAACCATGACTGAGAGTGACCGAACGGTTCTCCGCTGATCGCTGCAACCTCAGCTGCTGGAAGCCTGTGGGCGGAGTCGGCGCCGAATAAAGTGCGGCCAGCTGATCGCATGTAGTGACCGATTGTTCACCGTCTGTTCGCTTAGCAGGCGGGGGTAAGCCGATGCTTGAATTAAAGCATCAACGGCCGCGCGCTCATTGGCGAGAGCGTAACGGATAGGCCGCATCGTCGCTGCCCGGATGCTGGGAGTGGCGGACTGACCCGGGGAGTGAGCCCGGCTTGGCGGCTGTTGCTGTGGTCGATCGTGGCAGGCGATGATCGCCAGCCGGGCCTCCTCGACTGTCACGGCGGTCCGCATGATCCTCGGTGCTTACTGCCGTCGCGACCGGGGGAATTGGTTGGCCCGGCGCGGCGATCGTGGGCGAGAATGCCGGCATGAGTGGTCAGGCGGCCGCCGCGCCGCGCGTGCTCAAACGCTTCCAAGGTCTTGTCCGCAGGCCACCGGACGGTGTCCGGACTGCGCGGACCGGCCGGGTACCGGGGGATATCGCCTCCGAGGCGTTCCGATCGCTCGGGCTGCTGCCAGACGAGGAAGAGGCGTATCAGGAGGCGCAGGCGATCCTCCTCTCCGACCTGCGATTCGAACACCTCGAGCGGCGCCAGGTGGCGGATGCGCTGTGGCGGTTTCTCTGCCAGTGCTGTGCCGACCGGACTCGCGATCACGTTCCTCAGTTCATCGAGGAACATGCGCGTGATGTCCTCGACGTCACGTGCTATCTGCCGATCGAGCATCTCACGGTGGAGACGGACACCAAGATCGCTGGACTGCGCCTGCTCCCCACGACAAGCGACGTCGTGCCGCAGCAGAGCGGCTGGTTCGTGCTCGATCCACCGGTCGGGTGTGTCGCTGCGGTGGGTGTCTCCGGAACGAACTATGCACGGATGGCGGAACGCGCGCGCGTCGCAGCCGAGCACAGGCTCCGGGTGCTCCGCATCGCGCTGCGTGAGAACCCAGGGATCCATGACCAGCAACTCCGTTTTACCCTCGGCGAAGCGTACGCGTTCGACGACCGGCTGTCGGGGTGGACGCGGCGCCCCGAGACGGCCGACGGGCTGACGCTTACCCCATCCCTAGTCGATCTCGTCCGCAACCAGTCTGTCGCCGCGTTGCCTCTCGTCCCTCGCAACAAGCTCGAGCGGAAGGCGGACCTGGCGGTCCGGTGGATGGACCGGGCGTCGCGTGCGACGGAGCCGCTGGCCCCGGCTCCTCTACCTCTTCTTTGCGCTGGAGGCCCTGCTCGGAGACACAGGCGAGAAACTGAAGGCCGGTGTCGTCGCGTTCCGGCGTGCCATGCTGGGCGAGGCGGTGGGACGGGGCTTCGTGTACCCTAGCGGAACCTACTGGCTGTACGACAAGGTGCGGTCGGCGGCAGTTCATGGCGGCGAGCCACCCGCAATAACTGACGACGAAGTCGGCCACTTTGCGTGGGATGTGCGGGAGGCACTGGCCGACTACCTGCGCGTCGGCAAGGACCACGGGTTCACGTGGCAGAGCCAGCTCGTCGATGCCCTCGACCACCACCTTGACTGGCCCCAGCTCATAGCGTGGCTTCGAGTCAACGGAGGCGACATGTGGACGAAGTACCTCGACAAAATCGACCCTGCCGCCGCCACGCCTTCCCCAGACGATCCGTCATTGCGCGAGTCAGAGACCGATGAGTAACGGCGGTATCGCTCCGCCCAGCGCTGGTGCCTGGCATCGAGAAGGTCCTGGGCGCCGAGCACCCGGACACCCTGACCGACCGCGGTAACCTCGCCAACCGGACCGGGCAGGCCGGCGACGCGGCGGCTGCCCGCGACCTGGTCGCCGCGCTGCTGCCCGTCATCGAGCGAGTCTCCGGCGCCGACCACCCCGCGACCCTGACCGATCGCGCCAACCTCGCCAGCTGGACCGGACGGGCCGGGGATCGGCCGAGGCCCGGGAAATGTTCGCCGCGCTGCTTCCCGTCCGCGAGAAGGTCGATGCCGACCTGCCCCTGACCTCCCGACCATCGGACCGGCTGGCTCGGCCAGGCGCTCTATCTGCCGGGCCAGCCGGGGTCGCGTCCGCTGTACGCCACGACCTTGTCAACGAGCGGCGCGTCGTCGACCACCGGTATCGGCGGCCCGAAGATGCCCTTGCGGGTATCGAGGTTGTCGGGCGGGTACATGGCGGTCATGGCGGCCAGGCAGGCTTCCAGCGTAGCCGGATCCTGCTGGTACGGCTGGCCGGTGCCGCGGGCCAGGTCCCAGGCGTGCAGGACGACCTCGTCGAGCGCGACCTGCCCGGCGATCTCCCCGGGCAGCGTGACCCCGCCGACCTGGGTCATACCCTCCCATGCGGCCGGATCGGTCCACGCCTGCGCGAGCGCGGTCAGGGCACCGGGGATCTCGGTGCGCCACGCGGTACCGAGCCGGTCGCCGTCGGATGCGGGCGGGGTCGCGGTCACCGACCCGAGGTCCTTCGCCGCCGCGGCGGCGAAAGCCACCGCCAGACCACCCACGTGGTCGAGCATGTCAGCCACCCGGATGTCGCTCGGGGTCGGCGCACCGAGCTGGTCGTCGTCGATGTGCCGCACGAGTTCGGAGAGCCGCCGGGCCGCCGGTGTGAGATCGACCATCGCAGTCATGGGTACCAGCTTGCCACGCCGGCCGCGCGCCCGCCGTACAGCCGGCGCCGGCTGCCTAGCACAATCCCGGTACAAGGCGGGTGTGTTGCCTTCTGGTAGCTGCGGTACTGCTCGCCGGTACCCGGGCCAGCTCGGCCTCCTCGACCGCGATCCGGGCAACAGCCCCACCAGCGGGATGACGGCGCAGGTTGCCGGGGACAAACCAATTCGAGCGCCGTAGCCACAGTGCCGTTCGGCGTTCCCGCCCTCTTCAGGGCATTCTCATTGTCAGCAGCAACGCTGCGCGATCGCTGATATCGAGGTGTCGCCCGGCGCTAGCGGCACGGCCTCGCCGAACTGCGCAGGGACGCGCCATGACCCGCGCCGCCGATCCGCTGCGGGCGGCCATCAGGGTCTGGCCGCTGACAGTCATGATGATGGTACGGGAGGTCATCACAGTGAGTGGGCGGCATCCGGATCGCTACGCGGCGCGTCCGCCGCCGAACGACTCGGAGCGGCTGACAGCCGGACCGGTCGTTCCGCTTGGCGCGCGCAGATCACCCGTTTCTGGGCTCCCAGCCCATGCGAGGAGCTACTGGTTTGCGGGCGTCTGCCGGGCGCTGCTCCGGCGGCGATGCAGGTGGCGTGGCGGTCAAAGCTGGCGCGGGTCGGTGATCTCATGGCGGTGTGGGGCCACGGACGCGAATTCCGGGCTGGCATCCGGCCTGTTCAACACCAGTCAGCAGGGTTGGTGGCGCGGCCGTCCTGTCCGTGCTGGCGGTGGCGGCCACCGCCCGTTACGACCGGCTTAGGAGTGACGGACTCGCCAAGGTCCCGGCTCAGACCGGCGGATACCACCTGGCGTTCATGGCCGCCGCCTGCTTCGCCCCCGCCGCCCTGGTTATCGCAGCCATCGTCCTCAGGCGCCCGCTCACGGCGGTGGCCGGGCCCCGGGCCCCGCTCCCACCGGCGAGCACGATCACGTTGCCCGCCGGGGCACGCAGCCAGCCCACGAACCGGGCCACGTCCTCAACGCCTGCCTCGTCCCAGCTCGCCGCGGTGCGCTGGAGGAATTCGAACCACAGCTTCAAGCTGATCGCGTAGGCGCGCACCGTGTTGGGAGAGCGCTCGATTGCCGCCAGGCAGGCGAGGTAGCGCTCTGCGGGCTCCACCACCTCGCCGTCGTCCCCGAGCAGCGTCCAGGACTCTCTGCCGCCGACGGGCATGAGCACCCGCTGAACGAGCACGCCCCTCCAATCCGGCCAGCCCGGCCGGTTCCCGCCCGATGGTGGAGCCTCGCCGATCCGGGAGCAACGATGCGATAGCAACAAGGCATGCCCTCAGCGCCAGTGAACGCCGAACGCCGCCAGCGCCAGATCGCCGGCGAGATCGCCAAGCTCGGCCTCTTCCTCCCAGGAAGCCTCGTAGAGCGCACCACCCGCTGCGGCTCGCCCCGGTGCCGATGCCACAGCGACCCCAGCTAGCTCCACGGCCCCTACCCGACTTGGATCCGGAACGTCGGAGCCAAGACCGTCACGCGAACGCTCAGCCCCTCACAGCTCGAGCGCTACCGTCCGCTGTTCGACAACACCAAGCGCCTTCGCGAGCTGACCGGCGAACTCGAGGCGCTCTCAGCGCAAGTGGTCGAGCAAGCCGAAGGATGGACAAAACCAAGAACCAACCGGGCTCGTCACAGCGGTGACGGCGGAGACACCGCTATAGATAACGTGTCCACGCCGAGGCCCGAGACCCCGCGCAGGTTACAGCGGAGACACCCAAACTCAGGCTTGAGATAACGGCGGTTACACGCTGCTGCCCGAGACCAGGGCTGATCAGGCACCGCAACGATCGCGGGCGCGCAGTTACCCGGTGGCCGCCAACCTTGCCCGCACCCGGCAGCCCCGGCGCCATGGCCGCGCTGCGCTGGCCCGGCATGCCGTCACCATGTTCCATGACCAGCAGCCGTGCCTGCGGCCTTATGATTACTCGCTGGCGTCCGGTGCCATGCTGGCGGCCGGCGGCGAAGGATCACCTCAGGCAGCCGCACCGTCTGGCGCTGGCCGCACGGCCAACGCTCCAGCGACGCCGATCAGGGCCGCGCCGCCAGCGGATGCGGCAACCAGCCACCGGCCCATGCGCGGCAGTTCGCGCCACGACCGGACGCTCGCGGCCACGTCCAGCGCGTCGGACAAGGCGCCGGCCGCGACCCATGCGCTGGCTGACCCGACGTCGCCGACCCGGCGCTGCAGCGCCGACAGCGCCCCCAGCCCCAAGGCGAGGTCACGCGCTCCCAACGCGCGCCCGAAGACCCGGACGGCCAGGTCATCCGCGGTTGTGCCAACCCACGGGCGGGCCGGCACCGTCGGCCAGGCCAGCGCGGCCAGGCCAAGCGCCACCCGCCCGGCCGCCACGGCCATGGCACCGCGCCGCAGCAGCGGTGCCACACTAGCCGCTGCCGCGGGCGCTTTCCCGCCCGCATGCCGACGCAGGGCAGCCCGGGCACAGATGGGCACCGAATGATCCTAGCCCAGGCTGCCATCAACACTCTTGCCGCCGCCAGGACAGCCGGCCAGCCCGACCCTCGCCAGCGCGCTCATCGGCCGGGCCCAGCCTGCGGCAACAGGACCCCATCACCCATGGCGAACACCTCAGGTGACCCCACCAGCCCAACGCAGGAGCGCGGCCCCAGACGATCACCGCTCCAAAGAGCCGATCACGCACCGTAAGCGGAGGGGATGGGACAATCGAGCGCCGAGTCTGTACTGCAGCCGAGTCCTGGGTCGGAGTCCAGGGGTTGCACAGATCATGCGCTCGCGCGCTCGAGGCATGGCCTTTGGGCCAGCAGGGAAGCTAATCGGCCCGCATCTACCGCAGGGGGATGCCGTTCGGCCCGGTCAACCCGAGAATTCCTTAGGCGGCGCAGCAACGACGTAATCGAGTCGGACCGGTCCGGCCGGCCCGCTGAGCTTAACGAGGAGGAAATGCCAGGTTGCCTGCGGCATCGGGCACCACTGCTCGCCCTGAGTGCAGACGTCCAAGGCGCCATGAAGGCTGCAGGACAACGACGGGTCGTAGCGGCGCGCCCAACTCCAGATCTTCACGTCCGCGGTGCCCGGAATGCGCGCGTCGACGACAACCCGCACTCCGCGCCGGACGGTGAGCCGATTGCGAAGGATCACGCCGTCTCGTTCCCCGAACGTGAACGTCCTGGTGGCACGCCCGGCGCCAAGATGAAAGGTCCGCTTCGTCTGAAACGCAGCGAGAAGCAGGCGCGGTCGGTGCTGACTGGCTGCTGCGGCATGCAGAGCAGGCACGGAGCGGATCGCCACGTGTCGTGGTGCCTGCTGGCCGGGCACCGGCCGGGCACTGCAGGCGGCAAGCGGTGCCAGGACAAGCGCCACGAGGACCACGCCGCCTGCGCCCCTGGCCCGTGCGACTCGCACCAGACCTCGCCGCCCTGGCATCGCGTTCCTGTGCATCAAGCACCCCGCCGAACTGGGTGAGCCGAGAATATCACCGGCAAGCCGAGCCGCCAGGAGACGGCGTGAACCCGGAGCGTACGGCCGTTGCTGCCGGGCAGCGCGGGCGGGAGCCGGATGATCCGGTGGCTGCCGGCGGTGTCGATCAGCACCGCGCGGCCTCCGCGGGGGGCGTGTAATTGTTCGCAGGACGACTTGCGCTGGCCAGCTCGCTCGTTGAACAAGTGCAGGCGGTCGCCGACGTCACTGACAACCGCACGGTGCCCAATGCGGCACTCGCGGTCGCCGCGTTGCGGGGTCGTGAGAAGGACGCCGTCAGCTGGTCACCTCCGCGACGAGGGACCTTGCTGCCAGCGGAGAAGGAATGGGGCTAGGCCTCGCGCGCTGGGCCACTGCGGTTTTGCGTAACGGTCTCGGCCGGTACCAGGAGGCATTCGCCGCCGCGAGCGAGGAACTCCAGCAGGACCCGCCGAGCTGTGGTTCTCCCCATGGGCCACGGTCGAGTTGATCGAGGCCTCGAGCCGCATCGGCCAGGAAACGGCGACGAGACCGGCGTTGGAAACCTTGGCCGCGGGCACGTCAGCCAGTGGGACCGACTGGCCGGCGAGTGTGTCACGACGCCTGACCTGGAGACGAAAGCGATCGTGGACAAGCCAGCCTGCCAGCCGTTTGCCGATGGTCAACCGCAGGAGGAGAGAATGCAAAGTCCGATCGAGGTGGTACGCAGATTCTGTGCTGCATGGTCCGAGAACAGGGCGGCGCACGAGCTCGCGGAATTCTTCACCGACGACGCCGTCTACCACAACATTCCATTGAAGCGGGTCGCCGGGAGAGATGACATCGAAAACACGATCGCCACGTTTATCCGCCCGGGTCGGCCAGGTATCGAAAGCATCGACTTCCGGGTCATCAACATCGCAGCCAACGGTCCGGTCGTGATGACCGAGCGAGTTGACGTCTTCATGCTCACAGGCAGGTCGTTCGAGCTGCCCGTGATGGGAACTTTCGAAATCAGTGACGGTAAGATCAAGGCCTGGCGGGATTACTTCGACATCAACCAGTTCACCACGCGGATGGGATAGCCCACGACCAGGTGAGTCGCAGGCTGCCCGACGTCTGATCTCTTACGTCTCGGAGGTATTTCGCGACGGGCTAGCTCGGGCAGCCCGCCTCGCCCGCTTAGCCGGCCGTCAACCCAGGCCACAAGGGCCGCACCTGGGCATTGCCAAGTTTCGCGTCTTCAGGGGAATGACACCCAGAAGATCTGCTCTGCATTCGCTGTGATCAGCGACCCAAGCACATGCGTCCGTACAGAACGAGCCGATTGTGCGCGCGTGCATTCGAGGCGAAGGTGGCTGACCATGTCCTCGGCGGGGGAGGGCCGGCAGAATCGATCACCGGCGAGCAGGGTCACGCCGGCGGCGCTCGGCTTGTCATCAGAACTCCGGTCGCCAGGCCTCCCGCGAGAGGGTGGCCGAGCGTTGGCACCGCCGTGCCCGGGAAATGGAAGGGCGGTCGTGCTGGGGGAGAACGGCCTGGTCAGGCCGGTTGTGTTGGTGCCAGGGCAACGGCCTGGGGTAAGGGCAACGGCCCGCGGGCCGTTATCAGCCGGTGGTGCTGGCCTGCAGGTTCGGGTGCTAGGCGCCGTGATCTGGGGCGCCAGCGGGGCGCAAGATCCGGAAGCCCTGAGCGTTTGCGCAGGTCACAGACCCGCCGGGTTGCTCGAGCTTGATTGTTATTGTGTTCGAATTTATTCTTCTACCTGCGCCTCCAGCAGGATGCGAACCTGCGCTCACGGCTCCGGAGACCATGGCCGGCGCCGCCGCCGCACCCACTCTGACCTGGAAAACACGCTCCCGAGCCGCCTCCCGGGTCGATGTCCTCTCGCCACTCTCTCGCGGCGCCCCGAGCGCCGCCGAGCCCGGGGCTGTGCCGCTGGTCAGCGCACCACGCACGGGAGCCCGGCCGATCTGGCCTGGTTCGATCCTGTCCCGGCAGGTCCAGCCGTCTCCCGCCGACCTGCACGAGCCCCCGCATCGGGCGCGTCAGAATCTCAGAAAGTCAGAAAGTCTCAGGGATAGAACAGGCAGGAGCGCCATGGCCGCTCAGACCGCCGCCACCACCGCCCGGATCCGCGGCCGCGGCCAACTCACCCTTCCGGCCGAAGTCCGCGAGGCGCTGCACCTGGCCGAGGGCGACGAGGTCGAGTTCACCCGACCGACTCTTATCCGGTGGCTGTTGGCGGTTGCGGTCGGCCACGCTGCCGGTGCAAGGATCGTGGCCCGCTTACCGCTTATCAGGACACGGGGGTGAAGGACGTGGAACACCTCGCGGACTTAGAGCCTGCCGACGCCGTGACGCTGACCGTGACCGTGTAGCCAGGTGTAGCGCCGCTGATGTAGTAGGCGATCGTGGCCCGGCCTGCCCCGTCCGCCACCGCGGTCTTCTGGTTGTCGGTGCTCTTGTAATGCGCGACCGTGGTGACCGAAATGCCGGGCGCGGTCCGGACGTAGATGTACACGGTGTGGTAGTCAGCCGGCGACGTGGTACTGGCGGAGGCGGTGCACCGGAGCTTGCCAGCCACATGAGTCGGCTGCGGCTGCGGAGCCGGCGCGGGACCAGACCCGAGCCCGAGACGGGACTCCGCGGTCTCCCAGTCCCGCGCGATCGCCCGCTGCGCGCGGGCAAGGCTGACCTGGCCGTCACACACTGCCGTCCTCAGCGCGTTCTCCACCGCATCCTTCGGATTCGGCAGCGACCCGGCCTCGGGCCACAGGTTGGCAGCGTCGTTGGCTCCGCCCAATTCCAGCGGTACCAGGTGGTCAAGCTCAGACGTGGTGCCAGACGCCATGCCGTAAGCCGGGTACGCCTCGCTGAACTTGAAGTCCTCGGTCTGGCTCGCCGATGGCCTGACGCGCTCTGTGTAGCCGGAAGAGCAAATGGTGGTCCCGATGTCTGTCTGCGTCACCGCAGGGTCGACCGCTCCTGGCGTGCACTGCCGGTCCGGCAGCCGGCCGTGGTCGCGGGCCTGGCACGGACCGGTCACCGTGCCGGTGACCCGGCCGGGATCATGCACCCTGACCAGGTGAGCCTCTGCCGGCCGCCGCGTCCTGTGCCCGGACGGTGAGGCCGGTGAGGAAACCGACGACCGTGACGGCATTGCCGCGTCGCGAGTGTGCCGGGCTGGACTGGGCGAGCCGGGATGGCCGACGTCGGCGCACCCTGACAGAGCGAGCGCGCCGGCCGCCATGAGCGTTCCCGCGCCGCGAATGACCGCACTGCGCACACCACCATGCTGCACCAGCAGACGACTGCGGGCCATTCTTCGCGGTCCCAACGGCGGACCATTTCTAGAAGTCGCCGAGCCAGGCTCAGCACCCGGTGGATAATGTTCACCAGCAGCGGTGCGACACGGCGGCACGATGGCCGATATCGAACGGCGCCAAGGCAAAGCGCCGCCAAAGTGCTCCGACCCTTTTGCCGGCGAACCCGAGCCGGATCTCAGGACGGTGGACGCGCTTATCGACGAGCTCGAGCGACAGGCATATGCCTCACAGATCGAGGAGCGGCTCGCGAGTGTCATCGTAGAGCGACGGCGGGTCATGCCTCAGCTGGGCCTAACCGGCCTCTTCGCGGCACGAGAGTGAGTTCCGAACCAATCAGGCCAATCGTTCTCGGATCTCAGCCAGAGATTCGGTGCGGGTCGCCAGATCCCGGGCCAGACCGGTACGCCGCAATCCCAGGCCGGCAGAGCTAGGAGCGATACGTCCACGTTCTCGGCTACTCGCGCCACCGATGGCAGGGGTGATCCGAAGTACCACTGGATCATGCGCAGCCCATGGCTAACGGTCCATGCGGTTACGCCGACACCAAAGCCGAGCGCGGTATCGGGTCGCAAGTCCGCAGCCTGCTCGAACTCGAGTCAGTAGCGCTGCACCGTCAAATCCTCGCATGGGCGGGTGATGGGCGCGTCTTTGCTGACGGGCCTCGGTGCGGGGCGAGGCCATGGCCACGACCACTACTCACGCGACCGGCGGCAGGTGAGTTCGGGTGGCTGGAGATCGGCCAGTGCGCATGCGTTTCCAGGAGAGGGTTGTCGGGCCGGGCGTACAGATCGGCAAATGGGTATCTCAGTCTGGCGAAGAGCGTAGCCGCTCGTGAACAGACAGGGTTGGCCATGCGAACGCCAGAGTCTGAGCGAGCTGCAACGATGGTGTGATGGCGGTCACCTACGTCATTGGAGATGCCACGGCACGCGGCGGCCGGGCCGGGGTGTCGCCCATGTTTGCAACGACTCGGGCGGCTCGGGGAAGGGCTTCGTCCTGGCTGTCAGCCGCCGCTGGCCGGAGCCCGAAGCGGCGTACCGGAGCTGGGCACGAAGCGGTCAGAAGTTCGGACTTGGGATGGTTCAGCTCGTCAAGATGGAAGACCACCTCTCGGTGGCCAATATGGTGGCGCAGCACGGTTATGTGAGCCGGGCCAACTCCGTGGCGATCCGCTATGACGCGCTCGCCCAGTGCCTGGCCAAGCTGGCAGTCCAGATCGGGCAGGGAACGCTCATCCACATGCCACGCATCGGCTGCGGCCTCGCCGGAGGGAACTGGGACCGGATCGAACCGCTCCTCGAAGAACACCTCGCCATGGCCGGGTTCGATGTCCGGGTGTACGACCTGCCCGCGACATGACACCCTCCCGCAGACTGCTCAATTCCGGGAGCGTGAACCTGGGCCCAGGAAGGCCGGGCTCGACCGACCAGCGGCATGAGAGTGCGTTTCCAAACGCAATACGCTGCCAGGTGTGCTCGATGACGCGCTGCTAGCGGACTGGTGTCTGCGTTACCTGGGTGCGCCGTTCGGGCGGGTGCTCTTCCGCTCCGGATTCCTTTCCGAGGTCGTCGGAGTCGAGTTGTCCAGCGGTCTCCGGGCAGTGGTGAAAGCGCGTCCCTTTGAGCCTCGGATCGCCGGCTGTCTGCAGGTCCAGGCTGCGCTGGCTCGCGTGGGTTTCCCATGTCCGGAACCGCTGACTGTGGCGACGCGGGTGCACGGTTTGACGGTCACGGCCGAGACGGAGGTGCCTGGTGGCAGTCCTCTGCCCACGGAAGCGGGAGTGGCCCCTTTCGCGGCCCTCCTCGCTCGCCTGATCGCTTCGGCACCCGCCCCAGCGGCGGTCCCCGATCTGGCGCCCTCGCCGCCGTGGACGGGATGGGACCATCCCGGGCGACGACTGTGGCCCGACCTTGATGAGCACGGGCAGGACCTCAACCTCGTCGGCGGGCCCGAGTGGGTTGATGACGCTGCTCGACGCGTGAGAGAACGACTGACCTCGACACCGGGGCGGCTGTGTATAGGCCACGGTGACTGGGAGTCACAGAACATTCGATGGACGGGCCGCGATCCTCTCGTCGTGCATGACTGGGACAGTGTCATCGCCCAGCCCGAGCCCGCCATCGTGGGCCTGGCCGCGGCAATGTGGCCCTGCGCGGATGAAACCGCCTCGGTTGCCCAGACGGCCGACTTCATCACCAGTTACCAACTCCAGGCTGGCCGGGAGTGGGACCGGTGGGAGATTCGAGATGCCTGGGCAGCGGGTCTGTGGGTTCGACTCATTTACGCCAAGCAGGATGCGGCCGAGGGCGGTAGTCAGCAACTGGATCGCCTCGCCACCGAGATTGGTGAACGGCTTGATCATGCTGCACTCAGATAGACCTTCATCGGCATTCTCTGAACTGTCAATGTGCACTTGAAGGTTCGGATGTCTTCGCAGGTCAAGACGGTTTAAGGCCTGTCAGGCGCTGGCGTCAACAAGCGGCAACGAGGAGAAGCTGGGCGAGCCGTTAAGCACCGGATGTCCGCTTGCTGTGGCTCCGGGGTGCAGGCCACCTGACGTCCCGACCTACCGACAGCGACATCCCGGTCAGAGTGGCCGTCGACCGTCGTGGCCGCTTGGGGTTCTGAGCTGCAGCGACGCCCGGTAGTTCAGTGAACACGCAGATGCGGACGATGCAACGGCGCAGCATGGCGCCGACAGACCCCGTTCGGCTGCGGTACCGGTATCTGTGGCGACCGGCTTGCTGCGCAGATCGGCGGTTCTCGTGCACGGCCAGGCTGTGCTGTCGGGCGCATCGGTCAAGTACAGAACGAGCCCTCGTCGTGCGACGTGTCGGAGCCAGTAGTCGCAGAGCGTGAGCGGGCACGGGCGAGCTGCCGCCACCGGGCCGCCTGGCGGCTAGGACGCTGCCAGGCGGTGCGTCCCCGCGGTGCGTCTACCGGGCGGCTCCGGCGATGTAGGCGGCGACGATGTAGGTGGCGTGCCGGTCCAGCGAGACCCGGGCCCGGTCGCAGCGGATCGTGGTTCTCGGGTCGGCGTGCGAGGCCGCTTCCTGGACGTCGCGCAGCGGGACGCCGGTGTCGAGGGCGGCGGTGATGAAGGCGTGGCGGAGGGTGTGCGGGCCTATCTTCTTGGCCAGCCCGGCGCGGCGGGCGACGCGGCGGACGATCCGCCCGGCGCCGTGCCGGTCCAGTCGCTGGCCGGCGGGAGTGGTGAAGATGGGTCCTTCGCAGCGCTCGCCGACGGTGAGGTCGATCGCCCGGGCGGTGCGCGGGGCGAGCGGGATCACGGCCTTCTTGCCTTCTTTGCGCGTGATGGCCAGCGTGCGGTGGCCGCGCCCGGTGCCGGGCGCTTCGATGTCGGCGCCGGTGGCCTCGGAGACCCGTAGCCCGTTCAGGGCGGGCAGCGAGATCAGGGCGTGCTCGGCCGCGGTGCCGTGCCCGGCGGCGGCCAGGAGCGCGCCGACCTGGTTGCGGTCCAGGCCGCTGGCAGGGGACTCGTAGTCCAGCCGCGGCCGGCGGACGTGCACGGCCGGGGAATGGTCGAGCAGTTCCTCCTCGACCGCGTACTTGCAGAACCCGGCGATCGTGCACAGCCGGCGGGTCACCGTCGCCCGGGCCCGCCCGGCGGCCTCGAGGTCGCGGCCGGAGCACTCGATGCCGGCGCGGCGGACGCCGAACAGCTGCTTCTGGTGACGCGCGCACCAGGCCGCGAACTGGCGCAGATCCAGGGCATAGGCGTCGCGGGTCAGGCCGCTGTACCCGGCCAGGAACCCGGCTAAGGCCAGCCGCGCCGGCTCGGAGAAGACCGGGGCCGCCGGGACCAGGGCAGCTGATGCAGGCGTGGTGGTCATAGGGACACCTGCCGTGCAAGGCCGAGACCAGCGGCCTCAGCAGCGAATGACCACCTCAACATAAGAACACCGCGCCCGGGAAATGAAGCCCCTTGCACGGCAGATCGGACGCTCCCTACCGAGTGATACACGGGTGACTATCTCCGCAAAACCGGACTTGAAATCAGTGAGGATCACCCGTGTATCTAGCGTTATACGGCCCGCCAGGGCTTGGTGATCTTCGATCACCCGCATAACGGCTGCGATGCGCGCGGTTATAAAGACCTGGGCCGTTTACCCTGTGTGAGACTGGGGCACCGACCCGGAGGTTCCGGAGCGCCGATTCGATGCCGCTGACACCGCATGCGGGCGGGGGATGCCCCGGGGAGGACCATCTCCAGCTTGCGACGCCGGCGGGCTGGCGGGCCGCCGCTGACCCAGTCGGCGACCAGCCGGCCGTACTCTTCCGCTGCTTGCTCCCATGCGAAGTGACCGGCGTCGAGGGGGTGAATCTCGCTGTTGGGGAGGAGCTGGTGGAGATACTGGTTGTTCGGCCACGGCATGAGCTCGTCGTTCCGGCCTGCCACGATCTGGGTCGGGGTCGTGATCGTCGGCAGCAGGTCTCGGAGCGCCGGGTTCTGCTCGCGGTAGTGCCGTACGAACCGGGCCGACTCCGCAAACCGGCCGAGGTCGTAGGCGCTCACATAGTCCTCGTGGACCTCGGGCTCAGTGTCGCTCGGTGCGGCTGGCTGGACCGACTGGCCGATGTTGGTTCTGGCGTCGAGCCCGCGAACGTCATCGAGGCCGGGTGCCTCGATGATGTCTTTGAGCGCACCGCCGGCCTCGATCGGGTAGCGGACAGCGGCGCCGCCGATGGTCAGGCTCGTGACGCGTTCTGGCGCCTTGGCCGCGAGGAAGAGCGCGGCGGCTGTGCCAACGTCGGGACCGACGATATGCGGAGCGCCCGCGCGGTTCTGGGCCGAGTGCTGGACCGGCCCGTTAACCCGGGCGCCACCGCAAGACCCGCCGCCATCGATACCGCCAGCGGCCTCCGGCTCATGTTCCGCCAGGTCCCGGAGGGGAAAGTCGTGACGAACCGGCTCCATCCCGACCTGGCGGCCAGCGACTACGAACTAGAAACGGACCGGCTGATCAAGCTCGGTGCTGTCAAGCTGAATGAGTTCGAGCAGGGGAGCAGCCGGTGGACAACTTTCGCTGACCCCGAAGGCAACGAGTTCGATGTCATCGCCACCACTACGTAATCACCATCGCTACAGCCCGTGGTTGGCAGCGGCCCGGCGGCCGGGCCGGCGGTGTTTCAGTCTTCGGCGTTCTGGTCTGCTGCCGATGGCATTCCAGCCTGGGCGACTACGTCGCGTAGCTGGTGGCGGGCGGTGACTGCGAGTTTCGGGAATGAGCGGTACAGGTGCGAGTTGACTGTGCGCGAGGACAGGAAGAGCCGGTCGCCCGATCTCCCGGTTTGTTGAGATCGCTGCTGGCCAGGTAGACGATCTGGCGTTGCTGCGGGGTGAGCTCTGCGAGCCCGCCGGGTTCGGCGGCGGGGACGCTGACGCCGCACGCTCTCAGCTCAGCTCGGGCGCGCTGACCGATGACCTGGCCTGCCGCCACCGGAACGATTCCAGCGCGGTGATCAGCATGGGTTTTGCTTCGTTGATCTGGCGGCGGTGACGCAGCCATTCGGCGGTGCACGACCACATGCCCGTCGGCCTCAAGCCGGGCGATCACCCGCGGGACGGCCCGGTCGCTGAGGTTGGCCTTGCGGCCGATCGTGGCCGCAGACGGCAAGCAGCCGGTGCCGTCGTCGCGGGAGCACGCGTCGGCCAGGGCCAGGCGCTCGTTGGCGGATGTCGGCGAGTTCGCCCAGACCCAGTTCATTGCCGCGGTGCTCATCGTGCCCGCCTCCTGGATATCCGATTCCGGGAGCGGAAATGGGAGCGGCGAACATCGGTCAGGCGCGTCCAGGCACGGTCTGCCGCACTGACCGGAGGTTGCTGACCTGCGCAAACGTTCGTGAAGAGCCTCTTCGTAGCCCTGCTTACTTGGCTGATAAGGACACGTGTGGCCAGCTCGACGGCAGAGGTGACGCCCGCCATCGTCAGCGTCGTGGGTCAGGCAAGGTCCGCCACCGGCTGGGCATGGCCGGCTACCCCGCGCTGCGGCTGATGACGCTGGCCGAGGGGTCTCGTGACGCGCGAGCCTAGTGCCGGGTGGATATCCCGCTGTCTCATTTGTCGGACATCGCCCGGCATGTGAGACAGCGGACAACTGACGACGTGATTCACGGGAGTGCGGGCTGTCTCACGGGCACCTCTGCGGGTTCCAGCGTCTTATGAGACAACACGAGGTCACAGGCGCAGCGAACGCGGTGCAACCACCTGATGCGCAGAATATCCCACTCGGTGGCGGCGTTGTGAGTCACGCAGAGCCGGGTCTGGCCGCGCAGAACGAGCCATCCGGTGTCCCCTGCCAAATGCGGGTCGTACGCACCGGACGTGGCCAGGTCGCTCGGAAATTGATCCTTGGTGGACGTGATCGTCAGCCCAGCCTAGCCATGCCAGCGAGCGCCGAAATGTCCCTGGGACTCCATGGCTCGCGC
>Ga0209131_1001330_pt1 | contig 17091 bp, 13 predicted proteins | sample GraSoi_2013_40cm_FD_185826 | JGI IMG/M metagenome (GOLD analysis project Ga0209131, IMG submission 185826) | Grasslands soil microbial communities from the Angelo Coastal Reserve, California, USA - Sample 9_17_2013_40cm (SPAdes) (version 2) | ecosystem: Environmental > Terrestrial > Soil >...
TCTAAAGGATCCCCGCCGCCGCTGAGCTTATTTGGGGTACAACTTGGCAGCAAACTCATAATCCGTTGGATCAATGTCTGTACCGCCAATGATAGGTTTCCCGTCAAACGTAATAGTTCCGGGAAGTTGGTAGCACATGATCGAATCGGGATCAGGAGGATTGGTTCCTGTCAAAGAAGAGTCTTCTATTGGCGTAAGTACCTGCTGATCTACAACTTGTTTGTCCCATCCCTGGGTTTCGAGGAAATAGGGGTAAGCCTTCTTAGGATCGATCTTGGCAACCAACTCTTTTCTCATGTGTTCGTGGATGAATCCCATGGTGTGACCGGTTTCGTGACGAACTACTCGATGGTACTCAGATTCTGGAGTAGTCATCGAAAACGAATCGAGGTTCATAGTCGGCTGATCTTTCGCGATGCTGAGAACGTCGATTCCGACGTAGGACCAATAGCCGTCGCCCGCGTTTCTAGCGATGCGAACCTGAGGCTCCGTGGACGATTCGGTAAAGGAGACTTTTGCACTCTGCGCCCAGGCATTCATGTGCTGGAGAATTCTGGCCCGCAGATCGGCAGCAGGGTTATCCAGAAAACCGACTGTTAGTTTGACTCCACCACTGTGCCAGTACTTAGTAGTTAGGGCTGCAATGTGTTGGGGTGTGGGAGTGAATCCGGCCATTACCATAGAAAGGCGCTCGACTGCGGCGCGGTTCATCGGGTTTACTTGTATGGCTGTCTTGGCTGCGTTAATCCATTGGTCCGAGGGTAACAACTTCGGCTTGCATACGATTAATTCGCTCATCGGGATACTCCTTCAACTGAGAGGGTAGCTAATAGGTGGAAAGGGAAATCTACCGTGACGGAAACAATCTATACCAAGTCGCGAGATATAGGAAGTCGTATCGTTACAAGCGAGCGGCTCGGGCTTGTGACAACCACATCAGAAGTGATTGGAGATCTACTGGTGGCCTTATCCCAGTTCCGAGAGCATGGCTTCCATCTCGCCCTGGGCGTGAAGATTGCCGGTGCGGCGGGCGGAGGCGATACCGTCCGTGAGCATCGTCTTGGCGTCGGCGATTCGGTCGGCGCGGGCGAGAGTCTGGGCGGCCATGAAGTAGCCGGGAGTATAGTCCGGGCTGGCTTTCAACAGGATGGAGAATTCTGCCAGGGAGCGATCAAGGTCGCCTTGCTTGGAGTATTCCATTGCAAGGCCGTAGCGGGCGAAGGTGTCGTTCGGATTCTGAGTGAGGACGTCGTTGAGGGCGGCGATACGGTCCATGGGGCAGTGGCCGGTGGTCAGTGGCCAGTTCAAGACGAGATTACTACAAATTGCGCTCTCCCTGGAATCGCCCTGGGGGCGAACATTGGATTGCATTCGCTGAGGTGAGTAGAATGAGTAGTCCTCAACATTTCATGGTTGACGGGGTGCCGGTGTGGCGTGTCCATTTTTTCTGCCGATAGAAAAATTAGAGAACGGGATCTGGCTGCATGCGGGTCGGCTTCCGCTGGGATGCGGGTGGAGCGGCCACTGCACGGCGCCGGGGCATGAGGGTGAGTCTCCGTCGCAGGAAGAATTGCGGGAGTTCTGTAATCTTGGGTATGCGGAGGGTTGCGGGAGGTTGCCGCGGGAGCGAGTGTGGGATTCGGTCCGATTTGCGGCCAGGACCGTGAGTGAAGGAAACGGTATTCGCGGCCGCATTCAGATTCGCTACGTATGCGAGCGCGAGCATCGTCCTGCCGAGCACGGGACGCTCGAGTTTGACGCCGGGGAGGCTCAATGCGAGCATCCGCATCATGACGGCCGCGTGCAGCGGATGGCGGAGTGTTTTCTTGAATCGTACCTTGAGAAGCGGAAGGTTCACCAAGTCACGCAGGCCGCCGCGAGTTGAAGAGAAGCCGGAAGAGGAAAGAGGGCTATGAACGAGGAGATGATGATGCCGCGGCCGGTGCGGGATTCGCAATCGGAGATGGCTGAGATCGTTCTGCCGAATGATGCGAACCCGCTGGCTGCGTTGCTGGGCGGTCGGCTTATGCACTGGATCGATCTCGCGGGAGCGATGGCGGCTCATCGTCACTCGCGGAGTTACGCGGTCACGGCTTCAGTGGATCACATTGATTTTCTGGTGCCGGTTCGGGTAGGGGATCTGGTGATTCTTCGATCGTCGGTAAACCGGGTCTTTCATACGTCGATGGAAGTGGGCGTGAAGGTCTTCGTCGAGAATTATCTGGCTGATACCTCCCAGCACGTGGCCTCAGCCTACCTGACATTTGTGGCGGTGGATGCCACCGGTCGCCATTTGAAAGTAGCGCCGGTAATTCCTGAGAGCGAAGAGCAGCAGCGGCGCTACGACGATGCGGGACGGCGGCGCGAAATCCGGCGCGCGGAGCTGGAGCGGCGGAAGAAGGCGAAACGGTAGTGTCTGCCGGTCCGGGGCTCTGCCCCTTCGGCAAGCTCAGGGCAGGCGCAGGCTTTGACCGCCAAGGCGGCTGTCTCCACATGAGCATCTTCTCTCCCCTGTATAATCGAGTGTTCGATCATCCTGCTTTATCTTTTATCCTTGGAGTGTGATCCCTTGAGTGCACATATGCCGTCTCATCCCGGGCAAGGCGCGCCGGGGCCGCAACCGTTGCCGGGAGTCGATGCCATCATTGCCGTAGGTTCGGGTAAGGGTGGTGTGGGCAAGACCACGCTGTCGGTCAATCTCGCGGTGGCTCTGTCGAAGATGGGGCACAAGGTTGGCCTGCTCGACGCGGATGTGTATGGGCCGAACGTCCCACTGATGCTGGGGATGAGCGGGCAGCCGAAGACGGTTGGCGAAAACCGCATTGAGCCGTTGGAGGCTTTCGGACTGAAAGTGATCTCGGTGGGATTTCTTAATCCTGGGGACAAGCCGATCATCTGGCGCGGTCCCATGCTGCACCAGATCGTGAAGCAGTTTTTGGGACTGGTGGAATGGGGACATCTCGACTTTATGGTCGTGGACTTGCCGCCGGGGACGGGGGACATCGCGTTGTCACTGGTGCAGTCGGTGCCGCTGACAGGCGCGGTGGTGGTTTCGACGCCGTCCGACGTTTCCTTACAGGACGCGCGCAAGGCGATCGAAATGTTCCGGCAGATGAAAGTCGATCTGGTGGGCGTTGTCGAGAACATGAGCTATTTTGTGTGTCCACACTGCAACCACGAGATTGACATCTTCTCGCGCGGCGGGGCGGAGAAGATGGCACAGAATTTCAGCGTGCCGTTTCTGGGGAGCATCGAGCTTGATCCCGAGGTGCGCAAGTCCGGGGACGGCGGGAAGCCGATCGTGCTTGAGGGTGAGAACTCGCCGCACGCCAAGTCGATGTTCGAGTTTGCGCGGAGGGTTGTGGCGCGGGTGGGAGAGATCAAGGCCGGCGAGTCAGCTAGCGTGATTCAGATTCAGTAGGGAGATCTTTAACACAGAGGACACGGGGGAACACAGGGTAAAGCCTGGGGGCGGGTGGTCCTTTATTTTGTTCCGCCTGACTTCGAAAACCGCGACAGTCGCCAGTGCGCGTCCGGTTCGGTATCTTTCAGAATCAACTCCGCCATCATCTCGCCCAATGCCGGCCCGTGCTTGAAGCCATGCCCCGAGCCGCCACCGAGCAGCCAGACGTTGTCTATTCGGGGATGGCGATCCAAGATGAAATTGCTGTCGGAAGTTTGCTCGTACTGGCAGACACGGGTCTCGATCAGGGGAGCGTTTTTCATCGCCGGAAACCGGAAGTCGATGTACTCGCGCACTCGATTCAGCGTCGACTGGCTGACGACGCGCTCTCCGTCAGTTGGGTCGAAGGGGGCGCCGCGGGTGTCATCGGCTACTTTGAATCCGCGGCGGTCGCTTCCGGGAATGCCGTAGAAGAAGCGTTTACCGTGATCGCCCCACACGGGGAGGTGCGCGTCGGTGAAGCGGGAGTCTCCGGCGGGAGGACCGAAGAAAAAGATATCCTGCTTGGTGGGGCGAATGACAGCGCCCAGAGTTTCAGGGAACAGCTTCCCCAGCCACGGTCCGCAGGCAAAAACGTAGTGATCGGCTTTGAGCCGCGAACCGTCGGAGAGAGTCAGACTGCGAAGAGGCGAATTCTCCAGACCCTCGGGTGACACTGCGAGTTGCCGATACGCGCCGCCTTCGGCGATGAATGCCTCCACCACGGCCTGGCAACTGGCGCGGGCATCGAGGTATCCGCATTCGGGTTCGAAGATTCCCCAGTGCACGTCGGAGAAGTTGATGTGCGGCCAGCGCTTTCTCATCTCAGGCGTGGAGAGTTCCAGAAACTTAATCTTGGCCTCGCGAAGTGGTTCGAGCGAGCCACGTTCATAAGCGTCATCGCGACTGCTGACCATCCAGAGGACGCCGGTGCGATGTAGAAACTGTTTCTTCCAGCGTCGCTCGTATTTCGCCCACAGTTTAAGTGCGTGCGCGGCGGTTTCAGTGTAGGGCTGGTCAGGGCCGTAGGTGCCACGCATGATGCGAGTTTCGCCGCCCGATGAGGCGCGCGAGTTGCCCGGGCCCCAGCCGTCGAGCAGGGTGACACGGGCTCCGCGTTCAAGCAGATGGAGGGCGGTCCAGCCACCGAAGGCGCCTGCTCCCACGACGGCGACGTGAAGTTTGGATTTCATCCCGAACGATTCTGCTTAGAATCGAGGATACCCGGGCATGGCCGATGAGAGGAAGATGCGGTGGAGGTTCCGGCAGGGTCCGAAGTTTGGCCGGACCCGCTGTCACCGTCCTTGACAGGAAGGTGGAGCGTTCCTAGAATCCAAGCAGGACGCGCTCTTTGCGTCCTAGGCTAAGTTTCTGCATCTAAAATACTTAGCTGGAAATGTTGAGCTGGCAGAAAGCCCGGGTAATCCCATAATACGGAAATGCCATCTGACCCCAATATCGGCAAGCGGGAACGCGAAGTTCTGACGGCGATCGTGGAGACGTTTATTTCCACGGGCGAGCCGGTCGGTTCGCGCACGCTGGCGCGGTCGAGCCGCGAAGGTTTGAGTCCTGCGACGATTCGCAACGTGATGGCAGACCTGTCAGACGCGGGATTTCTGGAGCAGACGCATTCCTCCTCGGGGCGCATACCGACCCCGGATGCGTATAGGTACTATGTGGAGCAGATTACGGGAACCACGAAGCTGGCCCCGCAGGAAGAAAGTATGATTTCCGATTCGTTGGCGGGCATCAGCGACGTGCAGGAATTCATGGAGCGGACGTCGCGTGTGCTGTCTTTAATTTCGCGCAACGTGGGCGTGACCGTTGCGACCAGCGGCGCCAAGAATGCCCTGGAGCATGTGTACTTTTCGCGCCTTGGCGACCAGAAAGTGCTGGCGGTGTTGGTGACGCGTTCAGGGTTGGTGCGCGACCGCGTGTTGAGGCTCGATCTGCCGCAGGCGGAACTGGATCTTGCGGCGCGGTATATCAACGAGAACTTTCGCGGCTGGACGATGGAATCGATGCGTGCCGAACTTTCGCGACGGATCGAGCAGGAACGCAGCGAGTATGACCGCCTTATGCACTCCATCGAGCAACTCTACAAACAAGGCGCGCTGGCCGGTGAAACGGGCACGCAGGTGGTTTTTGTGGAGGGCGCGGCAAATCTGGTGACGGGGCAGGAAGACCGCAAGCGTCTGCACGAAATAATGAAGACTCTGGAAGAGAAGGAAAAAGTCGCAAAACTACTGGGAGCTTATCTCGATGTAAAGCAGGAGGCGGTGAGGGTGGTGATCGGACTGGATGATGAGCTGCCGTCGATGCAGAACTTCGTGCTGATTGGAGCGCCCGCGAGATCGGGAACCGATATGTTCGGGTCGCTGGCGGTAATTGGTCCGACGCGGATGGATTATCAACATACGATGACCGCGGTTTCCTACATCGCGCGGCTCTTCGACAAAATCCTGAATGAATCGGAGTAATCAGTTGTTTATGGCCAAAGTGAACGGTAAGTCAGAAACAAGAAATGCGGGACTGGACGTAGATCACGAGTTGCCTTCCGGCGATGGGGATGAGACCACAGTTGCGGAGGCGAGCGGGGAACCGTCTACCCCGGAATCGGAATTGCAGAAGTTAAAGGCAGAGCGCGATGAACTGCGCGACCGGTTGGCGCGGGCACAAGCGGAATTCGATAACGCACGCAAGCGGACGATCAAGGAACAGCAGGAGTATCGCGAATACGCCGTGGCAGATGCGGTCAAGTCTTTGTTACCGGCAATGGACAGCCTGGAACGGGCGCTGGAAGTGAAGTCGGATGCGGCAGAGTTGCGTAGCGGCGTCGAACTGATTTACAAGCAACTGCTCGGCGCGTTGTCCAAGCTGGCGGTGAATCCCATTGTGGCGAAGGGCGAACCCTTTGATCCGCGGCTCCACGAGGCTATCGAAATGGTGGAGACCGACGAGGTTCCCGACCACCAGGTAATCGAGGAGTTGCAGCGCGGATACAAATTCAAGGACCGGCTGCTGCGGCCTGCGATGGTGAAGGTCGCGAAAAATCCCGGGCCTAAGTAAGAAAAGTAGTTTTTCCAACCCAGTAGTGTTCTCATTTCTCCTAAGGGAAAGGCATTTATTCTGGCCACAAACGCAAAACGCGATTATTACGAAGTATTGGCGGTTACCCGTACGGCGACCGAAGTGGAACTCAAGAGCGCTTATCGCAAGCTTGCAATGCAGTTCCATCCGGACCGCAACCCGAATAATCCGGATGCGGAGGAGCGCTTCAAGGAAGTAACGGAGGCCTACACGGTATTGGCCGACTCCGAGAAGCGATCGCTCTACGACCGCTTCGGTCATGCGGGGGTTGGCAGTGCGGCGGGTGCAGGCGCGGGTTTCGACGGCACGCCGTTCCAGGATCTCGGTGAAATCTTTGGCGAGTTTTTCGGCTTCGGGGATGTGATCGGAGGAGGTGGCCGCCGCCGCAGCCGGGTTCAGCGTGGCGCCGATTTGCGCGAGGACTTAACCATCGAGTTTGAGCAGGCTGCATTCGGTACCGAGACGCGCGTGCTGGTGCGCCGTCACGAAGCTTGCGAGGATTGCCATGGCTCGGGAGCAGCGCCGGGCAAAGGTCCCGTAACGTGCCGAGCTTGCGCGGGTCGGGGGCAGGTGCGGTATCAGCAAGGCTTCTTCAGCATTGCGCGCACTTGTCCTACGTGTCAGGGGACGGGCAACGTAATTACCGATCCCTGCCCCAAGTGCAAAGGCGAAGGGCGGATTCTGCGGCAACGCTCGGTGGACGCGAAAATTCCGGCCGGTGTGGAAGATGGCACGCGAATTCGGTTTACCGGTGGCGGGGAAGCCGGGCCTTTCGGCGGGCCGGCGGGCGATCTCTACGTTGTGTTGCACGTGAAGGAGCATCCGTTTTTTGAGCGGGAAGGGAACGACTTGCACTGCGCCGTCCCGTTGTCGGTGACGCAGGCGGCGATGGGCGCGGAGATTCGCGTGCCCACTCTCGAAGGCGAGCACACGCTGAAGATTCCCGAAGGAACGCAGCCCAGCACGACGTTTCGCATCCGCAACAAAGGGATTCCGGTGCTAAGTGGACACGGCAAGGGCGACCTGTATGTGGAAGTGCGTGTGCAGATTCCCAGCAAGCTGAGCAAACGCCAGAAAGAACTGCTGCAGGAGTTGGAGACCACAGCGAAAGTGGACAATCAGCCGATGATGCGGGCACTGCTGGGCAGAGTGAAGGATATGTTCGGGTAGCTGGAGAGCTACAGACTCGCATCAGGATATGCCTTCAGGCGTATCGTAAGTATCGCGCCGTGCGTTGCGTCTTCAGGCGCTGCAATTCCCCAATCATGACCCGCCGCCGCTTCATTGCCGACGAAGTTTCGGGTGATCGTGCCGCCCTGCTCGGAGAACATGCAGACCATTTAGTGCGGGTGCTCCGGGCTCGCGTCGGACAGGAATTCGATATTGCGACCGGCGACGCGGTGCGGCGTGGAAAAATTACCTTTGTCCGTGATGGCCGCGTGGAATTTGAATTGGGCGACGAGGTATCCGCTGCGGCCATGGTCGAGATCACTCTGGTTCTCGCGGTGTTCAAGTTTGACCGCATGGAGTGGGCGATCGAGAAGTGCACGGAGTTGGGCGTCTCACGAATTGTGCCGCTGATCGCGAAGCGGACCGATTCGCATCTCGCCGTCGCCTCCGCGAAACGGGTGGAGCGGTGGCGGCGAATTGCCATGCAAGCGGCGGAACAGTCGCGCCGTGCCGCTCCGCCGGAGATTGCCGCGCCCTCCAGTATCTCGGAGCTGTCGAATCTGCAAGGGAACCTTCGGATCGTACTGGCGGAATCGGAAGAGCAAACTCCCCTGCGCGATGTTTTGAAATCTGAGCCACGGACTGGGGTTGTACTAGCGGTTGGCCCCGAGGGCGGTTGGACCGACGACGAGCTGCAATCGTTTCGGCAAGCAGGATGGATTTCGGCATCGCTGGGCGGCACGATTCTCCGCGCAGAGACGGCCGCAATTGCCGCTACCGCTGTGGTGGCGTCCGCGTTGCACTCGCTCTGATCTGCATTCCTCTGCACGCTGCTGATCGTGGTGTTATTCTGAGCCGCAATGGCTGTGTCCAAATCACAATCTCATTCCGCGCCGTTCGCACCCGACGATCAGCAGCGTCAAGCGATCGAGCATGTTCACGGACCGATGCTCGTCGTGGCGGGCGCCGGCACGGGGAAGACTTCTGTCCTGATCCATCGTATCGCCCGTCTTGTCGAGCAAGGGCACGCACAGCCCACCGATGTTCTCGCCCTCACCTACACCGTGGCCGCCGCCGGAGAGATGCGCGATCGCGTTCGTGCGCTTCTGGGCAAACCGATTCGTTCCCAGACGTTTCATGATTATTGCTTCGACCTGCTAAAGCGTCACGGAAAAGATTTTCGTGTGCTCGACGAAAAGGATCTGTGGATTTATTTGCGTAAGAGAATCCATGAGCTGCATCTGCAGCATTACGTCCGGGCGGCAAATGTGGCGCAGTTTCTCAACGACTTGTTGAGCTTCCTATGCCGTTGTCACGATGAACTGGTCACACCCGAAAAGTACGCAGAGTATGTGGGCCGTCTGGAACACGGCGAATCCGCAATTCCGCGGGTGGCGAAATCGAAGGATCAGTTAAGTGACGCGGAGGTGATCGCACGCTGCCAGGAAATTGCGCGAGTATTCGCCACAACCGAGCGCTGGCTGCGAGAAGAAAATCTGGGAACGTTCTCCCACATGATCACGCGGGCCCACGAGATGCTCGCCGGCGACGAAACTCTACTGGCCGCGGAACGGGCGCGCACCCGGTTCGTCCTGGTCGACGAATTTCAGGATGCCAACTTCGCGCAGATCAAAGTCCTGGCGTTGCTGGCAGGCACCGACGCGAACGTCTTTGGCGTTGGAGATCCGGATCAGGCCATCTACCGTTTTCGCGGGGCATCCAGCGCGGCGTTTCATCTGTTCCGCAGGCATTTTCCGCAGACCAAGCTGGTGGTGCTGGGTAAAAACCGGCGCTCGACCACTCCTGTTCTGCAATGTGCTTTCGCCGTCGTCGACAAGAACCCAGCGGTTTTTGGCGCGGGAGATCAAAGTCCGCTCGCCTACAAGAGAACTCCGTTGCAATCGGCGCGGGAAGAGGAAGGGAGAAGAGAAGGAAAAATGCCGGCCACCTTCCCAGTAGAAGCGATCTCATTTGGTGGCAAGGATGCGGAAGCACCGGACGTGGCTGGCATTATCGAAGAGACGCGGCGTCGCTTACGTTGCCGATGGAAAGACTTCGGAATCCTGTACCGCTCGCATATTCACCGGGATGATGTTGTGCAGCAACTGGCCGAACGCGAGATCCCCTTCTCCATCGAGAACATGGACGTAAGCGATACGCCTGAAGTACGGGATCTGTTTGCCTGCGTCGCAGTCGTAGCCGACCTGACAGCCGATGCCAATCTCTTTCGAGTGGCAGCGTTGCCGCAGTTCGATGTGGATCCATTGCAACTTCGTTCGGCGTTGCGCGCGATTGCAAAAGACTCGAGAGATGGAGTAGTGACTCCGCTGGCATCGGTGCTCGCGAGCGTCGCTGGCGGCCCAGCCGTGTTGGATTGCGTGCGCCAGGCGCGCGATGAAGTTCACCGGAAGCAGGCCAAGGCGCGCGCGGCCTTGCAGGTGATCGGAAAGCAGTTCGGGCTCGATCTCAATTCCGCGATCCTGCAGGCAGCTCTGAAATTTGCCGCCGTCTGGGAGGAGAAGCCAAAGACGGAAACCAAAGAGCTCGGCGAATGGATTGAGTATTTGAATTACTTTCGCGAGGCCGGCGGAGTGATTCCGCTGGCGTCGAATGACGACGAGGATGCCGTGCGCCTGATGACTGCGCACGGGGTTAAAGGTCTTGAGTTCGCCCACGTTTTCATCCTGCGTGCGACCAGCCCTTCATTCCCCGCCAGTTACAGGGAAACGCTGGTGGAGTTTCCCCGGGAGTTGCGCGACCCCGACTCCGCCGCGGCCGGTGATGACAAGACTCTCAACGACCAGGAAGAGCGCCGGCTATTCTACGTGGCCATGACGCGCGCCAAGGATTCGCTGCACATTTACGGAAAACAGGGAACCGGACGCGATAAAACACCGCCTGGTTTTATGCGCGAAATGATCAACAACCCGGAATTGCAGCCGTGGCTGAAGTCGCGGCCTGCGCTGCCCTCGCAGCCTGAACTGATTGAGATCGCCGCGGCCGCGGACCCGGCCTATCCCGAGGGATCACACCTGGCAGCGTGGCTGGAACTTCCGGCCATCGAAGGGCTGGGCGCGAGCTTGAGCGCTACGGCGGTCGAAACCTATGAGACCTGCCCTCTACAGTTCAAGTTTGAACGCGAGTGGAAGCTATCGCGGCAGGTCCATGCCGCCATGCAGTACGGCGCGGCGATGCACAGGATCCTTCTCACTTATTACGATTCCGTCCGGCTCGGTCGGACTAAGACCGACGAGGAATTGATACAACTGTTTCGTGACGATACGGGTATGGCAGTGATTCACGACGCCTATCAGCGGGACCTCTACCTGAATCAGGGCTTGCAGCAATTGAAGGATTTTCTGGCTGCGACGCGTTCAACTCCCGCACCCGAGGTTCTTCACACGGAGCAATGGTTCGATGTGCAGATTGCCGGGACGAAGGTTGCTGGACGCATCGACCGGATGGACCGCGCGCCCGATGGCAGCGTGAACATCGTCGACTATAAGACCGGCAAAGCTCGATCCCAGGAAGACGCGGATGAGAGTCTGCAGCTCTCGATTTATGCCCTCGCCGCGAGCGAGAAGTGGGGATACCGCGTGGGAGCGTTGGTGTTTCATAATCTGGAAGGGAACGTTCCCGTTTTCTCAAAGCGTACGGACTTTCAATTGGAAGAAGCGCGAGAGCGCGTACTAGCTGTGGTGCGCGGCATCGCTGCGGGGAACTTCAAACCTAAACCCGACTTCTACTGCAATTTTTGCGCGTTCCGGGGACTATGCCCGGCGAGAGAGAAGCAGGTTCCGAATCTTTCCCCGAGTCCTGCGAAGAGTGGAAGAGAATCGTTGGAGTGATCGGTGATCGGTAAGCTCAAGCCAGACTTCCATACAAAAACTTAGGGGACGCTTTTGGCGTCCCCCTTTTCTTGACTTCGTACTGACTTGCTTAATGCTTCTTTTTCTTCTTTGCCTTTTTCTTGGTTGCCATTGGTTCTATTCTCCCTTCCATTGTTCATGGAAAAATCTGCAACGATCATTTGTTGCAACTAATTGAAGTATTCAGTTAATGAAAAATGAAGTCAAGAAAAAAATGCATGAGGTGCAGCGAGGGATGCTGTACCAAAGTCACAGCGAGACGAGAGCGAAGAAGAAAATCTCAACGTCGCTTCATCAAAACCGATCTTGAGCGTGCAGTCGCAGGCAATGAAGAGCCCGCCGCGATCCGTGGCGCTCGCGTCCATTGTTTGACGGTGAGCATCGAACGGAGCCGCGCCCCCCTCGCATAAGGTCGTCGTTTTCGATCGTTTTCGACGTTGCCGCATCTATAATGAGAGTTGCGAAATCTTCGCGGGAGCACGATCAATGGCGGCTTTCGATGATGTTGTCATAATTTCCGGTTGCCGTACCGCAGTGGGAAAATTTCAAGGCAGCCTCACTGATTTGAGCGCTCCCCAGTTGGGCGCAGTGGTGGTGCGCGAGGCGGTTAAGCGCGCTGGATTGAACTCCGATCAAATCGACGAGTGCATTATGGGCAACGTTCTTCCCGCCGGCCTGGGACAAAATCCGGCGCGGCAGGCAGCCATTTTCGGCGGTTTGTCTCCTGCGACAGGTGCCATGACAATAAACAAAGTTTGTGGCTCGGGATTGAAAGCAGTTGCTCTGGCGGCGCAAGCGGTGCAGACCGGAAACAGTTCCATCGTGGTGGCAGGCGGCATGGAATCGATGACCAACGCTCCTTACCTGCTGCCGCAGGCGCGCAAGGGATATCGACTCGGCAATGGGAAGGTGATCGATTCCATGGTCCATGATGGGCTGTGGGATATTTACAACGACTACCACATGGGCGTCACTGGCGAGAACGTTGCGGAGAAATACGGCATCACCCGCGAAGAGCAGGATGAATTTGCGGTCAACTCGCATCGCAAGGCCATCGCGGCATGGAAAGAGTGCCGGTTCAAATCGCAGATCGTGCCGGTGGAAATCCCCGCCAAGAAAAAAGGCGACTCCCCTATCCTCTTCGAGAAAGATGAATCCCCGCGCGAGGACACGACCATCGAAACGCTCCGCTCATTAAAGCCCGCGTTCAAGAAAGACGGAACCGTCACCGCCGGCAATGCTCCCGGAGTGAATGACGGAGCGGCGGCCGTGGTGGTGACCAGTGCGGGGCGAGCGAAGGAACTGGGTACGCAGCCCATCGTCCGAATCGTCGCGCAAGCGACCAGCGGTGTCGAGCCGAAATGGGTAATGATGGCGCCGGTCGATGCTGTGAAAAAGATCTGGGAGAAGACTGGCTGGAAAAACGACGACGTCGATCTGTACGAACTCAACGAAGCCTTCTCAGTTCAGGCCCTGGGTGTAATGCGAGAGCTCGGGCTCGATCCCAATAAGGTGAATGTGAATGGCGGCGCGGTCGCGATCGGGCATCCCATCGGAGCCAGCGGCGCGCGCGTGCTGGTGACTTTGATTTACGAGATGACCCGCCGCAATGCCAAGCGTGGGATCGCGGCACTGTGTCTGGGCGGAGGTAACGCCGTGGCGATGGCGGTGGAAAGAGACTAGTGGACCACTGAGCTTGCAGGCCCAGCCGCGCGCAGCGTGACAGTAAACACCGCTCCGCCTCCCGGCGCATTGGCCGCTTCAATCGTGCCGTTGTGTTCCTTCATAACCGCTTTACAGATGCTGAGGCCAAGCCCCGTTCCTCGTCCCGGGCGCTTCGTCGTATAGAAAGGATCGAAGATGCTGCCGACAATGTCGGCTGGAATTCCCGGGCCGTCATCGTGAAAGCTGGCCCAAACCGAATCGCCACTATTACCCAGGCGGATGCGTAACGTTCCCCGGTCGCGAGTCTCGCGAATGGCCTGCTCGGCATTGAGCATCAGGTTCAGGAAAACCTGCATCAACTGGTGCGGGTCTCCTTGCACTCGGGGCAGACTCGGCTCGGGGAGGAAATCTACCGAGATGCTGTTCTTGCGCAGCGAATAAGCGTGCAAATTGAGAGTGCGTTCCACGATCTCGCCGAGATTGACGGGAGTTTTCCCCGGCGCCGGCGGCCTTGAGAAATAAGTTAGATTGTGAACGATCTCAGCCGCGCGGCGCGCCTGTTGTTGCAGTATGGCAACCTGCTTGCGCGCAGCATCGGTGGTCTGACTGTCCTGCAAAAGTTCGCTCACGCCCAAAATACTGGTCAGGGGATTGTTGAGTTCGTGGGCAACGCCGCCGATCATCGCTCCCATTGCCGCAAGGCGCTCGCTTTGAACGATCTGCTGTTCCAGTTTCCGTTCGGTCGTGATGTCGCGTACGGATATGATCACGCCCCCGAGCTTCGAATCGGCGTCGAAGAACTGGCTGGCCGAGGCACGCATCGTACGCCAGTTGCCATCGCGATGACGGGCGCTGTACTCCGCCGTTCCAAAAATCTGTGTGCCCGAGACTACGTCATGGTAAAGAGCCGCCAGTTCAGGCGAATGATCCTCGGTTTCGGAGATCTTCTTATTTAGTAAATCTTCAGGTTCATACCCCAGAAGGTCTCGCACGCGTGAACTCGCGAACGTGTATTGCTCCTGCAGATCGACCACGAGAATCAGATCTGGAAAGCTCTCCAGCAAGTGCCGCCGGAATTCCTCTTGCTGCAGCAGTTGCCGCTCGAGCTTACGCCTTTCGGTAACGTCAACCAGCGTGCCCTGGTAGCGAATCAGATTGCCCGACGCGTCCCATACGGCGCGGGAAGATTCCAGAAACACCGCCGCCGTCCCATCTTTCTTGCGGAGCGCAATCTCTCTGGCTCTCACGCCGCCGCGGTCGTCTGGTGCCCGCCCGAGTACGGGTTGTTCCGTCGGATCGACATTCAACTTGCCGGGGTCGAGCGCCAGCAACTCCTCTTTCGTCGCATAGCCCAGAATGCTTACCAGCGCGGGATTTGCGTCGAGCAGTCTGCCCTCCGGCGTGCTGAAATAAGCCCCTTCCTGCAACGTCTCGAAAAGTTCGGTGAAGCGCAGTTCCTTTTCGTGCTGTCCAGTTACATCCCGTCCCAATACGCTGGCCCCCACCACCTCGCCACTTTTCACAATCGCATTGAGAACGCAGTCGAAGTAAAGAGGCCGGGTGCTGTTCTGGAGACGCACGCAGACCGTGCCGGCCCAATGTCTCTTCTCCAGAAAACGCGCGAGTCCGGCTTCCACGCCGGCGCGGGTTGGTTCTTCGACGAAGTCAAAGAACTTCTTTCCAACAATCTCGGTGAAGGGAAGCCCCACCAGTTCGCTGATGCTCTTGTTGACGGTACGCATGGTGCCATCCAAAGAAACGGCGCAGGCGGCATCTTCCAGGGAGTCGATCAATTCCTTGAAATTGCGCTGGGAGCGTGCAATCATATCGGAGAGTTGGTCGAGTTGCGCCTCGGAGGGAGCCGCGCCAACATGCTCCTGCAAATTCTGCAGCAGCAGCTTAAGCTCGCCGACTTCCTTCCGCCGGCCGTAAGCATAGACGGCCAGAAGGATGGATAAAAGTAAAACACCCAACGCGGCTGGGCCCAAATGGTAAGGCAGAGTTTCCAGCCGCTCCCAGGCGAGGTAGGCAAAGCCCGCGGCCAGAAGCACCATGAACAGCAGAATCCATCGCCACAACTGAGATTCCTCACGCTCCAGACTTTGCGGAGGGCGGGGACGTCGAGCGCTACCGGAAGGGATCTGCGTCATGGGAGAAAAGTTACATCGTTTCGCGTTCCGGGAACGACAAAACCGTCAATCACTGAACCATCGTAATTATACCGACAGGGCGGAACAACCGTTGTTGTTGGAGAACTTGGTACGCCGGAGTCGATTTTGAGCAGCGTCTGCAATAATTGACTTGCCTTCGATTGGCCCCTAATCTTGATGGGCCTCCAATATGGCCGCGCAGAGCATGCTTCCCCAGTGATCGGCGAAACCATCTCGCACTACCACATCATTGAGAAACTCGGTGGCGGCGGCATGGGAGTTGTGTACAAAGCGGAAGACACGCGCCTGCATCGTTTCGTAGCCCTCAAGTTCCTGCCAGATGACGTCGCCCGCGACCAGCAGGCGCTTGCCCGCTTCCAACGCGAAGCCCAGGCCGCGTCCGCGCTGAATCATCCCAACATCTGCACGATTTACGACATTGACGAGCACGGCGGTCAGGCTTTCATCGCCATGGAATTTCTGGATGGGGTTACGTTGAAGCATGCCATCGCCGGACCGCCTCTGGAAACCGAGACTGTGCTTTCATTGTCCATCGAGATCGCCGATGCTCTCGACGCCGCTCACTCCGCGGGCATCGTTCACCGCGACATCAAGCCCGCCAACATTTTCGTTACCAAACGAGGTCACGCGAAGATTCTCGACTTCGGGGTGGCGAAGGTCGTGCCCACCAGCAGTTCCGCCAGCCAAAGCGCATCCACGGACGGTTTAACGGCTACCATTGATCAACAGAACCTCACCAGTCACGGTTCTACCCTCGGCACCGCGGCCTACATGTCTCCCGAGCAGGCGCGTGCCAAAGAAACCGATGGGCGCAGCGACTTGTTCTCCTTCGGTGCCGTGCTTTACGAGATGGCGACGCGCATTCCGCCGTTCCGCGGCGAAAGTTCCGCCGTCATCTTCAAAGCCATTCTCGACGCCAACCCCACGTCGCCGGTGCGGCTGAATCCCGATATGCCAGCCGAACTGGAGCGCATCATCAACAAGTGTCTGGAAAAAGATCGCAACCTGCGTTACCAGCACGCCTCGGATCTTCGCACGGACCTGCAACGGATGAAGCGGGACACGGAAAGTGGCAGGTCAGCGGCGGCGATTGAGCCCGCCCGCGGTTCTCGCAAGAAACTGCTGCCGTGGATTATTGCGGGCGTGCTCGGCGTGATCGCTGTGATTGTAATCGCCGTTTTCCTCTGGCAGTCGAAGCGTCCCGCCGTCCCCAGCGTGGAGTCTGCCAGCGCGAGGGCAATCGCCGTGCTGCCCTTTCAAAATATAAGCTCCGACAAAGGCACTGACTTTCTGCAACTCGCCTTGCCCGATGAGATTGCGACGGCGTTAAGCTATGTGCCGTCTTTCTCGATCCGGCCCTTTGCCACCACCAGCAAATACAGCGCGCCCAACTTGGACTTGCAACAGGCTGGCCGCGAGATGGGAGTGACCTCCATCGTTACCGGGCATTACCTGATCGATGCAGGTCAACTTGAGATCACACTTGAAGCGGTGGACGTCGCCCATAACCGGAGCATCTGGCGAGACACAATCAGGGTTGCGGCGTCCGACAAGATTGCCATGCGTGAACAGATTACCTCCAGAGTTCGGCAAGGCCTTGTCCCCGTGCTGGGAGGGCTCTCGACTCCTAACGAGTCCGGCACTCGCCCCAGGAGCGAAGAGGCCTACGACTTATATTTGCGCA
>Ga0209131_1001331_pt1 | contig 17080 bp, 13 predicted proteins | sample GraSoi_2013_40cm_FD_185826 | JGI IMG/M metagenome (GOLD analysis project Ga0209131, IMG submission 185826) | Grasslands soil microbial communities from the Angelo Coastal Reserve, California, USA - Sample 9_17_2013_40cm (SPAdes) (version 2) | ecosystem: Environmental > Terrestrial > Soil >...
GCCATGAACGGATAGGCGCCGCCTTCGGTGAGAAACTTGTTGATCCAGAATTGAAAACCGCCGTGAAGAGTGAATTCAGTGGAAAGGATTTTGTATTGGGCGAAGATCAGGAAGAATACACCCACGCCGATACGGAGAAAGGCCAGAGTTCGGAGGTTCCGGGCATCAGGCGAGAGTGGCACGCAGGAATAATAATTAAGCCAAGCTGTGGAAAGAAGAAAAATGTCCGGCACGCGGACGTAACCGTCCTGGTCGCAAGTTAGTGTCGCAAGTTAGTGAGAAAAAGAGTCTGGAAGGTGTCGATTCTGGAGGGCTGGGGGGCTAATCTGGGTACCCCACCCTTTGGGCCTGGGAAAACAAGTGACGTCGAAGTCGTCAAATACGCAACGAATAGGAAATTCGCCTAGGCCTCGCGTGCTGGGAGCTTACTTCACTACACCCAGATTGTGCACGCCAGCGCCGATCGAGAGTCCAGACCCGGCCGCCTGCGGCAACCACCACATCCGGCGCACCCAGCGGTGCTCGCTAACCATCATGCGCTTGCCTAACAAATCCATAATTACCGGGCTGACCTGCGTGGCCGCATACAGCGCATTGGAATTCGCAAACGGCCGAAGGAACGGATTGCCTTCCGTGCCGTAGCCGCCGGAGAGCGCCCGCCGCGTCGAATAGGCATCAAATGCGGCCGCGCCATGGCCCGTCACCGCCAGCGTGTACCACGCAATGCGCTGACCGCGGGTCTCGCGGGGACGCGTGTACGCCTGCTTCACCGGCTGCATGGATAGCGTTACACGAGGCGGCTGCACCGCTGCAGCGCCCGCCACGTTGGCGGCAACGCTTGAATTTACTCCGTCGGCGTCGGCGTCGGTTTTCGCCTTTGGCGTAGGCATCGAGGGCAAACTTCGCGAGCCGGCCGCATCCTTGCCGGCCTCCGCGCTCACCTCGGAAGCGACGTTTGCTACCGACCTTGCCAGCTCGCCACTCTGCGGAATTGCGCCTAGCAAAACGATGGTTGCCAACAGCATTGGTTCACCTCAGCGGTTGCGAGAGCAACTCGGTCCCCATTCACAACCGAGTGAATATACTGCCCAAAGGTACAGTTGGCACTGGCCCATTGGTCACATTCGGATTAGTACGTCGCTGTGGCCCCTCCGTTTGCCATTTTTCAAACTCTCGTACTAGTAGCAGGCCTGGCGAAAGTTTTTCCGCTTCCGGGTATCTTCTTATCCCTATCCCCGCGGTTAATCCGCCCAAGGCCCGCGGCGTTTAGGCTGACGGCACGCCGCCGCTCCCGACGCCAGCCCTTTTGCTATAATCCCCGCATCGGTCGCACCTAAGAGCGAATGTCGCCCAACGAATCGTCCTCGGCTAAGCGCGCACCCGTCCCTACGCGGGGACCGCAAGCCCCCCACTTCATTGTCATTGAAGGCCCGCTGCGCGTCGGCAAAAGCACGCTGGCCAAGATCCTGGCCGAGCGCCTGCACGCCCGCAGGGTCTACGACTGCGAAGACAATCCCTTTCTCGCCGACTTTTACAAGGAAAAGCCGGGCTCCGCTTTGCGCGCACAGATGTATTTCTTGATGGATCGACAAAAGCGGCTTCGTGAGGCATTAGCCATCGATGCCCCTGGTCCAGTCATCTCCGACTTCCTCATGGAGAAAGACCGCATTTTCGCCAATCTCAATCTCGATGACGAAGAGCTGAAGCTGTACGAGCGCTACTATGAAGCATTGGCCGCGGAGCTCCCCGCGCCTGATCTCGTTATTTACTTGCAAGCTACGCCGGAAGTGCTGCGTGCGCGCATCGCGAAAAAAGCCTCGCGCGAAGAGACGCAAATCGCACTCGAATACATAGAGGAAGTCACCCGCGCTTACGAACATTTCTTCTTCCGCTACGCCGCCTCCGACCTGCTCGTAATCAATACCTCGGAAATTGACTTCGTAGAACGCAGCGCCGATTTGCAGCAATTACTGCGGCGCTTGCAAGACCCCGTGAAGGGAACTCAATACTTCCTTCCGCTTGGTCCTGCCGAATAGGGCCTTGAGCTCAGCCCGTTCTCCCCTCCTGCGCATCTAAATCATAGGCTAGAAAATGGAAGTGAAAACGGAACCGTTAAAGGAAATTCTCGGGGAACTCTTCGCGCTGCTGGAGGCGCAAGAGACTCATAGTGTGGCTGTTCTGCAATTTTTGAGGGATCAGGGAATCGCTGCAGACGAAAAGCTGGCTCCTTATCTAGAACAAGCCGGAAGAGCCAGCAACGTAAAATGGCTTGCTGCCCGCAGGAGGATGGAGCACCTGCTGACACCGATTCAAAAAGAAACGACGGACGGGAATAAGGATAAAGAAAAGGGGCAAGAAACAAGCCAGGAAAAAGGCAAACAACAAAAAGATAAAGTCGCCGACAAAGCCCAGGCCGAGCCCGCGCAGGCGCTGGCGCAAGGGCCCGCCCCGCAAAAATCCGCAAGTGAAGCCAAAACGCTGCGAAGCGTGCCGACAAAAACGAGAACTCTGACGCCGAAAAGCCTGCAGAGTCCAGAACCGCGAAGACCTAGTAGAAGAATCCAAACTCAGGAATGTAGACCAGCGTAACCCTGCTGCCCGCCCGCAAAGGCCGTCGTGGCTCCCATTCCCGGAACGCTATTCTCTTAAGGCGCAGACCAGCACCCCGCTGCTATTAAGAAGCGGATGAAACCAACTGGCGCTTTCTTCCTGGGCGCTGGCCGGAATCAGAATGATGCGATCCGCCCAGCGGGCAATTAAATCGTACGAATCGTAAACGCTGTAGGAATAAGAGAGGCCGTCGCCGTCAGTAATCCGATAGCCTTTCCCGCGCGTGCGCAGAAACGTATAAAGACCCCAGAGCTTGCTTTTCCAAAGGAACAGCTTGAGCAGCCGTGCGGCCCACCGACCCTGCCCAAAGCGATTGCTGTCTGAAATGAAGACAGCTTTTCTGGCCACGCGAAGCATTTCTTTGACGACAGCGTTCGGGTTCGCGGCATGGTGCAGGGTGGCAAACTCGCAAACGACGTCGAAGCTGGCGTCGGAAAATGGAAGCGCCTCTCCCGTCGCGCAGATCAAGGAAACGTGCGATGTGGCGCCATCCTTAACGGCCTGTTGAACAAGGGCGCTGACCGGCTCGACGCCGCAAACAAACAAATGGGGCAAGGCGCGCTTCAAATCGCACGTGCCGCGAGCGGTAGCGGTGCCAACGTCGAGGACGGAGCGGGCCTCTAGCATACGCAAGAATGCGAGCAGGAATTTGGTTATGGAGGCGTCGCTGGCGCCTTCATGGGAGTGCATAGAATCGTAGCGGGCAGCCGTATCCGTGTAATATTTCCGCTGAATCTCTACCGCGCGATTCGGTTTTGCCGCCATGGAACCTCTTACAGTTGTCCTCAAAGAATGAAAGCAAAGCCTATGCGACGGAATTAGTCGCAGCCGCCTTTTTCTCAGCGGCGCATTTTAGCAGTTCCCAAATTTCCGCGGCGTTACGATCCCACGTCCAACGCCGGGCAGCGAGCACAGCCGCTTCCGCGATGCGGTTGCGCAGAGACTCATCCGCGTAAAGCCGCGCCAGGAGTTGCGCCAGCGCTTGCGTATCATTTGGATCGCGAAGCACGAAGGCATCAACCTCATTGGTGAGTAGCTCCGCGACTCCCGCAAAGGTGGAGGTGATGACCGGAAGGCCACAGGCCATCGCTTCCAGAACAGGCAAACCGAAGGAATCCTCGCGGCTCGGACTCCCATAAAGATCGGCGGCCGCATAGAGGTCAATAACGTCGTGCTGGGGCGGCTCGCAGTGGAAGCGCGCGGAAATATTCAGGCGCTTGGCCATTTCACGGAACGGCCCGGCGTTATCGGCGCCCGCGACAAGAAGATGCAGCGGGAGAGTGGGGAGAGCGGCCATGGCCGCCAAAATTGTCGGAACACCTTTCACCGCCCAGTCGTTTCCCAGCAGCAACACGACAAAATCGGTGCTCCGAAAATCGCGGCTGGCCCGAGCCTGAGGCCGGCGTGCTAGCCGTAGCGAAGGAGAAAACTGCGCGGGATCGATGCCGTTCGGAATAACGTGGACGTCGCTCCGCTGGTAATAGCGGACGAGAAGGTCAGCGGTGCGCCGAGAAACGCAGGCTAAAAGAACCTTGCGACCACGGTAAGTTCGATGTTCCAGCGCGGCTAGGAGCACGTAGTAGGCGCGACGATGAATTCGCTGCAGGAATCCTCCCGCTCTTATGTCGGTGTGAACGCTGCTTTCGCGCGAGACTTCTCGAAGACGCTGGAACAGCACGTGCACCATGACGACATCAGCGCCGAAAGTGTTAATGCCTGGGGAGAGGACAAGATCAAACGGCGCCGAGCGCGAGAGGCGGCGGCCCCAGCGAAGAAGGGTGTTTGCGACTACCCAGGCGACAAATCCAAATAGATGCGGCCCCGGCAAACGTGGAACTCTATGCCAGAAGATTACTCCTGTGTTTTCTGTGCGCTTGGCATCGGGCTTGCAGAAGGCAATATCCTGGACACGTTGAGAATAGAGATGAATTTCACAATGGTGCTGCTGCGCCAAGCGTTCGAGCAGCTCCGCAAGCGCGCGCTCGGTGCCATGACTGCGATCCACGAAAGGGGAAATAACCGCGAGTCGCAAGTCAGCGGATCCAACGGCTGCCCGATGGCGGCGCAGCGGCGCTCGCAAATTGCGGGGAAAGAGCGAGCTTGGGCAGGCGAAACAGCACGCCAAGTAACAGCCACAGGTAGGCGTTCAAAATGAAATCCTGATAGGGTTGCAGACCCTCATACGTTAGCGGCAGTAAGAGTAGAAACGCATACAGGAAAATCATAAACGCAAGAGGGAACCACGGCGAGCCCCTTAGTTTCCGTACTACTCGCCAAGCCGAAATCACAATCGTGACAGCTAGGACCAGCCACAGAACAAGTCCACCAATTCCCATTTCCACGATTAGACACCCAAAGCCGCTTTCCACCGCGCCGACAGCGGGGCGAGCATTGAAAAACCGTGAAACATACTGCCCTCCAAGAGAAATGGTGCCAATCCCATAGCCGTATGGCCACATTGGATACTCAAACGCGGCCAGGAAATTTTTGAGTGGATAATCGCGAGTGCGATGTACCAATTCGCTGGCCGGACTTCTGGGATCAAGCGTCTCCGAGAACACGGCCAGCCGATCACCGAATGCCTGCGGATAGGTAAAGAGCATGACCACAACAGCGAGGACGACCCCTAGGACAGCTCGCTGCAATGTGCGAAGGACGCGCAATACTTCTCCCTGACGCCACGGAGCGCCCCAAAGGAAAGCGACGGCGCCTACAAGGGCGCTGCAGGAACTCCACATGAAGACGCCACGGGACGCGGACATCACGCAAGCTGCCGCCATCACGGCGAGGCCCAGAAACGCAAAATTCCTTCCTCGTCGGCATCGCAGCAAGAGATAGCCGCCGAAACCAAAAACCAGAAGCCAGGAGACGATGAGCAAGTCGCCAAATCGACCGGCGCTGACAAACACGGAGGTAGGCCGGTAAACACGGGCACCCGATATCGGGGCAACCCGATAAGTCTCGCTCAACAAGCGAATGTCGTCGGCCATGACTGCGGGATTCATGAAGCGGGGACCCGCTATGGATTGAACAATGCCGAGTCCGGCGATGATAAGCATTAGTCCGAGGTTGATATAAAAAAATTTGCGAAGTTCAGCCTCCGAATTGATCATCGCATAGCCCACGAGGATCAGCGGTATGTAGTAAAAATAAAGCTTCATGCCGAGGAGGCCGTAAAAAATGCTGGTGGAGCCGGGGTTGAACACCTGCATTGCGCCAAACCAGACGAAGACCAGAAGAGCCGAAAGAAAAGGCGGGCGAAAAGTCAGCAGATCGTGTTCTTTGCGCCGATACGCCGCAAAAAAAGAGAGATATACGAGTAAAACGAGAAAATCCTTGGCGAAATATATAGCCATATTGTTGCCCAGGAATTTTCGCGCAAAATCCTCGAACAAGAGCCAGGCGAGGAAAAAGTAGGTGCCCTTGCGCCAATTCCCCAGAATAGCCGCCGCCGCCACCGCCCCGACGGCAATCATCGCTACAAAGGCGAGAGAGGTAAAATCACCAGCGACAATGTAACCGGCCGTGAGGTAGGCAATTGCGAGCCCAATGATGAAAAGAAGAGGTGTCAGGAACCGGGTGCGATTTATATTCCCTACTATATCCAACGGAAAGGTTCTCATGGCGCCAGCTTGCAGGGGCACGGGATGTGGCCATGCGGCAATGCGAGGATGTGGCTGCTGTCGGCGAAAATGAGGTGAACGAGCCTAGCGACATAGGAAAGATGGCCAGAACGCCCCATAATTCTGCGTCGGCAGAACGCCGGCACCTGTCTGGGAATATTCGAGACAAGGTATTCGAGCACGGCTCAAAATGTTAGCACAAAGAACCTGCTAGACTGGGCGATTCGCTTCGTCGCGCCTGTCCCCGAGCGCTCTGTAGATGGCCGCATGTTCAGCGATCATAGTTGGCCGCGCGAAAACAACTCGCGCGCGCTCGCGAGCCTTGCTTCCCATAGCGTTAATGACCTCCGGATGTTGCATCACCTTTTTCATGCATTCGCCAAGAGCCAGCGCGTTGCCGGGCGGGAAGAGCAGAGCTGTGGACCCGACAACCTCCGCCAAGCCGCCAATATCAGAAGCAATCACTAGTCTTTCCCGCATCATCTGTTCGATCACAGCCAAGCCAGCCGTTTCTTCCATAAGCGTCGGCATGATGATTGTTCCGACGTCTTGCAAGGCGGCATCCAGTTCGGCCTTCAAAAGAAAGCCAGTAAGGCAAACTTTTTTTTGAAGGCCCCATTCCACTATCGTTCGCTCAACATTCAAGCGTTCCGGGCCGTCCCCAATGATTTTAAGAAACAAGTCGTAGCCCTCTTGCCGCAACAGGCGCATGGCTTCCAAAAGGATGAGCAGGCCCTTTTCTCCGACCAACCGACCAAGGTAGGCGAATGAGTTCGGTTCGTAGGCGGTCGATTGCACAGAAGAAAATCCGCTATACGGATCTTCAATGCCGTGAAAAATGACTTTTGATCTGGGCAGTTGGTTTCGCATGGCAACGTGCTTGGTGGGCGTGATGTTACAAACCACACCGCTGCATAAAGAGTGCCGCAGGAAGGTCAAGGCAAGGAGTCGCAAGCTCTTCCAGGAACTTTCGTTCTGCTGATTACATCGAAAACATTCGGAGTAATTGCGCCGCTCGAAGTGCCCTGGACATGCGGAATGAGTAGGATGATGAAAAAGCAGTCCGTTCGGGCAGATCGCTTGGTAGCCGTGATGTTCGATGACCACCGGTTTGCGGGCTAGCCGCCCGAGCACGACCGGCGCTATAGCAGGACCTGCCACATGGATCATATCGCTCGCCCGAATCATCGACCACAGTTGGCGAAGAGTTGGCCGGCGTACGACAGCGAACGGAAGCGCTTGATCGTCGAAGCTTCCGCGCGGTGTTTGCGTGACAAGAGTGATTTCGAACTCCGCTAGCCCCTCCCGCGATCGGAGATCCGCCAGACCTCGAGCAAGCGACAGAACAATGTTCTCAACGCCCCCAATACTCGGCGCAAAGAAGTGACAGTAAATCAAAAGCTTCATTCCACTAATCTCTTACCTCAAGAATGAGAACGGGCACTAATTGTCGGTCCTCCGATATACGCAAACCTCGAAAGTCCGTGATTTCGGCTCGGGCGATGGGAACCAGTTTTCCACGCGCTTGCAGCTGCTCCAGGGAAGCGGATATCGCCGGGGGATAGTTTGGTGAACGAACTACCCAGCGGATGCGGTGTGCTCTCAGAAAGGCCAGCCAATCATTCGCGGTCTGAAGCTTCATAGGATCAACTGCCCAGCTTGCCGCTGGATCGCCACATAAAAACGGAATTGTCAGGTAATAGGTGTGGCGCATGAAGACGAGCGCAAAACCTTCTGATTCTCTTGCGGCCAGAACGCGGTTAACAAACTGCACTTTTTCATAATCCTGTGAGTGCGTCCGCAAGTAAGTTTCGGGCGAGGTCAACCCAACCGCCACAGCCAGGGCGGGACGGTCATAAATTAGTAGGCCCACGGTTCCCGTCAAAGCGAGGACGCAAAGTGTACCTACAGAGACAAAGCGGGCTAAACCGAGCCGCAACTGGGGGACGCCGGCCAATACTGTTGCGATGGCAACCGGAAATACCGGCAGTAGAAATCGCGTCATTCCCGACGTCGCGCTGATCCCCGCGGCGCTAAGTATCCAGACAGGAAGCACGGCCCGCCATTTGAGTGTAGCGCGTGGGACGAGAAGCAACAGGGGAGCGAACACTACAACAACGGGACCGAAGTACTGCCAGAATCCGGGATGGGCGAAATCAATTCCCGCGAAAAAAATGGACTTTACCATGTACCAGGCGCCCTTGAATTCCCCTGCACCTGTATCTGCCCGGTAGGAAGCGAGAGCAAAAGCATTCACCCTGTCTGGAAAGAGGTGACTCGTCAAGAACGGGAAAACAGGGTCGCCGGTCCAGACCAAATTGCGCAGGTAAGGCCAGATGCAGGCCAACACGGAGCCGAGGACGAAGAACAATGATCTGACAATCGAGCGAACGCTCCAGAGATACGCGATCGCAAGACTAAGAGCCACGATGCATCCGGTATATTTCGTTCCGGCAACGGCACCCGCCAAAGCGCCAGGCAAGATGGCCAAAGAACTTCGAGGCAAATCCCTAAACCGTGTTATAGCAATGACGCCCATCGTGGCAAAGAAGGCCATCCAGAGGTCCGGCGCACCCGAAAGAGAGATCTGCCAGAAAACGACAGGCGTCACCAGGAATACAAGAGCAACGATCCAAGACCAGCGCCGGTCCATCCACTGGCGAGCTAGACAGAAACTCGCCAAGGCGGTGAATACGCCGCCCAGGAACATAAGCCCTGTGGCAACGCGGCTACTCCCAAGCGCAAGCCCCGCCAAAATCAAGAGATGAGACTGCCCGCAGAAAAAGCTATGCGAGAGAAAGAAATTCGGATGGAAACCGGCACGCAGAGTGAGTAGAGGCGCCGTGAAGTGATAGTGAAGTGCATCAGAACCTGTAATAGGGGCCGTAGCTGCGAGGCCTTGCAAGAGCAAAACTCCGCCGACGAAGCCGCCAAGAATCGCCTCAGACTTAGGTGCCCTGCTTGCCCGTTTCAAAACGCCTGACGCTCGTTTTCCAACGAGAAGGAAGTGACGTGCGCTAAGCAACGCGGCCGAGGCCGAGACCACGAGCACACCAACGCGAATGTGCCCGAAAATCTGAACAAAGAACAAGAATACTTCGATGCAGATGAATCCCAGCGCAGCCGATAGTAATAAGTGCTCGGCGGAGGAACCAAGCTCAAGCGAGAAAAGGCGCAACAACCTATGGCCGAGTGTGGACGCAATCCATGCGCAGAGTCCCACTGCGAGCAGCACCAGGCAAGAAGTTGCTAGCGCCATAGCCGATGCAGCGTGAGCCAGAAGATCGATCGAAATTGTTCCTTAAATTGGAGGTAATACCAAACTTGCGCGCCCACCATCCAAATCGCCAACATGATCTCAAACCAAAGCCTATGACCTGGCAACGAGTGCGCTAAGGGATCTCCTGCGTGCAGCGGCCGGCGCGACACGGCTCGATCGAGCGCTTCTACCGTCGCGGACACATTTTTCCCCGGGGAGCGGCTTCGCACGCATTCGATGCCGCGCCTACTGAGCTCTTTGAGGACGGCGCCATCCGCGACGCTCCGCGAAAGAATTCCCGCTAGTCCGTCAATATCACCGCAGCGGAAAATAAATTGCGGATGCAGCGGAGCAACCAAGTCCGCCGCCGCGCCCACGCGATCACTGACGATCACCGGGCAGCCACAAAGCATAGCCTCGTTAACGACGACGCCGAACGGCTCATATTCGGACGGCAGTACCATCACGTCCGCTGAAGTATAAAGCGCGGGAAGTTGCGATTGATTTACAAACCCGAGGAAGCGAACCCGTGCGTTGATCCCGAGGGCCACAGCCTCCTCTTCGAGTTGCTGACGTAGCGACCCGTCGCCAGCGAATAGCAAATGTGCATTTGGAAGATTGGCTCTCGCGAAAGCTCGCAAGAGATCGGCTGGACGTTTCCAGGGTTGAAGTTTGGCGCAGAAAAGCACCACTTTGTCCCCGGACTCTACCCCCCACGAAGCGCGTACGTCTTCGCGATTAATGTTGCCGCTCTGCTTGGTCCACCAATCATTATCGACAGCGTAGGGTGTGAGTGTAACGCGCTCACCGGGAATCCCCAGGGAGAGAATCAATTCTTGTGTGCTGGTGGACGGGACGATCACCTGGTCTGCCAATCGGAAAAGTAGCGGCCATACCAAGCTCTTCGTAAACTGCTTCCAGTTGCGGCTGTCACGGGAGACGAGCGTCGTCGCATCTGTTCCGAAAAGAAACGCCGCACCGGTACGTTTTGCGGCGAAATACGAAATCCAGAAGCTCGCGCGCAGGTAGCTGACGTAACTGACGACGGCGTCGAAACGGCCCTCCCGAATGAATTTCCACAGTCCTGGATTGTACAGACCGAAAAACGATTCTGCCCCGGATCCGCGATTCTGTACGTGAGTCCAAGAGTAGCCGTCCAGTAACGGGATGTCCCATTGCACACTGCGGCCGAATTCGGGGTCGTGCCCCGCTTCCGCTCCTCGCAAAGTGCAATACGCAACGTGGAAATCCAGCTTGGAGTGCTGCGCCATTAATCGAAAAAGAGGGGAAGAGTACTGCACCGGGTGCGACGCAATCACCAGGACGCGTACGCGACGCTCAGACATGGCAAAGCCTGTGGCCAGTGAACTCGTTAGCGACGGAGGAAAGACTTAGCAAACCTATAGGACGCCCCAAAGCGGAAGTATACCCGTTTCGCAGCCGCAGCCGCTGTGCTAAACTGCTGGGGTTCCGCAGGGTTTTGCAGTTCACGGACGCCTCCGCATCGTGATCTGTGTACCGGCCGCGTGCTCGGGTAGGGCGGCGACGGGCGAGCATTTACCAGCTAAAGGGTACCAGCGTTAGCCGCAGCAGATCGCGAACGAGATGGAACGCGCGACGCTGACCGCGAAAATCAAAACGAGGAATTGTTATGTCTGGGCATTCAAAATGGGCCACAATCAAGCACAAGAAAGCGGCCACGGACGCCAAGCGCGGCCGCGTGTTCACCCGCGTCATCCGCGAAATCACCATCGCCGCGCGCATTGGCGGCGGCGACCCGAACTCTAATCCGCGCCTCCGTACCGCCATTCTGGCCGGCAAGAACGAAAATATGCCGAATGAAAACATCGAGCGCGCGATTCTGCGCGGCACCGGCCAACTCGAAGGCGAGCAATACGAAGAAGTGACCTTTGAGGGCTATGGTCCAGGCGGCGTCGGAATGCTGATCCAGGCGGTCACCACAAATCGCAACCGTATCGTGGGCGAATTTCGCCATTTGATCAGCAAAAATGGCGGCAACTTGGCGGAAGCCGGCGCCGTCGGCTGGATGTTCCAACGCAAAGGCGAAATTGTCGTTCCCAAGGAGCAAGCCAGCGAAGAAAAGATGCTCGACATTGTGCTGGAGGCAGGCGCCGACGATTTGAAGGATGATGGCTCTGGCTGGTACGTCGTCACTCCGCCCGACGCTCTCGAAAAAGTGAAAGAGGCGTTGACCAAGGCGGGCATCACGCCGGCATCCGCGGAAATTGGCATGGTCCCGCAGAATTACATCAAGTTGACCGGGGCGCAGGCAACGCAAATGGTGCGCCTGATAGAAGCGCTGGAAGAGCACGACGACGTGCAGCACGTGTACGCTAATTTCGATATTGATGAGTCCGAGATTCAGGCGGCGGTGGGCGCAAACTGACGCGAATCTGAATCTGCTTGCCTTCGCTAAAATTCCAGACGGCCACTGAACCTCGGTGGCCGTTTTGCTTTTGCGATTCATTCGCGCGAACAAGGCGGAAATGAGTGGCACGGCTAAGCTCTTCGCCTTAGACTATGTTGCGATGAGCGCACTCAGCGATGGCAAGAACGCAGGATTTCGTATGCGCGTACTCGGCGTCGACCCGGCGGCCGCGGGACCAACGGGCTACGGAATCGTGGACAGCGACGGACGGAATTGCCACATGCTGCATTATGGTGCGCTGCGTGTTCCGCTCGCGCGGCAAAAAGAATCCTCCGGCGCGGCCTTGCAGGACATTCACGAGTTAATGTGCCGGCTGATACTGGAATTTGCGCCCACCGCGCTCGCCGTAGAGTCTGTATTTACCGCGCTGAATATGCGCACGGCGCTGCGACTCGCGGAAGTGCGCGGCGTGGTGCTGCTGGCGGCTTCGCAACATGAGCTGCCAGTCCACAGCTACTCGCCACGCCAAGTGAAGGCGTGCGTGGCAGGATACGGCCATGCGGATAAGCGGCAGGTGCAGTTGATGGTTCGCGCGTTGCTCTCCATGACCGAGACGCCCGAGCCCGCCGATGCCGCGGACGCGTTGGCCGTGGCGCTCTGCCATTTGCAGGCGGAGCAGGCGCGCCTGCGCTATGGCCTCCCAGACGCAAAATCGCTCGCGAAGCGCCGCGCCTTGCCATTGCCAGTGACCCCTGCGCGAAACGAAACGCGAATGCCTGCTTCACGCATCCAATCGACACGATGAAAGCTTCCGTAACCCGCGCCGTCCTGCTGACCTGTACGATCCCGCTCGCGGGTGCATCCGCGGCTGTGGTCGGCGCCGGGGCTTTCGCCGCGCCCGCCGCCAGCGAGGCGATGCGCTCTGCCCCCGCATCAGCCGGCGCGAAACTGATCTTTCGCCGCGTCTTTAAGTCCAGCACGCCCGAGTTCATTGAAATTTCCGTGCGCGAGGACTCCGACGATGCCAGCTACGAAATTCGCCAGCTTGATGATGATCCCGGCGCGGCCAAGTTCCAGGTCAGCCCCGCGCTGCGCGCTAAAATGTTTGCCCTCGCCCAACAGTTGAATCATTTTCAGGGGCAAGACCTGGACGTGCACCGAAAAATCGCCAACCTTGGCGAAAAGACGTTCCGCTGGGAGCAAGGCTCGGAAACGCACGAGGTAAAGTTCAATTACACCTTGAATTCGAGCGCCGGCCAATTGCTGCAAATCTTCGAAGGCCTGGCACGCCAGCAGGAGCTCTTGATGCTGCTCGAGCGCCGCATGAAATATGACCGCCTTGGCATCAATGATGCGTTGCTGCAATTTGAAACCGAGCTAAACCGCAAGCTGCTCCCGGAGCCCGAACGCGCTCTCCCCACCCTGGACCAAATCGCCGGCGACGCCCGCTTCGTAGAAATCGGCCGCCAGCGCGCCCGCAACCTAGCCGAACGCATCCGCCACCAAAGCTAGCCACAATACATGGCCTTTATAACCTCATCCCGTTAACGCTCTGCACTCTCTGCCTCGGGTTTAGTTCCCCAGTTTTCACCGCGTTCACTTCTTCCTTCAGCCTTAAGCGGGCCGTTAAAAATACGATTCAGACACAACGCCGTATAAATCTACAGAATTATGTATAAACATCCGGAAGCTGGAATCTTAATTTCACAGAAAAACGAAAACGCTTCGTAAACTTAATATTTAGTTCGACTTATTTATATCGCTGCTTGGTCTCCTTCGTGCAAAAGTTTCTGACGATTCACCTGTCATTGATTCGGTTTTAACTGAAAAAATGGACGACCCACGGGTTCCGCGTTTTGGGGAGCGCCTGCCTTGGGGTTGGATAGCAATTGCTATCCAAGCTACCCGCTACACATTTGGCTGAAGGATTAAGACAAAAATGGAGGGGCAATGAGCAGTACCTCGAAGTCGTCACGACCGTTCGTCGCACTGATCGCTATCATCGCGGTCGTGTGCGTTGGCGTAGGGCTAAGCTTCACTCTGGCACCTGCAGTTCAAGCGCAAGCGGGACTCTCAACCGGAAGCATCCAGGGATCAGTTTTTGATCCAAAAGGGGCGAGTGTTCCCGCAGCTAAGGTAAGCATCACCAGTAAGGCCACGGGAGCGAAACTTCAGGCTGAAATGTCTCCAACCGGCACGTACAATTCTGGGCCTCTGGTTCCGGGTGAGTACGTGGTGCGCGTGGAGGCGCCAGGATTCAAAACTGTGGAGATCCCTGCTACCGTCCAGGTTGGTAACATCACCACAAGTTCCGTCACCCTGGAAGTCGGCGCTACAACTACGGTCATTACTGTTGAAGGTGCCGCTATCACGTTGAATACGGAACAATCCACAATCCAGGGCGTAGTGACGCAGCAACAGATCGAGAACTTACCCATCAACGGCCGGAATTTCCTGGACCTCGCTCAGCTCGAACCCGGCGTGCAAATCCAGGACGGCGGCAACTTCGATCCCACGAAAAAGGGTTTCTCTTCGATCTCCTTTGGCGGACGATTCGGCCGCACGGCGCGTATTGAGGTCGATGGCTTGGATATTAGCGACGAGACGGTTGGCACGACCACGCAGAACATTCCAATTAACTCGATCAAGGAATTCCAGGTGAGCCAATCGAGCCTCGACCTGGCGACCGAGCTAACCTCTTCCGGCACAGTCAACATCGCCACGCGATCCGGGGCCAATGAAATGCACGGTCAGGGCTTCTTCTACTACCGTGGCGACGCGACATCGGCCAAGATCGGCAACCCGCCGGCCGTATTCGATCGCCGGCAGTATGGCGCGAGCCTCGGCGGAGCGTTCAAGAAGGACAAGCTCTTTTACTTTGGTTCGTTCGAGCGCACCAAGCAGGATCTCCTTTCCAGTGTTACTTTTGATTCCACGACGCCATTTCAGGCACTGTCGGGGAGCTACAATGCACCTTTCCGGGACACCCAGTATCTGGGACGCCTCGATTATCAGCTCAGTGCTAACTTCCATCTTTTTTACAAATTTGCTTATGAGCAAAACCTGGATGTGGCCGCCTTCGTGCCGAACACCTATGAACCCTTTGCTAACGTAGATAACACTCCCTCACACGCGATCGGGGCGGACTTCAATACGGGGTCCTTCACGCATCAGGTCCGTTTTGGTTATCTCAAATTCCGTAACGGAATCGCGGATGCTGTCAGTGGCACCAACATTCTCAATCCAGCTCCAAACCTCACGTTAGTGATCGGCAACGGCCGAACTTCGTGCACTGCTTCCGGCAACGTTTTCTGCTCCGGACCGAATATTCTGGCCCCGCAAAAGACCTTCCAGAGCAATAAGCAATTCAAATACGACGGCAGCAAGATCTATCACAGCCACATTTTCCGCTACGGCGTGGGCTACAACAAGATCCTGGGTGGCGGCTTCGCTAATTTCTTCGGTATCTCACCCGCAGTGCGCGCGGCATTCACGCAAACTTTTGACAACAATGGAAATCTGATCGGCGGAACGGTGTTCCAGGCGCAGAGCGGGCCATTCGCGGGTGGCTCGTCGAACCCTTTGAACTACCCCGTCCGGCGTATCGACGTAGGCAATGGCGAAGGGTGTTTTACGGAAATCCCGCAGTTCGGTTCCCCGTGCGGCGGGCAGTTCGATTCTCGCTTCCAGGCTTACTTCGGTGACAGCTGGAAGGCCCGTCCGAATTTCACCATCAGCGCAGGCATTCGTTACAATCGCGACACCGGCCGCAGCGACAGCGACCTTCCGGCGGTTGCCGCACTAAACCAATTCCAAGCCGAACAAGAATATCGGTGGATCACTCGGCTTCGCTTGGGATCCCTGGAAGAACGGCAAGACCATTGTTCGCGCGGGCTCGGGCATCTATTACGAGAACGGCGTGTTCAACAACGTCCTCTTTGACCGGCCGGGACGCCTGCCCACGGGACTGTTTAACCAAGTCCAGGAAGTCTGCACCCAAGGCGGCGTAACGCTGCCGAATGGCACCTTTGTAACATCCATCAACGGCAGAGATATCCCGACGCAGATTTGCGGTCAGCCGATTGGGAGTGTCGCTAACGATATGGCGGCGCTGCAAACGCAATACCAGCAAGCTACAAAGGCCGCGGGCCCTCAAGCCAACGGTGCTTATTTTGGAAACCCGAGCACGCTCACGACCCTGAATACGGGTTCGATGTTTGCACCCAATTTCCGGTCGCCGTACTCCGTCCAGATGAACGCGGGCATCCAGCGTGAACTGAAACCCGGCACGGTCCTCAGCGTGGATTACGTCCGCAACGTAGGGCTCCACACGCTTCTTGGAATCGATCAGAACCACAACGGTGATGCACGCTTCCTTGTCAAAGATAATGCGCTTGCCGCTATCTCCGCAACGAATAGCAGCTTCGCATGCGGCACCGCCACCACTGCTGCGGCGATTGACTGTGCCATCGCCGCTGGCGCCACAATTTCCGACTACGCCGGGAACGGCCTGAGTAGCAACCTATTGAGTGGCGGGGGCTTCCCGTGCCCTGTCACCCTCTTCGATTCAAGTGGCAATGTGATTTGCTACGCAACTGCATTTCCCGGGAAAAACCCCAACTTTGGCCAGATCCTTCTTCTCGAACCGGTTGGCCGGTCCGTGTACAACGCCTTCCAGACTTCGCTCAAGTCCAACCTTCACAGCCCGACGCGATTCCTCCGCAACCTGAATGCTACGGTTTCCTACTCACTATCACGCTACAAGGCTCCCGCCGTGGACGGAGACTTCATTAACACGGCTCCAGACCAGCGCAACCCAGGACAATTCTCAGGGCCGAACGGTCTTGATCGAACTCACCAGCTCTCTGCAGGCGTGACGATGGATATGCCCTTCGGCACTCGGGTGAACGTGATTACCCACTGGTATTCGGCGCTGCCGCAGGATATCTACTACAACTCTCTCGGCAATCCAGAGGACGTTTTCCAGTTTGACTACCTTGGCGACGGCCAGGCAACAGTGAACCAGCCGGTTCCGGGAAGCAACGTCGGTTCGTTTGGCAGGGACGTCAAATCTGGTGATCTGAACAAGTTCCTTCAACAGCTGAGCAACAAGTTCGGGAATCAGCTCACGCCGGCGGGACAAACGCTCGTTTCGGCGGGGTTGTTTACTCAAAGTCAGTTGGTGGCTCTCTGTGCGGT
>Ga0209131_1001333_pt1 | contig 17068 bp, 14 predicted proteins | sample GraSoi_2013_40cm_FD_185826 | JGI IMG/M metagenome (GOLD analysis project Ga0209131, IMG submission 185826) | Grasslands soil microbial communities from the Angelo Coastal Reserve, California, USA - Sample 9_17_2013_40cm (SPAdes) (version 2) | ecosystem: Environmental > Terrestrial > Soil >...
GCGCCAAGGAGGCCGCCGTAGCGTCAGTCGCGTGATGAGGCGCCGGTGAGAGCATCCAGTGGCGGTCCGCTGTCGGGCCCGAGAACCGGCGGGCTTGGCCTGTCGCTGGACCGCAGTCACGGCGCTGCGGGGGACCCGGGCGGGCACCATCACTAGTGCAGTGTCTCGGTTTTAACCGGCGATTCGCTCTCTTTGGTCACGCGGTCCCGGCGGACCTTCTCCAGGATCTGTCGAGCTGCGGCGGTCCGCACGAATGGCCGGGAACGAGCGCCGATCGATCATGAATGCGTGCAGGGGGGCCTCTTGCGCTTGTAGCGTCCACCTTGTGGGCAGGGACGCGCTACACATGCGGCTGAGCTGGGCGGCGGCAAAACCGCCGACGGCAGCATTGCCCGATGGCATCCGGATCAGAGAACTCAGCATGGCCGACGAGGTCGCGCTGGGAGGCCTCATGTGGGATGCGTTCAGCGGCACGGTCGAAGGTGAGTACGCCGATCCTTCGGACGCTGGCATGGACGCCGCTGAGACCCTCGCCGGTAAGCGGGGCCCGGTCGTCTGGTGCGCGAGCTTGGCAGCGGAGCTGGACTCCGTGATAGTCGCGGCTGTCGTCGTCGTCCGAGACAACGCTCACGGGTATCTCCCGTTGCTGGCCTTCGCCGTGACCCATCCTGCCCGGCAACGCCGTGGGATCGGGAGCCGGCTCATCGAGGAGAGCATCGCTCGTCTCGCTTCGAGCGGCGTGAATGAGCTGCACCTTGCCGTGGTCCGCGGCAACCCCGCCTTCGGGCTCTATCAGCGACTCGGATTCCAGGTCGTCGCCCGGCAAGAAGATCTGACCCGGGCGCCACGTGCCCGGATTTAACCGGCGATTCGCTCTAGGGTCACACGTCCCCGGCGGACCTTCTCCAGGATCTCCTCGGCGGTGGCGGTCCACACGAATGGCCTGGGGTCGTCGTTGCTGGCCGCCAGGTAGTCCTCGATCGCGGCGATCAGGTCGGGCACGGAGCGGAAGATCCCCCGGCGGATGGCCTTATCGGTGAGGTTGCGGAACCAGCGCTCCACCAGGTTCAGCCAGGAACTCGAGGTCGGCGTGAAGTGCAGGTGGAAGCGGGGGTGCCTGGCCAGCCAGGCGACCACGTCCGGGTGCTTGCGGGTGCCGTAGTTGTCGAGGATGAGGTGGACCGCCAGGCCCTTGGGGACCTCCCGGTCGATGCGGCGCAGGAAGCGCAGGAACTCGGTGTTCCTGTGCTTGGGCAGGCACTGGCCGATGACCGTCCCGGTGAGCACGTTCAGCGCGGCGAACAAGGTGGTGGTGCCGTTGCGCTTGTAGTCGTGGGTCATGGTGCCGGCCCGGCCTGGCTTCATCGGCAGGGTGGGCTGGGTGCGGTCCAGGGCCTGGATCTGGGACTTCTCGTCCATGCACAGCACCACGGCCTTGTCCGGCGGGTTCAGGTACAGGCCCACGACGTCGATGAGCTTCTGCTCGAACCGCTTGTCATTGGAGAGCTTGAACGTCTCCACCCGGTGCGGCTGCAGGCCCCTGGCGGACCAGATCCGCTGCACCGTGGCCGGGCTCACCCCCTGCGCCTTTGCCATCGACCGGCAGCTCCAGTGCGTCTCGCCCTGCGGCTTCTCGTGCAGCGTCGCTGCCACGATGGCCTCCACCGCCCCGGCCGGGATCGACGGCTTACGGCCGCGCCCTTCGCGCACCTTCCCCAGCTTCGCAAGCCCCTCCTCGGCGAACCGCGCCCGCCACGCCACCACGCTGCTCGGCGACACCCCCAATTGCCCGGCGATCGCCGTGCTCGCCACGCCCTGCGCGGCCAGCAGCAGCGCCTTGGCCCGGGTCACCTCCCGGTGCGGCGCGGTCCGGGATCTGGCCAGGCCGCCCAGGATCTCCCGCTGACCGTCGGTGAGTGTCAGGGGTGCGGTCGCTGGGCGCATACCGCACCCTAACACAATCACCGTCTATTTGCGAGACACTACACTAGTAACAAGCGCTGGAGCCATCCAGAGCATCGAGCACGAAGGTAGCCGGCAAACGCGCAGAACGGTCCGCTCGGCGCGACATTCATGGCTCATCCAACGGCGCACCACCGCGCGCAGATCGGCGGAAGTATGCGCGCCGCCACATCGATGAGCATCACGCGGCGTGAACGCGGGCTGAGGCGGCCGGGAAGCGGCCCAGTGGCGCAATGGTTTCAACGCACAGCGCTATTGCGCAATCGAGTAGTTCACGGCAGCTACATCCCGACCGGGCGTCAGGCCGAGGACGCCTACGGGGCAGCTTTTCCCATGGAGAAGTTCGTGTTCGACAGACTCGTCCTCAAACGCGGCAAGTACCCGCACGCAAGGCTGATAGCGGTAGCCCAGTCCGGGTTGGAACGACGCGGGCACTGGTCTGGGCGCCGGCGGCGCTGACCGGTAGACCGGGATCTGCGGCGGCCATGGTTACCCTTAGGCGAGTGAACGAGGTGGAAGGTGCGGTGCCCCGCGGGCTGAGGCAGGCGATCGACGTGCCGCCGTTTGGCGAGCTTGCCGATCCGCGGGTGCTGGCCGGGCTCGCTGCCGCCGCGGAGGAGCGGGGCTGGGATGGTTTCTTCGTCTGGGACCACATCGTGTATCGCGCGCCGGTCCGGGCCGTGGCCGATCCGTGGGTGGCCCTGGCGGCAGTGGCGTGCGCTACGAGCAGGCTGCGGATCGGACCGCTGGTCACCCCGTTGTCGCGTCGGCGGGTGCACAAGCTGGCCAGGGAGACCGTGACCCTGGATCTGCTGAGTTCGGGCCGTCTGACCCTCGGAGTCGGGCTCGGCAGCGCGCGGAACGGCGAGCTGGAGCCGTTCGGCGAGGTTGCCGATCCGCGCGAGCGGGCCATGCTGCTTGATCACGGCCTGGCCGATCTGAGCAGGTACTGGGCGGGGGGCTTCGAGCCGGTCCCGGTGCAGTGGCCCAGGATCCCGGTCTGGGTGGCGGCGGAGTGGCCGCACCCGCGGCCAGTGCGGCGGGCGTTGCAGTGGGATGGATTGTTTCCCACCGGGCTGCCAGATCCGGCCGCACTTGCCGAACTGACCAGCGAGATCCGGAAGGCACGTCCGGCCGGCGAGCCGTTCGACGTGATCGTGGACATCCCTCCTGGCGACGACCCCGTGCCGTGGGCACGGGCCGGGGCGACCTGGACGGTCACCGATCTTGGCATGCAGCCGACCGAGGCCCAGGTCCGCGAGGTCATCAACGCGGGACCTCGCTGAGGCGCGTGATCGTACCGGAACGCCGGGGGCCGCCGTTCCGGTGCCAAGCTAATAATCGGGCTCGCGATCAGCTCCGGAGCACGATGTGCCCGCCGCACCTCGAAACAGCCGCACGTTGTGCAGCTGGCACCAGCCCGCGAAGTGGCGCAGGTCCAGGGCGTACGACTCGCGAGTCAGTCCCCTGTAGTCGGCCAGGAACCCGGCTAACGCGAGGCGTTCCTGCTCGGAGAACGCCGGCTCGGCCGGGACCCGGGCAGCAGAGGATGTGACGGTGCCGGTCCTCGGGCACCTCCTCGCCGAGATGGACGTCGGCGAGTGCTCACCGACTATCGGTTCTGTGGTGGCAGCGTGAACTTCGCCGTGTCCATTCAGGGGATCGGCGTTGGCTCCCGGCCGCGGCGACCTAGTTGGTGTTCGTTGAGGTCAGCTTGCCGTGTCGGATTGATCACACTCGCGGTTCAACCAAGATGCCTGCTGGCCTGCGGCGGGATGGGTCAGGTCTGCCCGCTGTACTCGTTCCCAAGCTGATTCTGGCACCTGCGCGATTACCTCACCGCATCGCAGGCTCGCGAAGGCGGCGAGCAACACCAGGGCGCGGAACCTCCGGTCGTGCCTGCAGTCTGCCTTGCCTTCATTGGTCAGCTTCCACAACGTGTCCTCGGCTTCAGCGGAGCGGGTACGCGTGAGGGCATGGCCGGGACCGCCCGGCCCAATCACCCCGGCGGGCGTGCGCCCGTCGGCGACTGTCTGCGTTGGCGAAGAAGCAGAGTCGGAGGGTTACGCCCACCCAGTGCAGGGGATCTAGTCGCTTAGGAAGACCTCTGATAGGGAAATCGCCGAGCAGGTCGGCGTTTCGATGACGTTGGTCGGGCGGCTTGTGAACGGCCACTACAAGATGCCGGCCCGATTTAGAGAACAGCTCTCGTCAATCTTGGGCCCTGCCGTCGATGTCAAGGTGCTCTTCCACGACGATGACCCCCCGCCAAGTACGCGTATGTCACCAAGGTGGATTGTGACTTGACGGTGCGGCCAAACGTGTGCCGCGCAAATAGCAGCTTCACGACGGTCAAATCGAGGAGATGATGCAGTTATGAGTCATCGTCCTCCGGGGGAGGATCCCATTTTTGCCGAAGAAGACAAGGCAAGGGAAGCACTGGGTTCAACTGATGCGCTTTTACGCCAACCTCATCGATGATCCGGTCCGGGCGTCTTTGATCGGTTCGGCTCGACCGCGAGAGTTCTGCCAACTGTGACGACGGACTGGACTTTCGGGGGGCTGTGGCCGTTTGAGCCGCGCTGGTTTGAGACGTCCGACGGGCGGATGCACTACGTCGACGAGGGGCCGCGCGAAGGCCGCCCGGTCGTGCTGGTGCACGGCAACCCGACCTGGGGCTTTCTGTACCGGAACTTCATCGGCCCGCTGACAGCGGCGGGCCACCGTTCGATCGCGCCCGACCATCTTGGGTTCGGCCGCTCGGACAAGCCGGCCGATCCAGAGCTCTACCGGATCCCGCGGCATGTGGCGCGCCTGGAGGCGCTGCTCGAATCGCTCGATCTGCGCGACGCAGTCGTCGTCGTGCAGGACTGGGGCGGGCCGATCGGGCTGTCGTGGGCGGTCGCGCACCCTGAGCGAGTATCGGGCCTGTTCATCCTCAATACCTTCGACGGGCCGCGGCAAAACATTCCGGTGCCGCTGCGGCTGTTCCGCACGCCGGGTGTTGGCGAGGTGCTCGTGCAGGGTTTCGACATGTTCGTGCGGGGCTTTCTGTTCCGCGACGGCGTCGTGCACCGCGAACGACTCACCGCCGATGTGCGCCAGGCGTACCTGGCGCCGCACCCGACGTGGTCCAGCCGCACCGGCGAGCTCGTCTTCCCGCGCGAGATCCCTGACCCTGCCGGCACCACCGGACCGGTCGCCGACCTGCTCACCCGACTCGAGCACGGAGTCCAGCAGCACTTCCGCTCCAAACCCGCGCAGATCATGTGGCCGATGCGCGACCCCGGATTCACGCCCGCGGTTCTCGCGCAATGGCGCAAGACCTTGCCCGACGCGCCCGTGACCCAGCTCGACGACGCCAGCCACTACATCCAAGAAGACGCCCACGAGCGGATCGTGCCCCAACTGCTCAGCTTCCTCGCCGGCACTAGCGCATGAGACCCGGACGACGCTGCCGTGACGGCTAAGCAGGCAGTGCAGAATCTCTGCCGGCCCTCGGGTCTGATCGGTTCGGCAAGTGCCCGGGCAAACACCAGCCAGAGCTTGCCAGCGAATCGGCGTGGAACTAGCTCGGTGTCTGCAAGTTCGCGGGCTAGCGCAGCGACGAGTTCGTTGAGCTGCGCGAAGGCTTCTGTGTCGACGTAGCTCGCTGGGTACCCGACCGAGGGGATGACCTCAGGAAGCATCGAGGCTTGCCACACTCGGTCCACCGCTGTGACGGTGGCGCCGATCCGCACGTCCGGGTCAGCTTGACCCGGCTGCTCGTCGCGCCTGGACGGTGAATCCTAGCCTCTCGAGCACCCGTACGGCGCCGGTCTTCCCGCCCTCGAAATCACCGGAGGCAAGACGCTGGCCCGTAGCGAACTCATACGCTGTGCCCAAGATTGCCTTGGGCGGGTAACTGCGTTCCCGCCAGACCAGGTCATAGGTCGTGGTGGGGGCGAAACCGTGCTCAGAGAAAAACTTCTCCGGCCCCAACTGGTCGTACTCCTGTATCGCGCGCAACACGTCAGCACGGGTCACGTCGTCCCACGACACTGTCATCGGGTCCTCCAAGGATCGTAATGGGCTGCATTTCCTGCCCCGCCGTAGGCGGAGCGTGGCCCGTATGCCGGGTGGTTGGCCGGCGCATGGGCGTGATGGCCGGTGCGTTCGGCTTGGTCGGCTGTGAGGCCGACCGCCCCGGCCGAGGGGTCGCGGAAGAACACCTGCGGCACGGCCTGGTAGTCGGGCGGTGACCGCGTTGGCGCCCCACGGGGCGGTGTCCAGTGGCTTCCCGGCAGCCCTGGCGGCGATCGCGGCGCCGGCGATGCGGGCCTGGTACTTGCCCTGGTGGGTGAGGAGGGCATGGTGGTTGACGTCGCCCAGGGCATACAGCCAGTCATCTTCCAGGGCGCGGATCCGGCAGGTGTCAACGACCTCCAGCCAGGACCCAGGGGCGAGGCCGACAGTTTCCAGGCCGATGTCGTCGGTCAGGGGCAGCCGGCCGGTGGCGAACAGCACCTCGTCGGCCTGCAGCTCGTCGCCGTCTTCGAGCGTCAAGGTGACGGGGCCGGTGCCGCCCCGGCGGTGCACTGCGGTGACGGTGGAACTGATGCGCACGTCCGCTCCGGCCTCGGCCAGGGTGCGGCCGACCAGTTCTCCGGCGAAGGGTTCCATCCGGGGCAGCAGGCCGTCGGCCTGGGCGAATAGGGTGACGGACGCGCCCAGGCCGGACCAGGCGCTGGCCATCTCCACCCCGACTCCACCGCCGCCGACGATGGCTAGCCGCCCGGGCACAGTGTGGGAGTCGGTGGCCTCTCGGTTGGTCCACGGCCGGGCCTCGCGCAGGCCGGGCAGGTCGGGCAGGGCTGGGCGGCTGCCGGTGCATATCGCTACCGCGTGCCGGGCCGTGAGCGGCACCCGGCCGCCGCCGGGGGTCTCGACCGCGACCCGGCGGGGGCCGTTAAGCCGCCCGCGCCCGCGGATCAGCTCGGCGCCGAGGCTTGTGAGCGAGTCGGCCTGTCCCTGGTCGTCCGGCGACCGACACGACCGGCCGCAGCATCGCCTTGCTGGGGATGCACGCCCAGTACGAGCACTCACCCCGACCAGTTCCCGTTCCACCGCCGCTATGCTCAGCCCAGCCGCGCAGGCCCGGTCGGCCACAGTCTGCCCGATCGGCCCCGTCCCGATCACGATGACGCCGTATACGTCCTGCCCAGATGACCTGCTCATAGCGTCGTTCCTGCTCTAATCAGTTCAGGGGCTGGCCGCCGCTGGCGCCTTGTGGCGGGCGGTAGCCGATCTCCTGGATCGCCCAGGTCGCCGTCCGGATCGGCGAAGTCAGCGAGACTGGCGTAGTCGCGGCGTTCCGTGTCGGTAGCGGGCTGCCAGCCACCTTTCCTGTCACCAGTCGGTGACTTGTGCCGGATGCCGCTGACGCTGACGATGACGCGTGATCTTTGCTGTACCTCAGATCTGCTGGGATATATGGCATGGTTCCTCTATCAGGACACGTTGGCGCCTGCCGGCCACCCGGCCGCGTGTCAGGCGTCCTACCCGGCCACGGCGAGCTTGACCAGGGCCGGGATGCTGGTTGGCCCCGGTGACCGCCGACCCGGCCATGCAGACCAACGCCTCACCGTCACGGCTGCCGCATTTGGCCAAGCGGATGGAAGACCGCGGCGGGTTCATCCGCCGCGAACCTGGCCCTGCGGATGGGCGCTTCACCAACGCCGCCCCCGGCACGTCGCCTTCGTGCGCCATCTGGGTGGTCGACGCGATGAGCCCAGAACGGCTCGGCCGACCGGGCAAGACGCCGATCGGATCGTCGCATCCAGCCCTTACCAGATGATCTCGGTCCTCGACTGGGGAAGGCGACTAGGGGTTTCCCCGATTCGACGCGCGGCAGCTGACCGTAACGTGATGGCTGCTGGTACCGACAGGCGCCAGGGGGACGGCCGGACGACCGGGGGGTGTCGGCCACGACCGGCGGGCGGCCGGACGATCAGGGGACGTCGGGCCGCGCGCCGTCGATTCACACTGGGGGGAAGATGCAGACCGAGATGCTGCACGGCGACGTGGTTCACTCCCGCAGCGGCCATGACCTCGCGATCGCGACAGCCTGGTCGGTCGCCGATGTCGAGGCGGTCGATGACTGCATCCGCGTTGAAAGCTAACCAAAGACAAAGGTGGGTCCTGACGTGCAGAAAGGGCAGCGACTGGAGTCTCCAACTGTCAGTCGCGGCCAGAGAGCCGGAGCACGAGCTGGCCTTGGGGAGTCAGGTGTCACCGGCAGCGATAGCGACATGCGGGAGGCGACTATGCGGCACGACGTGCAGGCCGAATTGGCAGCGGAACTGGAGTGGGACCCGAAGGTGGACAGCGGCGACATCACGGTCGCTGCTCACGGAGGTGCCGTGGTTCTGCGGGGCAGCGTCGGCACCGTTTGGCACATGCGACAGGCGCAGAACGCGGCCTGGCGCGTCCGCGGCGTGACGAGTGTCGGCAATCACCTCAACGTCCGGACGGTGAACGGGGGGCCAGGCGAAGATGCTGAAGTCCGGACGGCTGTGCTCCACGCATTGATGCTCAATGCCACCATCCCGGCAACGATTCAGGCGGATGTAGTCAACGGCATCGTCCGCCTGACCGGCACGGCGACGTGGCAGTACGAGAGAGAGGAAGCAGAATACGTCTGCGGGGCCGTGCCTGGCGTGCTCGGCATCGCCGACGAGATTACCCTGATCCCGGTCCCGGCCAGCAAAAACATCCAGCAGTCGATTATTTCCGCATATCGACGCAATGCGAGATTGACCATGCAAGTGCTGTCGGTCGATGCGCCGGCCTCGGGGATAGTGATCTTGTCGGGGACGGTGCCGTCATGGGCTGAGCACGAGGAGGCTCTCGCTGCAGCATGGTCGGCGCCAGGCGTCACCAGAGTCGACGATCGGATCCTGGTTATCTGTTGATATGACGTCCCACACTTGGCTGTCGGGGCAGCGAGCCCGGGCGAGTTTCGGCGTCGGCCCGAGACGGGTTGGCGCCGCTCGGGTCGGCACGGTCAGCCGGCCCGGCGAGCGCGGCGACGCGGCGTTCCTGGCCAGCTGTGCCCGGAGTTCTCGGCCTCATGTACAAACTCCTCCTAATCCCTGCCCCGCCGTCAGAGGATGACGCGTGAATGGACGGGGGCGACCTGTCAGTAGTCCAGCCATGCGCGGCGGCGGTGGCGCTGGTCAGCTCGGCATCACTCGCGCATCCAGCTTGCCCACGTCCTGCCCGGCGAGCCGGGAACCGCCCGGCTGCTGTAGGAAGCTAGCAAGCCGCTGGCCCGTGCTATTGAGGTGAGCGGCGAATGACCACCTCAACTCCCAGCGCATCGCTGCCGGACTCCTTCCTCGTACGGACACCGGCCGAGGGGCGAACTGGGCGGTTTGGTCGGCGCCCAATTTTCCGTTGTCGTGGTGTCTGCATCTGGCGACTCAAGGCGCCTGGCTGCCCGAAGGAGCAGCGGCGGAGCGTCGCTGTGCCTGTTCTGCATGTACGCGAGCTGCGCACGCGCAGTGGCGCGGTCATGACTGTGTCCGTTCGAGGAAGCCGCGGATGGCGGTTGCGATTTCCTCGACGTGGGTCTCCAGGGCGAAGTGACCGGTGTCGAGGAAGCGAACGTCGGCCTCGGGGATGTCGCGCTTGAAGGCTTCGGCCCCGGCCGGCAGGAAGAACGGGTCGTTCCTGCCCCACACAGCCAGCAGCGGCGGCCTGCTCGTGCGGAAGTACTCCTGGAACGCCGGGTAGAGCGCCACGTTACTCGCATAGTCGAGGAACAGGTCGAGCTGGATCTCGTCGGCGCCGCTGCGCGCGAGGTAATAGTTGTCGAGCCCGTAGCCGTCCGGACTGACCCGCGTCTGGTCCGGCACGCCGTGCGTGTACTGCCAGAGCGTCGTCTGCGGCTGCACGAGCATGCGGATCGCTTCCCGGTTGGCCTTTGACGGCTCCTTCCAGTAGGTCTGGACAGGGTTCCAGCCCTCGCTCAGGCCCTCCTCGTACGCGTTGCCGTTCTGGGAGACGATCGCGGTAATGCGTTCAGGGTGCCGGGTGGCGATCCGGAACCCGACCGGCGCGCCATAGTCGAACACGTAGAGCGCGAAGCGATCGAGGCCGAGCATCTCCGTCAGGCGGTCGATGACGTCGGTGATGTGCTCGAAGGTGTAGTCGAACTCGCCTCGTGCGGGCATGTCCGACCTGCCGAAGCCGGGCAGGTCGGGAGCGATGATGTGGAACCGGTCGGCGAGCAGCGGGATCAGCTCGCGGAACATGTGGCTCGCGGACGGGAAGCCGTGCAGGAGCACCAGCGTGGGCGCGCCAGATGCTCCGGCCTCCCGGTAGAACACGCTCTGACCATCCACGTCCGCCGTGCGGTAAGCGATGTCAGTCATGACAGTTCTCCTCCTCTCAGACGCAGCCAACGGAGCGTGGCCGCCGCCACGCATGTGATGGACAGACCCGGTAACCTTCTTCGCCGTGTCTGGAAGGCCAGGTAGTCGGTGATGCGCTGGTTCTCGTGGTACCCCTCGACAGGCGTTTCACCAGAGCAGGCACCGACCCGACTCGACTTCACGCACCGCCTCCAGCACGATCTCGACGACCAAGGATTGCGCCCGCTCCCTCGGGCGACGCCCGGAGTCGCCGGCGCGCCTTCGGGTGATGGAAGGCGCGTTACTCGCTGGCCAAGGTCCCGGCCGCCGGCGTCAGCGCGGCAAGCTTGAGGGCCAGGTGCAGCTTCAGCCGGTCCTCGCCGCGGCTCAGATCGACCGACAGCAGGTCAGCCACCCGGGCCAGGCGCCAATACAACGTCGTCCGGTGGATGTGCAGCAGCGCCGCAGTCTGCTGGGCGTTCGCGCCGGAATCCAGGTAAGCCCGGACCGTCGCCTCGTACATCCCGGTACGCTCGGCCAGCAGCGCCGTGATCCCGGGGCAGATCCGCTCCGGTGCCGCCTTGTCGCGGGGCAGGTACTGGAAGACGGCGTAGCTGCCCAGCTTGCCCCAATCCGCGGTCCCGCCGAAGGCCGGCACGTGAGCGGCGACCTCGGCCGCATATCGCGCGTCGTTCAGCCGGGCATGGACAGCCGCCAGCGTCGACGCTGCGCCGGCCGTGCCGATCACCAGGGGCGGCCCGGCCACCGCGCGGACTGCGCCGCGCAGCAGTCCGGTCGCGTCCCGGGTCGTGATCGCCACCAGCTCGTCCTGTCCCGGACTGGCCAGCACGAATCCGCCGGGTGCCGCGCGGCGGCGCAGGTCGCCGGCCACCCGCGGCAGATCGTCGCGGCCGCCGGCCGCATCCGCCAGGTACCGGATCACGGCCACAACATAGGGCGGCGAGCCGGTCAGCCCGGCCTCGTCGGTCAGCTTGCGCGCCGCCGCGCCGCGCTCTCGTGCATCGGCCCGCAGCAGCGCGTCGGCCAGCGTCCCGAAGGTGTCGAACTCGGCGGTCTGGCGCGCTGCCCGCTGCTGCAGCAGCCGCCCGGCCTGGGCCGCAGCAGCCTCGGCCCGCTCGATCTGCGCCGCGGTCAGGGCCGGTTCGTCGATCAGCCACAGGAAGCCGAGTTGCTTATCGCCGTGCACCAGCGGCAGGCACAGCCGGGGGAGGCTGGCGGCGTCGGTGGCCGGGATGGACACCGGCTCACGCGCCTGGAAGATCCCGTGCTCGGCGAGCATCCGCCGGTGCCGCTCGCTGGTGCGCCGCTGCAGGACCGCCTCGACCCGGCTCGCGTCGAGCAGCCCGGTCTGCGCGCTGACCGCCAGCGGCCGTAGCGCGGCGTCGTCGATCATCACCGACCGCGCCAGGGCGTCCGCGAGCTGCTCGGCGATGAACTGTAGCCGCTGCTCGAACACGCGCCCCTCCCTCAGCGCCATCCTACAGATGTAGGAGTCCCGGCCAGAAATTTCCGGCTGCTGTCCGAAGAACCAGGCGCCACCGGCTGGTTACGCTGACGGAGCCGGTAAGGCGGTCGAGCAGCCGGTCCGGCTGACGGATTCGCGCCGTCGGCGGCCCAGCGCAACTTTCGGGCATATATGGGGGTTTTCTAGGGAGGCTCGCGTGAGTGTCGAACCGGGTGTGCTGGCACCGACGCTGGATGGCCGCTACTACACCGATCCGGGCATCCTGGACGCCGAGTTCGAGCGCATATTTGAGCGGGAGTGGTATTACGTCGGCCGGGCCGACGAGATTCCCGCCCCGGGCCGGTTCATTAGGCGGCGGGTGGGCCGCGAGACAGTCGTGCTGGTCCGCGGCCGCGACCAGGTGATCCGTGGTTTCCTGAACGTCTGCCGGCACCGTGGCGCGCAGCTGTGCCTGACCGACAGCGGCCAGGTCGGCAAGACGATCCGCTGTCCGTATCACGCCTGGACTTACGGCCTGGATGGGCAGCTCGTCGCGGCACCCAACTGGCGGGCGCTGGACGGCATCGACCGCGGCCGCTACCGGCTGCACCAGGTGCACGTCGCGAGCTGGGAAGGGCTGATCTGGGTCAGCCTCGCCGAGCAGCCGGGGCCGCTGCTTGAGCAACTGCGGCCGCAGATCGAAGCCAGGCTGGCCGACTACGGCAAGTTCGAGCGGTACCGGCTCGGCGACCTGAGGGTCGGGGCCAGGGCCGAGTACGACGTGGCGGCGAACTGGAAGCTGATCTACGAGAATTTCCAGGAGTGCTATCACTGCCGGAACATTCACCCGGAGCTGGTGATCACGATCCCGCAGTTCAAGTCGCCGGCCATCGGGACCGACGGCTACGATCCCGGCGGCTACCCGATCGCAGCCGACCGTCCGTCGTTCTCGCTCAGCGGGCAGACCGTGCTGCCCAGGCTGCCCGGCCTGCTGCCCGCCGACGACCGCCTCTTTTACGGCATGGTTGTGCGTCCGAACTGTTTTATCTCGCTGGTCAGCGACCACGTGATCGTGCACAGGTTCGAGCCGGTCGCGCCGGATCGGACCAGGGCTGTGTGCGAGTGGCTGTTTCCGGCGCAGACGCTAAAGGCCGGGCGCTACGACGTGGCCGACGCGGTTGCCCTGTTCGGTAAGGTCAACGAGCAGGATTTCGCCGCCGCCCAGTGGTGCCAGCCGAACATGAGCTCGCGCGGCTACCGGCACGGCGGGGTGCTGGTGCCCAGCGAGGCCGCGATCATATCCCTCTACTACGAGTGGTACCTGGGCTTGATGGAGGACGCATGCCGCAGCAGTACCGGGTGATCGTCATCGGCTGCGGCGCGATCGGCGCGGCAACCGCCTACTGGCTGAGCCGACAGCTCGGCGACGGCGCCGTGCTGGCCCTCGAGCAGTACGACCTCGGGCACGGCCGCGGCGCTTCCGAGGATCACTCTCGGGTGATCAGGCACACGTACAGCCGCTCGGACTTCACCGCGCTGACGCCTGCCGCCTACCAGAGCTGGAACGTCGCCGAGCGGGAAACCGGCCTGCGGCTCGTGCACCGGACCGGTGGCCTGATCATCGGGATACGCGGCAGCCGGGGGATGGAGTACGTGGATGCGGCTGCGGCCGCGATGGATGGTAGCGGCCTGCCCTTCGAGCTGCTCACTGGCGCTCAGGTGAGCGAGCGCTGGCCGCAGTGGCGGCTCGGCGACCAGCACACCGCGCTGTTCGATCCGGAGTCAGGGATCCTTGACATCCGCCGCGGTACCGCCGCGCACATCGCGCTGGCCAGGGCGCGCGGCGCGACGATCCGGCCAAACGCGCCCGTTTCGGCCATCACCGAGTCGCCGCATGGTGTCACGGTCACCGCCGCGGGCGAGAGCTATACCGCCGACCGGGTCGTGCTCGCGGGCGGAGCGTGGAACCCCGTGCTGCTTGAGATGCTGGGCACCAGCCTGCCCATCACGTTGACGCAGGAGCAGGTCACGTATTTCGCCACGGCGAACGTGCGCGACTTCACCCCGGAGCGGTTCGGTGTCTACGGCTTCATCGCCGAGGACGACCTGCTGTATTACGGCTTCCCGGTGTACGGGGAGGTGGCGACCAAAGCCGGAATCGACAGCGCGGGGCCGGTGGTGACGCCGCAGACCCGTACCGAGGCTGCCGATCCGCAGCGGGTGGCGCAGGTGCGGGCGTTCCTGCAGCGCTACCTGCCCGGCGCCCTCGGACCTGAGCTCTACACCCGCGTCTGCTGTTACGACTTCCCGCCGGACCGCGACTTCATCGTGGACTATGTGCCCGGCTCGGCGCGGGTTCTGATCTGCGCCGGCGCGGGGCACGCGGGCAAGTTCGCTGCGCTGCTCGGGCGGATCCTGACCGAGCTGGCCATCGAAGGCGCCAGTCGGTTTCCGATCAGCGCCTTCCGCGCCGACCGGCCGGCCATCACTGGCGTCGGCGACGTAACGGTCCGAGTCAATTCGCTGTAGCCCCAGTTGGGGTCGCTGGCCCGCCCCGTAGCGGTTAACCGCCGCCCGCGCTTGGGTCCGAACTAAGCTCCTGATCGCCCGACGATTGTGCTTCGTCCTCCGCCAGTGAGCCAGGTTCCTTCTCAGCGGCCCATGGCAGAGCGGGGTGACCAGACCCTGTCGGTCCGCTGCGGTCCTCCAACTGCCGCGCCGCATGTCCGTTCAGCCGATATATCAAAACGAGCCCTACCGGAGGGAGCGCGATCCGCTGCTTACCGTGTGGCAACGCAGGCGGCCCGTACTCGGCTTCCGTCGTCCACGCGAACGCCAGCGCGCCGCCGACCACACCGACCACCATGCCGATGAAGAACCCGCCGAGATTGGATGTAATCCACGACCCTAGGGCCAGGAAGAGCGCGAGGAGCGAATAAATGATCCGGTCAACGGGATTGAGCCACAGCAGCGCTCCGCAAAGCAGCATGAATGTAGGAATCAGGTAGCCGGCCAGACCCTGGATCCCGATGTGGGTAACAATCCGAAGCGGAGCTTGCTCGGACACCAGCATCTCGCCAGCGCCGACGATAACGGCGAGCCCGCCCCAGAACGGGCGGGTTCTCCGCCAGATCCGGAACGTATGCCGTGCAGCCGCGAGTGATCCGCCAGTCGGGCGAGCCGGGTTCTGTTTCGATCGCCCATTGCCAGAGCCATATATGCAGGCCATCACTGCTAGCAGCCGCCACCGAACCGCAGCCGGAATCCTGGGAGCGTAAACGTCCCCGCAGTAGTGGCGAAAGCATGCTGCTTCAGATTGCTTATGATCACGGTCTTGGCGTGCATAGAGAAACCACCTGCCGGGCCCCGTATGCCGGGCACCTCGTTGAGTGTGCTGGCGTCCCTACCCAGCGTCAGGTGCTTGAACGTCGCGTTCCCAGAGAACCGGTCAGCGAATACGACAAGGTTGGTCGCAACAACGGGGGTGCTGCCATTCCCCGCCGTAATGATCATCGGCACACCGAGGACGTTCACGCTCTGACAAAGGTGACTTATCGTAGCCGATCGCATTGCGGTAGCAGCAAGGACAATCTGGTTGCTGTGGCCGGGCAGGTCGTTAGTAGCCGAGTGCTCCACCACGCCAAACTGCTCGAAACCCTGTCCCTTCAGTAGCTTGGCAGTGACGTCGAACGGCCGGCCGGAAATGCTGACCGACACCGCGAGCACGGACTGCGAGGTAAGCACCAATAGCATGACGACCAAGGCAGTGGCGGGTACCAGGATGATCGCGAACCGTCGCCAGCGCACTCGTCCGAGCCTGGCGGGCGCCGTCTCTCCGACAAAGGTCATGCTATGCCTCCAAGCTGCGAGGCGCGGGCAACCGCGCACGGGAGTACGACCTCCAATTCGGCAAGCGCGGATGCTACGTTGTGTCGCCATGCCGATACGGAGTGCAACTCCCGACCGCAATCTACCGGCAGACGAACCCGATTACACGGCTCAGCACAGCGTTTCGCGCTTACTTGCAAAGCCAGCCCGGCCCGCGCCCTCGACAGCGGGATCAAGTTCACCGGCCAGTCGCCGCTCTGGGCACCGTTTCCGGCACGACCCTGACCGGCCCGTACGGCATCGGTCGGTGATTGCCGGGCGAATCCTCTGCCTCGATCTGGGCCTGAGCCGCTTACCCGCCGCCCGGCAGGACGATTGTGTGCCTACGCGGAGATCGAAGGGTGACCTAGCATTCGTGGCGCAAGTGATCTCCCGTGCCGGGACCCTGTGGGCCGACGGCCTCGTGACAGGCCTGGTTGTTGCACTCCGCATCCGCAGGCCATGATGTCAGGCTTGTGGACCCGGCCCGAGCGACCTGGCTTCTAGCCGGGTAGCGACCAACCCGGTCGCGACCGATGACCAATTCGACAGGAGAACAGCCATGCAGTGGCCCGAGGGATTCATGTGGGGAACCGGCGCCTCGTCTACCCAGTGTGAAGGCGCCTCGCCGGCCTCGGACTGGTGGGACTGGGAGCGGAGCGGGCACGCGCCGCTGTCCGGCGAGGGGAACGGGTTCGCAGTCCGCTACGCCGAAGACTTCCGGCTCTTGGCCGGCCTCGGGCTGCGCCACCACCGGCTCAGTATCGATTGGGCACGGGTGGAACCCGAGCCGGGTCGGCATGACCCTGCCGCCATCGCTCATTACCGCGATGTGCTAGCCGCCGCCCTCGACGCTGGTGTCGAGCCGTGGGTCTGCCTGCATCACTTCACGCTCCCGCGATGGTTCGCCGATGCTGGCGGTTTCCTGGTCGAGGCGAACCGGACCGGCGGATGGGCCCGGCATGTCGAGTTCATCGCCGAGACATTCGGCGACCTCGTCCGAGGCTGGCAGCCCGTTAACGAGACGAATTACTACGCGTTCGCTGCCTATCGGGGCCGCGGCTGGCCGCCTGGCCATAACGACTTCGCCGAGTGCGCGCAGGTCTCTCAGGCGATGCAGCTGGCCACCGCCGAGGCCGCCGTGCGGCTCAGGCAAACCGGAGCATCGGTGGCGTCGATATTCGGCCTGTCTGGCATCAAAGCCCTCGACGACACGCCGGAGACGACGCGGCTGGCCGGCCTGCTCAACGACCTCAACTGGCGGGCGGGCCTCGAGTTGTTCCGCGACGGCGTCCTCCTCGTCCCGGGCCTCGAGCCGGCCGAACGGCCGGACCTGGCCGGCTCCTTCGACCTGATTGGCTTCTCCTTCTACTCGACA
>Ga0209131_1001334_pt1 | contig 17065 bp, 10 predicted proteins | sample GraSoi_2013_40cm_FD_185826 | JGI IMG/M metagenome (GOLD analysis project Ga0209131, IMG submission 185826) | Grasslands soil microbial communities from the Angelo Coastal Reserve, California, USA - Sample 9_17_2013_40cm (SPAdes) (version 2) | ecosystem: Environmental > Terrestrial > Soil >...
ATTACTTATTACGGAATCGCTCGTCACGATGAATGGATCTTCACACCTCTCTTCCGCTGACCATTATCTGACTTTCAATCTGATCCGATTCACTCGATCGTAAATGCTCGCGGATTGCAATTCACTGGTCGCAGATTTTCGCATTCAGTTCTCGGCCTCTGCAACGACGGAACTCGTCAACCTGTCACAAGTGTGACGATCAGGAGAGAGAAAAATTCCTCTCTCTTCATGCACTTCAATCGTCTTACTCGACAACACAGCCCCAAAGATTTTTCATCCCGCAAGTAATAAATTGTTGACAAGCCTTGAATTTAAGTTTATATAGCAAGATGTTGTGCGCCGTTTTCTCTAGACCACAAGACTTACTTCAACACACTATCTTGTGGTCACAACCAGAAAGCTAAAGAAGGAGAAACGACACTATGGCAACTAAGAAGAAGGCCGCAAAAAAAGGCGGCGCCAAGAAAAAAGCGGCCAAGAAATCCGCTAAGAAGAGATAGCTCGTTCACGCAGGTAACAACAACGACCACGTTCAAGTGGCGCACATCCTCTGAGGCCTTGAAGGCCATTTCAAAAGGAACGGCGAACGCTTTTAAGCGCGCCGTTCCTATTATTTTTCTCGACACTCCGCGCGAGTGCGGGGTTGCGGCGGCGGCAACTCTCAAATTACTCTGGCAATGAACTCGCTAAAACTGTACGCAGCCAAGGAGGGAATACTGGTGCGAGAATTTGACGAAAGACCGTGGGGCACCTACGAAGTTCTCGAGGAAAAGTCCGGTTATAAGGTTAAAGTTCTGGAGGTAAAACCAGGTGCGCGCCTCAGCTTGCAGCGACACTCGCGGCGCGGCGAACATTGGGTCGTGGTGGAAGGTGTAGCTGATGTCGTCTGTGGCGACCGTGAATTGCGACTGCAAAAAGGCGAGCATATACACATACCTCCCGAAACCAATCACCGCCTGGGAAACAGCGGCAATGTCCGTCTGGCAATCATTGAAGTTCAACTTGGTGATTATCTGGGCGAGGACGACATCGTTCGTCTCGCGGATGACTATCAGCGAATCGAATAGCGCTTCCGCCTGTTTCTTTGGCTCCCAGTTGTGAAGCGTGATGGCGGATTCAGTCTCCTTGACCCTGCATGAACCGAGCTAATATCCTCAGCCTGTACGCGAGTGTCTCGACGCTTAATCATTGCTATCGATGGTCCGTCCGGCTCGGGCAAATCCACGCTGGGCCGGATGCTGGCGCGCCAGTTGGGATTGCTTTACATCGACACCGGCTCGATGTATCGCGCGGTTGCGTTGGCGGTGATTGAATCTACTATCAGCGAAAATGACGACGACGCTGTTGGATCGCTCGCGCAACGAACTGACATCGATATGGCAGGCGATCCCGATTCGTTGCGAGTGACACTCGACGGTCGCGACGTGACTGATCGGATTCGCGATGAAGATGTGACGAACATGTCTTCGATCATTTCGACCATACCAGCGGTGCGACGCGCGATGGTCGAATGCCAACGGGAGTTGGGCAAGCGCGGCGCCGTAATGAATGGCCGTGACATCGGCACCGTGGTCTTTCCCGAGGCCGACGTGAAATTCTTCCTTGACGCAGCGCCGTCAGAAAGAGCGGAACGGCGACTGGCTGAAGAGCGCGAACACAATGCGGCCGCTACTTATGAGCAGACTCTCATCGACATTACTGAACGCGATCGCCGCGATACCACGCGCGCGGATTCGCCTCTGGTTGCAGCCAAAGATGCAATAGTCATTGATTCGACTGGTCAGCCGATCGACGAAGTGTTGAAGAGGATGATCGGCATTGTCCGAGAGCGAGGAACATGAAACTGCTCAGCTTCACATTCAAGAACGAAGCGATCTGGATGATGATCTTTTCGGTTGCGCCGGTCATCATTGCACTCTTGGTCACCTTGATCACTCTCTTCGTTAGCAGATAGCTCGTTAACCAGCCTTGCTGACGCGCGGACTTCTGACACTCTTTCGCTGACGCGTGTCAGAAGCCTCGACCGTTAGGGAGGGCAAGCAAAGAACCCCATGTTCACTGGAATCATCGAAGAACTCGGGCGCATACGCGAGGTTGAAAAGCGCGGCGAAGACGCGCGCATCATAATCGAAGCGCGCACGGTCACTGCAGACTCGGCCGAGGGCGACTCGATCTCCGTCAACGGTGTGTGCCTGACTGCGCTTGAGGTGCAGCCTGATTCCTTCGCCGCGGACGTTTCTAAAGAGACTCTACTTCGTTCGACGCTGGGTAGCCTGAGGGCCGGCTCGGCGGTAAATCTTGAACGCGCAGTCACGCCGGCCACGCGTCTGGGCGGGCATATTGTGCAGGGCCACGTCGATGCGCGGGGAAAATTTCTTGGCTTTGAAAGCCACGGCGAATCATGGACGTTTCGCATTGCTTATCCAAAAGAGATTGCGCGTTACCTGGTTTTCAAAGGCTCGGTCGCGGTCGAAGGCATCAGCCTGACGATCGCCAATTTGACCGATGAATATTTTGAGATCGCGGTAATCCCAAAGACCTGGGAGGCGACGAACTTCTCGCAGCTCAAGCCCGGCGATGAAGTGAACCTCGAGGTGGATGTGATCGCGAAGTATGTCGAGCGTATACTCAGTGTTCGAAACGCTGGTTCTGAGTCGCCAAATCCCCGCCCGGCGCGGTAACATAGACCCAACCCCAAAATCTCAAGTTTGAGATCGCAAATTTCAAAGATGCCTTTTGCTTCTATTCCTGACGCCGCCGCCGACATTCGCGAAGGGCGCTTGATCATTATCGTGGACGACGAAGACCGCGAGAATGAAGGCGACCTGGTTTGCGCGGCGGAAAAGGTCACGCCCGATATGATCAATTTCATGGCCCGGCACGCGCGGGGTTTGATTTGTCTGCCACTGACCGAAGAGCGCTGCGACGAATTGAATCTGCCGCCGCAGGTCGCCGACAACACTTCGCATCTGGGCACCGCGTTCACAATTTCGATCGAGGCGCGCCGCGGAGTGACCACGGGAATCTCAGCCGCGGATCGAGCCACCACGATTCAAACTGCCGTCGATCCACGGACCCGGCCGCAGGACCTGGCGCGGCCGGGACACATCTTTCCGTTGCGCGCAAAGAAAGGCGGCGTGTTGGTTCGCCCCGGACAGACTGAAGCGGCCGTAGACATCGCGCGTATCGCCGGACTTTATCCCGCCGGAGTGATTTGCGAAATCATGAATGAAGACGGCACGATGGCGCGTTTGCCCCAACTGCGCGATTTTGCCGTCGTGCACGGTTTGAAAATCATCACGGTCGCTGATCTGATTCGCTATCGCATTACCCAGGAGGTCCTGGTGCGCCGCGCAGTCGAAACTGATCTGCCGACGATCTACGGACGGTTCCGCGCCATCGCTTTCGAGAACACAGTTAATGGCGACGTGCATTTGGCGATGATCATGGGTGACGTCCGCAGCGACGAACCGGTGCTGGTGCGCGTGCACAGCGAAAACGTGACCTGCGATATGTTCGGATCGACAATCGACGATACCGGCTATCAATTGCGGCGGGCGTTGGAGAAAATCTCGGAAGCCGGACAAGGCGTAGTCCTTTATTTGCGACAAAGCGAGCACGGACTCGACCTGATTCACCAGTTGCGCACTTATACGTTAATGCTGGAGCGCGGCATAACCAAAGCTGAGGCCAGCGCCGAAACCGGCTATGGACTTAATCGCGACTACGGCGTGGGCGCGCAGATCCTGCACGAACTTGGACTGCGACGCATTCAACTTCTTACTAATCACCCCCCCAAAGTTACTGCCCTCGAAGGATTCGAGTTGGAGGTCGTAGGCAACGTGCCGCTTGGCTCTCCAGCATCTGACACTATGGCACAGGCTTCAGTCAGTAATGGGCTCGCGAAGATCCCAGACTGAAGTCGGCGCATTTGGGCCTTGAATTTCCCCCGCTTTCAGTTTACAAACAAAGTAGAGGTTAGAGATTAGGTGTTAGATGTTATTGCTTTAGGCGGTTTCGCCGGATAAGCCTCACCTCTGATCTCTGACCTTCGGTTTTTCGGAGCTCTCTCTCAAAAATTTGGAAGCCTTAGGAACGCGCGTCGATCTAAATCCGAGGAGATGGATTTCAGACGCGGCTTGTGGCAATGCCTGTAGATAACCACGATCATCCGGCCGAACCAGCCAGCGACAGACAAACTACGACGCCAGGCCCCAGCTCGCCTCGCCGAGGGCTAAGACGTTTTACCCGTCGCCATGCGGTAATTTCGGGAATCGTGATTGCCGCGGGCGTGATCGCCCTGGTCCTGATAGGGCTGCTCGCCTATCGGCTTGGCTTCGTCGATCGTTACGTCGCCGGACAAATCAAAGACACGCTGGCGCAATACGGCATCCGCGCTGAGATTAAGACTTTTCGTACCTCACTGTCGCCACAAACGGTAGAGATGCTCGGTGTTGAACTGTTCGATGCGAAATCAGGTGAGAAGCTGGGGAAGGTCGATCGGCTGCTTGCTACTGTACGCATCGAAGATCTTTACGCGCTGAACCTGAAACGAAATATCAATCTGAAAGACTTGCAGATCGAAGGGCTGGATCTCTGGGTGACTTTTGACGCGCAGGGCCTTTCGAACTTCCGCAACATTCACATCCCGCCGCCCCAACCGAATCAGCGCATCCTGTTTGCATACTCGACTGCGCACGTCCAGTTAAAGAATGCTCACGTTTATTACGGCGACGTGCGACATAGCTTGTCGGGCGAAGCACGCAATCTGAGCGCGACGATTCAACCAGACGATCCAAATGCGCCCGCGGCAAGTTGGATGAATACCGTCACCTTTAGCTCGACCAATTCTACTTTCGTCTACGACGGCCGGCCGGTTAACGGCATCGACGTCGAAGGACACGGGCGCATTAATCAAGTACGCGCTGAGATTGCCGATCTGACCCTGCGTTCGCCACTTGCCGAAGCTCATCTGCAGGGCGTAATGGACGATTGGCGCGCACTCAAATATCGCTTCAATATAACTTCGACCGTTGATCTCAGTCAGACCTCGGACGTCCTGCAAACCAGTACAACCATGCGCGGCGCGGGGAACTTTGTCGGTTCGTTAATCGGCGACGGTGATCATTATCGGCTCGAAGGAAGTATTAAATCCGACGCGCTGGCGGCCGATGGCGTGCGTTTGCAGGGGCTGAATGTGACCGCGAAAGGATCGGGCCAAGGCAAGTCTTATGACATCAACGGACGCGCCGTCGCTCAACTCTTGACCGCGGGTGATTTTCAACTTAACGCAGTGCAGCTCACCGGCGGCGTCATGGGAACCGGATCGGACTTTCGTTGGGTGGGCGAGTTGCGCGCCGCGGCCGAGAAAAGTTACGGCACCACAATCACTGGTCTGATTCTGCGCGATGCGCGCGCTGAGTATCGCGACGGCGTACTGACGGCCTCGGCGCCGCAAGTCTCGGGCGGCACGCTAACTTCGTCTACGGCAAAAGTCAGGGACGGACTTTCGGCCACCGACTTGCGCGTGAAAGTTGAAAACGGAAACACGACCGCGACTGTAGCCAGCGCTAAAGCCGGAAAGATCGAAGCGGCGAACACCAGCGTCAATGGCGTCACGGCGAAAGCAATCAGCATAAACGGTCGCGGCAACGTCACCAATGTCACCATCAAAGAAGTTCAGGTGGGAGCGGCCAGTGCCCTGGGCGCGCAAACCGGCAGCATCAACATTGCGGGCGTGCGTCTGACGGTTCGCAATGGTCGGGTCGAAGGATCAACCAATGACATTAACGCGGGTAACGTAACCCTGAAAGATGGCCGCGTCGAAAACGTAAAACTGGCGCGCCCTGTCTTCACAGTTGAACCTTCGGGACGATATCGCGCCAGTGCCGATCTCAGCCTGGGCGGCGGCGTCCTGGGTCAGATGAAACTCGGGCCGGGGCACGCAGCAGTTGTGGCCACCAGCGATCAGGTTCAGTTGAACAATTTCGTGGTCGAGGCGCTGGACGGCCATGCCAACGGTAACGCCACAATTTCCCTTCGCAAGAATGGCCCGTCGCGAGTCAGTGCCGGTTTTGAAAATTTCGATCTCAGCGGTCTGATCACCGTCCTGTCGGGACGCGCTGTGCCAATTGCGAGCAAGGCAACGGGGAATGCTGACCTGGCTTTCGCGGGCACCGATCTCACTACGGCCACGGGCACACTTAACGCGCAACTGAAGGGCGAAAGCCCGGCGGGAACGGACCTCGCTCCGCTCTCCGGCGACCTGGCGGTTACGGCAGATCACGGTCAATTTCAAATTCAGAGAGCGAATCTGCAAACTTCGGCAACCCGGCTGACGGCCTCGGGGCAATTCTCGATCGAACACCCAACTTCAAATCTGCGAGTTGATCTGGCTTCTTCGGATGCCGCCGAACTGCAGCGGCTGCTGATCTCTTCCGGTGCGATTCCGGAGATGGAAGAACAATTCCGAACGTACGGAATAAGTCTCGGCGGCAAGCTGGCCTTCAACGGAACGCTGACCGGCGCGCTGAAAGATCCAATCGTTAGCGGTCACGCCGAACTCGGTTCCCTGATTATGAATGAACGCGAGCTGGGCTCTTTGACCGCGAACATCTCCTCGACCGATGCCGAAACTCGGGTAAGCGAGGGCCGGCTGACCCAGGCCAACGGAGGCGGCGCCCAATTCACTCTCTTGGTACCGCGCACCGGCCAGGACAACATTTCGATCGATGCAACTCTGGATCGAATGAATGCCGGTAATGTGATTGCGGCGTTGCCGGTCAAAAATTTGCGCGAGCAGCTCGCCGATACTGAGGCCGACGTGTCCGGCAACCTGAAGGTTAATGGTGTCCCCAATCAAATGAGTGGCGTCGCGGATCTGCGTTTCGGCCCGGGCCGTCTGGGCGGAGAGCCACTAAAGGATCTTACCGCGCATGCAACATTCAGCGGCTCGACGGTAACCGTCGATAAGGTTGATGTGAACTTCAACGCCGGACATCTGATTGGTCATGGGAAGTTCGACACTCAGACAAAGGTCTTCGAACTCGTCGCCAGCGGCGACCGAGTGCAACTGGATCGCCTCGAGGCCTTCGCCAACCGGCCCAACTTACCCAAGTTGAGCGGGACCGCGGTGATTAAGGAATTGAAGGCTACCGGCGTCTTCGCAAAAGTTTCCAGTTACCAGATCAGTTTCGATGCTGAAAGCAATGACGTGACAATCGATGGGCGTTCTGCTGGTGCGGTAACTCTGATCGGGCGGACCGAAAACCAGAAGCTCGACATCACGTTTACCACTACCGGGCTGCTCGGGCCACAGCCCCAAATCGTCAAGGCGATTATCGATCTCTCAAACGACCAGCTGCCCGCAGTGATCGAATCAAGTATCACCGGAGCGGACCTGGCGCAGGTTTTCAAAATCCTGCTGCCAGCGAGTGATGTGGCGGTTACCGGCCGGACGACCGGCACACTTAAGTTGAGTGGCAATTTGATGAGCGAAAACGCCCAGGGCGAAGAAGTATTTTCTCTCAGGGGTTTGACGGGTACAGCCACATTCACGGAGCTGTCCGTGAGAGTCGAAGACGTCGCGCTCTCAGCCGCCGGGCCGTTGGTCATCGACTTCGCGCCGAACGAAGTTAACTTTCATGAGACGCGGTTCACGGGTACTAACACTAACGTGACTCTCGCCGGGGCCGTGGCCACGGCCAGCGGCGGCCGTAATACTTTGACCGTAAATGGCCAGATCAATTTGCGGATTCTCAGCGGCTTCTCGCCAGATGTTTTTTCTTCGGGCATTGCGGTGCTGGCAATTAATGTCGGTGGCACTTACGAAAACCAGAAGGTCTACGGCCGGGCTTCGGTAAACGGCGCATCGATTTCCGTCCTGCTCGGCGACCAACGAATCCAACTGGCAAATCTCGATGGTTCGATTCTCTTTAATTCCAGTCAGGCGCAAATCGAAAAGCTGACGGGTACGCTGGGCGGCGGCAAGATAACAGCTACGGGAGGCGCGCAACTCTCAGGCTTTTCCGTGTCGCAGTTTCTCTTCAATATTCATGGAGAGAAAGTCACGCTCAACTATCCGCCCGACTTTCGTTCGACCGTCGACGCCGATTTGGAGCTGCGTGGCAACCAGCAAATCCAATTCGTCCGCGGCAACGTTCAGGTGCAGCGCACTGAATACACGCGCGACATCATTCTGTCCGAACTAATTAACCAGCGCCCGCAGACCTCGATCGAAGAGGGTGGTGAATTCAAATTCGCCCAGACCGCAGTGTTCGACAAGCTGCGGGTTGAAGGCCGCAATGCCCTGATCATGCGTAACAACCTAGGTGATCTCGTCGCTTCGGTGTCATTGGAACTCAATGGCCCGGTCAAGGATCCGACCATCGAAGGCCGCATTACCGCCACTCGCGGTACGCTCAATTTCAGAAATAATCCATACGAAATTACGCGCGGTTTGATCTATTTCCCTCCGCGCCGGGGCGCTGATCCGGTCTTGAACATTGAAGGCCAGGCGGTGATCCGGGGATATCGGGTTACGGCGCTTTTGGAAGGACCGCTCACGCATCCGACCACGAACGTCAGTTCGGAACCGTCACTGCCGCAGGCCGATGTGGTGTCTTTAATTCTGACCGGCACGTTGTCGTCAACCGACACCAGCACGTCGGTCCTGGCGCAATCGGGATTGGGCACGGCCGCCAGCTTACTTACGGACGCGTTGATAAACGCACCGATTTCAAAGGCCTCGAACAAGCTGTTCGGCCTGAGCCGCTTGGAAATAACTCCGGTGATTGGCGGCACCGGCTCAGCGCCGACGGCTCGCCTGACCGCCGCGCGGCGAATCAGTAAAGACTTAACCGTGACCTATTCGACTAACATCGCCTCAGATCCAAACCAGGTGCTGTCAGTCGAGTACCGAGTGTCCAACCGGCTTTCATTTGTTGCCCAATATGAGCAGGGATCCACCAGAAACCTCAGCACGCGAAATAATAATTTCAGTTTTGAGATCAGGATGAGAAAGCGTTTTTGATATTAGCGGATTCAAACCAGTGACCAGAAAGCAGCAGGCAGTAAGCAGAAGGCCGAAGACCGCCAGCAGCAGAAGATGTATTCGAGTTTTCTGCCTGCTGCCTGCTGCCTACTGCCTGCTGTTCTTATTCCTGCTGCCCCCGACGGTTTTCGCCCAGGTCGGCGACTATGAAGGACGGCCGGTGTCCGCGGTCGAGGTGGTCCTGGAAGGATCGCCACCTGACCCCGACGACCAGGCTGAGTTCCAATCACTCTCGAAGATTGTCGCGGGCAAAGATTACGCCGCCGTAGACGCCCGCCAGTCACTACACGATCTCTTCGCCTCGGGCCGCGTATCTGCGGCGCGAATTGAAATTGTTGAAGCTCAACCCGGGAGTGGGCGAACCGGTCCGATTCGGGTCCGTTTCGTCGTCCAACGCCAAATTGTAATTGCCGGCGTGACGCTGAACCTCGGGCCGACGACCGGAACGCCAATCGCCCGAGACGAAATCCGCGCGCGTTTGAATCTGCTCGAGCCCGGGCGCCGCTTTTCGGTGCAGGCAATCGAACGCAACGCCGATGACATTCAGGCCTACCTCCGTGATCGTGGCTACTATAACGCCACCGTTGAGCATAGCGAGGTACCAGATCCATCCGACGTCAGCGGCGCGCGGCGCATAGTGGTCTATACCATCACGCCCGGCGCTCAGGCCCGCGTGGGTCAGTTCACAATCGATCCTGCGCTTGACGTCAGTACCGTCAGGCCTGCTCTCAAGCTTCAGCCCGGCGGGCCGTTCACTCGCGATCTTCTCGGCGAAGATCTCAATACAATAAAACAGGCGCTCATCGCCAAGGGCTTTTTGGCTCCTCAGCTCAAAGATCCCGCCGTGAAGATCGATTCCCCAAAGAATGAAATCAACATCAGTCTGGAAGGGACTACGGGCCCGAAAGTCAACGTCACGTTCAAGCATTACGTTCCTAGCGAGAAAAAACAAAGACAGCTGTTGCCGATCAAGCACGAAGGAAATATCGACGATTCCGCGCTCGAGGAAGGCGCGCGTCGCGTGCGCAACCAACTACAGGAGCAGGGCTATTTCTTTTCCGAAGTTACTCCGCTTTGCACTATTACTCCGCCGACGCCGACCACCGTTGAAAATGGCACCGTAGAAACATGCAAAAACCTGAATCCGGCGGAGCTGAACGGTCATACGGTCGATATCACCTACGACGTTCAGCTTAACCGCCGTTTGAAGCTGACCGACATACGAATCACGGGCACCAACAAGATCACGTTCGCCGACGTGCAGCCGGATCTGAAAACGCAGAAGGCCAGTTCGGTTGGCTTCATACCGTTTCTCGGAGGGTATGGGCGTGGCTTCACCAGCACCGCATTGCTCCAGGAAGATATCCGAACCATCAGAGCCTACATGCGAAATCTCGGCTACCGGCACGCGGACGTGCGCGCGCTACAAGGCATTTCGTCCACTCAAGATAATTTGATCATTACTTTTGAAGTCACTGAAGGACCACTCGCGCGCGTGGCTGAAATTGAAGTGCGCGGCGAAAAAGTCTTCCCTGAAGATCGCCTGCTCAAGGAAATCAACACCATCAGAGGCGGCCCATATTCGCCGGCGCAGGTGCGCGCCGACAATGACCAACTGATCAATCTTTACGCGCGCGAAGGATATATCGAAGCGGAAATACGGCCTTCGATTGATGATTTGCCAAAGAAGGGCGAAGACGAACAGGTGCGCGTCGTCTTTAACGTGAACAAAGAAGGCGGCAAAGGAATCGTCAATGAGATCGTGATCAATGGGGTGACCGGCAGCGCCGCGGTCCAAAAGTCGAAGCGCGACGCCATCATTCGCGCGATTCCCCTGGCGCCGGGCGATGTGCTGCGCGCCGATCGAATCACCGAAGCTGAGCGCGCGCTCTATATCACCGATGCGTTTCGTCAGGTGCTGATTAGCCAGCAACCCGCCGGCGACGCGCCGGGCGGCGTCAAGAAGTACGATGTGATCATCGACGTGGAAGAAAAGCTGCCGCGCGTAATCGAGTATGGCGGAGGTTACTCAACTGACACGGGGGCACTCGGTCTGCTGGAGTTGACCCATGTCAACTTCATGAACAAACTGCGCCAGGGCGCGATTCGCATCCGCGCCAGTCAACGCCAGGAATTGATCCGATTCGAATTCCTCGATCCGCGTTACTTCCATTACGGCAAGAAGCAGTTTGCGCCGCTGGCCCTTTCGGCGCAGTACCTGCGCGATTCAACCATTACGCGCTTCTTCCGGTCCACGATTGACCGCGGCACGTTTGGCGTCGTCCAACGACTCGACGCCAAAGGAAATCCGTTGGACGTGTTGGGAAACAGAGTGGGACAGCCCACGATCGACCGGCTCACATTCAGCGTCGAGACCCAGAGAGTTCTGAGTCAAAAACTGCATAGCATCTTTTTTCTGCGCTACAACTATGAGGATGTCAGGTTGCGCAATATTGAAAGCCTGGTCATTCAACCGATCTTGCAACCCGATCAGGTGGTGCGTCTTTCGGGCTTTGGCACTTCATTCGTAATCGACACACGCCAGCGCTGCGAGCGGCGGCTGCCGGGCAGTATCGCGGGAGAGGACGAGACGATTCGCTCAGGCGAGGGGTGCCGCTACAACCAGACCGACGCGACCCGCGGGCAGTATCTGTCGGCCGATTTTCGCGTGACGGCGCGGGCGCTCGGTGGCAACACGTCGCTGATGCGGTTCGAATCGACTTATCATACTTATTACAAAGTTCAGCGCGCCCGAAACACGGTGTTCGCCGGCAACCTGACTGTGGGTCTGGCCAGTTTGTTCAATCCCCGCGATCTGAATGGCAATCACCGGATCGACGATTTTGATTTGCTATTACCGATTAGCGAACGTTTCTTCTCAGGCGGTTCGACGACCTTGCGCGGGTTCGCTTATGAAGAAGCGGGGCCGCGCCAGGTGATCGTCCCGCAGGGTCAGTTTCGCGACACTAAGGGAAAACTGATCGGACTAAATCCTTTTACGGTCCCGATCGGCGGCAATGCCATGGTCGTAATGAATCTGGAAGCTCGCGTACCCGTCACCAGAGATTTGCAGGTCGTTCCGTTTTACGATGGCGGCAACGTCTTTCGCAGCATCGGCGACGTGCTTCATCCGAAGCCGATTACTCCCACGGGCAATTTTGTCGACGATGTTAACGCGCAGAATCTGCGGGTCCGTTGGAGTCATACGGTCGGCCTCGGATTTCGTATCAAGACGCCACTGGGCGGCGCGCTGGCGATTGACTACGGATACCTGACGAACCCGTCAAAGTTTTTGATTCCGCAGAACCTGAATACGACTCCGTCGACGGCGATCTATCGTTTGCACCAGGGGCAGATTCAGTTTCGCTTCACGCAAACGTTCTGAGTCGGTGAGCAGTTGGCAGTGAGCGGTGAGCAGTCAGAACAAAAAAAGGAGGCAGTAACTAGTGAGCAGTAAGCACCAGGACCAAAATCATCCGCGTCGCGAAAGACATCGTATCCTGCCTGCTGCCTGCTGCCTGCTGCCTGCAGTTATCCTGCTGCTCACTGCTCACTGCTCACTGCTCACTGTCCACGCCCAGACCGTCGCTGACAAAATGGTCGCCAGCGTTACCAACGGCGCGCGGGCAACTCCTGATTTGATCAGCTATTCAGATCTGGTGTGGCAACTGGCGCTCGAGCCCGGGCGTCCGATGGCTGAAAGACCGGCCTCGGTAGACCTTAATCATGCCTTGCGGCTGCTCGAAGACCAGCTACTGATTCTTCAGGAGGCCCGCAAGCTGCCCGCCGCCGATAGTGATCAAGCGCGGAAAGAATTTGATGACGCGGTAGTTCAGAAGCTTAAAGAGTTGACCCAGGCGTTTGGATCGCGGACTAGTTTAGAAGAGCGCATGAAACGCGTCGGCCTGACCAGTGAGCAGTTGAATGCCATTCTGCGCGACCGGGTGACAGTGGAAAAGTATCTCGACTTTCGTTTTCGTGCTTTTGTGCTGATTAGCCCCAAAGAGATCACCGATCGTTACAATCAGGAATACACGCGGCAGCGCAACAGCGGCCGCATCGTTCCCACCCTCGAGCAGGTCCGCAGCCGAATCGAACAACAGCTAACCGAAGAAAAGATTGCATCAGAGATTGATACCTTCATCGACGGCCTGCGCGAACAGACGGGAACAGAGATCGTGATAATCAGTCCGGTGTGAGATCGAAATGTCCGCTAATCGTTTAGAGGCGGCTACTGCCCGCCTCACGTTGGCATCTACGGGCGGGCGGCAGCCCCAGCGCCAAACATCACGCGAATGAATCAAGCCCGACAGATTAATCGTCCCCGCATCGGCCTGGCGCTTTCCGGCGGCGCGGCGCGAGGCATTGCGCACGTCGGCGTTTTAAGCGCGCTGGAAGAAAACGCAATTCCCGTTGACGCCATTGCCGGCGCATCGGCGGGCGCGTTGATCGGCGGCGCCTATGCCGCAGGGCTTTCGATCGCGCAACTCGAAGCGATGGCGCGAAAGTTTCGCTGGCGTCATATGGGACGGCTCTCGTTCTCGCGTCTGGGGCTGCAGTCAAACGCGCCCATGGAAAAATTTCTGCGCGCCCACCTGCCCGTTACTCGCTTCGAAGATCTGCGCTTCCCTTTTGCCGCGGTGGCTACCGATTTAAAAACCGGCACGGCCGTCGTGATGCGTGATCGGGGCGACGTCACCTTTGCGATCCGCGCCAGCGTTTGTTTGCCCGCTTTCTATGTTCCCGTGCGCGACTCCGAAGGAAGATTGCTGGTTGATGGCGGCCTGGTGGCGAACCTGCCCATTAGTTATGTTCGAGACCTGGGCGCAGACATCGTAATTGCAGTTGATGTCGGCGCCGACGGCGCCAGGTTTATGAATCGGCCGCGCACTGCTCTGGGCGTCCTCACGCAAGTCTTCGTCGCGGTCGAACGCATCGTATCTAATCAGGAGGCCGCGAAAGCCGATCTAATCATCGCCCCGAAAGTCGGCCACATTCGTTGGGATGAAACTCGGCGATCCGAAGAGTTTCTGAAAATCGGATACGAGGCGGGGCTCCAATCAATCGATCAAATCAAGGATCTGGTTGCGCGGAAAACCCTGTTGCTTAACAGCGCCGCATAGATCTCTGACTCGGCCTCTCGGAATTTGGCCCCCATTCGCCCTTTTATAAAGGCACGGACAGGACGGAACGGTTGCTCGGCGGACTCTGGTTTCCCATGAAAATCTCTGAGAAATCGGGATTTGATTTTTTCTTTGCGTCTTTGCGTCTTGGCGTGAGATCCGCTCTCACCAAGGCGCCAAGGCGCAAAGTTCGCGCGCTGTTGCTCACCTTTCTTTTAGCGCTAATCTCATTCGGCGCATTCCTAACTCATTCATATCGTTCCTACGCAAAGGTTGTTGACCAACGCCTGGCGCGTGGTTATCTGATCAGCCGCGCCGGCATCTACGCGGCCCCGCGCATATTGCGCGCAGGGCAGAAACTCTCTCCTAATGGATTGGCGACGGCCCTGCGCCGCGCCGGTTATATCGAGAGCCAGGAAGCCAGCGAAGTCTGGAACGGCAGTTTTTCTGCGGCTGATGCTGCCGTCGAAATTCGTCCCAACAATACTGGTGGCTATCCTTCAGTTGTACGAGTCACTTTTGATCCGACCGGCCGGATAGCTGAATTGACGGGAGACGAGATTAGTCTGGATTCATTCGCCCTGGCGCCGGAGTCGCTCACCAACGATGCAGCCACCAAGAGCGGCGTCCGCAGTCAGCTTGCTTTCAAAGACATCCCGCCGATCCTCGTCGAGGCGATCACCTCGATCGAAGATCGCCGTTTCTTTGATCATCACGGTCTCGATGTTTTCGGGGTAGCGCGGGCGCTGCTGCGCAACGCCGGAGACGAACGAATGGGCCAGGGCGGCTCAACCATTACTCAGCAGCTGATTAAGAATACCTATCTGACACCTGCGCGCACGCTGCGGCGGAAGTACGCCGAAGCGATGCTGGCATTCACTCTGGAGCGGCGATTGTCGAAAGAAGATATCTTTGCGCTTTACTGCAACGAGATTTATTTGGGGCAACGCGGCGTGATCGCGGTGCGCGGTGTCGATCAAGCAGCGCGCGTGTACTTTGGAAAAGAGCTGAAGGATCTTTCGCTGCCGGAAGCCGCCACCATCGCCGGCATGATCCAGAGTCCGGCACGTTACTCTCCGGTTCAGCACGTCGATGCGACTCGCTCGCGGCGCAACACAGTGCTCGGCACAATGGTGCGCGACGGCTCGATATCTTTGGACCAGGCCGCCGTCGCGGCAAGAGAGCCTTTGACGCTCGCGAACTTTGATCCGGCGCGCGAGTCAGTGGCGCCCTATTTTGTTGATTATGTGAACCGAGTGTCAGAAGCCCGCGCGTTGGCCAAGGCTTCGTCAAACTTAGAATTGCCTAAGAGTAGAAATGAAGTCGCCGGCAAGGATGCCGGCGAACCGCAGGCAGGGATGCCTGCGCTCCCCACTGTCACCACTATCGATCTTGATTTGCAGCGTATGGCTGACCAGGCAGTCCAGCGCCAGCTCGCTTATCTGGACAAGGTCTACAAACCGCGTGGCCTCACTCCACAGGTAGCTCTGGTCGCGCTCGACCCTCGGACCGGCAACGTCCTGGCGATGGTCGGCGGCAGAGATTATGGCGACTCACAACTTAATCGCGCGACTGATGCGCAGCGCCAGCCGGGTTCCGTCTTCAAGCCATTCGTTTACGCCGCCGCGCTGGAGGGCGGCATGTCGCCCCTCCGAGTATTCAAAGATGCGCCGCAGGAATTCACTTACGACGGGAAACTGAAATACCGGCCCACAAATTACGGTGGCGGATTTTCGATGCGCGATGTGCCGATGCGCACCGGCCTAATCAAATCGCTCAACGTCGTCACGGTTGATGTGGCGATGCAAACCGGTCTGGCGAAAGTAGCGAACACCGCGCAGCGATTTGGCTTGCCGCGGCCCAAGCCTTATCCAGCCCTGGCTTTGGGAACGACCGAAGCGACACCTTTGCAGATGGCCGCGGCTTACGCAGCCTTTGCCAACGGCGGACGAAACATTCAACCGAAAGTCATTGCCGATCCGGATCAAGCGCCACAAGGCGATCAAACAGATCGGCAAATAATTCAGCCCGCGTCGGCTTACGTCATCACGGACATGTTGGAAGGCGTGATCGATCACGGGACTGCCCACGCAGCCCGAGGCGCGATAAAGAACACGGCTGTGGCCGGCAAAACCGGGACTTCGCGTGATGGCTGGTTCGTGGGCTACACGCCGAACTTGGTATGCGCGGTTTGGATTGGCTTTGACGACAACAAACAGTTGGGGCTGACCGGAGCAGAAGCTGCGCTGCCGATCTGGACTGACTTTATTAAGAACGCCGTGGATTTGCGACCCGAGCTGGGCGGCAAGTCATTTGCACGGCCCGATGGAGTCACGATTGTCGAGATCGATCCGGAAACCGAAGAACTAGCCACAGGTAAGTGTCCGCAACACGAACTCGTGGCGATTGCGTCGGCGCAAGCACCAACGTCGGAATGCTTTCGCCATAGCATTTATTTTGCTTTGCCCGACGATCCAAAACAGGAAGTCCCCGCTCTCGCCAGATCGGAAACTCCTCTCCCAACCAAGCCTCGACAGAAGTATTCTGCCGGCGAGTCTGCTCTCTTGCGGGACACGCGGATTGAAACAGACAAGCGCGGGAGAAGTGTGCTGGTGAATGAGATGAAGATTGGCGGGCGATAGCGTTTGCGGCTACGGGAATGTCAGAACCGGGAGCGGTAGCGACCGGGTCTCAAGAATCCCCAGGCGCTGCTCCCGCGAGTAGAAGAACCCGGTCGCTAGCGCTCCCGGTTCTGACCTCACCTAAACCTTCTCCAAAATCACTTGCGCAATCGCGTGCTCAGTCGTATGAGCGATTGAAATATGGGCCGAGGTTGCTCCTGTCTGTTCGTAGAGTTCGCGCGCGCGGCCATGGAAGGAAATTACCGGCG
>Ga0209131_1001335_pt1 | contig 17063 bp, 17 predicted proteins | sample GraSoi_2013_40cm_FD_185826 | JGI IMG/M metagenome (GOLD analysis project Ga0209131, IMG submission 185826) | Grasslands soil microbial communities from the Angelo Coastal Reserve, California, USA - Sample 9_17_2013_40cm (SPAdes) (version 2) | ecosystem: Environmental > Terrestrial > Soil >...
AGTCCCAGGCCGGATTGCCTCCAGTGACCCGCGGACCATAGGCGTATTTGAGGCGCGGCACGCGCGTGCCCGCGGCGTGGACCGGAAGGGGTGCCTCGCGCGCCGCGCCGGCGGGACGCCATTGCAGGCCGAGCTTGCGCATCAGGTTGAGCGCGTCGAACGGTGCCCTCACTTTGACGTCGTTATCGAAGTACACATAGACATCGCGCCCGTCCTTGTCCCAGGCGCGAATGCGCCGCGCCCAGCTGGCGAGCGCGCGCTCGGAGTAGCTGCTGCTGTAGATCCTGATGTCGCCATGCAGGCGCACATAGACGAAGTCGGCGGTGACGTGGAACATCTTCGGCCACTTCCCGGCGGTGTCGGCGACCACCAGGCCGATGCCGTGCTTGCGCAGCAGCGCGACGAACTCGGCGCTCATGAAGCTCGGATGCCGGATCTCGATGGCGTGGCGCAGCTTGCGGTTCGCATCGATCGCGAGGCGCGAGCGGCCGATCATGCGCGCGTCGCGGCGACGGGCGAGGGCCAGCGCCTGTGCCGTGCTTCTGGGCAGCAGGCGGAAGAATGCTTCCAGCTTCTCCGGCTTGAACTGAAACATGGGCGGGAACTGCCAGAGGATCGGGCCGAGCTTCTCGCGCAGGTTGAGAATCCCCGAGGCAAAGAAATTGGCGAGCGGCTTCTCGATGCGGTTGAGCCGCAGCAGGTGCGTGATATAGCGTGAGCCTTTGACGGCGAAGACGAAGCCCTCGGGCGTCTCTTGGTACCACTGCTCGTAGTACTCCGGCCGCTGCAGCGAATAGAACGAGCCGTTGATCTCCACCGTCGGGAAATGCCGGGCGCAGAACTCGAGCTCGCGGCGCTGCGGCAGGCCCGGGGGATAGAAGACCTCGCGCCAGGGCTCGTAGCGCCACCCGGAAATCCCGATTCTCACCATGGAAAACGCTACGCGAACTTCAGCTTCTTCCAGGCCTCGAGTTTCTGTACGCGCGCCAGCGCCGCGTGATCGGTGAGGTCGAGCGTCACCGGCATCATCGAGACGTAGCCCTGCTCGATCGCCCAGCGGTCGGTGCCTTCCTCGGTGGCTTCCACCGGCACCACGGTGAACCAGTACTGCGTGCGGCCCATCGGGTCCTTGGCCGGAACCACCTTGCCGTCGTAGTGCCGCAGGGACTGTCGCGTCCACAGCGTGCCGCGCGGCGGCTTGGCCGGGAAATTGACGTTGACCAGGCACAGGTCCGGGATGTCGAGCAGCATCTGCAGCACCGAGCTTGCCCACGGCTTGAGCGCATCGAAGTTGGGTTGCTCGCGATCGGTTGCGGGCGCGCTGAAGGCGATGCCACGCAGGCCGAGCAGCGCCGCCTGCTTCGCGCCGGCGAGAGTGCCGGAGTGCCACACGGCGTTGCCCAGATTGGTGCCGATGTTGATGCCCGAGAGCACCAGGTCGACCTTTTCCCACAACATCGTGCCCAGCATCACGCAGTCGCCCGGCGTGCCGTTCACCCGGTGAGCATCGAGGCCGGGCAGCGGCGTGCGCTTGTAAGTGACCGGTCGCGAAGCCGTGATCGAGTGGCTGGCGGAGGACATTTCGACGTCCGGCGCCACGATCCGCACCTCACCGAATCGGGAAGCCACTTGCGCCAAGGCGGCTATGCCCGGGCTATAGACGCCGTCGTCGTTAGTGATGAGGATGCGCATACTCCTTCCTGCAGCAATTACCGTGCGCATCACGTTGATCCACAACCCCGGGGCCGGCCGCCAGCACGCGGACGACGCGGCCAAGCTCGAGAAATTCCTGCGTGACCACGGACACGAGGTGCGCTACCAGTCGGCGAAGGAAGACGGCTGGAAGCGCGCGCTCAAGAAACCGGCGGACCTCGTAGTCGTCGCCGGCGGCGACGGCACTGTCGGCAAGGTGGCGCGGCGCATGGTGGGGCGCGGCGTGCCAGTGGGCGTGCTTCCTTCGGGCACGGCGAACAACATCGCCCGTACCCTCGGCCTGCTTGATCGGCCCTTCGAGGAGCTGGTGCGTGCCTGGGAACGTCCGCGGCGCGTCAAGCTCGACGTCGGCATCGCCGCCGGGCCGTGGGGCGAGCGCTATTTCATCGAGGGTGTCGGCGCGGGACTGTTCGCCAGCCTGCTCGCGAGCTCCTCGGGCAAGAAGTCGAAGAAGAAGAAAAAGGGCAAGGCCGCGGTGGATGGCGCACTAGGCCGTCTGAGAGAGGAAGCGCAGCGCTGCCAGCCGCTCGAGGTCAGGGCCACGCTCGACGGCGAGGACATCTCCGGTCACTACCTGCTGATCGAGGCGCTCAACCTGCCCTACGTCGGACCCAATTTGCACCTCGCGCACGACAGCCAGCCCGGGGACGGACAGCTCGACGTCGTGCTCGCCACCGAAGCCGAGCGCGACCGGCTGCTCTACTACCTGGAGCATTGGCAGGAGAACCGGGAGCGGTTGGCGATGCTGCCCACGCGGCGCGGCCGGCAGTTACAGATCGAATGGACCGGCTTCCCGCTGCATATCGACGACAAGCTGCAGCCCAAGGCCAAGGCCAAGCCGAAGGAGATCGCGGGCCTGGTCGAAGCCCGGCTCGACGGCGACGCGGTCGAGTTCCTGGTTCCCGCCTAGGAGGGCTGCACCGCCACGCGCCCGGCCCAGCGATACAGCGTGCCGGCGAGCAAGGCTCCGGCGAGCGGCGCCAGCCAGAACATCCAGAGCTGCTCGAGCGCCCAGCTGCCGACGATCAACGCGGGGCCGGTGCTGCGCGCCGGGTTGACCGAGGTATTGGTCACCGGGATGCTGATGAGATGGATCAGCGTCAGCGCGAGGCCGATCGCGAGCGGCGCGAAGCCCTGCGGCGCGCGTGCGTCGGTGGCGCCCAGAATGATCATCAGGAACATGAAGGTCATGACGAGCTCGGTGATGAGCGCCGCGCCGAGCGAATAGTGCCCGGGCGAATGCTCGCCATAGCCGTTTGACGCCAGGCCGGCGCTCAGATCAAAGCCGGCCTTGCCGCTCGCGATCAGGTAAAGCAGCGCCGCCGCGACGATGGCGCCGATCACTTGCGCGATCGCGTAAGGCACCACCTCCGACCAGCTGAAGCGGCCGCCGGCGGCGAGTCCCACGGTCACCGCCGGATTGAGATGGCAGCCTGAGATGTGGCCGATGGCATACGCCATGGTGAGCACCGTCAGGCCGAAGGCGAGCGAAACGCCAAGCAATCCGATGCCGACACCGGGAAACGCGGCCGCGAGCACCGCGCTGCCGCAGCCGCCAAGCACCAGCCAGAACGTACCGATGAATTCAGCCACCATCCGAATGCGCAGCGTCATGTCTCGCCCCCTTTAGAAATAAAAAAGGCCGCTATCTGCGGCCTTGTTTTTGAACGGGTGATGAATCAAACGATGTCCAGGTGCTCGATGCCTTTGTTGAGGTCCTTGTCCTTCGACATCTTGCTGTTCAGCTTGATGTTGAGGCGCACCTCGTTGGTCGAGTCGGCGAAGCGCAGCGCGTCCTCGTAGCTGATGCGGTTGGCCTCGAACAGGTCGAACAGCGCCTGGTCGAAGGTCTGCATGCCGAGCTCGCGCGACTTCTTCATGATCTCCTTGATCTCGTGGATCTCGCCTTTGAAGATCAAGTCCGAAATGAGCGGCGAGTTGAGCAGCACCTCGATCGCGGCGGCGCGGCCCTTGCCTTCCTTCACCGGGATCAGGCGCTGGGAGATCACCGCCTTCAGGTTGAGCGACAGGTCCATCAGCAGCTGCTGGCGGCGTGCCTCGGGGAAGAAGTTGATGATGCGGTCCATCGCCTGGTTGGAGTTGTTGGCGTGCAGCGTGCCCAGCGCCAAGTGGCCGGTCTCGGCGAAGGCGATGGCGTGCTCCATCACCTCCATCTCGCGGATCTCGCCGATCAGGATCACATCGGGCGCTTGGCGCAGGGTGTTCTTGAGCGCCGTGTGCCAGGAGTCGGTGTCGACCCCGACCTCGCGCTGCGTGATGACGCAGTTCTTGTGCGGGTGGACGTACTCGACCGGGTCCTCGATGGTGATGATGTGGCCGTGCGAGTTCTCGTTGCGGTAGCCGATCATCGCCGCGAGCGAGGTCGACTTGCCCGAGCCCGTGCCGCCGACGAACAGCACCAGCCCGCGCTTGGTCATCGCCACGTCCTTCAGCACGCCGGGCAACTTCAGGTCCTCGAAGTTCGGGATCGAGGTGGTGATCACGCGCATCACCGCGCCGACCTGGCCCTGCTGCACGAAGCAGTTGACGCGGAAGCGGCCGATGCCGGCCGGCGCGATGGCGAAGTTGCACTCCTTGGTCGACTCGAACTCGGCCGCCTGCTTGTCGTTCATGATCGCCCGCACCAGCATCGCAGTGTGCTGCGCGTTGAGCGGCGTCTGCGACACCGGGGTCATCTTGCTGTCGATCTTCATTGCCGGCGGAAAGCCGGCGGTGATGAACAGGTCCGAGCCCCGCTTGGCGAGCAGCGCCCGCAGCAGGTCGTAGATGAACTTGGTGGCTTGTTCGCGTTCCATTCGGAGTCCTCCCGGGTTATCCCGCGAAGTTGTCTTTGTTGGCGGCCTTGCTGCGCGCCTCGGCCATCGACACCACGTTGCGCTGCACCAGCTCCTGCAGGTTCTGGTCGAGCGTCTGCATGCCGATCTGGCGGCCGGTCTGGATCGCGGAGTACATCTGCGCGATCTTGTTCTCGCGGATCAGATTGCGGATCGCCGGGGTGCCGATCATGATCTCGTGCGCCGCGACGCGGCTGGCGCCGTCCTTGGTCTTGAGCAGCGTCTGCGAAATGATGGCGCGCAACGACTCCGAGATCATCGCGCGGATCATCTCCTTCTCCGCGGCGGGGAACACGTCGACGATGCGGTCGATGGTCTTGGCGGCCGACGAGGTGTGCAGCGTGCCGAACACCAGGTGGCCGGTTTCCGCGCCGGAGAGCGCAAGGCGAATGGTTTCCAGGTCGCGCATCTCGCCCACCAGGATCACGTCCGGGTCCTCGCGCAGCGCGCTGCGCAGGGCGTTGGCGAACGACAGCGTATGCGGCCCGACCTCGCGCTGGTTGATCAGGCACTTCTTCGACTCATGCACGAACTCGATCGGGTCCTCGATGGTGAGGATGTGGCCGTGCTCGATCTCGTTCTTGTGATTGACCATCGCGGCGAGCGTGGTCGACTTGCCCGAGCCGGTCGGTCCGGTCACCAGCACCACGCCGCGCGGCTGATCGGCGAGGTCGGCGAAGATCTTCGGGCACTTCAGATCCTCCAGGGACATGATCTTCGAGGGGATGGTACGCATCACCGCGGCGGCGCCGCGGTTCTGCACGAATGCATTCACTCTGAAGCGCGCCAGGTTCGGCACCGCGAACGAGAAGTCGCACTCGAGGTTCTCCTCGTAGAACTTGCGCTGCCCGTCGTTCATGATGTCGTAGATCATGCCGTGCACGTCCTTGTGCTCCATCGGCGGGACGTTGATGCGCCGCACGTCGCCATGCACGCGGATCATCGGCGGCAGACCCGAAGACAAATGCAGGTCCGACGCCTTGTTCTTCACCACGAAGGCGAGCAGTTCTGTGAGATCCATTACAATCCTCCCGGATGCGGCGCGAAGGTTTTTTTCTTCGCTGGTTCAAGCCATTATGGCAACAATAGCGGAAAACCTGCAAGCTGTCAGAGCACGCATTGGTCGGGCGGCGCAGGCCGCTCGTCGCGATGGCGCGGCGGTGACTTTGTTGGCGGTATCGAAGACGCATCCGGCGTCGCGCATCGAAGCCGCGCGCGCTGCCGGCCAGCGCGCTTTCGGCGAAAACTACGTGCAGGAAGCGATTGAAAAAATGACAACGCTCCGCCGCCAGGAAAATGAGCTCGAATGGCATTTGATCGGCCCGCTCCAGAGCAACAAGACGCGGCTCGCCGCCGAGCGCTTCCAGTGGGTGCAGACCGTCGACCGGGAAAAAATTGCACGCCGGCTCTCCGAGCAGCGCCCTGCCGAGCTGCCGGCGCTCAATGTGCTGATCCAGGTGAACGCATCTGGCGAGGCGACGAAAGCCGGCGTTTCGTTCGCGGAGTTGCCCGAGCTGGCGCGCACCGTGGCTTCGCTGCCGCGGCTGCGCTTGCGTGGCGTGATGGCGATCCCCGAGCCCGGCGCGCCGCGCGAGCGCTATCAGATGGTCCATCTCGCCTATGAAAAGCTGAAAGACGAGCTCGGCTTCGATACGCTGTCGATGGGCATGTCCGACGATCTCGAGCTGGCGATCGCCGAAGGCGCCACCATGGTGCGCGTCGGCACGGCGATCTTTGGGCAACGCAGGAAAGAGCAGAGCGCCGCGTGAAGATCGCCTTCCTCGGCGGCGGCAACATGGCCAACGCCCTGATCGGCGGTCTCGTCGCCAAGGGCCACGACGCCCGTGACATCTCGGTCATCGAGGTGAGCCCGGCGGCACGCGAACGCATCGCGACCCTTGGCGTGCGCGTCAACACCGCACCGGACGCAGCGAGCGGCAAGGCCGATACGCTGGTGATCGCCGTCAAACCGCAGGATGCGCGCGCGGCGCTTGCTTCGATCGCGGCTGCGATTGCCGACAAGCTGGTGATCAGCATCGCCGCCGGCGTGCGGCTCGAGGCGCTGTCGCGCTGGCTCGGCGGCCACCGCCGCATCGTGCGCTGCATGCCGAACACGCCGGCGCTGATCGGCGCCGGCATCACCGGACTTTATGCGGCGCCGGAAGTCGGCGCGGCGGACCGAACAAAAGCTGAAACCATTCTCGCTGCCGTGGGCGAGGTCGTCTGGCTCGCCGATGAGCGCCTGCTCGACCCGGTCACCGCGGTCTCGGCGAGCGGACCGGCCTACGTGTTCTGGTTGATCGAGCAGCTTGCGGCCTTTGCCGAACGCTCGGGCATTCCCCCGCAGGACGCGCTGCGGCTCGCGAAGCACTGCGTGCTCGGCTCGGCCCGCCTCGCCGCCGAGAGTGCCGAGCCACCCGCACAGCTAAGAAAGAACGTCACCTCCAAAGGCGGCACTACCGAAGCGGCGCTGAAGGTTTTCGAACAGGAGAACCTGGCGGAACGCTTCGCCAGGGCGCTCGCGGCGGCGACGCGGCGTGGCGGCGAGCTCGGCGAGGAACTGGGAAAGGATTGAGATGTTCGCGCAGATTGCCACCTTCCTGATCGACACGGTGGTCTCGTTTCTCGTCTTTCTGCTGCTGGCGCGCTTTCACTTCCAGTGGCTGCGCGTGCCGTTCCGCAACCCGATGGGCGAGTTCCTGCTCGCCACCACCAGCTGGATCGTGCTGCCGGCGCGGCGCGTGGTGCCGGGCCTTGCCGGCCTCGATCTCGCGACGCTGCTGATCGCCTGGCTGCTGCAAGCGCTGGGTCTCTGGGCCCAGGCCTGGATCGCGGGCGCCGAGCCGAGCGCCCTCGCGGTGGCGGCGATCGCCGCGGTGGATCTGGTGCGCTACAGCGTGTATATCCTGGTGTTCGCCATCTTCGTGCAGGTGGCGATCTCCTGGATCAACCCCGACGCGCCGCTCGCGCCGCTGTTCGACATGGTGACGCGGCCCTTTCTGCGGCCGCTGCGCCGCTACGTGCCGCCGGTGGGCCGGGTGGATCTCACGCCGCTGGTGCTGCTCGTCATCCTCTACGTGCTGCTCATCCCGCTGAACCACTTGCGCCTCGCGGCGGCCGTGCTGTGATTCTCGAGCTGCAGGTGCAGCCGGGCGCGGCGCGATCGGAGTTCGCCGGCGAGCATGGCGGGCGCGTGAAGCTGCGACTCGCCGCGCCGCCGGTCGAGGGCAAGGCGAACGCCGCGCTGATCGAGTTCCTCGCCGCGTACTTCGGCGTGCCGAAGCGCAATGTGCGCATCGCCGCCGGCCTGAAATCGCGGCGCAAGCGGGTGGTGATCGAAGGTGCGCAGTGGACCGCGAAACGGAACTGAGGAACGTCGCTACTGCGGTCTACGCGCTGCAGGCGGCGGGCTTCCTCTTCGGCATCACCTGGATCATCGCGGCGATCGTCGACTACGTGAAGCGCGACGACGCCGCCGGCACCTGGCTCGAATCGCATTTCCGCTGGCAGATCCGCACATTCTGGTGGGGACTGCTGTGGGGCGTGATCGGCGGCATCCTGTTCATCGTCATCATCGGCTGGTTCGTCCTGATGGCCGACGCGATCTGGATCATCTACCGCATCGTCAAGGGCTGGCTGCGGCTCGCCGAGCGGCGCGAGGTATCCTAGAAAAGCGTATTTCCTCGGGGTAGGGGAAGACGTCTTCCTGCTCCCCCGCGCGCAGCAGCTCCTGCTTCGCCTGCCAGAACTGCGGGTCGAGCAGGTCGCGGTGATACTCGTAGAAGATCTCGCGCGCGCGCGGCTCCGAGACCAGGAAGCGGTCGAACTGCTCGGGGAACACATCGGCATCGCCCACCCTCCAGTACGGCTCGGCGGCGAGCTCTTCCTCGTAGGTCTTCGCCGGCGGGATGCGCCGGAAGCTCATCTCGGTCATCGGCTGGATTTCGTCGTAGTCGTAGAACACGACGCGGTCGTGGCGCGTGACGCCGAAGTTCTTGAGCAGCATGTCGCCCGGAAAGATGCCGGCGCCGGCGAGCTCCTTGATCGCCTGGCCGTACTCGCGCAACGCCAGACGCAATGCGCCGTCGTCGCCGCTGCGCCGGCAGTCTTCGACATGCAGGTTGAGCGGCTCCATGCGCCGCTCGATATAGACGTGGCCGATCACCAGGTCCTCGCCGTCGAACTCGATCAGCGAGGCGCATTCGCGCTTCAGCTCTTCGACCAGCGCGGCATCGAAGCGCTCGAAAGGCAGCGCGACCAGCGAGTATTCGAGCGTATCGGCCATGCGGCCGACGCGGTCGTGCAGCTTGACCATCTGGTACTTCTCCATCACCGTCTCGCGGTCGATCTCCTTGGGCGGCGCGAAGCGGTCGCGGATCAGCTTGAAGACGTAGGGAAACGACGGCAGCGTGAACACCAGCATCACCATGCCCTTGATGCCCGGAGCGATGACGAAGCGATCGGTCGAGTGCTTGAGGTGGTAGTGCAGGTCGCGATAGAACAGCGTCTTGCCCTGCTTGGCGAGGCCCACCGACATATAGAGCTCGGCGCGCGGCTTCTTCGGCATCAGCCAGCGCAGGAACGAGACGCAGGCTGCCGGCACTTCCATGTCGACGAAGAAATAGGCCCGGGCGAAGGAGAACAGCACCAGCAGCTGGTCCTCGCCGAGAAGCAGCGTGTCGGCATAGAGCTCGCCGCGCTGGTTTTGCAGCAGCGGCACCGCGAACGGCACCTCGCGGTGCGCGTTGATGATGCGGCCCACAACGTAGGCGCCCTTGTTGCGGAAAAATAGCGTACTGAGCACCTGCACCTGCAGGTCGGGATGCGCGCGCGCCGGACGCGGAAAATGCCGGCGCAGGGCGTGCACGATGTTGCGCAGGTCGCGCCGCGGGTTCTCCCAGCTGTTCTTGAGATCGAAGCTCTGCGCGATGTTGCGCAGCGTCTTCCTCAGGCCGTCGACCAGGGGGTAATAGCAGGCATACGTCGGCGCGTCGCCTTCGAGGTGCTCGGTGGCGATTGCCGGGCGCCAGAAGATGAACTCATTGTGGTAATGGCGCCGGTGCAGCACCGCGCACGCGACCGAGTTGTAGAAGGTCTCGGCGCACTCGGGCTGCTTGTGCTCGTGCAGCAGGCCGATGTAGGCCAGCTTGATCGCCGGCCAGAGCGACTCGTCGCGCGCCTGCGGGAAGCGCTCGAGCAGCTCGCCGACCCCCTCTTCCACGCGCTGGTCGTACATCTGGATGCGGTTTCGCGCGAGGCTGCGCATTTCGAGCCACGCCGCGCGCTCGAACAGCGTCTTCGCCTGTACCGCAGCTTCGCGGAACAGGCGGTAATGCCGGTCGAAGCCGTCGAGGATGCAGCGCGCGAGGTCCTGCGGCAGGCTCGAGCGCCGCTCGCGCGCTGCAACAACGGGCGCGAGGCTGCTCACACTGCTGCCAGCTTGGCTTTCTTCTTATCGTCGAAGAATTGCTCGTCCTCGGTCGAGCCGTGCAGCGCGGTGGTGGACGCCGTGCCGCCGGTGACGACCTGCGTGATCTCGTCGAAGTAGCTGGTGCCGACCTCGCGCTGGTGCTTGACCGCGGTGAAGCCCTTCTCCGCGGCGGCGAACTCCTTCTGCTGCAGCTCGACGAACGCGCTCATGCCGCCGCGCGCGTAGCCGTAGGCGAGCTCGAACATCGAGTAGTTGAGCGCGTGGAAGCCGGCGAGGGTGATGAACTGGAACTTGTAGCCCATGGCGCCGAGCTCGCGCTGGAACCTGGCGATGGTGGCGTCGTCCAGGTTGCGCTTCCAGTTGAACGAGGGCGAGCAGTTGTACGCCAGCATCTTGCCGGGGTGCGCCTTCTGCACCGCTTCGGCGAACTTGCGCGCGAACTCGAGATCGGGCTTGCCGGTCTCGCACCACACCATGTCGGCGTAGGCCGCATAGGCGACGCCGCGCGCGATCGCCTGCTCCAGCCCGTTCTTCACCCGGTAGAAGCCCTCGGCAGTCCGATCGCCCGTAATGAACGGCTTATCGTTCTCGTCGACATCCGAGGTCACGAGGTTGGCCGCCTCGGCGTCGGTGCGCGCGAGCAGGATCGTCGGCACGCCGGCAACATCAGCCGCAAGGCGCGCGGCGACGAGTTTCTGCACCGCTTCCTGCGTTGGCACCAGCACCTTGCCGCCCATGTGGCCGCATTTCTTGACCGAGGCGAGCTGGTCCTCGAAATGCACGCCGGCGGCGCCGGCATCGATCATCGAGCGCATCAGCTCGTAGGCGTTGAGCACGCCGCCGAATCCCGCCTCGGCGTCCGCCACTATGGGGGCGAAATAGTCGATATCACCTTTGCCTTCCATCCACTGGATCTGGTCGGCGCGAGCGAGCGCGTTGTTGATGCGCCTCACGACGGTGGGAACCGAGGAGACGGCGTACAGCGACTGGTCGGGATACATCTGCAGCGAATCGTTCGCATCGGCCGCGACCTGCCACCCGGAGAGATAGATCGCCGGCACGCCGGCTTTCACCTGCTGCACCGCCTGGTTGCCAGTGAGCGCGCCGAGCGAATTCACGAACGGACGCTCGTGCATCAGCTGCCAGAGTTTCTCCGCGCCGCGCTTGGCGAGCGTGTGCTCGACGGTGACGCTGCCGCGCAGCCGCACCACATCGCCCGCGCTATAGCCGCGCTTAACGCCTTCCCAGCGCGCGTTCTCTGCCCAGTCTTTTTCGAGTGCTTCGGTTTGTTTTTGGCGCTGGTCCACGGTCCCTCCAGGGGGTTGTCGATGCGAGGAGTGTGCGGGTGGACCATGGCGCGCAGCAACACGCCATGTGGCTCATTTCTCTGTTACAAAAACAAGGCTTTACATAGGCTTAGCTGACCCCCGTTTCATCATGCGGGAGCAGGTTTCAAAAAATGCTGCTTTGCGGAAAAGCTAGGTCTGAACCAGCTTGCGGTAGCGATGCACGCTCATCAGGATGCCGGCGCCGATGAAAAGCGTGAGGAGCGCGGTGCCACCGTAGGAGAGGAAGGGCAGCGGAACGCCGACGACGGGCAGGATGCCGGACACCATGCCCATGTTTACGAAGGCATAAGTGAAGAACATGAGCGAGATCGCGCCGGCGAGCAGGCGGGCGAACACAGTGGCGGCGTTCGCCGCGATGACCAGGCCGCGCGCGATGAGCAGCATGTAGAGCGTGATCAGCACCAGGTTGCCGATCAGCCCGAACTCCTCGGAAAAGACGGCGAAGATGAAGTCCGTATGTCGCTCCGGGATGAACTCGAGGTGCGCCTGAGTGCCGTTCAGCCAGCCCTTGCCCCAGAGCCCGCCCGAGCCCACGGCGATGGTCGACTGGATGATGTGGTAGCCGGCGCCGAGCGGATCGGTGGTCGGGTCGAGAAGCGTGAGCACACGCTTACGCTGATAGCTATGGAGGAAGCCCCAGCCGATCGGCAATGCGGCCAGCCCGATGGCGGTGAGCGTGCCGAGCACGCGCCAGCCGAGGCCGGCGAAGAAGATGACATAGAAACCGGCGGCGCCGACCAGCGCTGCGGTGCCAAGATCGGGCTGGCGGGCGATCAGGCCGAGCGGAATGATGAGCAGCATCGCGGCGACGCCGAAGTTGCGCAGCTTGAGCGAGGTCTCGTGCTTGTGGAAGTACCACGCCAGCATCAGCGGCAGCGCGAGCTTCATCATCTCGGAGGGCTGGAAGCGCGTGACGCCGACGTGCAGCCAGCGGCGCGCGCCGTTCGCCACGTCGCCGAACAGCGCGACCGCCACCAGGAAGGCGAGGCCAATGAGGTAGGCGGGCACCGCGAAGCGCATCATGGTTTGCGGCGGCACCTGCGCTACCAGCCACATCGCGGCGAGCGCCACCGCCAGGTTGACAGCCTGGCTCACCACGCGCGACGGGTTCTCGTAGCTCGCGGAGAACAGCGCGAGGAAGCCGAGCATCGACAGCGCAAGCATCAGCACGAGCAGCGTCGTGTCGATGCCCTCGGCGAGGCGCACTCCGATGCGGCGTACCGGGATGCCCGCGAGTTCCATCAGTCGCTCTCGAGTTCCTCGTCCGCCGCGGCGTCGTCCTCCGGGGTCGGCTGCTCCATGCCGGCGGGCACCTTGCCGAGCATGAAGTAGTCGAGCACGGTGCGGGCGAGCGGCGCCGCCGCGCGCGCGCCGAAGCCGCCGTTCTCGACGATCACGGCGAGCGCGATGCGCGGGCTCTCGAGCGGCGCGAAGGCGATGAACAGCGAATGGTCGCGGTGCCGCTCGGCGACCTTCGCTTCCTCGTACTTTTCGTTCTGCTTCATCGCGATCACCTGGGCGGTGCCGGTCTTGCCGCCCACGGTGTAGGTGACCCCGGCAAAGGCGCGCGCCCCGGTGCCTTCCTTGTTGACCCCGGCCATCGCGCGCTTGATGAACTCGACGTTGTCGCGCTTGAGCGTCACGGACTGCAGCAGCTCGGCAGGCACTTCCCGGCGCTCGCCGTTGCGCGGATGGTCGATGTGCGCAACCAGGCGCGCCTTGTAGATGTTGCCGCCGCCCGCGAGCATCGCCATCGCCTGCGCCAGCTGCAGCGGCGTATAGGAGTGATAGCCCTGACCGATGCCGATCGAGATCGTCTCGCCGGGGAACCACTTCTGGTCGGCGAGGCGCTTGAAGCGCTTCTGCTTCCACTCTGGCGAGGGCAGCACGCCGGTGAACTCGCCGGCGAGATCGATGCCGGAGCGCGAGCCGAAGCCGAAAGGCCCGAGGAAGCGCGCGATCGCGTCGATGCCCATGTCGTTGGCGAGGTGGTAGTAGTAGGTGTCGCAGGACTCGACGATCGACTTGTACATGTCGACCGTGCCGTGGCCGCCCTTCTTGTCATCGCGGAAGCGCCGGCCGCCGAAGTCGAAATAGCCCGGGTCGAAAATAGTCGCGCGCGTGGTGCGCTTGCCTGTCTCGAGCGCGGCGAGCGCGAGATAGGGCTTGATGGTCGAGCCCGGCGGGTAGAGGCCCGAAATGGCGCGGTTGTTGAGCGGCTTGTCGATCGAGCCGTTGAGCTCCGCCCAGTACTGCGGGTCGATGCCGTCGACGAACAGATTCGGGTCGAAGCCCGGCTTCGAGACCAGCGCGAGGATACCGCCGCTCGCCGGATCGATGGCGACCAGCGCGCCGCGGCGCTCGCCGAACGCGATCTCGGCCACTTGCTGCAGCCGCATGTCGAGCGTCAGCGTGAGGTTGTTGCCGGGCTGCGAAGCGGTGCGCGACAGCGTGCGGATGCCGCGGCCCGCGGCGTCGATCTCGACCTGCTCGAAGCCGGTCGTGCCGTGGAGCTCCGCCTCGTAGGTCGCCTCCACGCCGGCCTTGCCGATGTAATCGGTGCCGCGGTAGTTCGCGCCGACGCCGTCCTCCTCGAGCTTCGCCTGGTCCTGCGTGTTGATGCGCCCGAGGTAGCCGAGCACATGCGAGCCGACGTCGCCGAAGGGATATTGGCGGAACAGGCGCGCCTTGATCTCCACGCCCTCGAAGCGGTAGCGATTGGCGGCGAACTTCGCTGCTTCCTCGTCGGACAGGCGGTTGCGGATCGGCAGGTTTTCCGCGTTGCGCGTTTCCTGCAGAAGCTTCCTGAAGCGCGCGCGGTCGCGCGGCGTGATGTCGACCAGCTCGGAGAGCTCGTCGATGGTGCGCTCCATGTTCTTCACGCGCCGCGGGAAGATCTCGAGCGTGTAGCCCGAGTAGTTGCGCGCGATGACCACGCCGTTGCGATCGACGATCAGGCCGCGGTTCGGCGTCACCGGCACGATCGAGATGCGGTTGTCCTCGGCCTTGGCCTTGTAGACGTCGTGCTGCAGCACCTGCAGGTAGAGGAAGCGCGCCGCGAGCAGCGCAAAGGCCACCAGCACCGCGACGCCCGCGACGCCGACGCGCATCTGGAACTGGTGCAGCTCCTGCTCGGAGTTGCGGATCTCGCTACCGCGCATCGTTGCGGCTCACCTAAATGGCCTGCTCGCGCTCGGGGCGCCGTTGCGGCAGAAGCAGCAGCCAGGTCACGACCGGCCACAGTATCGCGCCGGCGAGCGGACCGATGAAGATCGGCCAGCCGGGGAAGGCATCGCCCGCGGCGAGGCGCACCAGCAGGACCGCCGCCTGGGTGACGAGCAGGATGAGCGCAATGTGCAGCGACTGGAGCATCGGTCCAAACCATAGGATACGGCGGGAAAGCCAGACCGAGAGGAAGGCGAGCAGCGAATAGGCGAGCGCATGCTGGCCAAGGAGCACGCCGTTGCCGGCGTCGCTCAGCAAGCCGAGCATCCAGGCGACGCCCAGGCCGACCAGCCGCGGCTGGCGCACGCACCAGAAGGCGAGCACCAGCGCGACAAAATCCGGCACCAGGCGCAGATCGCGCCAGGGCAGGAAGTTGAGGAACAAGGCCAGCGCGAACGAGCCGATGATCGTGCTCATGCGCACCGGCATCAGGATCTGCGAGCTACTGGGAATCATCGCTCGCTTTCTCCGCTGCTTTGTCTTTCCTTGCGCGCCGCGTCTTTTCGCCGCGCCGCTCTTTCGCCTGGGTCTCGTCGGGCCGCGGCGCACGCGCCGCTTCGTTGGTCAGCACGAGCACATAGCGGCCGCGCTCGATGCCCGCGGCAGGCTTGCACACCACACGCGCGAAGCTGTGCTCGGCATCGCGCTCGACGCGCATCACCGTCGCCACGGCAAGCCCGGCGGGATAGGTGCCGTCGATGCCGGAGGTCACGAGGCGATCGCCGTCCTGGATTTCGGCGTTCGCCGGCATGTAGCGCAGCTCGAGCGTGCCCGAGGCGCCGCCGCCAAACGCGACCGCGCGCAGGCCGTTGCGCACCACCTGCACTGGAATCGCCTGGTCGGGGTTGGTCAGCAGCGTGACTTCGGACAGCAGCGGGTGCACGCGCGTCACCTGCCCGATGACGCCGGTGTCGTCGGCCACCGGGCTGCCGGCGCGCACGCCCTGCACCGTGCCGCGGTCGATGAACAGCTTGTGCGAGTACGGGTCGCGTCCCAGGTAGAGCACCTCGGCCGGCATCGCCTGCACCGGCAGCTTCTCCGCCGCGCCGATCATGCGGCGCAGCTCGCTCGCCTCGGCCTGCAGCGCGTGGTAGCGCTGGGCATCCTGCGCATTCGCCAGCGCCTGCTCGCGCAGCTGCGCGTTCTCCTGGATGAGCGTCGCTTGCGTCGAGAAGTAGCCGCTGACGCTCATCGCCAGATCGATCGGCCAGGTCGCGGCGCGCTGCAGCGGGTAGGCCGCGAGCGCGAGCCAGCTGCGCAGCCCGTCGACGTAGCGAAAGCGCGCGTCGACCACCAGCAGCGCAAGCGAAAGTGAGGCAAAGAAGAACAGCCTGACTAGCGGTGCTGGCCCACGCTTGAAGAACGGCGGGGGGGTGTGGTCCATCCCCCGCTATTCTCAGTCGTTGGTGAAGATCGGGCCGAAGTGCTCCATCTTCTCGAGCGCCTTGCCCGAGCCGCGCACCACGCAGGTCAGCGGATCGTCGGCGACGATCACCGGCAGCCCGGTCTCCTCCATCAGCAGGCGGTCGAGGTCGCGCAGTAGCGCGCCGCCGCCGGTAAGTACCATGCCCTTCTCGGCGATGTCGGCGCCAAGCTCCGGCGGCGTCTGTTCGAGCGCCGACTTCACCGCCGACACGATCTGGTTCAACGGCTCGGTGAGCGCCTCGAGGATCTCGTTCGACGAGATGGTGAAGCTGCGCGGAATGCCCTCGGCGAGGTTGCGTCCCTTGACTTCCATCTCGCGCACTTCGCTGCCCGGAAAGGCCGAGCCGATTTCCTTCTTGATCATCTCGGCGGTGGTCTCGCCGATCAGCATGCCGTAGTTGCGGCGGATGTAGTTGATGATCGCCTCGTCGAACTTGTCGCCGCCGACGCGCACCGACCCCGAATACACCATGCCGCCGAGGGAGATCACGCCGACTTCGGTCGTGCCGCCGCCGATGTCGACCACCATGGAACCGGTGGCATCCGCGACCGGCAGGTCTGCACCGATGGCGGCCGCCATCGGTTCCTCGATCAGGAACACCTGGCCCGCGCCTGCGCCGATCGCACTCTCCCGAATCGCGCGGCGCTCGACCTGCGTCGAGCCGCAGGGCACGCAGATGATGATGCGCGGGGAGGGCGAGAACAGCTTGTTGTCGTGCACTTTCTTGATGAACTGCTTGAGCATTTGCTCGGTGACGGTGAAGTCGGCGATCACGCCGTCCTTCATCGGCCGGATGGCGATGATGTTGCCCGGGGTCTTGCCGAGCATCATCTTGGCTTCCTTGCCGACTGCCTGGATGGTTTTCTTGCCGCTCGGGCCGGCTTCCTGCCGGATGGCGACCACCGAAGGCTCGTCGAGTACGATGCCTTTGCCGCGGACGTAGATCAGCGTGTTGGCCGTGCCGAGGTCGATGGCGAGGTCGTTGGAGAAGTAGCTGCGCAGGAATCCAAACATGGGCAAGGTCGGGGCCTTTTTGCGTTTCTTAACGGGACCTTAGCTCAGTA
>Ga0209131_1001338_pt1 | contig 17028 bp, 17 predicted proteins | sample GraSoi_2013_40cm_FD_185826 | JGI IMG/M metagenome (GOLD analysis project Ga0209131, IMG submission 185826) | Grasslands soil microbial communities from the Angelo Coastal Reserve, California, USA - Sample 9_17_2013_40cm (SPAdes) (version 2) | ecosystem: Environmental > Terrestrial > Soil >...
CGAAGGGCACGTGAACCGGGACATCGAGTCGAAGAAGCGCTACGGGCCGGTGGTGGCGAACGCCGCGGCGCTGCTCGCCGCTGCCCGCAAGGCCGGAATCCTCGTCGTTTACGCAAACGCGGATCACATGCCCGACGGCGCCATAGCAGCCCGCACCCTGCGCGATGCAAACAACCGACTGCAGCCGATCGCGCCGGGCGATGCCGACGCGCACAAGCCGCTCATCACCGGGGGCACGCCGGAAGCGCGCGTCATCGCCGAGCTCGCCCCGCGCGCGGAGGACTTGATCGTGCCGAAGCATCGTTGGAGCGCATTCCACGGGACGTACCTCGAGACGGCGCTACGCTCGCGCGGCATCGACACCATCGTCCTTGCCGGCGGCTCCACGGACGTCGGCATCGCTTCCACGGCATTCGCCGCGCGCGACCTCGACTACAACCTCGTGATCGCGTCCGACGCGTGCACGTCGCCCGAGAAGGACAACCACGACCAGCTCATGCGCCGGGTCTTTCCGCGGATGGCGCGCATACGCACCGCTCGCGAAATCGCCGCGATGCTCGGCAAGTAGCGTGCGCCTGGCGGACTTCGACTACGAGCTCCCACCCGAGCTGATCGCGCAGCATCCGGCGGCGGAGCGCACCGCAAGCCGCTTGCTGCATCTCGATGGCAGGAGCGGCGCGATCGAAGACCTCGCTTTCCGCGACATCGTGAGGTTGATCGCGCCGGGCGACCTCCTCGTGGTGAACGACACGCGCGTCATCAAGGCGCGGCTTCGCGGACGCAAGGACAGCGGGGGCGAGGTCGAAGTGCTGGTCGAGCGCGTCCTCGATCACGAGCGCGCGCTCGCGCAGGTGCGCGCGAGCAAGCCGCCGAGGGCGGGGGCGAAGCTCGTGCTTGGCGGAGCGGTCGAGGCGCAGATGCTCGGGCGCCACGGCGATCTCTTCGAGCTTCGCTTTCTCGGCGCTCGATCGGTTCTCGACTGCCTCGCGGCCCACGGCGAGACGCCGCTGCCGCCCTACATCGCGCACTCACCGGATGCGGAAGACGAAACGCGCTACCAGACGGTGTATGCGAAGGTCGCGGGTGCCGTGGCGGCGCCCACCGCGGGGCTGCATTTCGATGAAGCGCTGCTCGCGGCCTTGCGCGCGAAAGGGGTGGGCGTGGCAAGCCTCACGCTGCACGTCGGCGCGGGGACTTTCCAGCCGGTGAGGAACGAGGACCTGTCGAGGCACGTCATGCATTCGGAGTGGTACGACATTCCGCGGGCGACGGTCGATGCGATCGAGGAGACGGCGGCAAGGAACGGACGAATTGTCGCGGTGGGCACCACGGCATTACGCGCGCTGGAGTCGGCGGCCACGAGCGGCCGGCTCATCGCGGGCACCGCGGAGACGCAGCTCTTCATCGTTCCGGGATACCGATTCAACGTGGTTGACCGGCTGGTCACCAATTTCCACCTGCCACGCTCGACGCTGCTGATGCTCGTGAGCGCTTTCGCAGGCGCGGAGAACATCCGCCGCGCCTATCGGCACGCGGTTGAACACCGCTACCGCTTTTTCAGCTACGGCGACGCGATGCTGCTCGACCGGGGACAGACCACTTGTTCCGCCTGATGGGACAAGTGGTCTGTCCCCGGTCTTTCAGTAGTAGCGCGTGTAGATGCGGTTCTTGAGGTCGGCGAGGTAGGCGTCCGAATCGAAGTAGAGCTCGTGGGTAATGACGCTGGGTACCGTGCCGAACGCGTACTCGAGTCGATCGGCGGCGCGGGTGAGAAGGCCCGAAAGCCTGTGTGCGATGTCGTTCATTGATGTTCTCCTAGGCTGCGGTCTGGGTCGGGTCGTTTGCGGGCGCGAGATACTCGCGGATCGAGATCCACGCGGGCGCCAGCGCCTGCACGACGGTGCGGCCGCAATGGGCGATGGTAAGCACGTCGCCCGGTCCGACGATGTGGTCGTTGATATCGCCCTCCTCGGTGACCCACACCGTGCCGCGAGTGGCGTGGATACGAACGCCCGCGGCATCGTCGAGGCTGATGACGTCGCCGGCTTCGAGGGCGAGATCCGGGGTTTCGAGGTCGAGGTGCATATGGGCTCCTTGCTGAATGATCGCCGTGCATGCAAAATGGGCTGATGAAACGCAGTATTCCCTCTAAGGCCGTGCCTCGCAAACGAAAAGGCGGCATGGCCTGCATGAGCTAGACGCATGGCTATGTCGACCCGGCCGCTCCCGCCCCTGGACTTCCTGAGAGGGTTCGAAGCCGCCGCGCGGCACCTGAGCTTCACCAAGGCCGCCGCCGAGCTCTTCGTCACGCAATCGGCGGTGAGCCGCCAGATCCAATCGCTCGAAGAGTTCGTCGGCGTGGCGCTCTTCGAGCGGCGGCACAAGGCGCTCGTCCTCACCGAGGCGGGGCAGAACTACGTGCGCATCGTGGGCCCGGTCCTCGACCAGCTGCGTGAGGCGACCCGGCGGCTGCGCGAATCGCGCACCGGCCACGTGCTGACGGTGACCACGACCGTGTCGTTCGCCTCGATCTGGCTCGTGCCGCGGCTCGCGCGCTTTCGCAAGAAGCATCCCGGGGTGGATGTGCGCATCACGGCGACCCACGACGTGGCCGACCTGGAGCGCGAGGGAATCGACCTCGCGATTCGCGATTGCGCGGCCAATCGCGCGCCGCCGGGCGCGGTGGCATTGGTGAGCGAGCATCTCGCGGCGGTCTGCAGCCCCGATTACGTGAAGGAGTCGAAGGCCGCGAAGCGCCCGCTCGCCCATCCCGCGGACCTTCGCCACCACGTGCTCCTGCATCTGGACGATCCCACCGGCCGCTGGCCGTGGATGTCGTGGCGCGCATGGCTCGAGGCGATGGGAACGGATGAGCTGCAGCCGGCCGGGATGGTGAGCTTCAGCCAATACGATCAGGTGATACAGGCCGCGCTGCACGGGCAGGGCATCGCGCTCGGGCGCATGTCGCTCGCCGGGCAGATGCTCAAGGACAAGCGGCTGGTCGCGTTGTTCGGACGCGAGCAGCGCCTCGCGCGCGCCTTCTATGCCATCCATGCGAAGGACGCGAGATCGCGCGCGGAGGTGCGTCAGTTCGTCGAGTGGGTGAGCGAGGAAATCCGCAACGAATCCTGAGGCACCGCGCCCGGGCGGTGGAGCCATTCATCGGTCGCGGGACCGTCGACGCCCGGGCTGAAGAGAAAGCCCTGGACCTCGTCGCAGCCATGGCGCGCGAGGAAATCGAGCTGCTCGCGCGTTTCCACGCCTTCGGCGATCACTTTCAATCCGAGGCTGCGGCTAAGCTCGATGATCGCCTTCACGATCGCGGCATCCTCCGCATTCTCGGCGACGCCGCGAATGAAGGTGCGGTCGAGCTTGAGCGCGTCGATGGGGAATCGCTTGAGGTAGCCCAAGCTGGAGTAGCCGGTGCCGAAATCGTCCACGGCGATGCGCACACCCGAATCGGCGATGAGACCCAGCATGCGCGCCGCTTCTTCGGGCTCGCGCACCAGCGACGATTCGGTGAGCTCGATCTCGATCGCGCTTGCATCGAGGCCGCTTTCGGCGAGCGCGCGGGCGACTACCTGGTCGAGGTCTCCCTGGTGGAATTGCCGCGCCGAGAGGTTCACCGCGATGGGACAGGTGGTGAGGCCCAGGGATCGCCAGCGCTTCACCTGGTGCAGCGCGCAGCGCAGCACCCACTCGCCGATCGGAACGATGAGGCCGGTGTCCTCGAGGATCGGAACGAACTCCGCCGGCGCGAGCAGCCCGTGCTGCGGATGGCGCCAGCGCAGCAGCGCCTCGAATCCGCTCACGGCGCCCGTGGCGATCGCGAATTTCGGCTGGTAGACGACTTCGAATTCGCCGCGGTGCAACGCGACGCGCAAGTCGATCTCGAGCTCGTGGCGGCGAGTGACGAGATCGTGCATCCCGGGGACAAAGAACTGGAAATTGTTGCGCCCGGCTTGCTTGGCGCAGTCCATGGCGATGTCGGCATTGCGAATGAGGTCGGCCGCGGACGTCCCGTCGTTCGGGAAGATCGCGATGCCGGCGCTCGCGGTGCAATAGACCCCGCGCCCGGACAGGTCGACCGGCAGGCGGATCGCGGCAAGCACTTTCGAGGCGAACGCGCTCGCCTCCTCGCGTGCCGAGAGGTCGGGAAGGACGAACACGAACTCGTCGCCGCTATTGCGGGCGATCGTGTCGCCGGGACGCATGCAGGGGCGAAGGCGGTCGGCCATCGCCTTGAGCACCAGGTCGCCGCAGTCCTGTCCGAACGTATCGTTGATCGACTTGAAGCGATCGAGGTCGACGAAGATCACGGCGAGGAGGTGCTCGCGCCCCTTGGCGCGCGTGAGGGTGCGTGCGAGCCGGTGCTGGAGACACGAGCGGTTGGGTAGCCCCGTCAACAGGTCGCGCGTCGCGAGGTAGCGCGCCTGGGCGCGCTGCCTTCGCTGCGATTCGGTAATGGCGAGGAGCTCGCTCGTCTTGCGGAAGGCGAGCTGGCGCAACGATTGGTTCCAGGCGAGCAGCAGCACGCAGAGGCCGAGTGCCAGCCCGAGCACGCAGGCGAGAAGATAACGGTTCGCGAACGCCCCGCGCAACGGTTGTCCCACCCATTGCGCCTGGATCTCCTCGAGCTTTTCCGGGGGGATTCGGGCGAAGCCGTCCTGGATGAAATCGCGCAGGTCCTCGCGTCCGGCGCGCACCGCCCAGTCGAACGGGACAGAGTAGAGGACCGGGGACTGGCGAAAGTCGTCGTTGAGACCCTGCCTGAAGAGGAAGTATTCGGCGGCGGGCGAGTCCATGCAGAACATGCGCACCTCGCCGCGGCCCGCGGCCTGGACCAGCGATTCGGAGTTCGAGAAGCGTTCGTTCGTGTCGATGCCGCGCGCGCGCAGCCATTCGGCGCAGGCGCTGCCTTCCTTGGCGGCGACGGCGAAGCCGCGAAGGCTGGCGACGTCGTGGATGCCGGTGATCGAGTGGTGAAAGTACACGCGCGCCTCGACGGTCGCGGGCGTGCGCGAGAAGGCAAACTGCCGGCGGCGAGCCTCGGTGTATGCGAGCGCTTCGATCACATCGGCCTCGCCGGAAACGGTCTCCTGCTGGGCTTTGGCCCATTTGAGCCCGCGCACTTCCACGGCGACGCCGGTCGTGCGCGACCAGAGTTCCCATTTGTCCTTGATGATGCCGCGCAAATTGCCGCGCTCGTCGCGAAAGAGATAAGGCGGGTAGTGGTCGTCGGTCACGACGACGAGCCGGCGCGGCGGCATGGCGTCCGCCGCCGGGGACGGTGCCGGGGCATCCGCCGCGGCCGCTTCGATGAGCCAGCCGGCGACAGCAATGCAGATCGCCGCGGCGACCCGCAGGAGGTTTTGCTTCATGGCTAGTTTGCGCCGGCGAGCTTGCCGACGATGATGCGTGCGATCTGGCCGAGCGGCGCTACCGTCTCGACGGCGTCTCTTTCGATTGCCGCACGCGGCATTCCGAAGACGACCGAGGTCGCTTCGTCCTGGGCGACGGTGAAGGCGCCGCTCTCGCGCATTGCGAGGAGTCCTTCCGCGCCGTCTTCCCCCACACCGGTCATGATGATGCCGATGGCGGTCGCCCCGGCGGACTCCGCGGCGGAATTGAAGAGGACATCGACCGCGGTTTCGTCGGACGCAATGCGCGGCTCCAGGCGGATGCCGTACCCGCGATCGCCGTGATGCTCGAGGCGCATGTGGGTGCCGCCGGGTGCGATATAGACGTGGCCGGGGAGCGCCGGCTCCTGGTCCTCGGCTTCCTTCACCTTGACGCGGCAGGTCTCGTTCAGTCGCCGCACCAGGTGCGTGATGAACGGGCCGGGCATTTTTTGCAGTGCGATGAGGACGGGCGGAACGTCCTCGGGCAGGCTGCCGAGGACGTCGCGGATCGCTTCAGCGCCGCCCGTGGAAGCGCCCACCACGACGACGCGATCAGATCCCGGGGCATGCTCACCGAGTTGGGGCAGGATCGCTTCGGCATCGGAATGCGCGCTCGCTTCCATCGGCCGCAGGTTGTGGCGCGCCGCGTGCGCTCCGCGAATCGCATCCGCGATGCCGCGAACGTAGTCGTCGTCGACCGGCGTTCCGATCGCGGGCTTGGCGACGAAGTCGACCGCGCCCAGGGCGAGCGCGCGGAACGCGATGTCCGAGCCTTCCTGGGTGTGGGACGACAGCATCACCACGGGCATCGGGCGAACGCGCATCAGCCGCTTGAGGAACGACAGCCCGTTCATCTTCGGCATCTCGATGTCGAGCGTGAGGACGTCCGGATTGAGTGTGCGGATGAGCTCCCTCGCGGTCAGCGGGTCGGGGGCGGCTCCCACCACCGTCATGTCGGGCTGCTCGTTGATGATGGCGGCGAGGATGTTGCGAATCGCCGCGGAATCGTCGATCACCAGGACCTTGGTCTTCACGTGAACATCTCCACTTGGCCGCCGGCGGGAAGCTCGCGCAGCCGTTCGAAATATTGCACCTCGCGTTCGAGGATGGTTTGGTTGTGCGTCCGGGCGATCCCGCGCACGAGGACCCGTCCCGACACCGGAAAGAAATAGACTTTGCGCGAAATCGTGCCTTGCAGGTCCTCGGCGACGACGGGAATCGATTCGGCGCGCAGGAACGTGCGGACGAATTTGGCGTTGGCTTCCCCGATGTTGAGGGCGGTGAAGCCAGGCACGACATTGCCGCCGCCGAACACTTTCGCCTCGAGGTTGCGGCGCCGCGCGCCGAGCCGGACCAGCTGGTTCACCAGCAGCTCCATCGCGTGCACGCCGTAGCGGGCCGATTCCGAGACCGGGCCCGCGTCGGCGCTTCCGCGCGGCAGCATGAAGTGATTCATTCCACCGATGCCCTGCTCGCGATCGCGCAGGCACGCAGCGACGCAGGAACCGAGCACGGTGACCAGCGCCACGTCGCGGCGCGTGGCGAAGTATTCGCCCGGCAGGAGCTTCACCGACTCGCGCTCGAGGTGCGGATCGAAGTAGCGGTTGGGCGATTCCACCGGCAGGAAGTGCGAATCGGTTTTCATAGGGGCCGGTAGACGGTGCGTCCGCACGAGCGCAGCAATTTCCCGGCGAGGTAGTGGAAATTCTCCGAATGCCCGGCGAAGAGCAGACCCCCTCCGGCGAGCAGTGGCGCGAATCGTTCGAGGATCGCGAGCTGTGTCGGCTTGGCGAAGTAGATCATCGCGTTGCGGCAGAAGATGGCCGCGAGCGAGGGCTCGATGGGCCACGAGGCGTCGAAGAGATTGATGTGCCGGAACTCGACCATGCGGGCGATCTCCGGGCGCACCTTCACCCAGCCGGTGCGCGCGCCATCGCCGCGCAGGAAGAAACGGCGCAGGCGCTCCTCGCCGAGGGCCGCGGCGCGATCGATCGGATAGATGCCGGCGCGCGCGGTCTCCAGGGCTTCGGTGTCCAGGTCGGACGCGATGATGCGCACGTCGCGCGCCTGCTCGCCCAGCGCCTCCACGATCGATATCGCGATCGAGTACGGTTCTTCTCCCGTCGAGCAGGCAGCGCTCCAGACGATCGACTTGGCATGCGCGGTGCGCCCGCGCAGGTGTTCGACGAGGATGGGGAAGTGATGGGCCTCGCGAAAGAAGCTGGTGAGGTTGGTGGTGAGCGCGTTTGCGAAATGAACCCGCTCCGCCGCATCGGGCGCCTCGACCAGGTCGAGGTACGCGTCGAAGCCGTCGTGTCCTGTCGCCCGCAGGCGCTTCGTGAGCCGGTTCTGCACCATGGTGCGCTTGCCATCGCTCAACGAGATCCCGGCGATCTCGTGAATCAGCCGGCGCACACGCTCGAAGGAGCGCACGCCGAATTGCGGCGCCGAGCCCGCAATGCGGACGGCCGGTGCCGTGGCCAGGGTCGCCGTCATTTCAGCGGCTCGCTTGTGACGCATGGTCGCGCCAGGTGAGGAGGATTTCCTTCGCCTGCGTCCAGAAGGCGTCGCCCACGCCGCTGCCGGCGCTCGCTTGCAACATCAGCGCGACTTCCTTGGATCGTTCCGCGAGATCGCGCAGCGTGCGCGCCGCGAGGAGCCCGGCGGCGAAGCGATCGGCATCATTGCCCGCAGCCGCTTCGATGCGCTTCAGCAACTCGATTTTTGCCGCGGCGACGGCCGGCAGCGCTCCGAGGGGCGGGTCGTCGTCGTGGCGCCCGCCTTCACGGTGGATCTCGATCAGGCCCATTTCGAGCAGCGCGCGAATCTGCGCATCGAGCACGCCGCGCAATCCGCCGGCGCGGTCGAGGAGCTCGCCGTACGATTGCTGGCCGGAAACGAGAAAGAGGACCGAGCGCAGCTTCGGCGAAACCTGCGGCGAGCGCGCGCGCATCTTGAGCGTGCCTTCCCGCGTGCGGGTGAGGACGCTGTCGGCGGCGAGCTCGAGGACGGGGGCGATCACGCGGCCAACCTTTCGATCGCGCCCGCCTGCTCGACTACGCGTTGCGCATCGAGGATGAGCGCGACGCGTCCGTCGCCCAGGATCGTGGCGCCCGAGATGCCGTCGATTCGCCGGTAGTGATCCTCGAGCCCCTTGACCACGGTCTGGTGCAGCCCGAGGAGCGCGTCGGCGCGCACCGCGGCGTGCCGCCCGTCGATGTCGAGCACGACGTGCACGCCGTTGGTGCAGCGCACCGGTGAGGCGTGGCCGAAAAGGTCGCCGAGGCTCACCAGCGGAATGTAATCGCCGTTGAAGCGCAGCACCTCGCGGCCGCCCATGGTCTTCGTTTCGCAAGCATCGGGGCGAAGCGATTGGGCGATCGCGGTGAGGGGAACGATGTACGACTCTCCGTCGGCGATGATCGACATGCCTTCGATGATCGCGAGGGTGAGCGGCAGGCGCAGCGTGAAGGTCGCGCCAAGCCCGCGGAGCGAAGCGATCTCGATCGTTCCGCCGAGCGCGCGGACGTTTTTCTGCACGACGTCCATTCCCACCCCGCGGCCCGAGACGTCGGTGACCGTCTTCGCGGTGGACAGGCCCGGCCGGAAGATGAGCGGCCAGATCGCTTCGTCGGCTGCGTCTTCGTCGACATCGACGCCGGCGCGGCGCGCGTTCTCGACGATCGCCTCGCGGTCGAGGCCCGCCCCGTCGTCGCGCACCGAGATCACGACCTTGCCGCCTTCGTGGCGCGCGCGAACGGTAAGACGGCCGCCGGGAGTCTTGCCGGCGGCGGCGCGCGCCTCCGGCGTCTCGATGCCGTGGTCGATGGCATTGCGCACGAGGTGCATCAAGGGATCGGCGAGCTTCTCGATGAGGCCCTTGTCGAGCTCGGTGTCCTCGCCCACGAGCTCCAGCTGGACGACCTTGCCGAGGCGCTCGGCCACGTCGTGCGCGAGGCGCGGCAAGCGGCAGGTGACGTGGCGGATCGGCAGCATGCGGATCGACAGGATCGAGCGCTGCAGGTCGCGCGTATTGCGCTCGAGCTGGGCGAGCGCCTGGACGAGGCCCGCGGCGTCGCCGCCGGCGTTCGTTTGCGCGCCGCGCGCGACCATCGCCTGGGTGATGACGAGCTCCCCGATCAGGTTCACGAGCTCGTCCATCTTGGCGACGTTGATTCGAATGGAGTCCGCGTCGACGGGCGCCGCCGCTTGCGTGGGTGCATCGAGGGGGAAGAAACCGTACGCGTCGTCGGCGGGATCTGCGTCCTCGAACAGCTCGAAACCTGCGGCGGGCACGCTCATGACCTCGCATTTGCGAATGGCTTCTTCGGAAACGAGGAATTGCAGGCATTCGCGCGTGTCGTCGAGCGTCGCCTCGCCGCGAACGACGAAGGTGAGGCGTCCTTCGCGGCCCGCGTCGAATTCGACCTCGACACATTCCACGGTTCCCAGCGCGGGCAGCTCGGCGACGAGCGTGTCGATCGCCGCGCGGTCGGGATACTCCGCGGGGTCGAGCGCGAGCTCGACGAAGTAGCCGGAAGGCGCAACGGGTGCGGCCACCGGCGACTGCGGCGCGGCGGGCGCCGCGCACTTGGCGAGCTCGTTTTTCAGCGCATCGAAGGCGCCCGTGTCGGGAGTCGAGCGTTGGCGAAGCGCGTAAACATGATTGCGGATGGCATCGACGCCGCCCAGCAAGATGCCGATCGAGGCCTTGGTGAGCTCCTGGCGACCCTTGCGCACGCCGTCGAGGAACGATTCGAGCGCGTGGGAAAAATCGGCGAGCGCCCCGTGGCCGAATGCCCCCGCACCCCCTTTGATCGAATGCACGGCGCGGAAAATCGCGTTGAGCGATTCCTCGTCGAGCGCGTGCAGGTCGGCCGCGACAAGCAGCGATTCCACCGTCGCCACGTGCTCGGTGGCTTCTTCGTAGAAGGAATCGGCGAAAACTGACAGGTCGATGGCCATGGATTGGTGCCTAGGCGAGGATCTTGCGGAACATCTCGAGAAGCTTTTCCGGATCGAACGGCTTCACCAGCCAGCCGGTCGCACCGGCGTCGCGCCCCTTCTTCTTCATCTCGGGCGAGGATTCGGTCGTGAGCAGCATGATCGGCGTGGCCGAGTAGTCGGGCAGCGCGCGCAGGCTCTTCACCAGCGAGAGGCCGTCCATCTTCGGCATGTTGTGGTCGGTGATGACCGCGTCGATGCGGTTCAGGCGCGCCAGCTTGAAGGCCTGCTCGCCGTCTTCGGCTTCTATCACGCGATAGCCGCCGCTCTTGAGGACGTGGGCGACCATCTGTCGCATGGACGGTGAATCGTCTACTGCAAGGATCGTGTAAATCAAGTGAAACTCCTTAAAAGAATTCGGCCGTCCCGGTCTCGGGCGGCGTTGCGGTGGGGAAGGCCGCCAGCGGGACCGATCGCCCCTTGCCGAGTGCCACCCTCACGAGCTCGATGCGGCGCCCGGCGCTGGCGAGCAGCTGGTCCGAGCGGTCCTGGAACTGCAGCGCGACGACGGCATCGCGCGTGGCACTGCGCCCGAATTCGGCGATGAGCCCCTCGATCGCGCCGCGCAGGAGCGAGCGCACCTGCTGGATCTCGTGCTCGGTGGACTCCAAGGTGAGGTCCATGCCGTGCGCGAGCTCGCAGCTCACGGGCGGGCGCTTCGGCTTCGCCCTCACGCAGCTACCTCTTCGACGAGCGCCATGTCGCGGCTGGTCATGAGGCGCGCGATGTCGACCACGATGAGCATCCGCCCATCGATCGGGGCGAGGCCGCGGATGAAGCCGGATTCGATCGCCCCACCCAGCACGGGCGCGGGGCGCACTTCTTCGGCGCTGAGCGCCACGACATCGCACACCGCATCGACCACGATCCCCATCACGCGCTTGGCGATGTTGAGGATGATGACGACGGTGAACCGGTCGTAGTCCGCCTCGCCGAGGCCGAACTTCAGGCGCATGTCGACGATGGGCACGATGCTGCCGCGCAGGTTGATGACGCCTTTGATGAAGGCCGGGGCGTTCGCGATGCGGGTCACCGGCTCGTGCGCGCGAATCTCGCGGACCTGCAGGATGTCGATCGCGTACTCCTCGGTGCCGAGACGGAAGGAGAGGTACTCGTCGCGGTTCACTCGGGATTCATTCGGATTCATGGCAGAGCCTTCTTTCTTCGTGGGATGTCGAGAGTGGCGAATACGTTGCTTAGAACTCTTTCCACTCTTCGGCGTCCTGACCCACTGCCGCCAGCGCCTTGGCACGCGGGGCGGGCGCGACGCGCCGTTCACCGCGCGCCGAGGTCGGGCGCTTCGGGGGGCTCGCCAGCGCCTTGGGCGCCGCGGGCGGAGCCTCGAGGGCCGGCATGCGCTCGGCCAGGCGGAAGACGGCGACTGCGTCGACCATCTCGTTGGCGAGGCTGCGCAGCGATTCGGAGGCGGCGGTCGATTCCTCGACCAGCGAGGCGTTTTGCTGCGTGGCCTTGTCGAGCTCGCCCACGGCCTGGTTCACCTGCCCGATGCCGGCGCTTTGCTCCCCGGTGGCGGTGGCGATCTCGCCGATGATGTGCGAGACGCGATTGACGCTGCTCACCACTTCGCTCATGGTCTTGCCGGCGTCGCCGGCGAGCTTGGCGCCCGCGTCCACGCGTCCCACCGAGTCGGTGATGAGCGTCTTGATTTCCTTGGCCGCTTCGGCAGAGCGCTGCGCGAGGCTGCGCACTTCGCCGGCCACGACCGCGAAGCCGCGGCCTTGTTCACCGGCGCGCGCCGCTTCGACCGCGGCGTTGAGCGCGAGGATGTTGGTCTGGAAGGCGATGGAGTCGATCACGCCGATGATGTCGCCGATCTTGCGCGAGCTCGACTGGATGCTCTCCATCATCTTCACGACTTCGTCGACTGCCTGGCCGCCGCGGCGCGCGACTTCGGCCGCGGAAACCGCGACGTCGTTCGCCTGGCTGGCGTTCTGGGCGTTCTGGTTGACGGTCGCGGTCATCTCTTCGATGGAGGCGGCCGTCTGCTCGAGGCTGGAGGCCTGCTCCTCGGTGCGTGCGGAAAGATCGGTATTGCCCGCGGCGATCTGCGAAGAAGCGCTGGTCACCATCTCGGCGGCCTGGCGCACCCGGCCGACGATGCCGGCGAGCGAGTTGTTCATGTCCTTGAGCGAGACCAGCAGCTTGCCGAGCTCGTCGTCGCGGCCCGTTTCGATCTGCTCGGCGAGGTTGCCGGCGGCGACGGTGCGCGCGACTTCGGAGGCGCGCTGCAGGCGGCGGGTGATCGAGGAGATCGTGAAGTAGCCCACGATGGCGCTGACGGACAAGGCGAAGAGAACGAGAGCGGCGAGGCCGCCAATGAGGAAGTTCTTCTCGCTCGCGGCGGAATCGGCGGTCTCCCGCGCGAGCTCGTCACCGCGCTGCTGGACCGTATTCACGATCTCGTCGATGTGGTCGTTCGCCACGCGATCGATGCCGCGCACGGTCTTGTCCACTTCGTGGGCGCTGGCCGGATCGGCGGGCCGGAAGCCCTTGAGCGCGGCCTGGTACTTCTTGTCGAGCTCGGCGTGCTCGGCGATCGCCTTTTCCGAAAGGGCGGCGGGAAGGCCGAGCGCGGCCGTCTGGCTGCCGAGCGAAGTGAGGTGGGCCTGGACTTTCGCGGATTTCTCCGCGAACGCCTTGGTGTGCTTTTCGAGGAGCTCCGCATCGTTGCCGCGCAGGAGGATGTTCTTCCACTCCTGCACCTGGGTCTTGAATTCGAGCTGTGCCCGGCGCGACTGGTCGCTCGCCGCTTCGGCCTGGTTCTGTACCTGGATCGTGTGATCGATCTGGCCGTTCAGGCGCGCGATGGCGTACCACGCGTACCCGGCCGCCGCGAAGAGCAGCGCGTTGACGAAAGCGAGAAGCACCGTGAGGCGGGCGCGGATGGTGACATTTGCGAATGACATGGGGTTCTCCCGGGTTGACGACTGCCCGCAAGATAGTCGGATGGGAGAGCGCTGAAAATCGGCTCGATGGCCGGTGCCGCGCCGTAGACCGTGCCGAAGGTCCTAGGCCGAACGGATGAACCCGTCGCCGGCCTGGGGAGCGCCAGGAAGCGCTAGGACTTGATGCCGAGCCTGGCGGCGGCGATGACGGCCTCGACGCGGTTGCTCGCGTTGAGCGCCTTGAGGATGGCGGCGACGTGGTTCTTTACGGTGCCCTCGGCGAGGCTGAGCTCGCGGCAGATCACCTTGTTGGACTTTCCCTCGAGGAGGAGCGTCAGGACGTCGGCTTGCCGCGGCGTGAGCCCGAGGCCCGTCGCGCGGGGGTCGGAGGTGGGGCGACGCTCCAGCGGGGCAGCGGCCGGCGGCGCCGCGGATCCGATGATCTCGCGCGGAACGTAGGTCCCACCCGAGAGCACGAGCCTCAACGCGTTGAGAATCACCGGCATGGCCGATGACTTGGGGATGAAACCGAGCGCTCCACGCTCGAAGGCCGCGCGCACGATGTCCGGATCGTCGTCGCCCGACATGATCACCACCGGCACCTCGGGAAACCGCTCCTGGAGATCGACGAGCGCCGCGAAGCCGATGACGTTCGGCATGCGGAAATCGAGAAGGATGAGATCCAGGTCGGGATTTTCGTTCGCCAGCTCCACCGCGCGCGAAAAGGTCGGCGCTTCGAGGACGAGAGGCTCCTCGGACGAGGCCTCGCGCGCGAGCTGCTCGAGGACCGGCCGAAGGCCCGCGCGGACAAGGTCGTGGTCGTCGACGACGAGGATCTTCATCGCTAGGCCGTTTCGCGTTGCTCGAGAGCGCGCAGGTTGGCGACGCGCTCGCGCCAGGCGTTGCCGAGGAGCGAGCGCAGGCGCGCCGGCCGCAGCGGCTTGTGCAGCAGCTTGAATCCCGACGCTTCCGCGTCGCGCAACACCTGCGGGGCGATGTCGCCCGTCACCAGGATTCCGACCGTGCCCGGATGCGAGTCGCGCACCATGTGGATGATGTTGAGTCCGTTCTGCTCGCCGGGGAGGCGGTAATCGGATACGACCACGTCGGGAACGTCCGAGCTGCCCGCGAGCCAGTCGCGCACCTCCGCAGCCGATCCCACGGCGGTCACCCGGCAGCCCCATCCTTCGAGGAGGATCGACATCGCGGCGCGGATCTCGGTCTCGTCGTCGACCACGAGTACCCTGCACCCTTCGAGCGAAGCCCAGTCGGCGCGGAGGTGCGGATCCGTGGTCTGGATGCCCTCGGCGCTGCCCAGGGGGACCTGGACCGAGAACATCGAGCCATGGCCGACCCGCGAGCGGACGCGCAGCGGATGGTCGAGGAGCTTGGTGGTGCGGTCGACGATGGCAAGCCCGAGGCCCAGGCCCTGGTCGCGGTCGCGCGCCGGATTTCCGAGCTGGTAGAACTCGCGGAAGATCCCGCCGAGCTCGTCTTCGGGAATGCCCGGCCCCGTGTCCCAGACTTCGATGACGAGGCATCCCGCGCGCCGGCGGCAGCCGACCAGCACGCGCCCGCGCTCGGTGTAGCGAAGGGCGTTGCTGACGATGTTGGCAAGGACGCGGTAGAGAAGGATCTGGTCGCTCTCGACCACCGCCGACGAGCGCACGACGTGCAGGTTGAGATTCCTCTCGGCCGCCTGTTGCGCGAACGAGGTGCGCAGGCGATCGAGCACGTTGTTCACGCGGAAATGCGAGCGCTCCGGCTTCACCGTTCCCGCGTCGAACCTGGAGATGTCGAGGATGGCGTTGAGGAGCGCGGCCATCGAGCGCACCGAGGAGCGGATGCTGCGCACGATCCGGCGCGTCTCCGGTTCGGTCACACGCTCCTGCAGGCTCTCCACGAGAAGCACTGCGGCTTGCATCGGCTGGCGCAGGTCGTGGCTCGCGGCGGCGAGGAAATGCGTCTTGGCACGGATTGCCACGTCGAGCATTTCCTTCTGGCGCGTCAGGTCCTCCATCAGGCGCTCGCCCTCCTGTCGCTTGACGATCGCCTGGATCAGGTCGCGGTGGGAGTGCCGTCCGATGATCGATACGGCCGCGACGAAAAATGCTCCCACCAGCGCGAGCATGCGATACATCTCGCCGGGCTGCAGGGCGGCCGCGGCCAGGGTCGGCGTCATCGAGCACGCGAGCCACCCGTAATAGGCGGCGGGATACCGCGAGGGATTCGCGGCCTGGAACGTGGCGAAGGTCGCCAGGATGAAGAAGATAAGTAGCGCCTCATCGGGCGCATCGCGTCCGAACAGGATCACCGTGGCGGCCAGCGTTCCCCACGCCGCGCCGCCCAGCGAATTGGCGATCACCGCGAATCGGCTCCACACGCTCAGCTCGCGTTCCGATTGCGGGCGCTGCCTGTAAGCGCTCGAAGCCGTCATGCGCACGGCGTTCAAGGCGAGGAACGCGGCGAGCCAGCTCCAGAGGAAAGCGTGCGGCAGCGCATCGCGCATGAGCCAGGCGGCGAGGCCAGCGAAGAGCGAAGCGACCAGGAGGCCGCGCGGGTAGACGCGGAAATGCTGCTCGAGGAGCTCCGCGCGGACTTCGTCGCGCAGAGAGAACGGGCTCAGCGTGGCCGGCTCGCGGCTGCGCGCTTCGCGCCGTCGTGAAGGCGCGAATTCGCCGAGACATGCTGGCTAAGGAACTCCATCTGGTCGGCGAGGATGCGGCGATTGGCGAGGATGAGGAACTCCGCGCGGTTCGGCACGTAAGGCGCATACAGCAGCTGCATGCGCGCTTCTTCCGGCGTGCGGCTGCCCTTCTTCTGGTTGCACGTGCGGCACGCGGTGACGACATTCATCCACGTGTCGCGCCCGCCGCGCGACATCGGCAGGATGTGGTCGCAGGTGAGGCGGTACTGCGAGAAATCACCGCCGCAGAACGCGCACATATAGTGGTCGCGGTGGAAGAGCTCCCGATTGTTCAGCGGCGGGACCTGGTTGAAGCCCTTGATCGCGAGCGCCTTGCCGCGGATCGCGATGATGGAATTCGCGGTGATGTGCGAGCGCTCGCCGGTGCGGTGCGAGTGCCCGCCGTAGACGGTGAACGCTTCACTGCCGACTTCCCAGGCGACGCGTTCCTTCGCGTAATACCAGACAGCCTGCTGCCAGGTCACCCACCGATGGGGCACCCCGTGCTGGTCGAGCGTCAGAATGAGAGGAAGAGTTCGCATCTCCTGATGAGCTGCTTTTTGCCAGTCAAATCGCCAACTTGGATAATGGTGCTCACATCCCGCTCCAATTTACCAAATTTCCGTTGCTAGTGCTCGCTCACCCTATCAGGCGCCGCCCATGAACCTAGACCGTGTAGACGCGGGAAAAGACCTCGCCAACGACTTCAACGTGATCGTCGAGATTCCGATGCACGCCGATCCGATCAAGTACGAGATCGACAAGGCGACCGGAGCGCTTTTCGTCGACCGCTTCGTCTCGACCCCGATGCGCTACCCGTGCAACTACGGCTACATCCCGCGCACGCTTTCCGAAGACGGGGATCCCGTCGACGTGCTCGTGATCACGCCGTACGCGTTGACGCCCGGCGTGGTCGTGCGCTGCCGGCCCATCGGGATGCTGAACATGACCGACGAGGCGGGGCGCGACACGAAGCTCCTCGCCGTCCCCATCGAGAAGCTCACCCCGCTCTACAACCGGGTGGCCACGG
>Ga0209131_1001339_pt1 | contig 17025 bp, 17 predicted proteins | sample GraSoi_2013_40cm_FD_185826 | JGI IMG/M metagenome (GOLD analysis project Ga0209131, IMG submission 185826) | Grasslands soil microbial communities from the Angelo Coastal Reserve, California, USA - Sample 9_17_2013_40cm (SPAdes) (version 2) | ecosystem: Environmental > Terrestrial > Soil >...
CGGCGCCGATGAGGCGACCGCCGTTGGCGCGCTGATCAAGGGCGGCGGCGCCGCGCTCACCCGCGAAAAGGTCGTCGCCGCCGCCTCCGCGAAATTCGTCTGCATCATCGACGACACCAAGCTGGTCGAGGTCCTGGGCAAGTTCCCTCTCCCCGTCGAGGTGATTCCGATGGCGCGCTCCTATGTCGCGCGCCAACTCGTGAAGATGGGGGGCCAGCCGGTTTGGCGTGACGGCGTGGTGACCGACAACGGCAATGTCATCCTGGACGTCCACAACCTGCGGCTCGTCGACCCGTCGGCCTTTGAATCCGCGGTGAATCAAATCGCGGGGGTGGTGACGGTCGGTCTGTTCGCCCGGCGCCGCGCCGACATATTGATCGTGGCGGGCGATGACGGCGTAAAGACCTTGATTTGCGGGCCGCCCTAGGAGCCTGTCTGACAGGCTCCTAAATTTCCAGGCGGGTCCCGATTTCAATCACGCGGCTGGGCGGCAGACCATAGTAGTCGGCGATAACCTGCGCACTGCGCGCCATCTGCATGAACGCTCTGCGCCGCAGCGGCGGCAGATCCGAACGCTGCCCGGGGAGCAATTCCTCGCGGCTCAGGAAGAAAGTCGTGAGTTCCGGTTCGTAAGGCACCCCGTGCGCCTCAGCCTCTCTCAAGATCTCCGTGATGATCGGTTTCTCCATGAAACCGATCTGCGCCACCACCCGAACGATTCCCTCGCATACCGGGGTTACGGTCAAGCGCTTGGATGCAGCCATTCGCGGCTGTTCGCGGGTGACCACCGTCAGCAGGACCACCCGCTCGTGCATCACGCGGTTGAACTTGATGTTGTTGAGCAGGGCGCGCGGTATGCCGGACGCCTTGGCATCCAGGAATATGGCCGTGCCCGCCACGCGCACGGGGGGATCGCGCTTCAATTCCTCGACGAAATCGCGCACCGGCTTCTGTTCGCGCAACAGACGCGCCATGACCGAGGCGCGCCCCCTCTGCCACGTCTGCATCAGCCAATAGATGATCAGCCCGGATGCCAGCGGCAACCAGCCGCCCTCCTCGAGTTTGGTCAGATTCGCCAACAGGAAAGCGACGTCGACGATGAACAACAGGGACAGGCCCATGCGCAGCGCCCGGCTCTCCCGACCTGTGCGCGATTTGATCAGACTCAAGGTCAACGGCGTCACGATCGTCATGGCGCCGGAGACCGCCAAGCCGTACGCGCCGGCCAGTGCGGCGGAGCTGCCGAAACCCATCACCAATGCGAGCGCGGCGACCATGAGAATCCAATTCATGGTCGGCACGTAGATTTGCCCGGCATGTTCCGCGGACGAATGCTCGACGCGCAAGCGCGGCAGCAAGCCCAAGCTGACGGCCTGAGTGGTCACCGAGAACACACCGGAAATCACCGCCTGCGATGCGATGACGGTCGCGGCCGTCGCGATCATGACCAAGAGCCACAGCGACCACGCGGGTGCCATCAAGTAGAAGGGGTTGCTGATTGCCGCCGGGTTCTCGATCAACATCGCGCCCTGGCCGAAATAATTGGTCACCAGCGCCGGCATCACGATGCAGATCCAGCCAAGACGAATGGGCGCTTTGCCGAAGTGGCCCATGTCGGCGTACAAAGCCTCGCCTCCCGTGACGGTCAAGAACACCCCGGCGAGGACCGCGAGCGAGCTGGTCTGGTGTTGCATCAGCAACCTGAGTGCGTGCGACGGGTCGAGGGCGAAAAGTACTCCCGGCTCGCGCACGATCCAACTCGCGCCCATCACCGCCAGGATTGCAAACCAACCCAGCATCACGGGACCGAAGACCTTGCCGACCGAGCCGGTTCCGTGCCGTTGAATCAGGAACAATCCCACCAGCACCAGTGCCGTGATCGGCAGGATCGGAATCTGCGCGTCCGGCGCCGCCACATGCAGACCTTCCACGGCGCTCAACACCGAAATCGCCGGCGTGATGGCGCCGTCCGCGAAGAACAGAGAAGCGCCCAAGATTCCCAGCGTCCCATACAGCTTGCGGCGCGGACTTTCACGCGCGGTGTTCACCACCAACGCAGTCAGGGCCAGCACCCCGCCTTCGCCCTTGTTGTCGGCGTTCAATACCACGCTGACATATTTGAGCAGGATGACCAGGACCAGGGACCAGAAAATCAGCGACAGCACGCCGAGCACGTGTTCCGGAGTGACGGCGATGCCGGGGCCGGTGAAACAGGCCGACATGGCATAGAGCGGACTGGTGCCGATATCGCCGAACACGACCCCGAGCGCCGCAAGCGCCATTGGCGCGAGCCGTCCACCCGAATTGCGTTCGCTCAACTTGGCTTCCCGTTTGGTCAAGAAAGGGCCCACCGTTGGGCCCTGTTTGGCTGGGGGACTAGGATTCGAACCTAGGTAAACGGTGTCAGAGACCGTTGTCCTACCACTAGACGATCCCCCAAAACCGATCCACCGGAAGGCAGAAGGCGGACGACGTTCCCGCGATCAGCGTTTGGAGAACTGCGTGCCGCGACGCGCCTTGCGACGACCGACCTTCTTGCGTTCGACTTCGCGCGCATCGCGGGTGACAAAACCCGCCTTGCGCAAAGGCGACCTTAGAGTCTCGTCGTAAGCCATGAGCGCGCGAGTGATGCCGTGGCGAATCGCGCCGGCTTGTCCGGTGATTCCGCCGCCCTCGACGTGCGCGTCGACATCGAATTTTCCATCGAGCTGCACGGCGCCGAAGGGTTGCTGCACGATCATGCGGCCGGTTTCTCTGCCGAAGAACTCGGCGAGGGTGCGGCCGTTGATCGATACCTTGCCCGTACCTTGACGCAGGTAAACCCGCGCACTCGACGTCTTGCGCCGGCCGGTGCCGTAAAACGAATTGACGGCTGTCTTTGATGCCATTGTTTTCTGTCCTCGAGAAACTAGATTTCCAGCGCTTTGGGCTGCTGAGCTTGGTGGGGATGATCCTTGCCGCCGAACACATGCAATTTCTTGTACATGCGACGACCCAATGGCCCCTTCGGCAGCATACCCTTCACCGCGAACTCGATCGCGCGTTCCGGGTGTTCCTTCAGCAACTTGTCGAGTGAAATGCTCTTCAGGTTGCCGACATAGCCCGTGTGCTGGTGGTAAAACTTGTCGGTGAGCTTGGCTCCCGTGACGCGCACGGTGCCCGCGTTGATGACCACGATGTGATCGCCAAGATCTTGATGCGGCGCATAATTCGGCTTGTGTTTGCCCTTCAATCGATGCGCGATCTCCGAGGCCAATCGGCCCAGAGTTTTGCCTGCCGCGTCGACTAGGAACCAGTCGCCCCGGGTTTCTTCAGGCTTGGAAAATACGGTATACATGAAAATACTCAGCTGTTTCAGGTCGTTAACGAAAGGCGCGAAAGTGTACAGAACGCCGGGCAGAGATGCCAGCCCCGCGCCACACAAGCCACGCCTATAATATAGTGTCGTGATGGACAACCGCCGTTTCAGCTTGATCGACTTAGGGTTAGGCGAAATAGATAAGGCAATCAAGGTCTTAAGTGCGCCGGCCCGATCGGCTCGCGAGGTGCCTGCCGCCCCGGAGGGCGCAGCGCTGCAGGCGGCGCAGCGCGCCGAGTCGGTGCGCCTCATGCGGGTCAACCACTCCGGAGAGGTGGCGGCGCAGGCCCTGTACCAAGGACAGGCGTTGACCTCACGCGATAGCGCGGTGTCGGCGGCCATGCGCCTGGCCGCCGCCGAGGAAATCGACCATCTCGCGTGGTGCGAGCAGCGCTTGCGCGAACTCGACGGCCGTACCAGCGTTCTCAACCCCCTCTGGTATGCCGGCTCTTTCGCGATCGGCGCCCTGGCGGGCACCTTGGGGCGTAGCACCGGGCTGGGGTTCGTCGCGGAGACGGAGCGGCAGGTGGAATCGCATTTGCGCGGCCATTTGGAACGCTTGGGCGAGGCCGATCCGCGCAGCCGTGCCATCCTCGAACAGATGACGCACGAAGAGATGCAGCACGGCGCCCAGGCAGCCTCGCTGGGAGGGCAAGAGCTGCCGTTTCCGGTCGGGATGGCGATGCGCTTGACCGCCCGGCTCATGACTTTGAGCTCGTATTGGTTGTAGCCTTAACCCGTTAGTGCTTGCGATTCCGGGACTTATGTAATAAAACGTGCGCCAGCACAGGCGTTTAACAGACGACAAAAACCAGGGAGAGACCATGGAAGAAGGGGCAAAAGCCTTAAGCGATATCCCAGCGATCAATCGTTTCTTGAGCTACTGCCGGATTCGGACAGTCCCTTCCAAGACCGTGATCATCCACGCCGGCGATCTACCGGACATTTTGTACTACATCATCTCAGGCTCGGTCGAAGTCATGATCGAGGATGAAGATGGCAACGAAATGGTGCTGGCGTACCTCAATAAGGGGCAGTTTTTTGGGGAAATGGGCTTGTTCTACGAACAGCCCACCCGCAGCGCCTGGGTGCGCACCCGGCAGCAGTCGGAACTCGCCGAAATGACCTATCCGCGCTTTCGGCAAATCGCCGCCGAGAGCCCCGGATTGATCTTCGAGTTGGCCACGCAGCTGGCGACGCGGCTCGACCGCACCAATCGCAAACTGGGCGATCTCGCCTTCGTCGACGTCACCGGCCGCGTCGCGCACGCCATCATGGATCTATGCGGCGAGCCGGATGCGATGACGCATCCCGAGGGCATGCAGATCAAGGTGAGCCGGCAAGAGCTCTCCCGACTGGTCGGCTGCTCGCGCGAAATGGCGGGACGCGTACTCAAGGTATTGGAAGAACAAGGCTTGCTACGCGCCACCGGGAAAACCATCGTCGTATTCAACGCCAGACCGAAGGTGAAGACGCGGCCGCTGATCGTGCCGGTAAAGGCCGGCGCAGGCGGCGCACCCTCCAAGAGCACGCGTCCCGAATCCCACGACGACGACGACGATGACGATGACGACGAATAGGCCTTAAGCTGATTTACTCCCGATCTCTATCTGCGCCCGCATGGATTTGATCGTGTTCGCGTAAGAAGCGCTGCCGAAGATGGCGGAGCCGGAGACAAACGTGTCCGCGCCGGCCCTGGCTATCTCGGCGGCATTCTCGACTTTGACCCCGCCGTCGATTTCGAGGCGAATTTCGCGCTTGGCAGCCTCGATCCGCGCGCGCGCTTCGGCGAGTTTGGGCAGAGCCTGCGGGATGAACTTCTGTCCGCCGAAGCCGGGATTGACCGACATCACCAAGATGAGATCGATCTTCTCGATGACGTAATCCAGCCAGTTCAACGGCGTGGCGGGATTGAACACCAGACCCGGCTTGCACCCTGAATCCCGAATGAGTTGAATCGTGCGATCCACATGCTGGGTCGCCTCCGGGTGGAAGCTGATGTAGCTCGCGCCTGCTTTGGCGAATTCCGGCACCAGTTGATCCACCGGCGAGACCATCAAATGCACGTCGATCGGCGCGTCAATTCCCGACTTGCGCAGGGCTTCGCAGACCAGGGGCCCGATGGTGAGGTTGGGGACGTAGTGATTGTCCATCACGTCGAAGTGGATCCAGTCGGCGCCGGCGCCGAGTACCGTGTTCACTTCTTCCCCTAAGCGGGCGAAATCGGCGGACAAAATCGAGGGCGAAATAATAATCGTCATCGTCGCTCCTTCATCGCATGCCGCGCGCCGCGCGTATCCCCTCGTAGGCTTCTTGGATGCGCTGAGTCTTCTCTTTCGCCATTTGCGCCATCGACTCCGGCAGGCCGTTCGCAACCAGTTTATCAGGATGATGGCGGCTCATCTGGCGCCGATAGGCCTTGGTCACTTCTTGATCCGAAATATTGGCGTCGACTTCCAGTTCCGCATAGCATTCCGCCAGCGGCCCTGCGCCCGCGGCGCGGTGCCCGGCGCCGGTAGAGCCGGCGTGCGTGCGATGCTGCGCGTGCGCCGCGCGCGCCCGCGTCGAGGCCTCCATATAGACGAATTCAAGCCCGGACATGCCCAGCCGCTCGGCTGCCCGCGCCAAAATCGCGCGCGCAGGCGGCGATATGCCGTTGCCCGCCAGCGCCGCACGCAACTGCAATTCCATGAAGGCGCGCAACAGGTCGTGGCGCTGGCCGCATGCCTCACGCAGCCGCTCGACGGCAAGCTCGGCGTCATAGCCGGTCGATTTGCCGGCCCGAAAGCAGCCGATCGCGATACCGATCTCGCGCTCGCCCAGCTGGAGCTCGTGCATGAGGCGCCGCGCCGCGCCGATCTCCGCTTCGCTGACCCGGCCGTCGGATTTGGCGACGTGGCCCATGAGTTCGAAGGTGGTTCGGAAGAACTGTTCGGGAATCGAGATTGCATGCGCCGCATCCGCGTGCGGCGAACGCCACGCCTCGGACGCAGTGCCAAAACCCAGGCTGTGCTCGATCAAATAGCCGACAAGGGCCCCCATCGCGGCCCCCCACACGGTGCGGGTGAGCAGCAGGCCGATCACAGCCCCAAAAAAGGCGCCTCTCCAACTCATTCGCGTTGACCTATCCACGTCGTCCCGCCACAATCGCCGACCTTCCACTCCTCAATGGTAGCAGTCGGCAGGCCGCATACGCATGCAACAGGTTTCGCAATCGGCACCGCTTTTCGAGTCGCAGCTTCGCGGCCTGAAGAAGATTCACCAGGGCAAGGTGCGCGATATCTACGATGTGGATGCCGAGCATCTGCTCATCGTCACGACCGATCGCCTGTCGGCTTTCGACGTCGTGCTGCCGGATCCCATCCCGTTCAAGGGCGAAGTGCTCACGCAAATCTCCTTGTTCTGGTTTGCGAAGACCCAACACATGGTGGCCAATCATCTCTCCGCGCTCAAGGTGGAGGATGTCGTCGCCGACGGCCGGGAGCGCGCGCAACTGGCCGGTCGCGCCATGGTGGTGAAGAAGCTTACGCCACTGCCCATCGAAGCGGTGGTGCGGGGCTATCTGATCGGCTCAGGCTACAAGGACTACAAGCTTCACGGTTCAGTCTGCGGAATTGCCTTGCCCGACGGATTGCAAATGGCGGACGCTTTGCCTGCGCCGCTGTTCACTCCGGCCTCCAAGGCCCCCGCCGGGCGGCATGACGAAAACATCGATTTCGACGCCATGGTGGGCATGGTCGGACGCGAATATGCCACCGACGTGCGGCGCTTCGCGCTCGACATTTATCGATTCGCGGCGGAGCATGCCCGAGAGCGCCACATCATCATCGCCGATACCAAATTCGAATTCGGCGTCGACAAGGCGGGACGCCTCATGCTCATCGACGAAGCACTGACGCCGGATTCCTCGCGTTTCTGGCCGACGTCGTCGTATAGGCCGGGAATCAGTCCGCCGAGTTTCGACAAGCAATTCGTGCGCGATTACTTGGAATCGCTGCATTGGAACAAGAAGCCGCCGGCGCCGCATCTGCCGGCGGACGTCGTGGCACGCACCAGCGATAACTATCGCGAGGCGCTCCGGCTCCTGACCGCGTAAAGTCCCGTGCATGGTCAACTGGTTGGAACGCCTGGAAGACGGACTGTTTCAAAAGTCGCGCAGCATGGGACCGCCCTGGGGACCTGTACTGCGCTGGTTGCGCTATCCCGCGGCGCTGATTCGCGACTGGTTGGGAGGCGAACTCAGCATCCGGGCGATGAGCCTGGCCTACACGACTCTGCTGTCTCTCGTGCCGCTGCTGGTGTTCAGCTTTGCGATACTCAAAGGTCTCGGCGCGCACGGGGACTTGAGATTCATCGTTCAAGAATTCTTCCGCCCCGTCGGCAGCGCGGCGACGCAGCTGACCGAGAGCGTCATGCAATTCGTCGCCAATATGCGCGGCGAACTGCTCGGCTTCATCGGTCTGGCGTTTCTCGTCTACACCGTCATCACCACGATTCAAAAAGTGGAAGGGAGTTTCAATTCCGTATGGCGCGTCGGGCATCCGCGCAGTTTTGGCCGCCGTTTCGCCGAGTACCTGAGCGTCATGATCTTGGGACCCATCCTGCTTGCCGTGGCGATCGGACTGTTGGGGTCCGCGGAACACAGTCCCTTCGCGCAGTGGTTGCATGCCGTCGCCCCGTTCGCGGTGATCTTGGACGCGTTGGGCCAAATCGCGCCGTACGTCATCGTCACCGCCGTGTTCACGTTCATGTATTCGTTCATTCCCAACACTCAGGTGCAGTTTCGCGCCGCGCTCATCGGTGGCGTGACTGCGGGGATCATTTGGGCTCTGGTCGGCAAGGTATTCACGGTCGTCATTCTCTACTCCTCCCAGCTGGTGGCGGTCTACTCCGGTTTCGCGATCGTGCTGACGACGCTGATCTGGGTGTACTTGAGCTGGCTCATTTTGCTCATCGGCGCGCAGCTCGCGTTCTACGTGCAGTTCCCGCAATCCGGCAGTGATCGCGAGAAAGTCGGCCTGTCGATCATGTATCTGATCGGGCGCGACTACGGGACGGGCGTCGGGTCGTGGAACGCGGGCCGGCTCGCGGCCGAACTAGACGTCCCGAGCATCGCGCTCGCGCCCGTGCTCGCGCGCCTGGAACGTGCGGGTTTGATCGTGGCAACCGAAAGAGAGCAGTTCGTTCCCGGGCGCGATCCCCAAGGCATTCTGCTGGCCGACATCGTGGATGCCGTGCGCACGCTGCAAATCGGTCGATTGACGATCGAGGTGCGTGCAGTGACCACCGCGGCCGAAGTGATGCGCGAGGTGGAAGCGGCGGTGCGCGAACGCCTGGGCACTCGATCGCTCAAGGACCTCATCGCGGCGAAGTAGCAATGCCTGCCCGATCCGGCCTCCGTGCATGAGTAAGCTATTCCCCCGCGATGGTCATTTCCTGCAGCAAGATCGAGCCGACGCGCGTACCGCCGCGCACATCGACGTCGTCGCCCACGGCCGCTATGCCTTTGAGCATTTCGCGCAAGTCTCCGGCGATCGTGATCTCGGCCACCGGGTACTGAATCGAGCCGTGCTCGACCCAGAAGCCTGCCGCGCCGCGCGAGTAATCGCCCGTTACCATGTTGACCCCTTGCCCCATGAGTTCGGTCACCAAGAGTCCGGTGTCGAGCCGCGACAGCAAGGCGTCCGCGCCGCCGGCGAAGCTCGGCGCGACGAGAAGATTGTGAGCCCCGCCGGCGTTGCCGGTGGTCTCGAGCCCCAGCTTGCGCGCCGAGTAGCTGGAAAGAATGTAGCCCGTGAGGATCCCATCGGCGATGAGCTCTCGGTCGCGGGTAGCAACGCCCTCGTCATCGAAGGGCGCGCTGGCCAACGCTTTCGGAATATGCGGCCGCTCGGCAATCGAGAATCCCGGCGGAAACACGGGTTGACCCGCGCAATTCAGCAGGAACGAGGATTGCCGGTACTGGCTGCTGCCGCGGATCGCGGCCACGAAATGTCCGATCAGTCCGCGCGCGATTTCCGGCACGAACAGGACCGGCGCGCGGCGCGTGCGTATGCGGCGCGGCCCCAAACGCGCGATCGTGCGGCGCGCACTCTCGCGACCGATGGCCTCGGCCGAATCCAATTCACGCCAATCGCGCGAGCTGCTGTACCAGTAATCGCGCTGCATTTCATCTCCCGTACCCGCGAGCACGACGCAACTCAAGGTATGCGATGTGGTCGGATAGCCGCCCACGAAGCCTTGGGTATTGCCGTAAACATGCAGACCCTGGTGCGTGCTGAGCGACGCGCCCTCGGAATTATTGATCCGGGAATCGAATTCGAGCGCCGCAGCCTCGCAGGATTTGGCGATCTCGATCGCGCGGTCGGCGCCGATGTTCCAAGGATGGGAAAGATCGAGGTCCATCGGCGTGCGCGCCATCAGCGCGGCGTCGGCCAGCCCGGAGCAGGCATCTTCCGCCGTGAACCGGGCGATGCTGCAGGCCTTGGCCACCGTCGCCCGGACCGCATCCAGCGAGAAGTCCGCCGTGCTGGCCGAGCCCTTGCGCTGCCCAAAATAGACCGTAATTCCCATGCTGCGATCGCGCTGATGTTCCAGGGTCTCGACCTCGCCGAGTCGCACGCCGACCGAAAGACCCGTATCCTGGCTGACGGCCGCCTCGGCTTGCGAGGCTCCCCGAGCGCGCGCCTCTTCCAGCGCACGCTCTATAATCGATTCCAGGTCTGCCTGAGCAAGGCGAACAGGGTTGCTAGATACGGCCATCGAGATCTCCAATACGCTCTTCAGTTATTCCGAGGGGCGATTCTACCGGGCTCAGTGATAGCATGGGGGATATGACGATAGAGAACGAAACCGACGCTTCCGGCGAGACCGAAGAGCAGCGCCTCAGCAAGAGCGCGCGCAAGCGGGACGCCGCGTCCTTGCAAGAATTGGGGGTGAAACTATCGGCCCTTCCTGACCAGGAGATCAAGGCGCTCGACCTGCCGGACAACCTGTTCGTTGCACTGCGTGACTTGCGCCGGCTGCCTTCTCACGGAGCGCAGGTCCGGCAACGGCAGTATATCGGCAAGTTGATGCGCGACATCGATCCCGAGCCCGTGCTCGCCAAGCTCGCGGAGCGCAAGCAAAGGCACGACCTGGAGATTCGCCATTTCCAGCAAATTGAGCGCTGGCGCGACAGGCTGCTGTCGGAGCCCGGCAAAGGGCTGGACGAACTGCTCCAGGAGTATCCGCAGGCGGACCGGGCCACGCTGGTCAAGTTGCTGGAAAAGGCCGAGAAGGAGCGCCGGGAACAGCGCTCGCCCGTTGGCGCCAGGGAGCTTTTTGCGTTTCTACGCCAGTTGCTCGGGTAGGCTTTGGTAAACTACCGGCATGCAAGCCCTGGTCGGAATCATAATGGGATCGTCGTCCGACTGGGAGACGATGCAGTGCGCCGCCGAGGTCCTCGATTCTCTCGGTATCGCGCATGAGGTTCGCGTGGTGTCGGCCCACCGCACGCCCGATCTTCTGTTTGAGTACGCGGCAGGGGCGCGCGAGCGCGGTCTGAAGGCCATCATCGCGGGGGCCGGCGGCGCCGCCCACCTGGCCGGTATGACCGCCGCCAAAACGTCGGTTCCCGTACTGGGAGTACCCGTACAATCCAAGGTCTTGAACGGCATCGATTCGCTGCTGTCGATTGCCCAGATGCCGAGCGGCATCCCCGTCGCCACCTTTGCCATCGGCGCCGCCGGAGCGAAGAATGCCGCGCTGTTCGCGGCCGCGATCCTCGCCAATGAATCGGTCGACGTCCGCACGGCTTTGGACGCCTTTCGCCGGGCACAGACCGCCGCCGTGCTCGCCAAGCCGGATCCGCGCGGCTCTTGAAGCTATCGCGCGTCGGCATTGTCGGTGCCGGGCAGTTGGGGCGCATGCTTGCGTTGGCGGGATACCCCTTGGGTGTGCGTTGCGTATTTCTCGACCGCAGCGCCTCGTCGCCCGCCGCGCAGGTGGCACCCATCCTGATCGGCGAGCTCGAGGACGCGGCACAGCTCGCTGCATTGGCCGCATGCAGCGATGTGCTGACATTTGACTGGGAAAATATCTCGGGACAGGCGCTTGCGCCGCTCGAGCGGCTGACGCAAGTCCGCCCGCCTCGCGAGGCGCTCGAAGTCTCTCAGGACCGCATCGCGGAGAAGGCGCTGTTTTCCAAGCTGCGAATCCCTGTTGCCGAACATGCGGCGATCGACAGCGAACAGCAGCTGATTCGCGCGATCCGCAAAATCGGCCTTCCCGGCGTGCTCAAGACCCGGCGGCTGGGTTATGACGGCAAGGGCCAATTCGTTTTGCGCAGCTTGGGGCAGATCGACGAGGCCTGGGCCGCAATCGGCGGCTTGGGGTTGATCTACGAGAGATTTCAGCCATTTTCGCGCGAAGTGTCCATCGTCGGCGCTCGTTCCGCGGCGGGCCGCACCGTGTTCTATCCGCTCTCGGCCAATACTCACGGCGGCGGGATTCTGCACTACAGCATTGCGCCGTATGCGAACCCGGGCCTCGAGCGCCGCGCCCGCATCTATTTGAAGCGCGTGTTGAACGCCCTCGCCTACGTCGGCGTCCTCACGATGGAATTCTTCGTCGTCAAGGGACGCCTGATTGCCAACGAAATGGCCCCTCGAGTCCACAATTCCGGGCATTGGACCATCGAAGGCTGCGTGACCAGCCAGTTCGAAAACCATCTGCGGGCGATTTGCGACTTGCCGCTCGGCAGCACGCGCGCTTTGGGACATACGGCCATGATCAATTTCCTCGGCAGAATGCCGGATCGCGAGCGGCTCTTGGCCATCGAGGGCCTGGCTTTCCACGATTATGGAAAGGAGCCGCGTCCGGGGCGCAAATTGGGCCATTGCACCATCCTCAAGAGCCGCGCAACGGAGCGCGATTCGGCTCTCGCGGATGCCTTAAAATCGATCGAGTGGGCATGAATCGGCCATTTCACGGAGCGGCGGCCAATCCCGTAGACTGCTGTAAGCAATGTATTTAGAACTATTCAAACTCCACGAATTGCCGTTTCGCCTGAGTCCGGACCCGCAGTTTCTGTACTTGAGCAAACAGCATGCGCGCGCCAAAGCGTACATGGAATCGACGATCTGGTTTACCGACGGTTTCGTGGTGATAACCGGCGAAATCGGCGCCGGCAAGACCACCTTGATCGAGACGTTCTTGCGCGAATTGCAAACCGACGCGGTGGTCGCGCAAATCAACCAGACCCAGCTGTCGCCGACGGCGTTTTTGCAGACCGTCCTGGTGCAATTCGGCTTCTCGCCCTTCAACATGAAGAAGCCGGAGGTTTTGGCGACGTTGAATCAATTCTTGGTCGAACAGCACGTCAGCGGGCGCAAGGTTTTGCTGATCGTCGACGAAGCCCAAAATTTGACGCACCGCGTGCTCGAAGAAGTGCGCATGTTGTCGGGCATCGAGACCACCAAGGAGAAGGCGCTGCGCATCATTCTCGCAGGGCAACCCGAACTCAACGACAAGCTCAATTCGCCCGAACTGGTCCAGCTCACGCAACGCGTTCGGCTGCGATTTCATCTGACCGCCCTCACGGAAGCCGAGACCGCCGCGTACATCGATCATCGTCTCGAGGTGGCCGGCTCGCAGGGGCGGCGCATATTCGCCGACGAAACCTACGCCACCATCTACAAATATACCGGTGGCGTCCCGCGCCTGATCAACACGTTGTGCGATACCTGCCTGATGGCCGCCTTCGGACGCGACCAGGATACGGTGAGCGTGGAAGATCTCGACGCCGCGATTCAGGAACTGCAGTGGGTCGAATTCGCCGCCGGCACCAATCGCATGCGCATTCGCGCCATGGAGCCGGCTGCGCCGGCGAACGCCGGCGCCGGCCACACGGTGGCGCGAATACTGCTCGCAAGCGAAGGCAAGACCGTGATGGAACGCGAACTCAAGCCCGGCCGCCTGGTGATCGGCCGAACGCCGGACAATGATTTACAAATCGACAGCAAATTCATCAGCCGTCACCACTGCCAGATCGTGACGCAAGCGGACTCCTGCGTGATCGAGGATCTCAACAGCACCAACGGTATTTCCGTCCAGTCCAAACGCGTGCGGCGCTACAACCTGAACGACGGCGACGTGGTGCAGGTCGGTCAACATGAGATCATGTACATCGACGAACGCGTGCCGCGGATGCGCGGTCTCGGCGATACGGCCGAAAACGAGGTGCCCGAAAAGCTCCGCGGTGCCTGAAGCCGTCCGCCGAACGCTAGCCGTGCAGCGTAGATGGTAGGTCGATCGTTTCGCCGGAGTATTCGCGGCTCAACTCACGAAAATCGCGGCGCCGCAGCAGCACCGTCAAGGCTGCGGTCTCGACGATGACGCCGATGACGAAGGCCACGACGGCGCGGGGGCCGTCCGGATCGAGGTAGAACAGAAATATCGCCAGTCCGCCGATTACCATATAGAGAAAGGGCAGGCTTTCATAAACAGGCCGAGCCAAGCGCATGGACACCACCTCCGTGCGCTATGTTAATGCCCATCCGGCGGTCAAATCCGCCGGATTTGACTTAAAGCTCGGTAAATTTGTCGCAGGCCCCCAGGTCCCCCGGGTCGAGTCGTTGCCGGCCAGCCCCCGGCCGCCCGGGCCCACCGCCCCCGGACACCGCATCCGGCTACCGCGGCCTGGCCCGGTTTCGTTCGACCGACCGCCTTAGTCCTTGCCGACCAACAGCTCGGAGATACGCGACAGCCAGGAGTTGCGCCAACCCTCGACACGGAGCTGTTCATGTTTGGGTTGGGGAGCGCGCTTGGATTCCGACAGCAGATCTTTGGGCAGATTGATCTGATAGTTGCCGGTCATTGAATTGTCGGCCATAGAAGCTCCGTCGTTGAGTCGTTGATACCGTGACTTCAGCGTACCGAGTCCCGCCCTGAAGCAGATGCGACCCGGTGCACGTTATTGTCGTGTCGCGACGCCGGCGGAAGCAACGCGTCGCCACAATGCGACGCGTCATATACTTCTTACAATATGTCGCTTAGACCATTGACGTTGCGCGACTTTGTTCACGCGAGCCACTGCGTTCACGCAAAACGACGGTGTTCACGCAAAAACTACTGCGCGTTGCCGTGCAGCCGCACCGCCTCGAACTCGTCGCCCGGCAACCAGTTCACCGCGCTCTTCGCCAGCAGCGTCTGCCAGCCGAGCGCAAATCCAAATTTGGCCAGCGCCGCGTTGCTCGAGAAATCCATCGTCGGCGCATATTCGTCGCTCGGGTTGTGATAATGCTTGGCGGTGTACTCGTCGCGCTGCGCCTTACCCCATTCCGGCGGATGACCCGCGAATTTCACGCCCGTGTTGATCGAGAAGGCCGGAACACCGGCGCGTGCGAAACTGAAATGATCGCTGCGATAGTAATGGCCGGCTCCGGGCTCGGCATCCGGCTGAATATCGAAGCCGAAAATCTTGGCCGTGTGCTCGACGGTGGGATAGAACGAGGTGCGCTCGGCACCGGTCACATTCACGGACTCGGGCATGCCGATCGGCGGTATCGCGTCAAAATTCAGTCCCAGCGCGATCCGCCCGGGCGGAAACGGCAGGTGCTTACCCAGATAGTTCGATCCGAGCAAACCCTTCTCTTCGGCGGTCACCGACGCGAACAGCACGGGATGCGGGGGCTTAGCCGCAGACGAAGCGTAGGCATGCGCCAGTTCCAACACGACCCCGACGCCGGTGCCGTTGTCGACGGCTCCGTTGTAAATGTTGTCGCCGCTCATGGTCGGATCGATTCCGAGATGATCGTAGTGCGCCGAATAAATGACGGCCTGAGTGGGGTCGCCGATATCGGTGCCGGGCAGCAAGCCGAGTACATTGTAGGACACGAATTTTCGCACCCCGCTCACGACGTGGGCGCTGAATCGCACCGGCAGTTCCCGCGCTTTGAACGCGCGCGTGCCGGCACTCGCCATCATGTCGTCGAGTTTCAGACCCGATGCGCTGAACAACTGTCGCGCCACATCGAGTTGTATCCATGACGCCGCCTTGAGCTTCGGATCCCTGTCGTTGCTCAGGTACACGGCCTCGCCGCTCCAGGAACTGCGCACCACGCCCCAGCCGTAGCTCGCAAGATCGGTACGGTGAATGATCAGCGCGCCGACTGCGCCCTTGCGCGCCGCTTCCTCGAACTTGTAGGCCCAGCGCCCGTAATAGGTCATCGCTTCCGCGTTGAAGAATTTCGGATCTGTCGACGGCGGTTCGTTGACGATCACCAGAACCACCTTGCCCTTGACGTCGACGCCCTTGAAATCGTTCCAGCGGTATTCAGGCGCCTCGATGCCGTAGCCGACGAAAACGATGGGCGCGTCGATATCGACGCTGTCCGTCTGAGTTTGGTTGCCGATCACGTAGTCTTCGCCGAGTCTCAAATCCACGGCCGCTCCGTGCTCCGGCTGCAGGGAGGAAGTCGTCGCCGGCAAAGTCTGCACGCCGGTGAAATCGACTCTTTGCAGATAACCGCCGTCGTCTCCCGCCGGTTTCAGCCCATCCAGCGCGAATTGCGCGGCGATGTACTTTGCCGCGATGTCGCCGCCGCGCGCGCCGGTGCCGCGTCCCTCGAGCAGATCGTCCGACAAAAAGCGCACATGCGCGCGAATGCGCTCCGCGTCGATGTCCCGCATCGCCGCGGCCACGTTGACGGGCAGCCCCAGGTCCGTTGCCGGCTCCGGCGCGGCGCAGGCACCGCCCGCCCAGATCATCGACCCGGCCGCAACGCCCAGAGCACGTGCCGCTGTTCTAAAATATTGCATCCACTGCTCCTGATTGAAGAGAGGTGGAAGACTACCGCAAGTCTCGATACGCCGGTACCGCTCGCGCGGACGGACTCCACGACGGATTGAAAATTCGGCGAGAAGATGTGTTGATCAATATGCCTGGCGCAGCGAGACGCCGACCTTCGCCGTCCAAAATCGGTCCCGAAGCCACGCTGCGCGCCTGACGCACCACCACATCATCGTCATGTGCAACGCGCCCAACGGCTCGGCGGCGGGTATGAAGCAACTGTAGCCGGGGAGATCGTCCGGCGTGTGCAGACCCCATGCGCCGAGCCGCGGTACAAAATCGATTTCCTCGCCTTCCAGCGCATTGAGTCCGGCGCAAATCTCTGCACGATCGACGGGCGCCTGCATCAGCGGAAGGGAAATGGTCGCCAGATATCCGGCGCCTGCGATCGGATGGGGCACTCCGGTGTTGACTTGCAGCAGCGCCGTCTCGGCTTGCGGATCGATCGCCCGCGACGGGCAATCGCCGCTCAACGGCAGTTCCGCCCACACGGACTTGGAGTCGTTCGACGCCGCCAGGCTGCTTTGCTGAAGGGTGGCGGTGGCCGCGATCAGAGCTGCTTCATCCAACGGCTTGGGCCACCGAGCTGGCATCGCGTGATGCGCACGTTGCTGCCTCAGCGCCGCAGCGGAAGTCGTTGCCAAAGCGGTGGATCGGCCGAGCGGCAGCTGACCCCCGAAGGCATTGAGAATGCTCTGCGCTGCGAGATGCGCAGCCGGTTCGTCGGAATAAATGGAATATCGTGCCGTCTGCCGCAATTGGCCGTCGATGAGATGGTAAGCGCCATGCACCGCCCATGAATTGAGCCTCTGGACTCCGGTTGCGTGAAAAGCCA
>Ga0209131_1001340_pt1 | contig 17025 bp, 19 predicted proteins | sample GraSoi_2013_40cm_FD_185826 | JGI IMG/M metagenome (GOLD analysis project Ga0209131, IMG submission 185826) | Grasslands soil microbial communities from the Angelo Coastal Reserve, California, USA - Sample 9_17_2013_40cm (SPAdes) (version 2) | ecosystem: Environmental > Terrestrial > Soil >...
ACGACCAGGCGATCGCCGAGGTCAAGGCGATGAAGAAGAGCGAGAAGCCGGGCAAGGCTTCGAGCGGCTCGTCGACGGCGCCTTCGTCGAGCACGTCGCCTTCGTACAACACGTCGGTCCCGCCTTCGTCGAGCGACGCGTCGCGCGATGCGGCGAGCGGCGATAAGACGGCGCCGGCGACTTCCGGCTCGTCCGTCAAGTAAAGCAAACCCCCCGCGCGCGAAAAGCTTGCGTCCCCCCTTAACAGGGGGGCGAAGCTATTTGAGGAGGAGGGGAAGGCCGCAGAGGAAGAGGGCGGCGCAGACGAGGTACTGGAAGGCGCGTTCGCTAAGGCCGGTGTGCAGGCGGTCGCCGACGAGGAGGCCGAGGCCCATGAACGGGAGCGCCGCCGCGCACAGGATCAGGCTCTCCGTGGTGAGCTCGCCCACCGCGAGGTAGGCGGCGGTGCGGCCGATGCTCAGCACGAAGAGCATCGCCGAGAGCGTGGCGCGGAACTGGTTCTTGTCGGCGCCGGCGCCGTCGAGGTACATGGCGAAGAAGATCGACGCCATGGCGCCGAAGAGGGTGCCGACGGCGCCGGACATGAAGCTGCCGGCGGCGCGCAGGAACGAGGCCGGCAGCGCCGGGCCGGTGCCGGGCTTGCGGTTCAGGCGCCAGAACGAGTAGAGCGCGTAGAGGATCACGAAGACGCCGAGCGAGCGCGCGAGGAGCGAGGCGTCGAAGGCCTTGAAGAGGAACACGCCGGCGAGCACGCCGATCGCGCAGCCCGGAAGGAAGCGCACGAAGGTGCCGCGCGCGATGTGGCGGCGGTCGCGGCCGAGGATCGCGGCGGAGGAGAGGATGCCGATCAGGCTCCAGGCCGGCGCGATCACCTTCACCGGCAGGACCAGCGCGAACAGCGGCATGCCGATCGCGCCGCCGAACCCCAGGCTGCCGCGCAGGGTGAACGTGAGCAGCAGCACCACGGCGCAGTACGCGAGCTCGAGTCCCGAGAGCGCTTCCATCGATCTGTTCCGCCTTCGAATCGGCTAAGCCTATTAAGGCATAGTTTGAGGCACACTGGCGCCGTCCGGGGCGAACCAGTGGAGACGACGTGACCTTCGAAAGTATTTCCGACGTGGCCGCGGCGCTGCGCGCGTTCGCGGCGGAGCGCGACTGGGATCGGTTCCATACGCCGAAGAATCTCGCGGCGGCGATGAGCGTGGAGGCGAGCGAGGTGCTGGAGCACTTCCAGTGGCTGACGAACGCCGAAAGCTCGGCGCTCGACGCGCAGAAGAAGGAGGAGGTCGCCATGGAGTTGGCGGACGTGTTCCTCTATCTGGTGCGGCTGTCGGATCGCCTGGGCGTGGACCTGCTGCGTTCCGCGGAGCGGAAGATGGCGATCAACGCCAAGAACTATCCGGCGGATTTCACGAAGGGGGCGATACGGAAAAGGACGTGAAGAGGCAGGACGTGACAGCAAGGTTCTTATCAGTAACCTTTCATTCCCTGCGGTCTTATAGCTGCATCGCTACATGAAATACCCGGAGCAAGCGACAGACATGGCGGAGCGGGTTTCGGACAATGAAGTCCCCCCGAGCTGCGACCGTCCCTCCCTTCGGTTCGCAGCTCACCCCTGGAAGCCGCCTTCGGGCGGCTTCTTTTTTTTCTAGTGCACATCTGGGTCGACGCCGACGCCTGTCCCGCGGTGATCAAGGACATCCTGTACCGCGCGGCGGAACGCTCGAAGATCCCGCTGACGCTGGTGGCGAACAAGCTGCTGCGCACGCCGCCTTCGCCGTATATACGCGCGCTGCAGGTGCCGCACGGCATCGACGTGGCGGACAGCCACATCGTGCGCAGCCTCGAGGCCGGCGATCTGGTCGTCACGGCCGACATCCCGCTCGCGGCCGACGTCATCGCGAAGGGCGGCCATGCGCTCAACCCGCGCGGCGAGCTCTATTCCGCCGAGAACATCCAGGAGCGGCTCGCGCTGCGCAACTTCCTGGACGAGCTGCGCGGCACCGGCGAGCGCACCGGCGGCCCCGCGGCGCTCGACAATACCGACCGCAAGCGCTTCGCCGATCAGCTCGACCGCTTTCTCGCGCAGCGCAAGCGCTGAAGCGAAACGGCAGTTTTTTCCGCACTATTTCACGGGTCTGTGAACCCTGCCCGACAGGGCCGGAAAAAGCGCGGGACAGGTGACATAGTTGCTATCCGCGATGGCGCGGGCGCGCCGATGATGGTGCTTTCCCCCAACCCAATCCGGAGGACAAATTGCCCAACCTTCTGAACGACGCGCTTGCGGTCGTGCGCGAGATGAAGCGGATCAATTTCGACCTCCTGGTGGCCGAAGGCTTCCGGGTGCAGGGCTTCTCGGTCATCGAATTCGGCGACGGCGATTCGCCCGTGCGCCCGGATTTCAGCCTGGTGAAGGCGGGAAAGAAGTTCAGCGTGCAGTGCCGCCACTGGCGGGATACCGCGATGAGCATAGAGGCCGTGGAGGAACTGGCCCTCATCATCGCGGACCGTGAGACCGACGGGGGCTTCCTCGTGACCGCGGGCGGAGTCACCGCGGACGCGGCGGTCTACGCCAGCTCGCGCAAGATCCAGCTCGTCCACGGGCCGAAGCTGCTCGCGATGCTGGAGAAGGCGAAGGAAACGATCACGACCGGAATACCGGCGAGCTTCCGGTGGGGCGAGCGGGCTTCCGCGGACGGCCGTTGAAATAAGTTTCTTTATCGATTCTTCGTTTCAAAGCCCCGTACCAGCGTCGCGCGCGCGGTTGCAGCCTGCAGTAGAAGCGAAAAATCCGAGCCGCTGAGGATGAGCTGCACGCCCATGTTGACGTGGCGCTCGAGCAGCTCGGGCGTGTACATGCCGCCCATGCCGGGAAACTTGCCGTGCTTCCTGCAGGCGGCGATGACCTTCTTGTAGGCCTCGGTCACCTTCGGGTCGTTGAACTGGCCCGGGATGCCCATCTCGAAGCAGAAATCGTTGGTGCCGATGAGAAGGGCGTCGATGCCGGGGACGGCGGCGATGGCGTCGGCGTTCTCGACCGCCTGCGGCGATTCGATCATCGCGACGACCAGGGTTTCCTCGTTCACGGCGCGCGCTACCTCGCCGACGGGCATGGCGGCGAAGCCGACCTGCTGCAGGCCGCCGCCCATCGAGCGCTTGCCGATCGGCGGATAGCGGCAGGCGTTCGCGACGCGGCGGGCTTCTTCCGGCGTGTCGACGTGGGGCGCCACGATGCCCTGGGCGCCGTTGTCGAGCATGCGCGAGGCGTGCCAGTGCTCCAGGCCGGCGACGCGCACGACCGGGGTGATGCCCACCGCCAGCGAAGCGGCGGCGATCTGGACGGCGGTGTCGGGATCGATGGAGCTGTGCTCGCCGTCGATGAAGAGCCAGTCGAAGCCCGCGGTCTTGGCGATCTGGGAGACGGCGACGGTGCGCGCCTGCTGCAGGCCGAGGCCGATGGCGAGCTTGCCGGCGCGAAGCTGGCGCAGGGCATGGTTTGGGACGACACGTGTGTCGTGGGGGACGACGTTGCTCATGGAGGGCTCCCGAGGCGCGAGAAAGGGGGTTATTTTATGGGCGGAAAATCGGAGCCTGTCCCCGATTTTCGGCAGCGGGTAGCGCGCCGTTGACATGAAACTCTCAATACAGATGACATACGCGGCTCGCCGTTGCCTGCAGAATGGGTGCCTTCACCCCGAGCCATCACTCTCCTCCCCTGAGGTCGTGGTTCACCAGAAAGCCGCCTGCGAGCGGCTTTCTTTTTATGTGCGGCGCGTGAATATGCCGCCGAATACCTGTTTCCCGGTATTTGTAGCCGTCCAATTACATGAAATGCCAGCGCAAGGCGACAGACAGCGGCGGCGGCCTGCGGCACTATACGTACTCCCCCTGAGCCATCGTCCTATCTCCCTGGGATATGGCTCCCTAAGAGGCCGCCTTCGGGCGGCTTCTTTTTTTCTGCTGCTCCTTACGCGCCTTTTACGATGAGGCTGCGGCTTTGGCCTTGGCCTCCAGCGCCTCCCAGCGCTCCAGCTTCGCCTCCAGCAGGGCCTCGATCTCCCCGGTGCGCTGCTGGTCGGCGCGCAGGGTCTCGGGCGCCTGCCGGAAGTAGTCGGGCGCAAAGGCCTTCTCCGCGAGCTTCTTCTGCTCGAGCTCGAGGGCCGCGATCTCTCCCGGCAACGCGTCCAGCTCGCGCGTTTCCTTGTAGGAGAGCTTCGGGCCCTTGATTTTCTCCCTTCCAGGAGAAGGTTTTTCTTTAGGCATCTCTTTCGGATTTGGACGCTGCCGCAGATAGTCGCTGTAGCCGCCGGCGTATTCGCGCCAGGTGCCGTCCCCGCCTTTATCCGCGCTTCCTGCGGATCCGACGGGGGCGAGCGTCTGGGTCACGACGTTGTCGAGGAAGGCGCGGTCGTGGGAGACGAGGAGCAGGGTGCCGGCGTAATCCTGCAGCGCCGCTTCGAGCAGCTCCAGCGACTCGATGTCGAGGTCGTTGGTCGGCTCGTCGAGGACGAGGACGTTGGCGGGGCGGGCGAAGAGGCGCGCGAGGAGCAGGCGGTTGCGCTCGCCGCCGGAGAGCATGCGCACCGGCGAGTTGGCGCGGCGCGGCGGGAAGAGGAAGTCGCCGAGGTAGCTCATCACGTGCTTGCGCCCGCCCTGGAGCTCGATCCACTCGGAGCCCGGGCTGATGGTCTCGGCGACCGTCTTCTCCGGGTCGAGCGCTTCTCGCATCTGGTCGAAGTACGCCGCCTGGACGTTGGTGCCAAGGCGCACCGTCCCCGAGTCCGGCGCGACGCTGCCGAGGATCAGCTTGATGAGGGTCGTCTTGCCGGCGCCGTTGGCGCCGACGAGGCCGATGCGGTCGCCGCGGGTGATGATGAGGTCGAGGTCTTTTGCGATGGGCCGTTCAGCAAAGCTCTTGGTTACTTTTATTAGTTCACAAACCAGTTTGCCCGAGCGCTGACTAGACCCCACGCTCAGCGTGACGTTGCCGACGCGCTCGCGGCGCGCGGAGCGCTCCTCGCGCAGGCGCTCGAGGCGCCGCACGCGGCCCTGGTTGCGCACGTTGCGCGCCTGGACGCCCTTGCGGATCCAGGTTTCCTCCTCGGCCCAGAACTTGTCGAACTTGCGCTGCGCGACGGCCTCCGAGGCGAGCTGCGCCGCCTTCGCCTGCTCGTAGTACGTGAAATTTCCCGCGAAGGAGAAAAGCTGGCCGCGATCGAGCTCGATGATGCGCGTGGCGACGCGGTCGAGGAAGGCGCGGTCGTGGGTCACGACGATCGCCGAAGGCTGCTTCAGCAGGAAATTCTCGAGCTGGACGATGGCGTCGATGTCGAGGTGGTTGGTCGGCTCGTCGAGCAGCAGCAGGTCGGGCTCGCTCGCGAACGCGAGCGCGAGCGCGGCGCGCTTCGACTCGCCGCCGGAAAGGGTGGCTGGATCCGCTTCCGGGTTTACGCCGAATCGATGCAGGAATTCATTCAGCTTGTGTTCCTGGCGGACGGTGGCCCTCCCGAGCAGGCTCGCTTTCACTGAAGGAGAAGGCAAGAGAACAGGTTCCTGCTCGACCAGGGAAATGCGCAGGCCATCCCGGGTACGCAGCTCGCCGTCATCGAGGTCCACGCGCCGTGCGATCGCGCCGAGGAGCGAGGATTTGCCGGTGCCGTTGCGGCCGATGAGGCCCAGGCGCTCGCCCGGCTCCATCGCGAGCGACGCGCGATCGAGGAGCGGCAGCTCGCCGTAGGCGAGCTGGGCGTTGTGGAGGGTGAGTAGGGCCAGAAACGACTAGGAGACTTCGAGCAGCTCCACGTCGAACACCAGGGTCGCGTTCGGCGGGATCACGCCGCCGCAGCCCTTGTCGCCGTAGGCGAGCTCGGGCGGGATGGTGAGCTTGCGCATGCCGCCGACCTTCATGCCCGGGACGCCCTGATCCCAGCCCTTGATGACGTCGCCCGCGCCGAGCGCGAAGTCGAGCGGGTCGCGGCGGTTGCGGCTGGAATCGAACTGCTGCCCGTTTATGAGCTTGCCGACGTAGTGCACGACCACGTCGTCGCCGGAATTCGCGGTGGCGCCGCGGCCGATGATCAGGTCTTCGATGACGAGGCCGCCGGGAATGAAATCAGAGGGATTCGACATGGGGCCGCCTTCTTGGAGAGAGGGCGTGCATTGTACGCTGGTGGACAAGTGAGGTCCGCAAAAAAAATCGGGGTCTGACCCCGATTTTTTAAATTCAAAGCAATTTTCTTCTCAGCTCTTGAGCATCCGGTCCAGGTGCTCGAGATCGTTGATCACCAGCCACTCCGAGGCCCCGGCTTTCACGACGCGCTTCTGCCAGTCTTCGAGGCGCCCCATGTACTTGCGCGGGTCGATGTTGTCGGTCTTGAGCTTGACCACGTTTACCGCGACGACCCGGATGGCCTTGAGATCGATCGGGAAGTCGCGCACGGTCGACTTGTCGAGCTCCTCCTGCATGTCGGAGAAGATCAGGATCGTCTTCCTGCCGGCGCCGGTCTCGTTCAGGAACATCGCGCCCTGGATCAGCCCGCCGGTGATGTCGGTGTAGGCGCTGCCGCGCGCGGTGCGGGTGAAGGTCTCCATCTGCTCGCGGAAGGCGCGCTTCTGCGAGTTGGCCTGCGAGGGCCGGTTGTCGAAGGTCGCCTTGGCGATGATGTCCTTCTCGCTGAAGCTGCGGCTGCGCACCCGCGCCACCGCCAGCGAATCGCCCGACTGCAGCGAGCCGAGGAGGTAGTTGACGATGAGCTGGGCCTTGTCGACCTCCTGCGCATACGTGCCGGAGGTGTCGACCAGCATGTACACCGCGTTCGAGTGGCTTCTCTGGTCCGCGCACCCCGGCAGCCAGGCCGCGAGGCCGAGCGCGGGAACGGCGGTAAGGAACGAGCGCTTGTCCATTAGTTTCTCCTCGCCACCAGCTTGTGCTCGTCCACGTCGTGGCTTTTCAGCCGGGCCTCGGAGACGTTCCTTCCTCCGGCGCCGTCGGGCCGCGCCTTGACCAGCCGCTCCACCATCAGCGGCACCACGATGACCACGTCGTACAGCGTGACCAGCACGCGGGCGGAGTTGCGCACCAGATTGCCCGCGAGGCGCAGAACGAACGCCGTCGCGCGTGCGAGGAGGACCAGCGCCTCGCCGCCGACCGTGCGCACGGACGCGATGAAGGATTCGAGCGGGATCGCGATGAACGCCAGCGCGAACGGCAGGATGAAGCCGAGCAGCATCTGGCCGGCGGTCGGGATGCGCGCGAGCCAGCCGTCGTTCGCGACGTGCTGCTGCGCGGTGGTGGCGAGCGATTGCAGCAGCGCCGCCTTGTCGGCGATCAGCATGTCGCGCATCAGGGCGAGCGCCGCCTCGATTCCCGCCAGCGTCACGAGCAGCGTGAGCGCGATCCACAGCATCCGGCCCCGCATCTGGTCGCTGAGGTTGTGGATGCGCGGGAAGAGGTGGGTGATGCGCAGCGTCTCCATCAGGAACAGGCCCATCGTCGCCTCGACGAAGATGATGACCAGCGCGGCCACGTCCGAAGTGCGCAGCGACGACGTGAGGTAGTCGCCGGCGCCGACCATCTCCGACATCGGCAGCGCGATCAGCTTGTAGTTGATGAGCGCGCCGCCCGCGGCGATCGCGAGCACCAGCGTCGAGATGAAGAATTGCGTGAGCTGCGACATGGTCAGCGCGTGCTCGGCCTTGTCGGTCTTCTTGACGATCTCCTGGTACTTGTCGATCTGCGCGTCGATCTGCGTCGCGCGGTCGTTGAGGCTCGTCATCTTCTGGTCAGCCTGCGCCAGCGTCTTATCGAGCGAGCGCCAGAACGGCATGAAGCCGTTCAGGATCTTGTGCCGCTCTTCGTAGGCGTTGCGGTACTCGCCGAGGGTCTTCTGGTAGATTTCCTTGATCGTGCTGTTGATCTCCTCGAGCACGCGCTGCACGAGCTCGTTGCCGTTCTTCACCTTGGCGACGGCGTCCACCGCCTCGACCCACTCGGGCGGCGGCGGCGGGACTTCGCCGCACTTCTTGTAGTCCTCCTCCACTCGGGTGATCTCGTCCAGGAGGCGCCGCTGCAGGGCAGGGTAGCCTTCCAGGTCGCGCCGGACGAGGGTCGCGACGCGCTCGAACTCGCGCGTGATCAGCTGGCCGGTCTCCTCGCGCCCATGCGCCAGCAGCACCGCCTTGTTGCGCTCCTTCATGTCGCGCGCCACGGCGAGCAGCCAGCGCGACGCGAGCCGCAGCGGGCCGCTGGCGAGGTGCCCGACCGAGCGCACCAGCTCGTGCACGGGCTTGCGGGCGGCATACAGGAACGGCATCGCTATGAGAAACAGGACGATCGCCGACAATGCGGCGTTGCCCGGTACGATCATCCAGAGCGCGGAACCAGCCATGGTGCCCCCTTTTTTAGTCCAGCAAAAAGCATAGCCCTGTCGCCTGAGAAGCAAGCGGAACTAATGCTTCCCGGGCTAAGAAACCGCTGTTTTTTTGCGCTGCCGCAACAGCCTCGCCAACGTGCGTTCTGGCACCAAAAATCGACAGCCGGACCACCACCGCGGGAATCGTCCGGCGCCATGTTTATATAATTCCCCATGAGCCGAATCGCGAAATTCTGGGACGACGCCATCGTCCCGGCGCTGGTCGAGTACATCAGGATCCCCGCCAAATCGCCGCATTTCGACAAGACTTGGGAGCAGAACGGCCACATCGACGCCGCCGTGAAGCTCGCCGAGGCGTGGTGCCGCAAGCATGCGGTGCCGGGCATGACGATCGAGGTGGCGAGGCTGCCCGGCAGGACGCCGGTCCTGCTGCTGGAAATTCCCGCTTCACCCGGCAAAGAAAAGAGCGGCACCGTGCTGATGTACGGCCATCTCGACAAGCAGCCGGAGATGACCGGCTGGGCCGAGGGCCTCGGCCCGTGGGTGCCGCAGATCAAGGACGGCAAGCTCTATGGCCGCGGCGGGGCGGACGACGGGTATGCGGTTTTTGCCGCGCTTTCAGCGGTGAGATATCTGAAAGAGGAAAAGAAAGGCCACGCCCGCATAGTCATCCTCATCGAGTGCTGCGAGGAGAGCGGCAGCTACGACCTGCCGGCCTATCTCGAATCTCTTTCCTCGAAGATCCAGGCGCCGGATCTCGTGATCGGCCTCGACTCGGGCTGCGGCAACTACGACCAGCTCTGGGGCACGACTTCGCTGCGCGGCATCGTGAACGGCATCCTGACGGTCGAGGTCCTGACCGAAGGCGTGCATTCGGGCGACGCGAGCGGCGTGGTGGCCTCGAGCTTCCGCATCCTGCGCCAGCTCCTCGAGCGCATCGACGACCACGAGACCGGGGTCGTGCACCACGCCGCCTTCCATGCGCCGATTCCGCCGGAGCGCGGCGAGCAGGCGAAGCGCGCGGCGAGCGTGCTCGGCCGCGAGATCTGGCACAAGTTTCCGTTCGTGCAGGGCATGTCGCCGATGAGCGAGGACCTCGCCGACCTCGTGCTCAACCGCACCTGGCGGCCGATGCTCGCGGTGACCGGCGCCGAAGGGCTGCCGCTGCCGGCCAACGCCGGCAACGTCCTGCGGCCGAAAACCGCCCTCTCGCTCTCGCTGCGCCTGCCGCCTACGGTGAAGGCCGAGACCGCGGCGCATAACCTGAAGGCGCTGCTCGAGGCCGATCCGCCCTACGGCGCGAACGTGAGCTTCGAGTACAACCACACCGCGACGGGCTGGCATGCGCCGAAGACGCAGGCCTGGCTGGAGCGGATCCTGAGCGAAAGCTCGAAGAAATACTTCGGCAAGGACGTGATGTGGATGGGCGAGGGCGGCACCATCCCGTTCATGGCGATGCTCGGCGCGAAGTTCCCGAAGGCGCAGTTCCTGATCACCGGCGTCCTCGGCCCGCACTCCAACGCCCACGGCCCGAACGAGTTCCTGCACATCGAATACGCCAAGAAGCTCACCGCCTGCGTCGCGGATGTCGTCGCCGCCCAGGCATCATGATCCTGAGCCTGGTCGTCTCGACGATCGCCTTTTTCGCCGCGAGCTATTTCATCAAGCGCCGTTTCGACGAGATGGATCTACCGAAGGGGATGACTCGCAACGTCACGATCTTCGTGCTCGCGCTCGCCATTGCCTATGGCGTCGCCGGGCTCGTCGGCATGATCGCGGGCGACTAAGCGATGCATTCGCTCGTGAAAAATGCGAGCGGCGCCGAGTTCTCCCGCTGCCGGCGCTGGCGCTACCTGCTGTGGCGGCGCTGGGACGAGGCGAAGCCGGCGGCGAATTTCCTGATGCTCAATCCAAGCACCGCGGACGAGGTGAAGCTCGACCCGTCCTGCACGCGCGCCCGCGTCTACGCGGAGCGCTGGGGCTTCGGAGCGCTGATCGTCACCAACATCTTCGGCTGGCGCGCGACCGATCCCGAGGAGATGAAATCCGTGCGCGATCCGGTGGGGAAAGGGAACGACGTGGCGATATTGAAGGCCGCGCGCGAAGCGGGAATCGTCGTTTGCGCCTGGGGCAATCACGGCGCGCATCGCGACAGAGGCAGTCGCGTTCAAGCCTATTTAAGAAGCAACGACGTGAAACTGCATTACCTGAAACTGAACAGCGGCGGCCATCCCGCACATCCGCTTTATCTTCCCGGCACGCTCGAGCCGGCGCGCTGGTAGGTATAGGTAACTGCATCAGGTCCAATTCGCTGCGCGAATCGGCAACTTCAATCGAGCGGGAGGTTCGCCTCGCGCACGAGGCGGCGCCAGAGGGCGAGGTCGTCGCGGTTGATCGCGAGCAGGCCTTCGGGCGTGGAGCCTTCGGCGGAGTAGCCGTAGCCCTGCAGCTTCTCGAGGACTTCGGGACGCTTGAGCGCGGCGTTGATCTCCTTGTTGAGGCGCTCGACGATCTCGCGCGGCAGCTTCGGCGGGCCGAACACGCCGGCCCATTGCCGCACCGTGACGCCGGGCGCGCCCGCCTCGGCGATGGTGGGCACCTCCGGCAGCAGCGGGCTGCGCTTTTCCAGAAGCACCGCGAGCGCGCGCAGCTTGCCTTCCTTCGAGAGCGAGATCGCGTTCGCGGTGCTGAGGAAGCTCGAGTGCACGCGCCCGGAGATGATGTCCGGCATGAGCGGCCCTTCGCCCTTGTAGGGGACGTGCAGCATGTCGATGCCGGCCGAGCTCATGAGCTGCACGTTGTAGAGGATCGAGAGCGGGTTGCCGGTGCCGTAGGCGAGCTTGCCGGGGTTGGCGCGCGCGTGCGCGATGAACTCCTTCAGCGTGGTGCCCGGCACGGACGGATGCACGTAGAGGAACACCGTCGCCCGGCCGACCATCGAGATCGGCGTGAAGTCGGTGAGCGGGTCGTAGGCCGGCGCCTTGCGCAGCGCCACCGCCGCGGTCATCGCGCTGTTCGAGGCGAACATGATGGAGTAGCCGTCGGCCGGCATGCGGGTAAGCGCCTCCGCGGCGATCGCGCTGTCGGCGCCGGGCCGGTTCTCCACGACGAGCGGCTGGCCGAGCTGGGTCGAGAGCGCCGCGCCGAGGATGCGCGTCGTCGGATCCGCCGAGCCGCCCGGCGGGAAGCCGACGATGAAGCGGATCGGCTTGCTCGGATACTGGGCGAGCGCAGGCGCGGCGGCGAGGAGGCCGGCGAGCGCGAGCAGAAGAATCGTCGATAGCCTGTTCATTCGGCCTTTCCTTTTTTCCGCAGCGCCATGACGATCCACGCAATGGCCGCGGCGACGGCCACCAGCGCCGCGACCGCGAGAGCTTTGTCGGGAAGCGTCCTCGGGAAGGCGATGGCGAAGGGCAGGCCGAGCGCGGTGACGGTGCCGGCGATGATCAGGAACCTGGCGTAACGCTCGTTCATGGGGTCTGCATTCGAGAATTCCCTCCTGCCGGACAAGATCGGATCGCGGGAGGTCCTACGTTACCCGTTTTGCCGAAAAACGTCAGGCGGCGGCGACGGGCTGTTCGCCAACGCACATACGGCGGCGCGCGGCCCGTCTAGGATCTCTCCCATTTGGCGGGCGGCGTGGTGTTCAAAAAAGCGGCATCCCAGGTCGAGGCGGCGCCCCTTCAGGCAGGCGCCCTGCAGACCGCAATTCTCACCAGCGCCAGCTTCTCGATCATTGCCACCGACGAGAAGGGCATCATCCAGCTGTTCAACGTCGGCGCCGAGCGCATGCTCGGCTATCAGGCCGCCGAGGTCGTGAACCGGATCAGCCCCAGCGATATCCATGATCCGGATGAAGTGAAAGCGCGCGCGAGCGCCCTGAGCATCGAGCTCCGCACGCCGATCGCGCCGGGCTTCGAGGCGCTCGCGTTCAAGGCTTCGCGCGGGATCGCGGATACCTACGAGCTCACCTATATCCGCAAGGACGGCAGCCGCTTCCCGGCGATCGTCTCGGTCACGGCGCTGCGCGACGCGCCGGGCGCGATCCTCGGCTATCTGCTGATCGGCGCCGACAATTCGGTGCGCAAGCAGGTCGAATCGGAGCTGCAGAGCGCGAAGGCCGTCGCGGAAAAGGCCAACTCGGCGAAATCGGAGTTCCTCTCGCAGATGAGCCACGAGCTGCGCACGCCGCTCAACGCGATCCTCGGCTTCGCCCAGGTGATGGCGACGGGGACGCCGCCGCCCACGCCGTCGCAGCAGCGCAGCCTGGACCAGATCCTCAAGGGAGGCTGGTATCTGCTCGAGCTGATCAACGAGATCCTCGACCTCGCGCTGATCGAGTCGGGCAAGCTGACGCTGTCGATCGAGCCGGTCTCGCTCGCCGACGTCATGCTCGAATGCCGGGTCATGATCGAGCCGCAGGCGCAAAAGCGCGGCATCCGCATGAGCTTCCCGCAGTTCGAGACGCCCTACTTCGTCAAGGCCGACCGCACCAGGCTGAAGCAGGTCCTGATCAATCTTCTCTTCAACGCCGTCAAATACAACAAGCCGCAAGGCACGGTCGCCGTGGAGTGCACCTTGAAGGCGCCGAGCTCGCTTCGCATCAGCGTCACGGACACCGGCGAGGGGCTGGCCCCGGCCAAGCTCGAGCAGCTTTTCCAGCCGTTCAGCCGTCTCGGGCAGGAGGCCGGCGTCGAGGAAGGCACCGGCATCGGCCTGGTCGTGACCAAGCGGCTGGTCGAGCTGATGCGCGGCGTCATCGGCGTCGACAGTGTGGTCGGAGCGGGCAGCGTGTTCTGGTTCGAGCTGGGCCTGACCGGTTCGCGCGAATCCCGGGCCGCGGACGCCGAACCCGCAACGCTGGTCAAGCCCGCGGCGACGAACGGCGCCGCCTTGCGCACCTTGCTCTACGTCGAAGACAACTCGGCCAACCTGCAGCTGGTCGAGGAGCTGATCGCGCGCGTTCCCGACTTGCGCTTGTTGAGCGCGGCCGATGGCACGCTCGGCATCGAGCTGGCGCGCGCCTGCCAGCCGGAGGTGATCCTGATGGACATCAATCTACCGGGCATCAGCGGCATCGAAGCGATGAAGATTCTGCGCGCAGATCCGGCGACGGCGCACATCCCGATCGTAGCGCTCAGCGCAAACGCGATGTTTCGCGATATCAGGAACGGCCTGGACTCGGGGTTCTTCCGCTATCTCACCAAGCCCATCGTGGTGGGCGAGTTCATGGCCGCTCTGAGTGCGGCGCTGGAGCTCTCGGCCGCGCGCCAATCGGGTGCCGCATCCGGCGCGCGGCCCTCGTAAGCGCTAAAGCGAACAGACCGCGCGGCGCGCCCGATCTAACCTGCTTGCTCGCGACAGCCGTTCTGTCGCCCACAACAATTTTCAGGGACCTCCACATGAATCCAGCAAAACGCCTTTTCGCACTCTCCATCGCAGCCTCGATGCTGTTCGCCCTCGGCTGCGCCGCCACCTCCACGAAGGAAAGCACCGGCGAATACATCGACGACAGCGCGATCACCACGAAGGTGAAGTCGGCGATCTTCGATGAGCCTTCGCTCAAGGTCGCGCAGATCAACGTCAAGACCTACAAGTCCGTGGTGCAGCTGAGCGGCTTCGTGAATTCCAGCGCCGACGTCTACACCGCAGGCTCGGTCGCCCGCGCGGTGAAGGGTGTCGCGTCGGTGAAGAACGATATACTGGTCAAATGACCACGGGACGCCGCAAGTGAGAAGATCGATTGCGGTTGTCGCATGCGTCGCCCTCGCCGGAGCGGCAGCTCCGGCGGCGGCGGGGCTGCTTTCCGCGACCGGCCCGGTCATCGCGATATTGGGCGGTGAGCTGTTCGTGGGCGAGGCCGAGGGCCATCTCAACGGCGCCGGGACGCTCGCCATTCATTCGCAGAAGAAGCCCGATCTCAAGTGCGCCGGAGAGTTCACCTCCAGCGCCGAGCAGGGCGGCAAGGGCCAGCTGAAGTGCACCGACGGCAGCACCGCGACCTTTCAATTCAAGCGCCTGAGCGTGCGGCGCGGCCACGGCGTCGGCCGCTTCGGCCAGGGCTCGATGAGCTTCACGTACGGGCTCAGCGCTGAAGAAGCCCGGCCCTACCTGAAGCTGCCCAAGCGCAAGAAGCTCGCACAGGACGGAAAAGAATTGAAGCTGGTCGACCTATAGGGAGATGCTCGGGACGACGCCGGGGAAGACGACTGGCACGACGGCAGGAATGCGCTGGCGATGGCGCACATCGGACAGCAGGCGGCCGATCTCCTTCTTGACCACGGCGTAGCACTCGCAGGCGCGAGCCTCCAGCCCGGAGCGCCCGAGCACTGAAATGTGTCCACGGCGATAACGGATAAAGCCGGCGTCCCGAAGTTTGCCGGCGGCGTCGGTAATGCCTTCGCGTCGCACGCCGAGCATGCTGGCGACCAGCTCCTGCGTCATGACCAGCTCGCCCGACGGGACCCGATCGAGGGTCAGCAGCAGCCAGCGGCACAGCTGCTGCTCCACCGAATGGTGCCGGTTGCAGACCGCGGTCTGGGTCAGCTGCGTGATCAGCGCCTGCGTGTAGCGCAGCAGCAGATGCTGCGCCGGGCCGCCGCGATCGAACTCCTGCTTCAGGATGCGTCTGTCCAGCCGGTAAGCGTGGCCGGCGGTCTGCACCACGGCGGAGCTCGGCGTGGTGTCCCCTCCCATGAACAGCGAAATGCCCATGACGCCTTCGTTCCCCACCCCCGCGGTCTCGGCCGACGCGCCGGACTCGGTGACGTAGTGCAGCGAGATGATCGCGGTGGTGGGGAAATAGGCGTGCTGCAGCTGCTCGCCGGGCTCGTAGAGGACCTCGCCGAGCGGCATCGGGACCAGCTCCAGATGCGCGGCGAGGCGCTCGAACTCGGCCGTGGGCAGGGCGGCGAGAAGGTGGTTCTGATTCGGATCGTGGGGCAATGCCATCGCGGGCCGCGCTAGATCTTTCCGGTCAGCTCGATGCCGATTCCGCGGTAGCCGATGAAGCGGGAGGCGCGGTTGAACATCGGCTCGCCGCTCACCTGGAACTTCTGCTGCGAGCCGTCCGCCTTGACGCGGGTGAAGACGAAGTCGAGGAAAGGCTGCCGGGCCGCGATGACCGCCCGCATCGCCGCGCGCTCGGCCTCGTTCCAGCCGGCTTCCTGCGCGCCGCCCGCCCCCTCCGCCAGGGCGTCGACGCGGATCCCGAGCATCTCCAGGACCGGGCCGGAAACCTTGGTGAACGTTCCGGTCTCGTCCTGCTCCCAGTACCAGTCGGAGGCGAGCTCGGTCAGGCTGCGATAGCGCGCTTCGCTCTCGCGCAGCTCGGCGGTGCGCTCGCGCACCTTCTCTTCCAGCACGCTGTTGTGCTTCTCGAGCTTGCCGTACAGCAGGCGCACCTCCAGCATGTTGCGGATGCGCGTCCTGACCTCCACCAGATCGAACGGCTTGCTGACGAAATCCCGGGCGCCGGCCTGCAGCGCGCGCAGCTTGTGGCCGGGCTGGGCGGTGATCACGAGAACCGGAAGATAGCCGTCCGCCGCGTTGGTCTTGAGTCCCTCCATCACCTGGAATCCGTCCATGCCCGGCATCTGCAGGTCGAGCAGGATCAGGTCGTACCGGTTCCTGCGATGCAGCGCGCAGACCTCCTGCGGATTCATGGTCGAGGCGACCGAGGTATAGCCGCTTTCGCGCAGGACTTGCTCGAGCAGGCTCACGTTGCTCTCCTGATCGTCGACGATCAGGACGCGGGCGCCGAGAATGTCGGCTTCGGAAATCATCATGCTCGTTTCTTCAGTGTCCGAGGAGCTCGCCCGCCGGCTTCAGCGGCTCGACCCGGTCCAGGATGACCTTGGCGATCGCCACCAGCGGCGCGCCGAGCAGCAGTCCCCACACGCCCCAAAGCCAGCCGAAGAACAGCAGCGCGATGAACAGCACCGCGGCGTTCACGCGCGCGAACCGGCTTTGCAGCCAGGTCATGAATGCGAGCCCGATCGTGCCCGCCATCAGCAGCGATACGCCCGCCACGGCCAGGGAGTAGAGCGGCGATCCCGACTGGAGGAAAGCGGCTACGCCGCTGCCGAGAGCGATCAGCGCCGGGCCGAGGTAGGGAACGAAATGAAACACGCCCGCCGCGATGCCCCACACGCCCGGCTGCTCGAGACCGAGCGCCAGAAACGCGAGCCAGGTGCCCACCGCGAGCATGACGTTCGACACGAGCATCGCGAGCAGATAGCGCTGCACCTGCACCTCGATTTCCTCGAGGATGCGCACGGCGTCTTTCTTCGCCGAAAGCGACGGCCCGACGAGTTGCAGCAGCTTGCGCCGGAAGTGCGCGCCCGAGGCGAGCAGGAAATAGGTCAGCATGAGCACGATCGGGGTTTGCGCGGCGACGCTCGCAAGCAATGCGGATTGCGCGAGGGTGTAGTCGCGCAGCCAGGTAGGCTCGGCCACCTGGGCCGCGAGCGTTGGCGGTCTAGACGCGGTTGCCGCACGGTTTTCCGTGCGCGCGCCCGCGTCGGCCGCTGCGCCCTGGAGCTGGCTGGCGGCTTCCTGCATGTTCTGCAGCGCGGTCGGAGTGCCGGAGCGCGCAGCGCTCAGGTCTTGGCGCAGCTTGCGCGCCGCCTCGGGCAGCTTCTCGATCACGGCT
>Ga0209131_1001341_pt1 | contig 17023 bp, 15 predicted proteins | sample GraSoi_2013_40cm_FD_185826 | JGI IMG/M metagenome (GOLD analysis project Ga0209131, IMG submission 185826) | Grasslands soil microbial communities from the Angelo Coastal Reserve, California, USA - Sample 9_17_2013_40cm (SPAdes) (version 2) | ecosystem: Environmental > Terrestrial > Soil >...
CATAAAAGCAGAATCCTAATTGCGATGAATGGCCGCAAAATGCGAACGAAAAGTGAATAAAGAAGAAGAAAGTGATTCGTCCGGTTTCCATCGCAACTTGCGGATTCTCTTCGGTTAGCGCCAGCTCTGGCAAGACTTGATTGAATAGGTCGCTCGGATGTTAACCGAAGGGCTTGCAGGTTCGAGTGCCTGGACATTCCGACTATGAGAAACCACCCAGCGCGCACGACGGCGTTGCCCCAAAGACCTGAGGCAAGGCCTTCGGTCCAACGTCAGTCCAATTCGAGAGGGTGGTTGCACCGCGTGTTTCTGTGTAAGCGACACCAGATGCGGCACTTATGTGATTTAACCTGCTTACTTGCAAAGCAGATGCTCTCCCAGCCTAGGTAGGTGCTTTCCCACTGAGCTGACCCCCACGCGGTGTAACCGTTTCTGCAGGGGCATTTACGGCCGTTGCAAATTGACGGTATATGCGTTTTATCCCGAAGGCGAGAGACTTTTTTGGCTGCAACTTCCCATAAGCAAACTCGACCACGTGGATCGCTTCCAGGTGGGCCGTTGTCCAAGGAACTATGAGAAGTGCGGTCATGATTAGAAAACGACAAACCCGTATCTCCCCTCGAACATCGCCGGCTGCGAACCAGTGTTCGTAATCGTGAGGCTATAAGTGAAACCGGGAGGCCCCAACTCAACATCCACGCTATCTAGCCTTACCTGCGCACCGTTGGTCAGGGGGCGAACGGACCAGACCACAAACCAGTTCTGCGGCCAGCCCCACGTAAACCAAGTGTGGCCTTGACCAGGCCCGATCGTCGCCGTGAATTGCGTGTTAATGTTCACGTTATCCTCTCCGTACTGCGCGAATGGTTGCCGCCTCCAGAGTCCCCGGCCCCACGTTGAGGCATACAGATACAGCCCAAACCACTGCAGCCAGCCCACGCTCGCGTTGGGTAGGCCCCCGCCGTAGTTCGCCCAGGTGTTGGCCCAATCGGTAGACACGAACACGCCCGGATTGCCGGCTACGAAGATCGCGTTCGGGTTCACTGGGTCCGCCAAGATGGACTGGAAGTAGCCCGTGCCCAGCGCCCCGGCCGTCGCGCCATTAATCGCTTGCCAAGTCGCCCCTCCGTCGGTCGACTTCGCGACCTGGTTCGCTGTAATCAAGTAGAGCTCAGCATTCCTGGCCCCGTTCACCGCGAGCTGAACGACTCCTCCGCCACGCCAATTACTCCTCATGTCCACCCAATTGCCCGGCGTGCTGACGTTATTGTTTCGATAGACCTTGCCCGAGGCCGAGATCGCGTAGGCCATCCCAGGGGTACCCGCCGCAAACGCGATGGAGGCAATAGCCTCGTTCGGATTCACACTGCTGACCGAATTCCATACCGGCTGGCTGGCTGCCGGATCCAGCGTGAACTGCAGCGTTCCCGACTGCGTTCCCGCGAACAGGATTTTCGAGTTAGGCGTGTTATCCATGGCCAGCGCGTGTTGTCCGCCAATCTGCGGCAAGATCTGAACGAGATCGGCGGCGGTGTTCGTTCTTGGGTACAGCTGTCTCCACAGGTCGGGTCCCTGCACCAGGTAAAAGACTCCTGGTTGATTGGGAAAGCTATAGGTGTTGGCGCCCTCCCAACTGTGGCCTTGGATTTCCTCCCATTCCCGGCTCTTCACAAAGCGGCAAGCCAACAAACCCTGGTGGTGCGCGGGCCCAACAGCAACCGGCCCCGCAATCGCATTCGGGGAAATACCCACGCGGTAAAAGTTGGAGGTCACAAGCCCATAATTCAGGTCCTGCTTGCTAAAAACGTCGGCCCAGCTCCAAGCTGCCCCGCTCATCCACGTTTGGCCTCCGTCGGTGGAGCGGAACACGCCTCCGTCGTTACTTAGGTACGCTACACCTTGATTTTTCGTGTCGAAGGCGACGCTTTGTTGATCCTCATGTGGGTGGTAATAGGATGCGGCAGTCGACCATGTCTTACCACTGTCTGCGCTACGAAACAACTCCTGAGTACCAGCGAGGATCACCCGATCGTCAAATGGGTCTACCGCAATGACGTTGTTCCAATCGCCTTGCTGTTCGCCCCAAATGTCCGGTGGAAGCGTGCCTTGCGTCCATGCACCCCCGGCGTTATTGCTGACAAACACTTGCTGGTCGAACTTCACTGCGACGGCCCGGGTAGCAGGTGTTCCCTGTCTGCCGAGCCCAATCTTCACCATAGTGTTCGCCGGATTGGCCACGGAATTCCACTGGAGAATGGTCGTCCAAGGCGCTGCTCCCGTCGTCGTCATAAGTACCCCGACGCCTCGCTGCGCCGCATACACAACGGCCGAGTTGCCCGAATCCAGCGCCACGTCCGTGATGTCACCAGAAACGAGCGCTGCCCAGTTGCCTCCCCCATTGGTTGTCTGCCACAAACCAGTGTTCGACGCCACCAGAACCCGATTTGCGTTCTGCGCGTCGATGACCACCCTGCGCACCGCGTGACTCCACGGACTGGAACCGGACCACAGGACCGTAGTGCTGGCGGAAGCCCACGTGGACCCGCCATCCACCGACCGAAGCAGATTAGCGCCCTCAGCCAAATAAACGATTGAGCTGTTGGATGGGGCAATCGCCACCGCGAAGCCGGCGAGAGATGCATGAGGGTCGCTGAGCGGAATCCAGCTCGCGGCCGGGTAGTTCTGGACGCTGTCGAGCCTCCAGAGCCCGCCCCCCTGCGCGACGCCAAACAAACGATCGCTGTTGTTCGGATCAATCGCCACCTGGATCATGCATCCGCTGAGGTGATCGGGGCCGAGATTGCGCCAGTTGGCTTCGGGAATGACGGTCTTGAAATAATAACGCGCCTCAAAGGTCGCAGCCGACGACCCGCTATTGGTAATCGTGAGCCAGTAAGTGAAGCCGAGTTCCCCGTATTCGATCGAGACTTCGTCGAGGCGCACTTGAGCCGCAAGAGTGGTTGGGCGGATCGACCAGATGACCAGGTAATTTGGGTCCCAAGCGTACGTGAACCAGGTCTGTGTCTGGCCCGGGCTGAGGCTGGCCGTAAATTGGGTGCCGACTCCGAACGACATCGCGACCTCCAAAAATAACGCTAGCTATGGCTAGTCGCGCTGTGGCCCAGCGAACGGATCCTCGAACAAGCTTCCGGCCTCGTACTCCTTGACAACCTGGCCCGGTTGGGGCTTCACACCGACCCCAAATTTCGCGTCCGGCGCGATCTTTGTGACGGACACGATCTGTCCGCGCTCATCGTGAACAACGATGGTTTTCACCACCGCCGCCACACCTTCTCGGGCAGCACCCTGCTTTCTATCCTCGGGCGGTACAGGCTCGTACTTTGGTGCCTGTTCTGGGTCACGAAGCTCCTCTTTAGTGGGCTTGTGATGTTGCAGCGGTCCACCGGACATCCTCCGGCGCGGCGTCGGCTTTTTCTCATTTGCCATGGTTGTTCCCTCCCAAAAACTCCTAATCCTGATTTTCCTTTTGAGTCGCAAAGCGGCACCCATTAGTCCCAGAATTTTCGCTTTCAACTCTGTCTTGCTCAAAACCCTATGCCGGGGGCCTTCGTCTCAACCGCAGATCCTCTTGGCCACGGTTGGGTGGGCAAGCGCGGTTACTTTGGCAGTTCCACTGACTTTCCTGGGCTGTTTGTCGATTTTAACCTGCCTTGTTTCCCACACTTGACTTTTCGCGTGCTCGATACTCTATCTCTTTGATCACTCTTGGCATGTTGTCAATACGCTGCCGCGATGCAACCAGTATAAGTTCAAGCGTTGACGTTTGTGCTCGTCGCAAGGAACCACTCACTCGCCCAGGGTGGTCCGAAGGTCAGCCAGCGATTCAACTGACGGACGCTCAAACCCGATTTTTCGACAAGATGGGCGGCGAGAGGCCAGTATTTCACTCGTTTTTTCTCAAATGGCCCATAGTTCAATACATACGTAGCTAGCATCGCTACATCCCGCGTCAGATCATTTCTCCTCTCAATATCCTTATCAAAATATTCCAGATAATCGTTCGAAGAATGGTCCAAGAATTTCCGCCCCTGTAGCGCCGAGCACAATTTCTGGTACTCTTTCGTCTCAAGAATCCAATAGTGCCAAATCTCGTCGATTTCCTTCGAGACCGGGATATTGCCATGGCAATATACGGCTATGTTGAGAAATTTCAAGGCCTCCTCAACCCGGATGCGTACCTCAGCACAGGATAGCCGTGACAGCTTCTTTTCAAAGTAGTGTTTTAGCTGGGGGCTTAGGAATGCGTCTCGCAGTTGCTGGTTTGTGATCGTCATTGAGCGCTCCAAAGGCCTGAGAAACCATCGTTAGCCCCAAACGTTCGATTTGTTTCTTTTGTAAGAGTTTCGGCACATCAGTTCAGCTTCTTATTCACACAACACGACCCGCCATCCGGCTTGCAGCAACCTGCCTGCTTCATCTTCATTGCCGAGATTAGCGTCTTTTTCTTCAAATGATTCAACGCCTTCGTCGTTACTAACAGTCTCTTCCTCAACCGAAGTGCTTGCTTTGGCGAGACCGACCTAGTCGCCAATACACCGGCTTGGACTTTTTGCTTGGTCATGGTGTGCTCCTTATCCTTTCTGGAATTTCCCTCCGCAGATTCAGATTCAAAAGTAGCGAAGAGGATTATTGCCTTCCGCCACTGTTAATGGTCCCATCAAGCGAGCCGAGAACACATAAAGGTGCGCTAGCAGCACCATTGGCCGCGACCACCCCACTGCCCGTTACATTGCTAAAGCGACCTGTGCGGGGAACAAGAGTGTAATTACCTCCTCTGCAAATTCACGATATTGAACCGCCCTTTGGCAGGAAGTCATACACCCACGCCCCCCGGCTGTCAAGGCAACTCCCACCCTTGCCCACCCCCAGTTTTTAGTTGCCGCTGAGTGGAGGTAGCCTGCCGGGCGGGTTGCGGTAAGGAGAGGTGTTGCAAGGGTAGGCCACTACTGGAGTATCTTGGGCTGCGCGAGTGTGGATGCCAGACCTTGGGGAGTGCTCCCGATGAAAATCGCTTCAGAATTCGTGAACAAGCGAGATGGGTGTACTATGGCGCTGTTCGCAGCCAAAAAGGAAATTCTGGTTCGGACGCATTGACCGGTGGGGACGCGCGCCTACTATTCGTGCGCCAGTCCCGCCAACCGGCAGGCGGCCAAAGGAGTCTACAATCGTTCCGGTTTTCGACGTTAATCAGGCATTTGCCGCGAAGCTGGTCTATGCGTCCGAGTTGGCTGACCCACCTAAGCACAAGCGAATAAGAGCCAAATTCTATTCGTAGCGCAGGGCGATCATGGGGTCAACGCGCGTGGCGCGCCGCGCCGGAATGTAGCAAGCGAGCAATGCAATGGCGGCCAGACTTAGCGCGACCGCGGCGTACGTTAGCGGATCGGTGGGCTTGACTCCGAAAAGGAACGTGGAGATCAAGCGAGTGACGCCGAAGGCCAGGGCAACTCCAATGGCAACACCTATGGAGGTGAGCTTGAGTCCAAGTTTGGCGACCAAGCCCAGGACGTCGCCCGGACGCGCGCCGAGCGCCATGCGGATACCAATCTCGTGCGTGCGCTCGCTGACCGAATAGGACATTACGCCGTAGATGCCCACGGCAGCAAGCAGGACTGCAACGCCCGCAAAGATTCCGAGCAGCTCCATATAGAAGCGGTAATCGCCGAGGGATGCTGACAAAACGTCTTCCAAGGTCATGATATTGGTGACGGGCTGATTGGGATCGATCTCCGACAGAGCTTGCTTGACACTGACCGCCAAATTTTCTCCGCCGCTCATCCGGCCGGAAGGTGTTCGCAGCACTAATGCTTTATGCAGGTGGGCCCTCGCGGCGCCGCCGGGAAACACTGCCGGCTGTTGTGTGAAAGGCGCGTAAACAAATGGAGGCGTTTCTTCTCCCAAACCAAAATGTTTGATGTCGCCGACAATCCCGACGATTTGGCGGGGACGCAGTTCGTCGACCGGGTAGGGATCGTAGCGCAGAAGAATTTGCTGGCCGATGGGATCCTCGTTCGGGAAAAACTTGCGCGCAAAAGACTGGTTTATCGCGATGACCCACGGCGCGGCTTCCGTATCGTGCTCATCGAGGTAGCGGCCTTTGACCAGAGGAATCTTTAGCGTGCTGAATACTCCGGAGCTGACCTCACTGTATCCGGCTCGCGGACGATTTTCAGGAGGCGGAGCGGGATGTCCGAGAATCGCAAACGAATAGAATTCCGGGCAGCAGCGCGTGGGCAATGCGCCGATTACCGCGGCGGACTCCACGCCTGGCAACACGCCGGTTTTTTCCAGCAGCCGCTGATAGAAAGCCGTCACCGAGGGCAGCGTTTTTTCCGTGTCGCCGCCAGGGACGCGTTCCAGATACTTTCCGCCTTCGGGAAGTTGCAGATCCATGCTTAAGACATGGTTGACGTCGAATCCAGGATTGACTCGCTGCAAATGGAAAATTGTGTTGATCATCAGACCGGCGCCTACCAGAAGCACCATTGCCAAGGCTACCTCGGTTACCGCAAGCGAATGCCGAGCCAGGCGCCCGGACCTGGTTGTCGTCTTGCGTTCGCCTTCCCGAAGGACGACATTTAAGTCGGCACGCGAAGCTTGCATTGCGGGGGCCAATCCAAACAAGATCGCTGTCAAAAGCGAAACCCCTAGTGTGAACAGCAGCACGCGGGCATCGACGGTGATTTCGGTGGAGTTGGGGAACTCTCCGGCAAGCGCGACGACTAACTTTATTCCGGCAAAGGTCAAGCCTAAACCCAGCAAGCCTCCGGAAAGGGCCAAGACTCCGCTCTCCGTCAGCAATTGCTGGATCAAGCGGCGCCGCCCCGCTCCGAGAGAAGCGCGCAGTGCGTACTCTTTGCGGCGCGTCTCGGTACGGAACTGCAGGAGGTTGGCAACGTTCACGCAGGCGATCAGCAAAACAAAGGCGACCGCGCCAAAAAGCGGGTAGAGCGCTTGCCCGGCAAAGCGATAAAGGTCTTCGCGCAAGGGACGAATTTTCGTGCCCACGCCCTTATTCGTCGCTGGATACTCCTGCTCGAGCCGGCCCGAAACCACGTCCATTTCGGTTTGAGCTTGCCTTAAGGTCACGCCGGGCTTTACCCGCGCCACGGGCATGAGCCAGTGGTCGATCCGTGCAGAGTACCGGCTGCTCGCGGGGTTGATTGGAATCCACACATCGAGGCGCCCCCCGTAGAACGGAGCGAAATGCGGCTGCATGACTCCAACTATGGTCGAGACCACGCCCTCGATAGCGAAAGTTTTCCCCAGAACCTGCGGATCACTGTTGAGCTCGCGCTTCCAGAACTCAGCGCTGATGACGACAGCCTGCGCACGGTCCTGCGATTCCGTGGGAAGAAAAATTCGCCCCAAAATTGGTTTCGCCCCCAGCAAGCTGAACAAATTCGGAGTTACATATTCCACACGCAGAGGCCGCGGCTCGCCGAGACCGGAAACGCTGGCTGTGTCGTTGAAACTGATCAGCGCAATATCTTCGAAGACGTGGTTTTGTTTTTGCCAGTCCACCAATTCTGCTATAGGCGGCGGGATGGTTCGATCCGGATGAGCTGACTCGGTCTCCCAAACCACGACTAATTTTTCCGGATGGGGATAGGGCAGGGGACGATAGAGAAATGTGTCCAGAACGCTGAAGATGGTGCTGTTCGCGGCAATTCCTAGCGCGAGGGACAGGACAGCGATCACGAGGAACGCGGGATTTTTCAGTAAACTACGAGTCGCGAAGCGTATATCTGCGCCGAGAGTCTCGAAGAAAGGAAAGGTTCGCATGTTCGAGGTACCTCCTCAGCAAGCGGAGCAATTGGTAGGGGACTGGCTTGAAGCCTACGCCACCGCGTCAGCGGGGCAAGCCTCTACGTTACACTTCCCCCACAGTAGTAGACGTATTCAAGGTCAAATTGTTCCTCGGCGTGTTTATTTAGGTACCCTGAAGTGCCTGGTTAGTCGCCTTATCGGACATGTGGTTTTGGGACGATTCCACTTGTCCGGTTTGCGCGTTACAAGGCACTGCCGTGATCGGACTGGCTTTTTTGTACCAACTCTAGGGCGTTTTTGCGGTAGGGTGTCTTCCGAAACAGATAACCCTGCTGTGTCCAGGCATCTGAGCGAAAGAATGTGAATATCGAATGAGGAGGTCTATGCGCCTTTCATTGGAGAGTCGCCTGATCCTACTGGTGATGTCCTTCTCCTGCATCACGACGCAGGCACAAAGTTCACACCAAGACCCACCCAGATGGGAAATTGGAGGCCACTACACACTTCTGAACATCGCGAGCGATCGCGTGGGCTGCGGCGGCTGCGGCGTGAATAATTCGGGTCTGGGAGTAAACTTGGGTGTCAATTTTCACCGCTGGATTGGCTTTGATTCCGAGATCAATTTCTTTCCGGATCCCGGAGACGGGGCAACCAACCAGGAAGGCGGCCGTATCACGCAAGGACTGTTTGGCGTGAAAGCGGGCATCACCAGGAGGAAATGGGGCCTTTTCGCCAAGGTTCGCCCTGGCTTTGTGAGCAACGGAAAGGCGATCATCGCAGTGTCGTCGACCCCGCCACCGTTCAGTTTTAGCTTTGGACGACTCACTCACTTCGCCACCGACATCGGAGGGATTTTCGAATACAACGTAACGCGTCGGATTTCTTTCCGGACCGACTTGGGAGATACCATTGTGCGTCATGGTAGTCAGACATCTACTTCGATCATTGGCAACACCTTGACGACACCGAGCTACTACAGAAATAACCTTCAATGGAGTTCGGGCATCATTTTCCGGTTTTGACGCAGAGCAGAAACGTGGCTTTCAAATCCCAATGCCTGGTTAGTCGCCTAATCGTACACGTGGTTTTGGAAGGAGTTCACTTCTCCGATTAGCGCGTTACCAGGCACTGACCACTACTAGGCTCCCGTTGGCGGGGCTAAGGCGCGGCTCATTTGAAAACGAATGCGTGGTGGGGCGAGGAATTTTGGGAGTAGAATGAGCGCGGTTCCGCCCGAGGTCCTTTATCCGCAGTGCTCCGTCTGGCGAGCGGCAGATTCTGATAAGTAAGCGCGAGTGGAGGTGTTTGATGGCGACAGCAAATCCAACCGAGGGATTGCGTGGAGCGGGTACGATCATCAAGAAAGCGAGTGGCTGGTTGATTGGCATGGGGGTGGTGTTCATCCTTCTGGGGATATTGGCGATTATTGAACCGGGAGTTGCGGGGTTAGCGGTAACGATTCTCGTGGGCTGGCTGCTGATTTTTGGCGGCGCGGCGCATTTGGTTGCGGTGTTCAGCGGAGGTGGAGCGGGGCGCGTAATCTGGCAAGTGCTGATCGGAATTGTGTACATCGTGGGGGGATTTTACTTTTTGACGCACCCATTGCTGGGGCTTGGAACGCTGACATTGCTCTTGGGGGTGATTATCCTGACGGAAGCGGTGTTCGAAGTCATCGCGTATTTCAGCACGCGCGGCGAAGGCGGTTCGGGCTGGCTACTGGTGAATGCGCTGATCACGCTGCTGCTGGGCGGGCTGATCTGGTTCCACTGGCCATCGAGTTCGGTATGGGCGATCGGGACACTGGTAGGCGTGAACCTTCTGATGACCGGAATTTCGCGGCTGATGTTTGGTCTGGCAGCGCGGAAACTGGTGAACCGCGTGGCGGCCTAGCGAACGCACTTACGACTGCAGTCTTAAGCGCTGCAACGGTAAGTATGACTATCGGACCGGAAATTTCACTTGTCCGGTTTGCGCGTTTATCATGTGGATTTACTTGCGGGTAGCCCGTCACTCGGGACTGACTCACTGCAAAGCATGATTAGCGATCCCTGTTGCGTGCTCGCTCCTCACGCAGACACCATTGATCAGCAGGCGGTTACAAAATCGATCCAATAGTTGAGTCCATCGCTGCGTCGCGCGCCCACTGGATGGCCGCATGCACAGCGGCAACCTCATGAATGACGAACACTGCGGGAGCGCCTTCGGGTGTCATGTGTGTGTCTGGGCTTTGGTGGGTAGGGTGAAACAAAAACCTGCGCCACGCGGAGAGTTGGCGGCAGCCCACAAGCGGCCACCATGCGATTCAAGGATGGAGCGGCTGATGCGAAGTCCCATGCCGGTGCCATGGGGCTTGGTAGTAAAGAAGGCATTGAAGATCTGGTCCGCCTGCTGTGGGGGCAGCCCCACGCCGCTATCAGTGACGGACACCACAACTTCCTCGTTTTCCGCTCGCTGCGATTTGATGGAGAGCTCGCGCGCCCCATCCACATCCTTCATCGCATCGATGCTGTTGATGATGAGGTTCATCAGCACCTGCTGCAATTGCACGCGATCTCCCATGACTTGGGGAAGATCTGCCGCCAGCTCCGTCCGTATTAATATCGAGTATCGCGTTGCTTCACTGCGCAGAAGGACGATCATCTCTCGAATGACTTCGTTTACATCAACCAACTCCCGTTCCGGAGTACCCTTCTTGAAGAGCAGGCGAATCCGGCTGATGATTTCCCCCGCACGCTTTGCGTCTTTAACGATTCTCATGGCCGCCGCGTGCGCCTCTTCGATGTTTGGGGTGTCGCCCGCGAGCCAGCGTACGCAGGTATTCGCGTTGGTGCTGGCTGCGGCGATCGGTTGTTTCACTTCGTGCGCCAAGGAGGCAGTCAGCTCTCCCATGGTGGTGACCCGGTTGATATGCGCGAGATCCGCCTGCGCCTCTTCGGCCCGCTTGCGCTCAGTGATGTCCGTCGAGCTACCCACGAATTCCACTAAATCCCCGGATGCGTTCAAAGCAGGACGGCCGGCGGTGTGGATGTATTTGACCGTGCCGTCGGGAAGAAGGATTCGGAATTCCACTTCGTAATCCGACTTTTCAGTGATTGCTCGATCGATTGCCGCTTGCCACTTGGCTCGATCCTCCTGATGAACGCGCTGCAGCCGTTCTTCCCAAGCCGGCATGCCCTCTTGTGGATCGAAGCCATATATGCGATACCATTCCTCGGAGAGATGCAAGGCGTCTCCTCCCGCCACCCGCCAGACCCAACTCCCCGTGTGCGTGAGCCTCTGCGCTTCCGCCAGATAAGTCTCGCTCCGCCGCAACGCTTCTTCCGCGCGCTTGGTCTCGGTCGTGTCCGTCACCGCCCCGACAAACTCGATGCTGCCTGATTCATCGCTTAAGGCGTGAGCTACAACATGGACATATTTGATGGAACCATCCGGCATCACCAAGCGACATTCATACTCAAAATCCTTCCCATCCTGCGACGCGCGCTCAATGGTCTGTTTCACAAGGGCCGCGTCTTCCGGATGAACCCGTTGGAGAACGAGCTCCACGGTCGGTATCGTCGTTTGGTCGTATTGGAAGATTCGAAAGGTTTCCTCTGACCAGAGTTTCTCGCCGGAGCAGGGCCTCCAGCCGAAGCTCCCCGTATGACTGAGCCTTTGAGCTTCCGCCAAGTACGCCTCGCTTCGCTGCTCGGCACGCTGACGGGCGACGAGAATGCTGTTTGCATTCTGCAGGACAACCGATCGCAGTAGCTTGTCCTCGTCATCCTTCGTGGTCACAGGTGACCTCCGATACGTTGCTCCGCGAGTTTCGTGCCCAGGACACGCGCCTGGATCTTGGCGAAAGCAGTGTCACGGCTCGTGGAAGTGTCATCACTGAAAGGCGAGAAACCGCAGTCGTCGGTAGTGCCGAGTTGCTCCATCGGTATGTACTCAGAGGCTTCAAGTACACGGTCTCGCACTTCTTCCGGGGACTCAATATGGGGGTCGACCGGAGCAGTGACTCCCACAAAAACCCACTGATCCGGTTTCCGATATTTTCGAATGATTTTCAACGCGTGCCGGCGGTCCCGCTCACCCGCAAGCGCGATGTAGAAATTTCCCGCCTTCAGCTCAAACAAGCTGGGCAGCAACTCTGCGTAATCGACATCCGCGCTGTGCGTCGAATCGAGATCATTCCCCGGGCAGGTATGGACCCCGATGCGCCGGCGCTCTTCTGGCGAGAACCGCGACAGCGCGAGATTGTTGAGGTCAATGAAGCTGTTAAGGAGGTGCCCGGAGGGATCGATCTTCACGGCCAGCCGTCCTTCTGTGAAGTCTACCTGAACCTTATGCGCGCCCTTTTTCAGGCAGCGGCGTATCTCGGTTCCATGCTCGTTCAGCAGATCCTCGATGAATTGCTCGCGCGAATAATCCGGAATGCTCTCGGCTGGGTACATTAGACTCAAGGCCGAAGGCGATATCACCGCCTGCTTGACCGGCACGTGCGCGTAGCGCATGGCGACGTCAAGGTAACAGTCTGCGTACCGCCTGTAACGGAAAGGGCCGCGTGTGAGCCGCGACAGGCGGCGCGTATGACCGTCCGAGTACGGAATTATGAAACCATCCGGGGCCGTGTTCGGAAGTCCATGCACGCAGTACGTGCAGAAATTATGATACTTCCTCTGTTCGCCGTCCGTAACGACCGGAGAGCCTGTGGCTTCAAACCGCTTAATGGTTTCTCGAATCGCATCTTCATAAAGAGGAGCGAGGTTAGGATCCTCACTATCGCCCCTTGCGACTCGCTCGATCAGATCAACGGGTCTTGGGATACTGCCGATTGGCTCGGTGGGTATCGTGATTGGCGCAGGCTTGGCCATACTTACTGCCTTAGAGCAGGAAATTTAGCTCACTGCTGTGAAGATTAGCAAGCCCGAGTTCGCCGTGAATCTACGGAGGTTTGATGCTTTTCTGGGAGCTCCCGGATCCTCGCATTCGCCCTGCGGAATCGTCGGCGAAGACATGCGACTACTTGACAACTTCCCCCGTCCCCTGTAATCGAAGGTGCCCTCACTTGACGAGCGCCTTATTTCAACCCGAGGCCCAATGCTGTCGGATGCTTTGGCTGATAAAGGCCAACATTGCCTCCACCGGGAAGCCGCATCTGCGTAGTTGAACCCCATCGTGCTTCTTGAACTTTGGAGAACATAACACCATTGTTCGCGAGCGACGCCATCTCGGCTTCCAGGCTATCGCACATGAAATAGAGTTCATGCGGACCATTATCAGCGGATGGGTGGAATGCGGCTTCTCCCGGCGGTAGAGCGAAGATCAGCCAACCATTCCCCGCATCCACGGATTTGAATCCGAGAACATCGCGGACAAATACTCGGTCCGCTTCGGCGTCTTTACTGTAGACAATGACGTGAGCGCCAGAAATCATTTGTCCCTCCTAAGAAATACACAGAACTCTTAACAGGCTGTTTGTTCCATCTCGAAAACTCAATCGAAATCAAATTAGGACAATACCAAAACCTGACCGCCACTGACGTGACGTGAGCCGAAGAGAGGTCCAAACTCCTGGTTGTCGCGTAATCGGAAACTTGAAAAATCTCCGGTAAGCGTTAATCAGGCATCTCACTCGGAGTTCACGTAGGCGCTTTTACCAGTCCGCCCAAAGATACCAGTTGCCCTCGATCTGCCTGAACACACCAGACCGTGGGTGACCGTTGTGCCCTGAATTCTTGTGGTAGTCGTCCAGATTGGTAACTCGGTCGGCAGGTTGGCGATTGATCCAGCAAATATCGACGTGCCTGGTATCTCCTGCCCACCCCCCTGCCCATGCGCTAATACAGACCATCGGATAATCCCCTTCATCGCGCAGCGCTAATTTGCTGCCAGTCTGTTCGAACTGCGCAAGATATTCGTTGTAGCGGTTAGCCGGAAAGTCGCCATCTGGCGGGATGCGGGGAAAACGCGACTTTTTTGTCTCAACACCCCAACTTGCCACCTGAAGCAACTCTTTATCTTCCAGAAGCATGTCTCGTAAACGCTCGTAAGCAGCACGATGAGCATAGAAATTCTCGATCAATTGTTTTTCTCTGGGCGGCTTGTTACTGGGGAAGACAATTGCGAGGAAGCCCCACGTCAGCGCGACAAAACAAACAAGAAAGCACAGAAGAATGACTGCCGTTTGCTTGAAGCTGAGCCGACTCCAAATTATGCTGCCGCTCCTACGGGTCTTGCCATGCAATTGAGGACTGTTCTCCATGGTGGCTAGGGTCGAGCCAACCATGCTCGGAGCGTCAAATAGATTTCCGGGATGCTGCCGTATTTCGAAGTTATTTTCAGCTGCTTCCCGCCAGTAACCTTCAAAATGACTAATGAGAATTTTGTCCCGCTTTGGGGGTTTGTCACGTCTCCGATTTCCACGCCGCTCACACTCTTCTTGTAAATTTCCTGTGTCTTAAAGAGGCTCCGCAACACGATTCGATCTTCAAACAACACGGATGGCCCGCGCATCTGTGGGTAGAGGTTAAGGAGAGACACCAAGCTGGCGGCTACAAAGCAAAGGAAAAATGCACCTGGCACTCTTTAGTCCTTGCTGGAAGGCAATCCACGCAACCCAACCGAAGAGCGCGCTAAACATAGCGAAAATGACGCTACCCGGCGAGACCTCGATGACCGTGAGTTTTCCGAACTGGATGAATGGTTCAACACATCCCAGGGATTTCCTGGTCCTCGCGATTTCCTCCGCCAGTTTCTTTTCATCAGGCAAGGCTAGTTTGTATTCGCTGGATAGGACTTTGTTACGCAGGTTCCCTAACGCATAGTGGGCCACGGCTTCGTTTTTCTCGGAACTAAGAATCAGACCAATCGGCGGATTTTCACCGGGCAGGGTCCAGTGTTCACGCGCGTAGTTGAGGTAGAGATTCATCTGTCCAGCATCTGCATGCGCAAACCTGCCAATTTTTAGGTCGATGATTACAAGACATCGCAAACGGCGGTGAAAAAAGAGGAGGTCCACCCGATACCATTCGTCTCCGACCCGCAGACGTTTCTGCCGAGCAATAAACGAGAAATCATTTCCGAGTTCCAAGAGGAATTGTTCCAAGCGGTGAATGAGAGCGTCTTCAAGGGCACTCTCGGAGTACTCATCCTTGAGGCCAAGGAACTCCAGGACCATTGGGTCCTTTATTTCTTCCTCGGCAGTCAGTTGGTCTTCTGGAATGGATCGCTGGGCTCTTTTGATCAGTGCGGCCTTGTTCCGGGAGAGTGCTGTGCGCTCATAGAACTGAGTTGCGATCTGACGGTCGAGTTGCCGGACAGACCATCCTCCCCGCAACGCTTCAGTTTCATAAAAGACCCGCGCCTCTTTGCCCTTCACAGCAAGCAAGCGGACGTAGTGCGACCATGGCAGGGGAAATCGCTGAAGCCGCGTTTCCTGATGTTTACCCGAAAGTCCAGACAATGTCTGGAACTTTGGGGTGTCCACCGATATGGGTTTTGACGGGCGGGATTCTCCAGACGTTGTCTGGAGAATTGGCCAAGCGAGATAAAAATCTCTCATTTGCCAGAGGTTACTTTGAGAGAATCCTCTGCCGAACTTCCCTGTGAGGCCCAAAGCAAGCCGTTCGATTAAGGCCTCTCCATAGACGGCCCGCTTCTTCCCATGCTGCTCGTGCTCCACGATTCTTCGCCCGACCTCCCAATAGGTATGGGTCATGATGGCATTGACAGAACGAGCGGAATACTTCCTCGCCTGTTCGAGTAGTTCGGCCACTTCGGTGAAGAATTGGGAATAAGAAAGCTCTGCCAGATTAGTACGCTTCTTGGTCACAATGAGTTCCAACTTAGTTTGGAGGAGGACACCAACCGACTCTAACAAGTACTGATACATGAATCGGTCGAGCTCCCCGCCGTGGCGAATCGCATGGAATACCTTGCCCGGCGAATACATCTTGAGCGACATGAGCAAGGGACGGATCATTTCTCGCAGAGCTTATCACCTGAATGGCGACGCATCCGCCGGTTGCAGAAAAACAAGCCAGGGTCGTTGTTTCCGGTGGTGCGCGCTCGCTCGAATCGAGTCCATTTTTCGGAGTGTTTGTCCAAACTTCGACAAAATACTTTATTTTCCGTAGCCCAATTAGTAGCCCAATTTGCAGAGGGGTTTGCACTGTTAAAAGACGCCGATTCAACGACTTAGGTGAGATGACAGCGTGCTTGCAAAGCAGGTGCTCTCCCAGCTGAGCTACACGCCCGTATAACTCCATGATTTTAATAGATTTCTATGAGAACGACCACCTATGTTTTGAGCAGGGGGTGCCGGTTCGATCTTTCAAGCAGTCATGAACGGAGCACACAGCTAGTGCGCGCCATCCGAGCCCTGCAAGTTTTGCCAGTAGCCGACCAGCGATCACCAACCGTAGGCTCCCAGGCTGTGGATCTGGGCGGTTTTTCTCGACCTACTCGGTCGGATTGGGGAGAAAAGTGAAAGACTATTTGATATTCGTCGTATTGGCGGGAGTGGGGATGGCGCTCGGAGGTACCGCGAACGCGCAGACAGCCTCGTCCCAGGCGAACGATCCACACGTGATCAGCAATCAAGACTTGGAACTATTGCGGAAGGATATCCGCTCACAGAAAAAGCAGTTGGTGGCAGCGAACCTTAAGCTAACGGATGCAGAAGCCACGAAATTCTGGCCGGTATATGACCGATATACGGCGGACTTGATCAAGATTAATGACAAGAAGTACGGCCTGGTTCAGGAGTATGCCGATCACTGGGGGACGATGACGGACGAGCAGGCATCATCGTTTCTGCGCCAGTGGCTGGACGTAGACATTGCCATAGCACAATTGCGTCAGAAGTACGTTCCGGAAGTGGCGCAGGTGCTTAACGGCAGAAAAACAGCGACATTTTTTCAATTGGACCGTCGCATTTCGATGATGATCGATCTACAGTTGTCATCACAACTTCCGATCGTACAGGCTCAGGAATGAACGAGTAATCCCTGCCTGCGATTGGTTTTGCCGGCTGCGGCGATACCTGCTTTTTCGGCTTCGTCAACAGTGGACATTGTGATGAAAAGCGCGGTTCCCGCGCCCGCCTGCGCGAACCAACTCTTGGATACGCTGAATGCCCGGTAGCCGAAGAATAAGTCTGAAGCGTAGCCAGTACACGAAAACGGGTTGCACGCAGAATGAATAAATGAGCAGGATCGAGGGAAGAATAGAGGGAACATCGTTGGCA
>Ga0209131_1001342_pt1 | contig 17013 bp, 11 predicted proteins | sample GraSoi_2013_40cm_FD_185826 | JGI IMG/M metagenome (GOLD analysis project Ga0209131, IMG submission 185826) | Grasslands soil microbial communities from the Angelo Coastal Reserve, California, USA - Sample 9_17_2013_40cm (SPAdes) (version 2) | ecosystem: Environmental > Terrestrial > Soil >...
GCCGCCGGCCGCCCGGCCGCTCCTTGACCGGTGGGTGCTGAGCGAACTGTCGATGGTGACGTCCGAGGTCACCGCGGCCCTGGAGGAGTTCGACACCGCCGCCGCCGGGCGCCGCCTCGCGGCGTTCGTCGATGACCTGTCCAACTGGTATGTGCGCCGCTCCCGGCGCCGGTTCTGGGAGGGACCCGGCACCCCGGAGGGGGCTGCCGCATTCGCCACCCTGTACCAGTGCCTGCACACCCTCACGCGGTTGATGGCGCCGGTCGCGCCGTTTCTCACCGACCACGTGTGGGGCATCTTGCGGTCCGGCGAGGAACCCGACTCGGTGCACCTGGCCACCTGGCCAGAGCCCGGCCAGGGACTCGTCGACCGGGAGCTTTCCGCGCAGATGGGCCTGGTCCGGCGGCTGGTGGAACTGGGCCGCGCCGCCCGTGCCGCGTCCTCGCTGGGCATCCGCCAGCCGCTCCCGCGCGCCCTGGCGGGTGCGCCCGGGTTCGCTGACCTGCCCGGCGAGCTGCGCGACCAGGTCGCGAGCGAACTCAACGTCCGCACCCTGGAGCCGCTCGGCGACGTCACTGGCGACCTGGTCGACTATGTGGTGAAGCCAAACTTCCGCGCGCTTGGCCGCCGCTTCGGCAGCCGCACGCAGGCGGTCGCGGCGGCGATCAGCTCGGCGGACCCTGGCTGGGTAGCCGGAGGGTTGAAGGGCGGTGGCCAGGCGTCCGTCATCGTCGGCGGTGAGCCGGTAACGATCGGTGGAGACGAGGTGATCGTGACTCAGACTCCCCGCGAAGGCTGGCAGGTGGCCTCCGACGCGGGCGAGACGGTCGCGCTGGACCTCAGCATCACCCCGGAACTGCGCCGGGAAGGGCTGGCACGGGAGGTGATCCGGCTGGTGCAGGACGCCCGCAAGGCAGACGGCCTGGACGTCAGCGACCGGATCACGCTGCGGTGGGACGCCGCCAGCCCGGAACTCACCACGGCCCTGGCCGAGCACGCGCAGCTGATCGCCGGCGAGGTCCTCGCCACCGAGTTCGGCTCCGGCGCGCCGGGCCCTGGCGAGCCCACGGGCACCGAGCACAACGACGCGGACCTGGGCTTGACCTTCTGGATCGGCCACGCTCGTTCATGATCACGGGTAAGGTGCGGCCCGGGCGCCAAACAGCCGCGATCACAGCCACCACCGCACGGGCCGGCTTCGGATTTGGCGTGCGACACCCCGGCAAGAGCACCCGTGATCGCCAGGCCGGGCGGCCCACACCCCAGTGCGCAACTTCCGCGATCGCGAACAGCGAATCCGCAGGTCAGCGACCTGCGGAAGTGATCAAGGCCAGATCGTGGCCGAGGTCGGGTGTTAGTGGACGGCCGCGTTGACCGCGTGGCCGATCCCGTAGGTGAGCCCGGCGGCCACCCCGGCGAGCACGAGCTGGCGAACCGCGCCGCGCAGGAATGGCCGGTCGGTGATCCGCGACACCGTCCCGCCTCCGGCAAACGCCGCAACGCCGGCGATCAGGAGCGCGGCCAGCAGCGAGTCGAATCCGAAAAGGAAGGGCAGCAGCGGGATCAGCGCGCCCACGGCGAACGTGATGAGCGAGGCGCCCGCAGCGACGTACGGTGAGGGCAGCTCGTGATGGTCGACGCCGAGTTCCTCGCGCACGTGCATGCGCAGTGCCTCCTCCGGCCGCCGCCCGACCTGCCGCGCGACCCGGTCCGCCAGCTCGGCGTCCACGCCTCGGTGACGGAACACAGCGGCTAGCTCCCGAGCCTCCGACTCGGGGTTGTGCTCGAGCTCGTACCTCTCCTTCGTGACCTCGGCCTCGACCAGCTCGTTCTGCGACGACACGGACACGTACTCGCCCGTTGCCATCGAGAAGGCGCCGGCCGCGAGGCCGGCCAGGCCGGTCACCACGATGGTGTGGCGAGACACGCCAGCGCCGCCGACACCTGCGATCAGCGACACGTTGGTGACCAGGCCGTCCATCGCGCCGAACACGGCGGGCCGCAGCCAGCCGCCGGAGACGTCCCGGTGATGGTGCCCGTGCGCCTCGCCGCGGTACCGGCGGTTGGCACGAGCCGGCTGAAGGACGCTGTGACCGCCGGTCGCTGGCTGCTGATCGTGCGGGAGCTCCGGCGTCGCGTCCTGCTGGTTCTCAGCGGATGTCATCGTCACCTGCCTGATAGCGCCGCCGGGCCTTCCGCCCAGCGCATGCGGGGCGCGTGCGGGGCGCGTGCTGGCCAGGCCACGGGAACTACCAGCATATTCGGACCAGATGCGTTCCCGGATACGGCGAGGCCCTAGCCGGACCGGCTGGCAAGCGGTCGGTCCGGCCAGGGCCTTTCAGGCGGGACTCAGGCCTTCGCCGCGTTCCACAGGAAGAACTGGCCCTGCGCCGTCGGGTACACGCCGGTGACGTTCTGCTGCGTGGCGCTGAGGTAGTTGTAGAAGTACGCGAAGATGATTGGTGTCTGATCGAGCAGAAGGCGCTGGATCTGGCCGGCGAGCTGGCGCTGGGTGGACGGGTCAGCGGCCGCGATGTAGTCCTTGGAGAGCTTGTCATACGTGGGGTTGTTGAAGTGGGCCGCGTTCCAGGAACCTGACCCGGTCTTGGCGTTGATCGACTGGAGCGGTGCCGCGAGGTACACGTTGGGGACGGCCCTGGCGCCGTAGTCGACCAGGCTCATCTCCCCGTCCAGCCAGTCCGACTTGCCGAAGACCGCTTGCCCGTAATACTTCGTCGGGGTTTCGATCGTCAGGTTGATGTCCACGCCGATCTGGTTCGCCGACTGCTTGACGATCTGCGCCAAGTGCGGGATCTCCTGGGTCGTCTCGGTCAGCAGCGACGCCTTGAAGCCACGCGGGACTCCGGCCTGGGCGAGCAGTTGCTTGGCCTTCGCCAGGTTCTTCGTCCGCTGGGGCACGCTCGTGTCGGTGGACGGGAACGACGGGGAGAAGGGGCTGTCGTTGCCCACCTGCGCCTGCCCCTTGAACAGGGCAGCCACGATGGCGGGCCGGTCAAGGGTGTAGGCGATCGCCTGGCGCGCCAGATTGCTGGTGAAGGGGTGGACGTCGCAGCGCATCGACAGCTCGCGATGCGTGGCGGCCTTGAGGCTGATGACCTTGAAGCCCGTCAGCAGCTGCGGGCTGTTGGCGACGGAGAACTGGTCGAGGCAATCGATACTGCCCGCCTGGAGGGCGGCGGCCATCGGAGCCTCATCCGGGTAGAAGGTGAACTCCAGCTGCGATGGGAGGGCTTTGGTGCCCCAGTAGTGCGGGTTGCGCACGAGGGTGGCCCCGGTGCTCGCCGTGTAGCTCTGCTTCATGAACCGGCCGGTGCCTGGCCAGGTCGTCTGGTACGTGCTGTAGTCGAAGCCCTTCGGCACGATGATCATGTTGTAGTTGTCTTCCGAGACTGCGTCGACGAAGCCGCCGTCCGGCGCCTGGAGGTGGAAGGCCACGGTGGTGTCGTTGACCTTCTTCACGCCGGAGGGGTCGAGGATGCCGCCGAAGACCGAGAGCGCGTTGGCTTTGCTCTTCGGGTCGGACTGGGTCTGGAAGCTGTAGACGACGTCGTCCACGGTCATCGGTGTGCCGTCGTTGAACTTGACGCCCTGACGGATCTTGAATGTCCATACCGAGGAATCCGCGTTCGGGGTCCAGGATTCTGCCAGCCACGGGTGGTAGTTGCCGTGCTGGTCGGTGAAGACCAGGAACTCGCCCACGTTGCCGATTAGTTCGAGACCACCCTGGTCGGCGATGGTGATCGGGTTAATCGCGGCGGCAGGGACGAGGATGCCAGCCTTGATCGTGCCGCCGGCCTTGCCCTTTGGCGTCTGGCCTGGGCTCTGGCCGCTACTGCCGCACGCGGCCAGAATGCCGCCGATCAGCGGCATCGATAGCCCGATAGCGCTGCCGCGGCGGAGGAAGTCGCGGCGAGAGAGCCGCCCGGCGACGAACTCGTCGATGACGTGCTCCTGGATCGGCCCACGGCCCCTCCGGAGATCGTCAAGCCGTCTGTGGTCGATGTTGGGGGAACGGCCAGTGTCCATGACACTCCCTTTGCGATGCCCGCCACCGTGGCGAGGTTCATAGGCCAGTGATGTAAGTGGTGAGTCACCCGCCACACATGTGCGGCTCAAGGTACAGGAGGTGTTCACCCGTATTCAATCTTGTTTATTCATTCTCAACATTCTGTAGCTGCCGCAGATCATCAAGCGGGATGTGGCAGCGCATGAGGTGGCCCGCCCCGACCTCGGCCAAGGGCGGCTCGGTGGACTCGCAGATCCCGGTCGGCAGGCGGCGCGGGCAGCGGGTGTGGAACACGCACCCCGAGGGCGGGTGGGCCGGGCTGGGAATCTCGCCGGTCAGGATGATTCGCTTGCGCGACGTTCCGTCCAGGCTCGGCACCGCCGACAGCAGAGCCTCGGTGTAAGGGTGATGCGGGGCCGAGAAAACGGTCTCGGCATCCCCGAATTCCATCAGCCGGCCGAGGTAGAGGACGGCAATCCGGTCTGAGAGGTAGCGAACGACGCCGAGGTCGTGCGAGATGAACAGGTAGGTCACCCGTTCCCGCTGCTGTAGTTCGGCCAGCAGGTTGAGAATCGCAGCTTGTACAGACACGTCAAGCGCGGAGGTTGGCTCGTCGCACACCAGGATTCGGGGGTTCCCGGCGTACGCGCGGGCAATGGCGACGCGCTGCTTCAGGCCGCCGGAAAGCTGGGCGGGGCGTAGTCCCAGATGCCGCTGCTCCATGCGGACGGACCGCACGATGTCCTGCAGCGACTCCTCACGTTTCTTCCCCGACAGGCCTGCCAGCTTCGTCAGGGATCGGCTGATCAGATACCGCACGCTGTGACGCCGGTTCAGGGCCGAGTCGGGGTTCTGGAAGATGATCTGCATCGCCTTGAGCTGATCACGGCTTCGCCGGGACAGGGCGGGCGCCAGCTTGGTGCCCTCCAGCTCCAGCGTGGACCCCTGGTCAGGCGCCGTCAGCCCGAGCAGCACCCGGGCGAGGGTGGTCTTGCCGCTGCCGGACTCGCCTACCAGCCCGACTGTCTCGCCGTGGTGTAGGTCGAGGTCGACATCGGCAAGGGCATGCACCTGCTCGCCGCGCCCGCGGAAGGTCTTTGAGACCCCGCGAAGGCTGATTATCGGCGCCGCCGCAAGGTCCGGCGGCGACATCCGGACGTCCTCGGGGGTTGCCCGCGGCAGGTCCGGTGCGCGCTCATGGAAGTGGCAGCGCGCACTCCGGCTGCCGCTCACGTGGTACATGGGCGGGGATTCGACCCGGCAGCGCTCTTCGGCGAGCGCGCACCGCTTGGCGAAGATACAGCCAGCCGGGTCCTCGCCGGGTGCGGGCAGGAAACCGGGGATCGTATCGAGGCGGCCGTGGTCCTTGCGCTGGCCGGCCTGCGGTATGCAGCGGAGCAGGCCGACCGTGTACGGGTGGCGAGGCTGCTCGAAGACCTCCCGGGCAGGGCCCTCTTCCACCAGCTCGCCGGCGTACATGACGCCAACCCGGTCACACATCTTGGCGATCACCGCGAGGTTGTGGCTGATGAACAATACGGCGGTGTGGAACTCCTCCCGCAGCGACGCGACCAGTTCCAAGATCTCCGCCTCGACGGTCGCATCGAGCGCGGTGGTGGGCTCGTCGAGGATCAGCAACGCGGGTTCGGCGGCGAGGGCCATCGCGATGACCACCCGCTGGAGCATGCCGCCTGACAGCTGATGGGGGTAGCGCCGTAGGACACGGCCGGGGTCGGAGATCTGCACTTTCTGCAGCGCCTGCTCGGCCCGCTCGGCGGCTTCTGACCTGCTAAGCCCAGCGATCTCGAACACTTCGGCCACCTGGCGCCCGACCCGGATCGACGGGTTGAGCGCCCGGCCTGGCTCCTGGTACACCATGGAAACCGTCCGCGCCCGAAGCTTCCGCAGGGCTTCCCCGCGGAGCGAGGCGACGTCCTGGCCTTTGACGGCGATGGAACCGGAGCTCACCCTCCCGTTCCTGGCCAGGTAGCCGATGGCGGCGAGGGCCATGGTGGTCTTGCCGCATCCGGACTCGCCCACCAGCCCGAACGACTCCTGGCGCCCGATCTGGAATGAGACGTCCCTTACCGCGAGCCGGCCGGTACCCCGGACCGTGTAGGTCACGTCGACGTTGTTGGCGTCCAGCACGACACCATCAAGGTCGGGACCCGTGGGACCCAGCTGCGGCGCAGCACCGATGATCATTGGATTACCACCGTCTCGACGGAGTCGGCGACGAGATTGACGCCGACCACTAGTGAGGCGATCGCCAGCGCCGGGAAGAGCGTCTCCCACCAATATCCGGCCGCCAGGTACTGGTAGCTGCTGGCGATGTCAGCGCCCCAGTCCGGGGTCGGCGGCTGGACACCGAAGCCGAGGAACGACAGCGTGGCGACGGTGAAGATCGCGTACCCCAGGCGGACGGTGAACTCCACCAGGATCGGCGCGAATACGTTCGGCAGGATCTCCGCGAAGATGATGTGCAGATGCGACTCCTCGCGCAGGCGGGCGGCGGCGACGTAGTCAAGTTCCCGCTCCTGGAGCACGGCGGTTCGGACGGTTCTGCCGATGAGCAGGGAGAACACGAATCCGATGACGAGGATAAGGGTAATGTCTGACGGGCCGACCGCCACCACGAAGAGGAAGGCCACGATTACCACCGGCAGCGCCAGCACGGTCTCTACCAGCCGGCCGATTATGTTGTCGACCAAGCCTCCGAAATAGCCCTGTACCAAGCCGATGCTGGCACCGACCGCGGTCCCGAGCAGGGTTGCGAGAGTGGCAACCACGAGAATGCCGCGCGAGCCTACGATCACCCGGGACAGCACGTCCCGGCCGAGCGAATCGGTGCCGAACAAGTGGGCGCCGGACGGGTGGGCGTTGAACTGCAGAAGGCTCCCGCTCGTGGGGTTGTAGGGACTGAATGTCCTTCCGAATAGCGCGCAGACGACCCACCAGAGCAGAATCACCGCGCCGATGAGAAATGTCGGCGATCGGACGAGCTGGCGAATGCGCTCGCGGCGGACGCCCGCCGCAGAGTAGTTGATGGCGCCGGTATCTGGCGGAAGAGCGCCGACGGCTTCCGGGTCGTGAAGCGCCGGCGTGTGCTCGAGTGGGGTTGCCACTGCTGGCGCGGCAACTCCGTCGAGAGGCTCGTCGCTTGTCATAACTCGGCCCGCCGGAGGCGGATCCGCGGGTTCAGCACGGTGTACAGCACGTCGGCGATGAGGGTCGCCGCAAGGTACACGATGCCGATGACGAGGACGCCGGCTTCTAGCATCGGGAAGTCTTTATCCGTGGCTGCGGTGAAGATCAGCCGCCCGAGACCTGGGTAGTTGAACAATCTCTCGACCACTACCAGCCCGCCGATCAAGTAGCCGGTCTGGGTGGCGATGACGGTGATCGTCGGTAGCAGCGAATTGCGCAGCACGTGACGCCGGATCACTACCGAGCGCGGCAGTCCCTTGAGGGTTGCGGTCCTGACGTAGTCGGAGTCGAGCGCCTCCAGGGTTCCCGCCCTGGCCATCCGGGCGATGTAGCCGAACAGGACGAGCACGAGCGGGATCGCGGGCAAGATCAGGTAGCGGAGGACAGTGAGCGGAGAAGCTCCGGGCGGAGCACTCGCCGTGACCGGCAGAACCTTCAGCCCGATCGCAAACACGACGATCAGCACGATCCCTGAGACAAACTCCGGGACGGTCGACAGCGACAGGCCGGTCACGCTGATGATCCGGTCCACCGCCCGCCCGCGGTTCATGGCTGCCACCACCCCGCCGACGATGCTGAGCGGAACTACGAGCACGAAGGCCACCGCCGCCAGCTTGAGCGATAGGACCAGGGCCGGGCCGAGGAACGAACTCACCGGCGCCTGGAACTGGTAGGAGATGCCCAGGTCACCATGGGCGATGCCGGTCGCCCAGCTCCAGTACTGAGTCAGCAAGGGGCGGTCCAGGCCCAGACTCCGGTCCAGCGCCTTCACCGCGCTTTGCGCCGCGAACGGGCCGAGGATGGCGCGGCCCGGATCACCGGGCAGCACCTGGCCGGCGAAGAAGATGAGCAGGCTCAGCAGGACGAGCGTGAGCAGCGCCAGGCCTACGCGTTTCAGCAGGTACTGCGCCAAGCTCCCCCTCCGAATGTCCTCGCGGCCGTGAAACGACCGCGAAACTCTTCCGCGGCATTTGATCGCGTACCGGAGATTGTGTACCGGACGTGCTCGGAAAGCAACGGCCCGCGCCCGGCTGCGGCCAAGCCGTGACAGACCACGGCCAATGGCTGCGCTGGCCCGGCTAGCTGGTCACGGTGACGGCTTGCCCGGTCTCGAGTGCCCGTTCCGCGGCGACGGCCACCGCCAGGCTGGCCGCCGCGTCCGACGGCGTGCAAACGACCGCCGAGGGGTCGTTCTCGCGGACGGCCCCGAGGAACCGGCTGATCGACCGTTCATGTGGGTGAACGCCGGCGGTGCGGGTGACCTGGCGGCCACTGCTCGACCCGTGCAGGGTGAAATCCGGGTCGAGGTCGAGCCTCAGAGTCGACTCAGAGGCGACCACGTCCAGGCTGTAGCTGCCGGGCTGGCCCGGCTTGGTCCAGGCCACGACGATCGTCGCGAGGGCGCCGGAGGCAAGCTGGAGCAGGATGGTTAGGGCGTCGTCGATGTCGCCCGCGTCTTCGCCTTGGCGGGCCAGCCGCACCCGGCTGGCGGCCGCCTGCACCGACACCACATCACCGCCGACGGTACGGGCAAGGTCGATGTGGTGGCTGCCCCGTTCGAGCAGGTTCCCGCCGCCGGCGCGCCGGTCGATGAACCAGGGTCGGCTCATGGTCGGCCCGATGCTCGTCCCGACCATCAGCCCGATCTGCTGGCCCTGGAGCAGTTCACGCAGATCGTCGAGTAGGTCAATGGCGTGCCACTGGAAGCCGATCGCGCAGACAGTCCCTGAGCGCTCGGCCGACGCCAGGATCGCTGATGCATCGTCTCCCGTCCGGGCGATCGGCTTCTCCAGATAGACCGGCAGCCCGCGGTCTAGCGACGCGACGGCTGGCTCCCGATGTGCCAGCGGCGGCGTGCAGACGAAAACGGCGTCGAGTTCTTCGCGGCCGAGCAACTCGCGCCAGTCGGTGTAGACGCGCATTGGGGCGCCGCCTGCGAGTGCCTCGGCCCGCGTGCGGTCGAGGTCACAGACCGCGACCACCTCAGCCTCGTTCAGCGATTCGAGGATCCGGTGGTGCGCTTGCGCTATCCAGCCGGCTCCGACGATGCCCACTCGTATCTTGTCCACGCCGCCTCTGCGCCTTCGTTCGCTCTCGATACCGGTGATCAAGGATGTGCTGGCGTTGCCGCGGTCATGCTCAAGGACGTGATGCCTGTGTAGCACCGGCGGTGGTCGACAGGCACGCACCGCGATAGCAGACAGGATCAGATCGGCTTGTGCGGCTCCGCGAATTCCGTCAGCCTAGTTTCGCTGTCAGCACACTGCAACGTACTGCCCCCGTATGCACGTTTTCATAGTGTCGCAGTGCTAACCTCCGTCGTCGACCGTTACGCGCATCGTGAGGTAGCGGCCACGGCAGGGGGAGGCCCGTGAAGATTACGGCGATCGAGATCGAGCGGCTGAGGCTGCCGCTCGACCCGCCCTTCCTGGCCGCGTGGGACCCGGTTCCGCGCACCCACTTCGACGCCACGCTGGTCCGGGTGCGCACCGACGAGGGCATCACCGGCTACGGCTCGGGCGACACGATGTCCGGCTTCGGGGACTACGCGGACCTGTTCATAGGCCGTGATCCGCTCCAGATCGCCAGCCATGTCCGCAGCCTGGAGACAATCGCGTTTCATGCGGGCCGGTACTGGCCGCTCGAGGCCGCGCTGTGGGACATCGCTGGCCAGGCATGCGGCCAGCCGGTGGCCATCCTGTTCGGCGGCGCGCTCACCAGGATGGCCTGCTACGCCTCGTTCGGCGAGTCACGCAGCGCGGTTGAGCGCGCCGATGCCGTCCTCGGTGCCCGCGAGGCCGGGTTCCGCGCGGTCAAGATCAGGATCGGCCGCGAGAACGTCGCGGGCGGACTCGCCGCGGTCCGCGCTGCCCGCGGGGCGGCGGGAGACGACCTCGCGATCATGGTGGACCTCAACCAGTGGTGGCGGATGCCCGGCGACATTTCCGCCGCGCTTGACCTGCCGGCCGTCCGGCGCGTCGCCGACGAGTTGCGCGACCTCGGCGTGCTGTGGCTGGAGGAACCGCTCCCTGCCGCCGACCTCGCCGGGATGCGGACGCTCAGGGAGCAGACCGGCCTTCGGATGGCCGGCGGCGAGATGGCCCGCACGCCCGGTGAACTGCTCGGCGCGCTAGCCGCCGGGGCCCTGGATGTGGTTCAGCCGGACGTCGTCCTCGCGATTGGCATGCTGCGGGCGCGGACGGTGGCCGAGGTCGCGCTGCTCGCCAACCACTGGTTCACGCCGCACACCTGGACCAACGGTCTTGGCCTGCTGGCCAACCTGCATGTCGCCGCCGGTGTCGGCGGCGGCCCGTATCTCGAGTTCCCATTTGATCCGCCAGGATGGACGCAGCAGCGCCGCGACTTCTTCCTGGCCGAGCCGCTGATGATCGACGCCGAGACCGGGTCCCTGCGGGTGCCGCAGGGACCCGGTCTCGGCGCGGACATTGACGAAGACGTTGTCGCGAGGTTCAGGATTGGCTGAGCCCGGCAGCGACGCCCCGGTGTCAAGGAGTAAAGCGACTTGTCTGCCAGAGTGATCAGCGGTCTCGCCAGCACAGAGCTGGTTATCGCTCCGACGCCGTCCGCGCATTTCGCCGCGGGCGGCATCAGCAAGCTCGGACCACTGGCAGCCGCGGCCGGCGGCGCCAAGGCCATGATCATCACCGACGCGGGCATGCTGGCCACGCCGGTCATCGATGCCGTTCTGGCCAGCCTCGCGGACGCCGGGGTCACGTCCACCGTCTTCAGCGGCGTGCACGCCAATCCGACCACGGACGACCTGGCGGCGGGGGCCGACGCGATCGCCTCGGCGGGGCCGCCCGCCGACGCGGTGCTGGTGGCCGTCGGGGGCGGCTCATCGATCGACGCCGCCAAGGGCATTGCGCTCGCTGCCGTGAACCCCGAGCGGGGCCGCGACCTGGATTACAAGAACCGGTTCGCGGCGGGTGGACTGCCGATCGTGGCAGTGCCCACGACCGCGGGCACAGGTGCCGAGACCAATGCCTTCGGCGTCGTCACTGACCCACTGACGCACCGGAAGTTCTACGTGGGCGCCGCGAGCACGATGCCAGCCGCGGCGATTCTGGACCCTGAGCTGACGACTGGCCTGCCGCGGGCGGCCACCGCGGCCACCGGGGTCGACGCGCTGACGCATGCCATCGAGTCGTACCTGTCGGTCCGGGCGAGCCCTTGGTCGGACGGGATCGCGCTCCAGGTCATCAGCATGATCGCGGCGCACCTAGCGCGGGCATGCGCGGACGGCGCCGATCTGGAGGCGAGATCGGTGATGCTGCTGGCTTCGCACATGGCTGGGATCGGGATGGCCACCACGGGGCTTGGCCTCGTGCACGCGATCGGTCATGCCATCGGCGGCAGGTACGACATCGCCCACGGGATCTCGCTCGCGATGGTGCTGCCGCAGGTGCTCGGGTTCAGCGCGCCGGCCAGGAAGGACCGGCTCGCCGTGATCGCATTCGCGCTTGGCGCCGGCGACGCGGCTCGGGACGACGACTGGAACGCGGCGGCGGCGATCGACGCTATCCAGGTGCTGCGAGCCGAGATCGGTCTGGCTGTGAAGCCGCCCGATTTCGGTGTGGAAGCGGCAGACTTGGCCAGCTTGGCGGCCGACGCGCTCGACGATGAGGTGCTGGTCAATGCTCCGCGGCAGCCGACAGCAGCCGACATCGAGCAGATCCTGACCGTTGCCGCCGACGGTTAAGCGGCACTTGGTGCTGCCGGGGCCGCGGACGCGCCGTATCGACGCGGGCGAATATCGTGACAGTATGACGAGCCCCGGCGCCCCCGGCGCCCCCGGTGCCGCCGGTGCCCCAGGAACCGGCCAGCGGCAGCGGCCGAGGCCGGTTGTCGCGATTGTTCTCGTGCTGGTCGCGGCCGCCCTGCTGTCGACCGGCACCCTGCTGGCCGGCCGCTGGGTATTCGGGCCACACGCTCGGGCCGCAGGAAGCAAATCGGGGCTCGGCTTCGTCAGGCTCCACCACCCGGCCCAGCCGGTGAGCCTGCCGAGCCTGCGCGGGAGCGGAAAGGTCGACCTGGCCGGGCTGGCGGGCAAGCCGATCGTGATGAACTTCTGGTCCTCGACCTGCGGCCCCTGTAAGCAGGAGACTGCCGCGCTGGCCGGCGTGGCCAGGGCCTTGGGTAGTAAGGTCAGCTTTCTCGGAATCGATACGGCCGACGGCCGCGCGAAAGCGATCGCGTTCGTCGCCAGGTACAAGGTCTCCTATCCGATCGCATTCGACCCCAACGCGACGGCCGCCAATCAGTACGGCGTCCCAGGGCTGCCGGTGACCTTCTTCTTGTCTTCGTCTGGCAAGACGGTGGTCGGCGAGAACATCGGCGCGCTCACGGCAGCCAAGCTGCGCAGGATCCTGCACGAGCTATACCGCGTGAGCTGAGCCGTTCTGGCCGGGCTGGCCATGCAACTCGGCGGATGCGCCTGGCGATCCGGTACCGGGAGCGAGGAAGATGATGGCTTGGCCGTCGCATCCGGCTGCGGCCCTTGACCTTGGTCAGTGAGGAAACTGGCGATGACCGCTGCGCGAACGCCGGATCAGGCTCCGGCCGGCCCCCGGCCGGTCCGGGCACCCCGGGGAACAGATCTGTCCTGCAAGGCCTGGCCACAGGAAGCAGCCATGCGGATGCTCATGAACAACCTCGACCCTGAGGTAGCCGAGCACCCCGACCAGCTCATCGTCTACGGCGGTTCGGGCCGGGCGGCCCGGAGCTGGGATGCGTTCGACGCGATCGTCGGCTCGCTGCGCGACCTTGAATCCGACGAGACCCTGCTCGTCCAGTCAGGGAAGCCGGTCGGCGTGTTCCGCACCCACGAGTGGGCGCCGCGGGTGCTGATCGCCAACTCGAACCTGGTGCCGCAGTGGGCAACCTGGGAAGAGTTCCGTCGGCTCGAGTCGCTCGGGCTGACCATGTTCGGCCAGATGACCGCCGGCTCATGGATCTACATCGGCACGCAGGGCATCTTGCAGGGCACCTACGAGACGTTCGCGGCCGTGGCGGCGAAGAGGTTCGGCGGGTCGCTGGCCGGCACCATCACGCTGACGGCGGGCCTCGGCGGCATGGGCGGGGCGCAGCCGCTGGCGGTCACCATGAACGGCGGCGTCGTGATCTGCATCGACTGTGACCCGGCCAGCATCAGCCGCCGCATCGAGCACGGCTACGCCGATGTCCAGGCCGACGACACCGACGACGCGATCAGGCGGGCGACGGCCGCCGCCAAAGCCGGCCAGCCGCTCTCGATCGGTCTGCTCGGCAACGCCGCAGACCTAGTACCTGCCCTGCTCAAGATGGGCGCGCCGATCAATGTGGTGACCGACCAGACTTCGGCGCACGATCCGCTGACCTATCTGCCGCGAGGGGTCGCGTTCGAGGACATGGCCGCGCTGCGTGCCGAGGACCCGGCGGGGTTCACGCTTCGCGCCCGCGAGTCGATGGCCGCGCACGTCGAGGCGATGGTGGGGTTCATGGACGCGGGCGCCGAGGTGTTCGACTACGGCAACTCGATTCGCGGTGAGGCCGAGCTGGCCGGGTACGGCCGGGCATTCGCGTTCCCGGGATTTGTGCCCGCCTACATCAGGCCGCTGTTCTGCGAGGGCAAGGGACCGTTCCGGTGGGCTGCGCTCTCCGGCGACCCGGGCGACATCGCGGTCACCGACCGGGCCATCCTCGAGCTGTTTCCCGACAACGAGCCGCTGGCCAGATGGATCGAGATGGCCGGGAAGAAGGTCCATTTCCAGGGGCTGCCCGCTCGCATCTGCTGGCTCGGCTACGGCGAGCGGGACAAGGCCGGGCTCCGCTTCAACGACCTCGTCGCGCAGGGCGAGGTCAAGGCGCCCATCGTGCTCGGCAGGGATCACCTGGACTGCGGATCGGTCGCCTCGCCCTATCGGGAGACCGAGGGCATGGCCGACGGCTCGGACGCCATCGCCGACTGGCCGCTGCTCAACGCGCTGGTCAACACGGCATCAGGCGCGTCCTGGGTCTCGATCCACCACGGCGGCGGCGTCGGCATCGGCCGCTCCATCCACGCCGGCCAGGTCTGCGTGGCCGATGGCACCCCCTTGGCCGCGCAGAAACTCGAACGGGTTCTCACCAACGACCCAGGCACGGGCGTGATCCGCCACGTCGACGCCGGCTACGACCGCGCCAAGGAGGTAGCCAGGGAACGCGGCGTCCGCACCCCAGTGCAAGAGCACCACCAATGACCGACTGGCAGCTCCCCCTGTGGCAGTCGCTCCTGCCGGTAGGCAGGAGCGACGCGACCGGCGGCTACAACCGCTTCTCATTCACCCCGGCAGAGACCGCCTGCCGCACCTGGTTCGGCCACGAAGCCGAGAAGCGAGGCCTCCGCGTCGAGACAGACCGCAACAGCAACCTCTGGGCCTGGTGGGATCCGCCCGATCAGCTTGCGGACGACACGGGCGCGATCGTCACCGGCAGTCATCTCGACTCGGTCCCCGACGGCGGCCCATTCGACGGCCCGCTCGGCATCGTCTCGGCATTCGTGGCAATCGACTTGCTCGCCGGCGCAGGCCGGGTGCCGGTCCGGCCGGTCGGCGTCGTGGCGTTCACCGAGGAAGAGGGTGCGAGATTCGGGGTGGCCTGCCTAGGCAGCCGCCTGCTGACCGGCGCCGTGAGCCCCGACGCGGCCCGCGCCCTGACCGATGCCGATGATGTCGGCCTGGCCGATGCGATGACCGCAGCGGGACTCGATCCTGCGGTGATCGGCGCCGACCCCGAACGGCTCGGAGGAATCGACGCGTTCATCGAACTGCACATCGAGCAGGGCAGCGCGCTCGACGGGATGGGTGCCGCGGTCGGCGTCGCCGAGTCGATCTGGCCGCATGGCCGCTGGCGGATCGACTTCACCGGCCGGGCCGACCACGCGGGCACCACGAAGCTGGCCGACCGGCACGACCCGATGCTGCCGTACGCGGCGACCGTGCTCGCGGCCAGGACCGTGGCCACCGAGCTTGGCGCGCTGGCCACGTTCGGCAAGGTTGTCGCGGAGCCTGGTGCCGCCAACGCGATCAGTTCGGCCGTCCATGCGTGGCTCGATGCCCGGGCGCCCAACGAGGAGAGTTTGAAGGAGCTTGCCAGTCAGGTGACGGCGGTCGCGCAGCTGAGCGGCACCAGCCATAGCGTAAGCGTGACCAGCCGGTGCGATTCGTTGTCGCCGATCGTAGAATTTGATCGTGACCTGCGTGACAGGGTCGTGACGGCGCTAGCGCGGCGGGGGATTGAGGCGCCTGTGCTGCCGACCGGAGCGGGTCACGATGCCGGCGTGCTCGCGAGCGGCCTGCCCACCGCGATGCTGTTCGTGCGCAATCCGAGCGGCATTTCGCACTCGCCTGCCGAGCACGCGGAGCCCGAGGACTGCGAGGCCGGGGTCGTAGCCCTTGCCGCCGTGCTCGAGGAGCTTGCCTGCTCATGACGCCGCCGACGGGGCCGGTAGTGGCCCGTGCCTGGCATGCCGAATTCGCCTGGCTGCCAGGGGTCGGCGTGCTGCCTGAGGTGCTGATCGAGGCCGCCGGAGACCGGTTCACCAGGATCACGCCGCGGGTCACGGCTGAAGCGCTGCCATCAGGCACGATCAGGCTCGCGGGCCTGACCATGCCGGCCCTCGCGAACGCGCACTCGCATGCCTTCCACCGCGCGCTGCGCGGCGTGACGCAGGCGGGCAGGGGCACGTTCTGGACTTGGCGGGAGCGGATGTACCAGGTCGCCGCGGGCCTGGAGCCGGACAGTTACCGTGCGCTCGCCCGCGCTGTCTACGCCGAGATGACGCTCGCCGGGATCGGCTGCGTCGGCGAGTTCCACTACCTGCATCACGGGCCGGACGGGACCCCTTACGCCGATCCCAACGCGATGAGCCGGGCGCTGATCGAGGCCGCGGCCGAGGCAGGGATTCGGATCACCCTGCTCGACGCCTGCTACCTCTCCGGCGGACTTGACCCCGCGGGCTGGTCGCTGCCGCTGTCCGGTCCCCAGCTCAGGTTCGGCGACGGGACGGCGCAGGCGTGGGCGAAGCGGGTCAGCTTGCTCGGTGCCGACGAACACGGCATGCTCAGGCCGTCAGCCAGGGTCGGGGCGGCTATCCACTCTGTGCGGGCGGTTGCGCCCGAGCAGATGGCTACCGTCGCGGCGTGGACCCACGCGACCGGCGCACCGCTGCACGTGCACCTGTCGGAGCAGGTCGCGGAGAACGACGCCTGCCTGGCCACCTACCGGTGCACGCCGGCGGCGTTGCTGTACGACGCGGGAGTGCTTGGCCCGCGTACCAGCGTGGTGCACGCCACTCATCTGACCAGCGCCGACATCAGGCTGCTCGGCGGCAGCGAGGTGTTCGCGTGTGTCTGCCCGACGACCGAGGCTGACCTGGCCGACGGGATCGGCCCCTTCAGCGCTCTAGCGACGGCCGGCTGCCGCCTGACCGTCGGCAGCGACAGCCAGGCGATGATCGACTTGTTCGAGGAGGCCAGGCTGATCGAGATGTACGAGCGGCTGGCCAGCAGGGAGCGTGGTCATTTCACCGCCGAAGCGCTGGGAACGGCCATGACGTGGGACGGTCACGCCAGCCTGGGCTGGCCCGATGCGGGCGAGATCGCGCCCGGTTCACTCGCCGACGTGGTGACGGTAACGCTCGACTCGCCGCGGCTGGCCGGGGCCGTCCTGCCTGACCGCCCAAGCGGGCCGGATCTGGCCTTGCTCGAGGCGGTCATCTTCGCGGCCAGCCCCGCCGACGT